>Ga0182231_1000015_pt1 | contig 70600 bp, 69 predicted proteins | sample G6R1MG_29_FD_129667 | JGI IMG/M metagenome (GOLD analysis project Ga0182231, IMG submission 129667) | Miscanthus phyllosphere microbial communities from Michigan, USA - G6R2_NF_07NOV2016_LD1 MG | ecosystem: Host-associated > Plants > Phyllosphere > Phylloplane/Leaf | place: USA: Michigan...
AAGATCTCGGCGGTGGTGATCGGCATCGTGGCGATCTACCTCGGCTACGTCTTCGAGAACCAGAACGTCGCCTTCATGGTCGGCCTCGCCTTCTCGGTGGCGGCGAGCTGCAACTTCCCCGTCCTCACCATGTCGATCCTGTGGCGGGGCACCACCACCTGGGGCGCCCTGATCGGCGGCTTCGTCGGCCTGTTCGCCGCCGTCGGCATGGTCGTCCTGTCCAAGGCGGTCTGGGTCACCACCTTCGGCAACCCCGTGGCGATCTTCCCCTACGACAACCCGGCCCTGTTCTCGATGCCGCTGGCCTTCCTCACGATCTACGTCGTGTCGAAGCTCGACAACACGGCCCGGGCCAAGCGCGAGCGTGCTCTGTTCGATGCGCAGTTCGTGCGTTCGGAGACGGGCATCGGGGCCGACGGGGCGCACGCGCACTGACCCTCCGGGCCTCGATCGGACCTGGATGCGGAGGGACGCGGCGCGAGCCGCGTCCCTTTTCACGTGGCGATGATTTTTAATCCCAGCGCGCTGCAGAAAAATAATTGCCGTCTGCGTGAATTATTTCTGAATTCGGTACTTTTTCGCCCACGGGCGCTATTGGGCGAAATCAAGGCGTCGCTTAGGATTCGTCCCGACGTAGTCAGGGCGCACCGTCGGGGGTGCGGAGTCCGTCGGTCCGGTCACTGACCCACGACAACTTGGATACGCACAAGGGTCCAACGGCTACGGGCGAACAACGCTCGGGCAATCGAAATTCTGGAGAAACGTCATCATGGTTGCGTCAAGCGCAATGCCCGTCGGCGACTCGGCCACCCGGCCGATGAGCGCCGGCGAGAAGAAGGTCATCCTCGCCTCCTCACTCGGCACCGTCTTCGAGTGGTATGATTTCTACCTCTACGGCTCGCTCGCCGCGATCATCGGAGCGCAGTTCTTCTCCGCGTATCCGGAAGCCACGCGCAACGTCTTCGCGCTGCTCGCCTTCGCCGCGGGCTTCCTCGTGCGCCCCTTCGGCGCCCTGGTGTTCGGGCGCCTCGGCGACCTCGTCGGCCGCAAGTACACCTTCCTCGTCACCATCCTGATCATGGGCATCTCGACCTTCGTGGTCGGCTTGCTGCCCTCCTACGCGACCATGAACGAGTACGGTGTCGGCTGGGTCGCGCCCGTCGCCCTGCTGGCGCTTCGCATGTTGCAGGGTCTGGCGCTCGGCGGCGAATACGGTGGCGCGGCGGTCTACGTGGCCGAGCACGCGCCCCGCGGCCGGCGCGGCTTCTACACCGCCTTCATCCAGACCACGGCGACCCTCGGGCTGCTGCTGTCGCTGATGGTGATCCTGTTCACCCAGATCTACGTGAACGCGAACTACGCCCCCGTCGCCACCACCCTGGCCGATGGCACCGCCGGCACGATCACGCCGTTCGCCGCCTGGGGCTGGCGCATCCCGTTCCTCGTCTCCATCGTGCTGCTCGGCGTCTCCGTCTGGATCCGCCTGCAGATGCAGGAGAGCCCGGCCTTCAAGAAGATGAAGGCGGAAGGCACCGGTTCGAAGGCTCCGCTCTCCGAGGCGTTCGGCCAGTGGCGCAACGCCAAGTGGGCGCTCCTGGCGCTCCTCGGCCTCACCGCCGGCCAGGCGGTCGTCTGGTACACGGGCCAGTTCTACGCGCTGTTCTTCCTGCAGACGATCCTGAAGGTCGATCAGTTCACGGCCAACGTGCTCATCGCCTGGTCGCTCATCCTCGGCACCGGCGGGTTCCTGTTCTTCGGCGCGCTCTCCGACAAGATCGGCCGCAAGCCGATCATCCTCGGCGGTTGCGTGATCGCGGCGCTGACCTTCTTCCCGCTGTTCAAGGCCCTGACCGCCGCAGCCAACCCGGCCCTGCACGCGGCCCAGCAGAACACGCAGGTGGTTGTGAAAGCCGACCCGGCGGATTGCTCGTTCCAGTTCAATCCGGTGGGAACGGCCAAGTTCACCAATTCCTGCGACATCGCCAAGGCGCTGCTCGCCCGGTCCGCGGTGAACTACACCACCGAGCCGGTGGCTCCCGGCACCAAGGCCACCGTCTCCGTCGCCGGCAAGGAGTTCGCCGCGGCCGATCCGAACTTCGCCAAGGACGTCGGTGCGGCGCTCACCGCGGCCGGCTACCCCACCGCCACCAACCCGACCATCGTGAAGATCGTCATCGACCCGAAGGACGGCCTGTCGAACTTCGCCAAGATGATCGACATCTTCTCGGCCCAGAAGCTGACCATCATCGGTATCCTGACGATCCTCGTCCTGTACGTGACGATGGTCTACGGCCCGATCGCGGCGGCCCTGGTCGAACTGTTCCCGACGCGCATCCGCTACACCTCGATGTCGCTGCCCTACCACATCGGCAACGGCTGGTTCGGCGGGCTCCTGCCGGCCACCGCCTTCGCCATGGTGGCCCAGACCGGCGACATCTATTACGGCCTCTGGTACCCCATCGTCATCGCCGTCGCGACCGCGATCATTGGGGCCCTGTTCATCCCCGAGACCAAGGATCGCGACATCTTCACCTACGACGAGGCGCCCGCGCGCTGAGCCCGATTGGGTGTGAAGGAGAAAAGGCCCCGTCTCGCGACGGGGCCTTTTTTTCATGAACCCTCCTCCGGTCTATGAAGACGGGTCGGAACCCGGGCCTCGGCCCGTCGCGTCGAGCAAGGCGGCGTGGTCGGCCTGGGTCTGCGCGGCATAACGCATGGCGAACTCGGCCACGGCCTCGTCGAAGGCCGAACCCTTGCCGAGGTAGCCGGCGATCGTCGCCGCATCGCCGGAGCGCGCATGGGCGCGGGCGAGGGTGGTTCCGCAGAGTCGGGCGTAGGCCTTCGCCCCGCTCTCGGCGAGGATCTCGGCCACGGCCGAAAGCTTCTTGTTCTTGAGCTGGCGCACGTAATAGGAGCGCCCGCTCAGGTCGGAATGGGCCGTCCCCAGGAACGGGTCGCTCGCCGCCTGCATGATGCGCTGGCCGTCGATGACGCGCTGGCCCTCCGAGGCGAGGAAGAACGGGCTCAGGGCCAGGGGTGCCAGGACCGAGGGACGGGCTTCCTTGATCTGGAGGAACAGGGGGGCCCCGTCGGCATCGGCGTAGACGCCGACGGCGCAGACCGTGCCGACGGAGCCGATCCCCACGACCTTGAAGGCCACGTCGCGCTGCGCGTAGCGCAGGACGAGCAGATTGCGGTCGGCGCTGAGGCTCTGCGGATAGGTCAGCAACGCGGCCGCCGCTTCTTCCACCGCCTCCGTCAGCCCGTTCGGTCCACTGTGGAAGATCGTCGGCGCCTTGTCGGCGATGCGCCACTGGGCCGGATCGCCATGCTGGGTGCTCGGATCGAGGTCCGGGGCGTCGCCGTGGCTGAGGCCGTCGGAGGTTTCGGCCGCGGCCTTCGCCAGAAGGCTCCGGCACAGGTCGCCGTCGCCGAGGCGGCCGATCTCGTGCTCGAGGTCGATCCGGCTGTGCCAGATCGCCAGGGGTCCGAGGTGGGAGAGCTCCCGCATGTGTTCGCGATAGGCGCGGACGCCGGCCCGCGCCGCGCGGCGCGCCTTGTCCTCCCCCTGCGGCAGGGCGGCGACCGCGATGCTGGCGGCGAGGCGCTTCACGTCGACGGTGAAGTCGACGTTCCACAGGGTCTCGTCGAAATCGTTGATGTCGAACAGGGTCTGCCCCTCGGGGCTGCGGTACACGCCGAAATTGCCGATGTGGCAGTCGCCGCAGGCCTGGACCGGGATACCCGGCGCAGGCGCGCCGACGAGGTCGGCGGCCATCACGGCGGCGGCCCCGCGCAGGAACGCGAAGGGGTTCGCGCGCATCCGCTCGTGACGCAGGGGGATGAGTTCGAGGAGCCGGCCGGAATCGCCGGCTTTCACGATCGCCAGGGGATCGCGGCCGGGCGCCGGCTGCCAGTCGGCGTGGGATTCGCGCGGCACCGCATCGCGCAGACTCTTGCCGGCCGCGCGACGGTCGTCACGGCGGGTCGAGATCGGAAAATCGGTCATGGACGCCAAGCCTCGGTCGGACGGGGCGCCCGGCCTCGGCCGCGCGCCCTGCGAGATCAGTGCCGGAAGTGACGGTGCCCGGTGAACACCATCGCGAGGCCGGCGGCGTCGGCGGCCGCGATTACCTCGGCGTCCCGCATCGACCCGCCCGGCTGGATCACCGCCGTGGCGCCGGCCTCGGCCGCCGCCAGTAGCCCGTCGGCGAATGGGAAGAACGCGTCCGAGGCGACGACGGCGCCCTTGGCGAGGCTCTCGGCGGCCCCGATGCGCGCCGCGCCCTCGGCCGCCTTCCAGGCGGCGATGCGGGAGGAATCCACCCGGGACATCTGCCCGGCGCCGATGCCGACGGTGGCGCCGTCGCGGGCATACACGATGGCGTTCGACTTGACGTGCTTGGCGATGCGGTAGGCGAAGCGGAGATCCGCGTATTCCCGCTCGGTGGGAGCGCGCTTCGTCACCACGGTGAGCGGCATGTCATCGATGACGGCCGCATCCCGGCTCTGCAGCAGGAAGCCGCCGGAGAGGGTCTTGACGGTTTCGCCCTTGGCGCGCGGGTCGGGCAGGCCGCCGGCCAGCAGCAGGCGGAGGTTCTTCTTCCCCGCCACGATGGCGATGGCCTCGGGGCTCGCATCGGGGGCGATGATCACCTCGGTGAAGATTTCGACGATCTTGGCCGCCGCGTCTGCGTCCAGGGTCCGGTTCAGGGCGACGATGCCGCCGAAGGCCGAGGTGGGGTCGCAGGCCAGCGCCCGCTCGTAGGCCTCGGCGAGGCTCGCGCCCTCGGCGACTCCGCACGGGTTGGCATGCTTGATGATGGCCACCGCCGCGATGCGGGCCGGAGCGAACTCGGCGACGCATTCGTAGGCCGCATCGGTGTCGTTGAGGTTGTTGTAGGACAGCGCCTTGCCCTGCAGCTGGCGCGCGCTGGCGACGCCGGGGCGCACGAGTCCGGGCGCCCGGTAGAACGCGGCGCTCTGGTGCGGATTCTCGCCGTAGCGAAGGGCCTGGGCCAGCTCACCGCCGATGGCGCGGAACGCGGGCGTGGCGTCGGCGTCCGTCCGCCCGGCCATCCAGTTGGCGATGGCCGCGTCGTAGGCGGCGGTGCGGGCGAACGCCTTGCCCGCGAGGGTCCGGCGGGTCCCGACCCCGAGCGATCCCCCCTGGGCGTCGAGTTCGGACAGGATCGCGCCGTAGTCGGCCACATCGACCACCACGGCGACGTCGGCGTGGTTCTTGGCCGCCGCGCGGATCATCGCCGGCCCGCCCACATCGATGTTCTCGACGCAGTCGTCGTACGAGGCGTCCCGCGCGATGGTGGCCTCGAACGGGTAGAGGTTGACCACCAGAAGATCGATGGCGCCGATGCCGTGGGCGGCGAGCGCCGCCTGATGTTCGGGGTTGTCGCGCACCGCCAGCAGACCGCCATGAACCGCCGGATGCAGGGTCTTGACCCGCCCGTCCATCATCTCGGGGTAGCCGGTGAGATCGGCGACTTCCGTCACCGGCAGGCCGGCGGCCACGAGCTCGCGGTGGGTGCCGCCGGTGGAGACGAGGGCGACCCCGCGCGCGCTCAGGGCTTTCGCGAAATCGACGAGCCCCGCCTTGTCCGAGACGGAGAGGAGAGCACGGGTCACCCGCACCTGATCATGCGACATGGAGGTTCGTCCGGTCGAAAGCGATGGAACTGCCGGGCGCCTAACACGAAATCCCGTGCGCGGGCCAGGGTCGTGCCATCCCGCGGCACGGACGTCAGGCGTTCTGCGGCGCTGCCCTGGCGAAGCGCCAACGCACCCGCACATCCTCCGAGACGGTGAGGTAGAGGACGATCTGATCCGTGCGCCGCGCGCCCGTCAGCCCGGCGAAGTAGACGCTCTCCTCCAGGGCCATCTGCGCGCCCTCGGCCTCCACGTGCCAGACTTCGCCGATGGGCGAGACGAGTTCGAGGCCGCCCTCCTCCCGGCCGCGCGCGGCGATGGCGGGGTGGAGGTGGAAGCGGATCGCGACCTCGTGGGGCTTCGCCCGGGCCGAGCCCGACCGCACGAAGGCGTCCTCGCCCTCCAGGCTGGCCCCGTCGGCCGCCAAGCGCCAGCGCCGCTCGTGGACGAGGCCGAAATCCGGGACGTAGCCGTCGTGGCGGGCCGCGAGCACCCGCGTGCCGTCGGGGTCGAGGGTCCGCTCGGCCTTCACCGACCGGGGGCCGCGCAGGACCACGGGCCCGATGCGGCCGGCGAGCCACGTCACGGCCCAGCGCTCGTGCCAGGCGCCGCCCCCGGTGAGGAACCGGCAGGAGGAGGAATCGGCGATCGTCGCGGTGGAATGGGCCGCCGTGCTCCGGGCGAGGCGCCGCAGCTCCGGCCCGCTCGCCGGCAGGCCGCAATTGATGACGATGCGCTGGGGGCCGCTCGACAGTTCGAAGGAGAGGCAGCCCGCCCCGGCGTTGATGGAATCGACGAGCGGCGGCGGCGCGCCGACATCAGCCACCAGCAGCACGCGGCCGGCCTCCAGGCGCTCGTAGCCGGAATTCGGCGCGTGCATGAGCGGCTGGGCCATGGTCCCGTCATAGACCAGCAGGGTGGCCAGGTGGTCGGCGGCGGTGGCACCCATGCCGTTGAAGTGGCTGAGCGAGGCATCGGCGTGGCGCAGGAGCCGCAGCAGGGGCAGCATCCGGTCCACGGCGTGCAGCAGCGCCTCGGGCGGGTCGATGCCGCGTCCGAGGAAGCTCTGGCGCAGGGGCAGCAGGTCGAGGAGCAGCTCCATGGCGAAGCGCGGATCGCGGCTGCGGTGGCCGCCGTCCGGCATGACCTGGCGTTCGAGTTCTCGCACGAGGATGCGGGTGGCCCGGCGCAGGATCGGCTGGATGCCCTCGCAGCAGAGTCCGGCGTAACAGAGCGCCACGGCGGCGAGCAGCCGGGTCTGGGGGGAGATTCCCCGCCGCAGGTCGCGCTCGAGGTCCCGCGCCGTTCGGCCGATGGTCTTGAGGAAGGCCTGGTAGAAGGCGTGGTCGGCCCCCTCCAGCACGAGGGGCGACTGGCACAGGAAGGCGATGAGCCGGCGGGCCGCCACGGGCGTCGGCCGCGCCAGGTCCGCCTCGCCGCGTCCGGCCATGAAATCCGCCACGAAGGCGCGGGCATTGGCGCGGGCCAGGGCCGTGTCGGCGGCGCGCAGGTGGCGCAGCCATCCGAAGCCGTAGAGCGCGTCGGCCCATTCGGGGGACGGAGGCGCGTAGTCGAACGGCGAACGCCCGCTCACGGAGAGGGAGCGCCCGGCGAAGACGAACAGGCCCGCATAGATGTCGTCGGCGAAGGTGGCGTCGCTGGTGCGCAGGTCGTGCGGCGCGATGACGAGGCCGGTGACACGGGCGCCCGCGAGGAGATCGGGCCGCCCGGTGGCGCCCACATAGACGTTGCGCACAACCTGAGCGACCTCGCGGCCGATCAGCCGATAGAACCGCCAGCGATCAGCCCCCCAACGCACGCCGCTTCCCTTCCCGGAGATCCGGCATACGCCCGGATCCCGCCGTCCTCAAACTAGGCCGTGCGTCTTAAGGGTTGGTTAACCTCATAAGCGGGGCCGGTCGAGGGGCGGCGTGCCGGTGATCGTGGGCGACGGTCGCTTCAACGCTGGCCGCGCTGGCCGGGGCGGTAGGCCTGGGTCGGAAGATCCGACGACACCGCTTCGCCGCCCGCCGGCGGCCCGGCCGGGTTCGGTGCGGGCGTGGGAACCCCCCGCACCGGCGCTTCGGGGGGCTGGATCACATCGGTGATGTAGCGGCCGCCGGGGGCGGGACTGGGTGCGGGACGGGTGGCGGGGGCAGCGACCGCTTCGTTCGATGTCGGCGGGGCGATGAAGCGGCGGTTGGCCGATTCCGGTGCGGCCCCCGTCTTGGCCGTCGCGGCGGGGCTGGGCCGCGCCTCGGCGGGGCGCGGCGCCGAGGCGGCCCGTTTCCGCCCCGGGGCTTCGCCCACCGCCGGGCGCGGGGTCCGCCGTCGGATGCGCGTAGGCTCGGTGAGGGCGGGCGCGATCCCGATCTCGGCCCGCGGCCGGGCCACGAGGTCGAGGCCCATGTTCTCCACGGCCGCGATGAGATCGGGCAGGCTGGCCTGCTCGGTCCGACACAGGCGGATGCGCAGGGACACCGCCCCGATGGGATCGGGCCGGCTCAGGGCGCCGAACAGGCGCGGGCGGCCGGAGGCCTGCATCATGGCGGGCGTCAGGTCGATCCATTGCCACGCATAGAGGCAGTCGGCCCCGACGGCCATGCCGACGGGGCCGTAGGCGTTCCGGCGCGGAACCGGGAGGACACGCAGGATCTGGCCGGGAAACAGGGCGGCGATCTCGGCATCGATCCCGGCGCGGTTCGGCCGCGACAGGTTCGCCGGAAAGGCCAGGACGAGGTCGGCCGTCTGGGTGCGCAGGGCGAGATTCGCCGCGTTCAGGCCGGCACCGCCGCCGAACTGGATGCGCTGGTCGAAGCCGTCGCGCACGAGGGTGTCGTTCGTGGCCACCACCCGTCCGGCCCCCGGCAGGCGCAGCACCGGTGCCGCCTGCGCGGCGGATCCGGCCGCGAGCAGGGCCAAGGCCGCGGACGAAGCGGCGAGGAAGCGGCGCAGGTGTCGGATCAAGGCAGGCCCCGTCGCGTGTCGGTCCCGGTCGTGTCGAGCGCCGAGGCGCGGCCCGGTGCGGAGAAGCGATCGTCCTCGGAGACCGACCGGCCCGGCACCGCCGTACGCTCCGCCTCCTGTTGCCGCCAGAGGGTTCCGGCGGCCGGAAGCGGCATGCCGCTCGGCTTGTCGCTGCCGTTGTAGCCGGGCAGCAGGGCGAACCCGTAGCGCTCGTAGGGCATCGCGCCAACGCCGGGAACCCGCCGCGCGACGAGGGGGGCGGGCGGCATCGCCGGGTCCGGCGCATAGGTGCCGGGCGGGCTTTCGACGAGGAGGCGCTGCGCGGACGGCGCGGGAAAGCGCAGCGGGTTGTCGAGGGCGACGGCGATGGGGAACTCCTTGCGCTGGACGGCGGGCGGCAGGCCGGCGGCGCCCGGCGTGGAGGTCCCGGGCTTCGGCACCCGGCCGAAGCCCGGCTCGGGGGCCGGCGGCGGGGCGGCGGCCTGCCGCGCCGGGGCTTGAGACGTCGTCAGACAGGGCAGCGGCGGTCCGCCCGCATCCTCGCGGAACAGCAGATCCACCACCTTGGGAAACAGCCCGTCGTAGCGGTTGATCACCTCGACGTACTCGCGCTGACGCTTGAGCCGCTGAAGGGTCAGGGCGTAGCCGAGCACGGTGGTCTCGCCGGGGAGCCAGGCGACCCCGCGCTGGAACCACTCGAGGGCCGCCTCGAACTGGCAGGAATTGTAGGCGTACCAGCCGAGCGCCTGGGCGCCCTCGCCCGAACCGGACGCGGCGACCACCTTGGCGTAGCGCTCGATGCGGGCCGGCTCGACGAAGGGCGGATTGACCTGGGTCAGGCGCCGCTCGAGCAGATCGATGTAGAGGATCTCGTTGCCGACGAAGCGCTCCCGCCACGCATAGGCCACCTCCTCGGCGTCGCGCACCCGGTTGAGGGCCCGCAGGGTGTGGGCGAGGCCGTGCGCCACCATCGCGTCGCCGCCATGCGCGATGGCGAGCTTGAACCAGTCGAGGGCGTCGCGATACTGGCGGCGCCTGTAGCCGTACCACCCGAGCAGGCTTGTCTGGCCCGGATCGTTGGAGGCCCTGGCATAGGCCTGGAACGCCGCGAGGTCGGGGACCTTGGGCTCCTGGGCCGGATCGTCGTGGAGGAAGGCCGCGATCTGCGCGCGGGTGATGTCGAGGCGGATGGGATCGAACTCCGCCTTCCCGTCGGGCTTCCGGTCGGATTCGCCGCGGCCGAGGGCGATGAGTTCCTCCGCCTGGGCCATCTTGAGATAGGCCATCGCCTTCTGGATCGTGGCCCGCCGCGCGCCTGCATCGGCGTTGCCTTGGAGCACCGAGCGATAGAGCGCCAACGCCTCGTCGGTGCTGCCCATGGTGGCGAGGCTGTCCGCGATGGTCCAGATGCTCTCGACGTCGGACGGATCGAGGGCGGCCTGATCGGCCCGGTAGAGGCCGACCACGTCCTCCGCGCGCTTCGATCCCCCCGCGGCGCTCAAAGCCATGATCCGGCCGCGGAACTCGGCCCGCAGCAGCTTGCGCGTCAGTTCCTCGGAGGGCTGCCAGGCCGGGTCGGACGCGCGGCGGTTGGCGATCGCCTCGCGTAGGTCGTCGAAACGGCCGGCGGTGAACAGGTCCCAGAGCGGCGCCTCTTCCGGCGGGCTCGGCTTGAGGGTGTCGAGATCCTCCGGCTCGGTCCAGCCCGGATAGAGCCGCTTCAGGCGCCCGATCTCGGCCTTCATCCGGGCCGTCTGCTTCTGCGCCGCGTAGTAGCGCAGCGCACTCTCGTCGACCATGCCGGGGGTCGCGGCGGTGGTGGGAGATGCCAGGATCGCGGGCGCGCGCGCGTCGTCGCCAGAGACGATCTGCCGGCCGGGCGCTCGCGTCTGAGCCAGGGCGGCACCGGCGACGCCGCCGGCGAGGAGGAGGCCGAGGCCGGCGCGCAGGGCCTTGCCGCCGGAGGGACGCCCTAGCGCTTCAGGCATGATGCGTACCTCATCCGAACCGCGACCATGCTGAGGAGCTGCACCGTCGTCGGATAGTAGTTCTCGGTGTCGCGCACGGTCTCGAAATCGGCCGGGACGGCCCGGCCGTCGGCCGCGCAGGCCACGAGGCCGGCCAGCGCGGCGTAGCCCTTCTCGCCGAGCCATTCCACGGCCCGGCCGTCACGGGTATCGACGATGGGCAGGCGATCGAGGTCGGCGCCGTTCCACAGGGTGACGAACGGCGCGTAATCCTCCGGGCGGCCCACCCCCGCCCAGGCGAGGTACAGGGGAACGCGGATCGCGTTGTAGGAGAACAGGGCGGGGAAGCCGTCGGCCGGGCGGGGCTCCGCCTTCATGGAGATCCACTCCGTGGGCAGGCGCGACGGCCCGAACCGCGCCTGGCGCAGGATGTCGATGCCGCTGCGGATCAGGCCCTGCCAATCGTATTCCGGCGCGACGAGGCCGAGGCGCTGGAAGGCCGGGAACACCCAGTAGGACAGGTTCACGAGCGGGCCGTCCGGGCGGTCGGCCGCCGAGAACCCAGCCACCGCCGGCAGCAACAGGGCGCCGTGGGGATCCTTGAACAGCATCGCCTTGCGTCCGACCTCGACGGCGATGCGGCGCGCGGCCGTGCGGTAGGCACCCTCGCCCCAGGCCTCGGCCGCTTCGGTCAGGGCCCAGGCGACGAGAAGGTCGCCGTCGGTGGCGTCGTTGAGGTCGGATACGGCGGGGCGTTGGTCCGGCGCCCAGCGCCAGGCCAGGAGCGCGTCGGAGCGCACCATCAGGTTGGCGCGGGTCCAGCCCCAGATCCGTTCGAAGGTGGCCCGGTCGTCGGCGGCCACGGCCAGCAGCATGCCGTAGCCCTGCCCCTCGCTGTGGCTGATGGACCCGTTCGCCGTGTCGACGACACGCCCCGCGGCGGTGACGAAGCGGGCGCGGTAGGTGCGCCAACCGGGGGAATCCCGGAGGGCGCCCGCCAGGACCGGGGCCGCCGCCGGGCCGCCACCCTGGGCGGGGGCGGATGGGAGGGCGGTGGACGGGGGCACGCCGGTTCCAGTGGGCACGGGGCGGGGCATCTCGCGCGCGGGCTCGTCGGCCGGCTCGGGTTTCTGGGCCTGTGCCGGCTTCGGTGCGGTCTGCGCGAGCGCGGTGGACGGGCCGAGGCCGAGTCCGGCCGCGACGGCGAGCCAGCGGAAGTGGTGTGCGAGCGGGGTCATCGGTTGCTCCGGCCGACGTCGCGCACCAGGGCCGCCGTCGCCAGGCCGAGGCACAGGGCCACCAGCATCATGAGGGCCACGTAGATCGCCGGGTTGAGGGACAGCCACGCCGCGGCCAGCAGCCACAGGTTCGACAGGCTGCGCGGCTGGGTCTCGATCACGCTCACGCCCTCGGGCTGGTCGATGGTGAAGGTGCCTTCCGCCGCATCGAGGAAAGCGGCCCGTCCGAAGAGGTTCGTCCACACCCGGGGGTCGACGAGGCAGGACGCCGAAGCCTTCAGGAGCCAAGCGTTCGGCGCGGTCACCAGGACGACGCCGGCATCGAGAGACGAACCGGCGCCCTGGGCCACGATCAGGGACGCCCGGGAATCGAACGTCGCGACGGACTTGGCCTGAGCCATCCCGGCCCCGTCCGCCAGGGCGTGCCACGCCTGCTGGGCCCGATCCGCGACGGTGTTGCCCACTTCCGCCAGGGCGTCGAGGGAGGACGGGCCGGAACGCAGGCGCTGGTCCCACTTGGCCACGAGGTCGCTCGAGGAGGCGCCGTCGGCGTCCGACGGCGGGACCGGGGGCGATGCGGTCGGCATCGGGGACGGAACCGTTGCGGGGGGAACGGACCGGCGTTCGCGGGCCCGTTCGGCGGCTCCGTCCGCGAGGCGGAGCGGCATCACGGCGGATGGGAGGGCGCAGCGCATCGGGACGTTGCGGCGGAGCCGGTCGAGGGTGAGGATGCCCTCCGCACCCGCCGGTCCCGGCGCCGCGACGGTCTCGGCCCTCCCCTCCCACCCCTGCCGGATGCGATCCGGATCGAGGCCGACGGATGCGATGGTGGCGGGCGTGAGGGCGCGGGCGGGGGCGACCACGAGGGCCGGCCCACGCCCACCCTCGGCGTCGGACGTCACCTCGAAATCGATGATCCGCTTGGCCGCGATGGCGAGGCGGGCGGCGATCACCGCGGCGGCGCCGGCCGAATCCCGGTCCGGCGTCGGCAGGACGAGCCTGGGCTGTCCACCGGCGGCGACGAATGGGATCGCCCCTCCCTTGACGGCGGCGAGATCCGGATTGCGCACGGCCCGGGCGAGGCGCGGGATCACGATGCGGGTCTTCTGGAGGATGAGGAAGCGCGCCTGGGTCGAGCCCGGCCGAAGGGTGTCGCAGGCCCGGTCGGCCCCCGTCGGCACCTGGGCGGAGATGTCGATCCGGTTCAGGCCCGGCCGCCACAGGCTGAGGGGCAGCGGAACCGCGCTGTCCTCGAACAGTTCGCCGTTGGCGTAGGCCAGGGGCACGCTGGCGGCGTTGCGGCCGTTCACGTCGACGATGATCCGCGCCTCCGGCGACAGGCCGGCGGCGGAAGCCCCGGCCAGATGAAGCATCACCTTGCCGTAATCCGCCGGGATGAAGTCGGCGGGCAGACGCAGCTCGAACCGGGTGCGCAGCAGCCGCCCGTTGAACTCCTGCGAGGCGACGCCGACGTCCTGCAGGCTCAGGGTCTCGCCGCCCCAGACCTCGTGGCCCCGGGTCAGATCGGCGAGGTCCTCCCGCCCCGACCCCTCCGGTGGACGCGCGTGCGCCAGCGTCTGGATCGTCTCCGCCACGTCGTCGTCGCCGAGCCCCGTGACCACGAGGGTGGGCGCCCGGTCGCTCCGGTCCGGCAGCAGCGCGAGCTTGGGGCCTGTGATCGCGCCGAGTTCGGCCATACCCTCGACGCCGCGCAACTCCTCGGCGGTGCCGACCACGAGGTTGACGCCGGCGCGCCCCGCCATCGGGCCTCCGAACTCGACGGCCGGCCGCGCGAGGCGCCCCACCAGGGCGATCGCCTGCACTGCCCCGATCATGCGCCGCAGGCGCTTCGGGCTCGGTTTCTCGGTGAGTAGGACCCGCACCGGCAAGGCGCCGCTCTCGTCGGGCTCGAGGGCCGCGAGGTTGCGCAGGTCGAGGTCCTGGCCCGCGGGCTGGACGACCAGTCCCGTCCGCGACGGATCGATCTGAGTCCACAATTCGTAGGTGGCCTCGACGGAGCAATCGACGCGGTGGCGCTGGTTCACGCTCAGCCGGACGGCGTTGTAGCCCGGCTTCAGACGCCCCTCGGGAATCGCGAACTCGACCACCTTCACCGCGCCGGGCGCCTGGACCCGGGTCCAACCGATCTTCTCGTCGTTGACCGTCACGGTCAGCGCGGAGGATTCCGGCGCCACGGAGATCGCCGACAGGTAGGAGACGCGCATCCGGGCCGGGCCGCGGGCCTGCCCGGGGGTGAGGAACACCGGATATTGCAGGCTGTCCACCTCGCCCGAAAGGCGCATGCCGCGCGTCCCCGAGGGCAGGCGCCGCGCCGATGCGATGCTCGATCCGGCCTCGGCGACCCGGCCCGTCGTGGGACCGCCCGCCGGCGGGGTGGCCGGACGTTGGGTCTCCGGAGCCGGTGGTCCACCGAATCGGTCGGACGGCCTGCCACCGAGGAACGTCTGCGCGCTGGCCGCGCCGACGAGCAGCACCGTGCAGAGGCCGACGGCGCGGGCGATGCGGCGCAGCCGGCGGACGGGACGTGGCGGATGCCCTCGCATCAGGAGGCCACCGGCTTGCGGCGATCGGCGCGTCCCCCCGAAAGCCGGCGCTCGTTCTCGAACTCGAGCATCAGGCGGACCCAGTCTCCGGCGCCCTCGTCGTTGGCACCCGCCGCGGCGGCGGGAGCCGGGCGGATCGGTGCCGGTCCCGTCGGATTCGCGGTCGTGCCGAAAGGGTCGTGGTCCGGGCCCGGCGAACGCAGGCCCAGGCGCGCGGTCTCGCGGGGGCGGGTCGGGGAGGCCGCCGGAGCGTCCGCTGGCGCCGGCCTCCGCTTCGGCAGGAAGGCGTAGCGCAGGGCGCGCACGGGCTCGGCGAGGCCCCACCAAACGAATTGCAGCGTTCCAGTGAACAGATCCTTGTGCCGGCGCCGGCGCATCTGGAACCGGCGCATGGCCTCGGCCTCGCCGTACATCAGGCCCGACAGGGCGACGTAATCCTGCGTGGTGAGTGCGGAGAAGCCGAGGCGGCAGACCGCTTCGTCGCGGGTGCGCTCGACGGCGAGCAGGGTGACCGCGAGGGGACCGGCCACGCGGGCGCCTGCCACGGGCACCACGGACAGGCTGCCGGGCAGCGGCTTCAGCCCCATGCCGGGGGCGAGGAAGGCGGCGTTCAGGCGAACGGTGCAGGCCTCGGCCGAGACGCGCTCCACCGTCACGTCGGTGACGCGGCCGCCCAGCGTCAGGGCGCCCTGGCGGTCGACCATCAGGGAGGGCGTCCGCTCCGTCACCTTGCGCTCGGCGCAGACGCCCAAAGCCGCCCCCGCCGTGATGAGGTTGAAGAACGTCCACAGGCCCACCACCAGCATCAGGTTGGTGACGCCCGGTTCGAACAGGTAGCGGTAGGCGGCGACCCCGCAGCCGGCCAGCAGGAGCAGGTAGACGGCGACGAAGGGGGCGGCCAGGGCCGAGAGGTGGTCGTGGTCGAGGGTAGCGCCCTTATTGGTGACGTTGAAGGTTGGCTTGCGGGGCGAGACGACCACCGAGACGATGGCTTTCGCGAGGAACAGTCCCTGGATGTACTCGTACAGCTCGGAGACGAACGGCCACCGGAATTTCCCGTAGACGTAGTTCTGCAGCATCAGGTTGATGACGATGTAGGTCGCCGTGTAGGCGATGGACTCGTCGACGCTCGCGACGAAGATCTTCAGGTCAAAGAAGATGTGCAGCAGGGGCGCGAACATGAAGATCAGCCGCGGCACCGGGAAGAACCAGAACGTCATGCTCGACAGGTAGGCGACCTTCTGGATCGGCTTGAGGCCCTTCTGGAACAGGGGGTTCTTCAGGATCAGGATCTGGAACATGCCCTGGCACCAGCGCGAGCGCTGGCCGATGAAGTCGGTGAGGGTGTCGGGCTGCAGGCCGGCGATGAGGGGCTTGTCGACGTAGACGCTGGTCCAGCCGCGCGAATGCAGCTCGAACGCCGTCTCGCAATCCTCCGTGATGGTGATGCCGGAGAATCCCCCGGCCTCGTCGAGAGCGGTGCGCCGCAGGAGGGCCGCCGACCCGCAGAAGAACGAACCGTTCCACTTGTCGAGGCCGCGCTGCGTCACCGAGTAGAACATCTCGTTCTCGGACGGCATCCGGTCGAAGGTGCGCAGGTTTCGCTCGACGGGGTCCGGATTGAGGAAGGCGTGCGGGGTCTGGACGAGGAAGAGCCGGGAGTCCTGCGCGAAATGGCCCACCGTCTCGGTGAGGAACGAGCGGAAGGGGACGTGGTCGGCATCGAACACCACCACGATGTCGCCGCGAGCGTGCGCGAGGCCGTTGTTGAGGTTGCCCGCCTTGGCGTGCTCGTTGCGCTCGCGGGTGAGGTAGTGGCAGCCGAGATCGCCGCAGAGACGCTGCAGGTCGATCCTTCGGCGACGCGCCGCTTCCGCCTTGGCGGGATCGGCGTCGGCGCATTTCTGGTCCGTGCCGCCGTCGTCGAGGAGCCAGACGACGAGCTTGTCGGCCGGGTAATCCATCTGCCGCGCGGCGGCGAGGGTCATGGCCAGGATGCCCTCGTCCTCGTTGTAGGTCGGTACGAACACGTCGACGTCTGGCAGATCCGCCGCCCGGGCCACGCCGGGCTGGGGCCGCCTCAGGGGGTCGGCGTTGATGACGAGGCTGACGAACAGGATGAAGACGCAGTAGAGTTCGCCCAGCAGCAGCACGAGGCCGAAGCCGAAGCCGACGGGATCACCCGGCGACGGCAGCGTATTGGTCACCCGCCACAGAACGTAGCGCAGCACCACGAGCGAGCCGAGGGCGAGGAACACGAACCGCGCCCGTGGGCCATCGAAGAACACCCACAGCACGAGCATCGCCAGCATGGCGGCGAGACTCATCACGAGCTGGTTCTGCGCACCGACCGGCTGCCCGAGTAGAACGAGACCGGCGATGGTCGCGACGATCCAAGCTAGCCATCGCGCCCCGATCCTCACGCGCCGCTCCTTCTTCGCCCACCCCACTCCGATATGGCTCCGGGGTCTTTCCAAAGAGGCATGAAAGCCGGTTAATCAGGGCTTGTTTGCGTCGCCGGACAGGATGGAAAAGCTCTTTCGGCGCCATCGGTACGATTTCGAACGCGGGGATCGAAAAACGAAGAAACCGCATGCCTTCAAATCTATGCCGTGATCTAATCCGCGAAAAGGAAGTCGCGCGGCTGCGGAATCGCGAAGAACGGGCGTGTCACAGGAAATCTATTGGAGGAAGGCGGGGTCTCGGGGCCGGTCGATCGAATTCCGTCGCCCGAAAGAGAAAAACGTTGAACGCGAACCGGACGGTCACTCGATCGGCGAGACAAAGCCCCAGCTCCGTTCGTCGCCGGCACAGTAGAGCGATCCCGACGGCGGCCGTCCGGAACGCGCCGATGGACCGGTCGATGGCGCGTCCGCACCCTGTGGTAGAATGTCGCTCTTGGGCGCGACGCGCGATGCCGGGCCCTTCGGAGCGTGCGGCTCGCCTCAGAACTGCATGCGGGCTTCGAGGCTCGAATAGTATCCGCTGCCCTGGATGCGATCCTGGACGAAGCCCGCCGCCACCGACATGGCCACGGGCCCGAACCGGACGCCGGTCAGATGCGCGCCGATGCGGTACTGCCGGAAGAAATCATCGCCGAGGAACAGAGCCTCCGGACCGAGATAGACGCCGTCGGCGACCATGTAGCCAGCGCGCACGCGGGAATAGTAGGCGTTGAACTTCGTGGAGTACGAACCGTAGGCCGAGACCATGGTGCGGTCGGTGGGGGTGGCGTAGAAATTCGCCGCGATCTTGAGGCCGACGCCGGTGCCGACGACGGGGTTGCCCGGATCCGCGATGGAGAGCTGGTTGCTGCGGACGTTGAAGCCGACATAGCCGGCAAGCGCGGCATCGGCCCAGATCCACTCGTAGCCGAGGAGGCCCGCGCCTTCCTGCTGATAGCCGGTGACCCGCTGCGCGACGCCCTGCCCCGGATACGAATAGGTGCCTGCCGTGCCGTCGATGCGGACGCGCGGACCGCTCTGGGTCAGGGTTCCCGCAGCCGCGATGGTGCCGGTCACCGAGCCGAAGGCGGAGCTGTTCGAGGTGACGCTGGTGGAGCCGTCGACCGCCACCTTCCAGCTGTCGTCGATGCCCTGTGCCTCGGCGCCGGTGTACCATTCCGTGTTCGTGGTGCGGGGATTGGGAAGATCCGCGGCGGACGCGGTCGCTGAAAAAGCAATGAGAGTGCCGAGAACGGCAGACGCCTTCAGGCAGTGCATGGATCGAAGCTCGCTCTGTGCCTGCGAAAACCTGGGCTCAGATCCCTGAGAACCGTATGCTTCGATTCATGATCGATGAAGGTTAACATCCGTTCGCCGGGCGAAATCTTGCCAGACGCGGTTTGTGTCGTCCTGATACATGGGGCGAGCTTCGGTCTTCAGCGAAGCCATCGAACGAATGGATGTTACCCGCGTCGGAGCGGTTCCCGGGTCTTTCCCGGTTCAGGCGGCACGGGCCATGGGTTGCGCGGCGACCGTCGAGAGGAGCGCGGCGAGATCTTCCTGACGGAACGGCTTGTCGAGCTGCAGGAAGCGACGGGCGCTCGCGGGCAGATGGCCATGCGGACCCGCGAGGATCACCCGCACCCCCGGATGACGCTCGACCACCGTCGCGGCGAGCTGCAGGCCGGACATCACCGGCATGGCGTAGTCCGTGATCATGGCGTCGAAGGCGCCGTCCCGTTCGAGCGCTTCCAGGGCATGTGCGCCGGAGGCCGCCTGGACGACACGGTGACCGAGATCGGCCAGCACCTCGGCGAGGCAGGCCCGCACGAGGCTGTCGCTCTCGACGAGGAGGATGCGCAGGACGCGCGTCGCGCCGGCCGCCTCCGAGGCGGGCGCCGCGCGACGGGCCCCGGCCGGGAGCCAGAGGTCCGCGAGGAAAGCCTCGGCCCCGGATCCGTCGGACTGGATCGCGAAGTGGCCACCGATTCCCTCCAAGAGGTCCGCGACCGCCTCCAGGGGCTCGACCCCGTCGGAAGCGGCCGGCTGCCGCCGGGCCGGCCGGCCGCTGGCCACGACGAGGCGGACATAGCCGCCGGCCGCGAGGTAGGGGCGGATCTCGGGTCCGGTTTCGTGCGCGCTGCCCGCGAGGGCGAAGCCGTCGAAGCCGCAATCGCGGAAGTGGAAGGCGAGGTTGAGGAGCACGACCTCGATGACCGGCTCGCTGCAGCGCACGGCGGGCAGGTCGGTGGCGACACGGTTCATGACCGGCACCTCGCCCAGCACCTGCGCCTGCAGGAACGGCAGGAACGCGGCCACCGTCGCGGCGATGTCGGCTTCGGCGAGACTGCCCTTGTCGGAACGGACGAGTCCGGCCATGCGGCGGGTCAGGGCGGCACCGCGCGCCGCCCCCGCCAGGGCCGCGTCCACCAGCCGCGCTTCGGCCCCGTCGAGGGCGTGGCGCCGCTTCAGGATGTCGAGGTTGGCCGCCACCACCGTCAGCGCGTTGTTGACGTCGTGCACGATGCCGTCGGTGACCCGGCGCAGGGGAGCGTCGCGGCGGCGCTCGTTGATGGCGGCCGTGGGCTCGTCGCCGTCGTCCATCTCCCGACTGAGAGCGAGGAGCCGGATTCCCCCCTCCCCCGGGGCTTCGCCGCGCCGGAATCGCACGAGGAGGCGGCGCTCGCCGCCGTCGGGGCCGGCACGCGAGGTGCGCAGGACCACGTCGTGCGGACCGTCCTCGGCCAGAGCGGCTTCCATGGTCAGCCGCATCAGGGCGCGGTCGGCGGGCAGGATTCCGTCGATCAACTCGTTCAGCTCGATGGAGCGGTCCCCGGCGAGGCCGGTCTCGTGACTCGGATCGGTCCAGATGACCTGCCGGGTCGAGGGGTCGACCTCCCACAGGGTCCAGCCGGACATGGCCTCGAAGGCGCGCAGGCGCGCGCGGATGCGGCCGAGTCCCGTGCGGGCCTCCCTGGCCCCGCGATCCTCGCGGGGGCCGAACGAATCGCGGATCCGTTCGAGGTCGTCGATCTCGGCGATTCGAGCGGCCTCGCCCGGTGCCGACACGGCGTCGAGGGGCCGGGCGAGGCGCCGCAGGCGGCGGGTGGGGTGGGTCGCGGCGCCGTAGCCCAGCCCCGCGCCGCCGGCGATCATCGCGAGGACGAGGAGCGCGACCGTCCGGTCCGGCATCGAAGAACGTGCCGAGGCGGGCGCCATCACCGCGGTGACCGCCCAGCCCGTGCTCGCGAGATCGCGCGAACCGCTGGTCTGCGCCGTCGCCTCGACGGAGTCCTCGGGAAGCGGGCGAGGCGGTGCCACACCGGACAGCAGGACGCCGTCGGCACCCGTCACGCTGAGGGCGAGCCCGGGTGCGGGCATCGCGAGGCCGTCCCGCACCCGGGCTTCGAGGTCGCCGAACCAGGCCGGCCCGACCCGCAGGACGAGATGTTCGCCACCGAGGGCGACGCTGAGATGGATGACGCCGCGCTCCGTCGCGATGGCGGTGTCGGCGCCGCGCGCCCGGCGGAACCAGGCTTGGCCCATGGAGGCGGGACCACCGCCCCCGGCGATGCGAACGGTGCCGTCCGCATCCACCAGCATCGCGTCGGCGTAGGTCGGGTGGAGGTCGAGCCACTGGCGCAGGGTGTCGGCGCGCCGGGGCTCGTCCGCCGTCTCGCCCGCCTTCAGCAGGAGGGCCACCGAACGGGCATCGGTCTCGACGGTCTTCAGGCCCCGGTCGATCGCCCCGGCGAGGGTGCGGGCGGCGATGATCGCCGTCTCGCGCGGCTTCGGGACCTCGCGTCCGGTGGGCAGGATCAGCCAAGCGCCGGCGCAGGCGAGACCGGCCACGAGCCCGACCTGCACGCCGTTCACGACCCTCAGCGAAATCCGCAATCTCTCGACCATGAGTATCCGGTCCCACCGCGATCGGGCCCCCGGCGTAACCCGGGCGCCCGTCCTCACCGGAAGCCGCAAGGGACTAAGGACGCGTTAAAGTTCCTCGCGGATCGTGGAGGTCGCGCACGGCCCGTCCCCGCCTTGGCGAGCAGAAGAACCGGCGCGGAACCGGGCGATGACCCGGGGATATCGAGGAGGGCTGCGATGATGGTGAGCGCGCTGGGGCTCGAACCCAGGACCTACAGATTAAAAGTCCGTTGCTCTACCAGCTGAGCTACGCGCTCGCGTCCGTCGCGGGGGCATTCGAGCCTGAGTCCGTCGGGAGGCGACGCCCGCAATAGGGGCTCGACGGGTGGGGGTCAACCGCGCCAAACCGCCTTCCTGTGTGGGCGGTGGCCGGGATGCGATGGGCGAGGCGGCGGAAGGGGAGCGGATGGTCGGGGCGTGGCGCGGGTTTGCCCGGGTGCTCGGGCTGTCGGTCGTCGGGTTCGGGCTCGCGGCCCTCGGGTTCATCGTGCTGCTCGATCCCTACGGCCTGCGGGTCGGGCCGGGGCGGCCGCCGGGGCCCCTGATGGATGGCAACCAGCGCTTCATGTATCCGCAGGTCGCCCGCAGCGGCCTCTACGACGCGGCGGTGTTCGGGTCCTCCACCTCGCGGCTCCTCGATCCGGAGCGGCTCGGGCCGGCGCTCGGCGGCCGGTTCGCCAACTTCGCGATGAACGCCGCGACCCCGTTCGAGCAGATGTCCATCGCCCGGGTGTTCCTGCGGTACGCCTCGCCCAAGGCCGTGGTGTTCGGCCTCGACGCCAACTGGTGCGCCGCCGATGCCGACGCGAAGCGGCTCACCTTCCGGCCGTTCCCCGCCTGGCTCTATGCGGAGGGCACGCCGTGGGGATTTCTCCGACAGGTCAACGGCCAGAGCCTCGCCACGGCCTGGCGGGTGGCGCTGGCCCGCTGGGCCGGCCTGCCGGCGCGGCTACGGGCCGATGGCTACGCCGTCTTCACCCCGCCCGAGGCGACCTACGACGCGCGCCGCGCGGCGGCCCACATCCATGGCGGCGGCGCGGCGATGCCCGACGCCGCGCCGTCCGATCCGCCCGTCGATCCCGTGGCGGCGCCGATGCCGGCGTTGGCCTGGCTCGACGATCTCCTCGGCGCGATGCTGCCCGACACGCGCAAGGTTCTCGCCTTCATGCCGGTGCACGTGGCGGCGCAGGGCCGGCCCGGCACGGCCAAGGGCGCGCGCGAGGCCGCCTGCAAGGCGCGGGTGGCCGAGATCGGTGCCCGGCGCGGCGCCCGCGTGGTGGATTTCCGCATTCCCTCGCCGGTGACGACAGAGGATACGAACTACTGGGACGCCCTGCACTACCGGCTGCCCATCGCCGACCGCATCGTCGCCGCCCTGGGGGCCGCCGTCGCGACGGGGGCGGACGACCCGGGCGGGTTCTATCGCGTGCTGACCCGTCCGTGAGGAGTGATCAGGCGGCCCGCTCGGCTTCCGCCTTCGCCCAGGCCTCCCGTGTCTCGCCGCAGAAATCGGCGAGCCGCCCTTGCGCGATGGCGCGGCGCATCCCCGCCATGAGGTCCTGATAGTAGGACAGGTTGTTCCAGGTGAGCAGCATCATCCCCAGGATCTCGTCCGTGCGCACGAGGTGATGGAGATAGGCGCGGCTGTAGTCCCGCGCCGCCGGACAGGACGAGGTCTCGTCCAGCGGGCGGGTGTCCTCGCCGTGGCGGGCGTTGCGCAGGTTGATCCGGCCGTGGCGGGTGTAGGCGAGGCCGTGGCGTCCGGCCCGCGTCGGCATCACGCAATCGAACATGTCGATGCCGCGCGCCACCGAACGCATGAGGTCGTCGGGGGTGCCGACGCCCATGAGGTAGCGCGGCTTGCCCTCCGGCAGGTGCGGCGCCACCGTCTCGATCATCGCCAGCATCACCGCCTGCGGTTCGCCCACGGCGAGGCCGCCGATGGCGTAGCCCTTGAGGTCGAGATCCACGAGGGCGCGGGCGCTCTCCACCCGCAGATCCGGGATGTCGCCGCCCTGGACGATGCCGAACAGGGCCTTGCCGGGCTGCTCCCCGAACTGGACCCGGCAGCGCTCGGCCCAGCGGAGCGACAGGTGCATCGCCTTCTCGATGGTCGCGCGGTCGGCGGGCAGGCGCACGCACTCGTCGAGCTGCATCTGGATGTCGGAGCCGAGCAGCCCCTGGATCTCGATGGAGCGTTCGGGGCTCATGTGGTGGGTCGAGCCGTCGACATGCGAGCGGAACGTGACGCCCTGCTCGTCGAGCTTTCGCAGGGCCGACAGCGACATCACCTGAAAGCCGCCGGAATCCGTCAGGATCGGGTGGGGCCAGTTCATGAACCGATGGAGGCCGCCGAGCCGAGCCATGCGCTCCGGGCCGGGGCGCAGCATGAGGTGGTAGGTGTTGCCCAGCACCACGTCGGCGCCGAGTTCCCGGACCTGGCCCGGATACATCGCCTTCACGGTGGCGGCCGTGCCCACGGGCATGAAGGCCGGCGTGCGGATTTCTCCACGGGGCATCGCGATCGCGCCCGTGCGCGCGGGGCCGTCGGTGGCGTCCACCCGGAAGGTGAATTCGCTCGGGAGGGGGGACGTGGCTGCTTCGGACATCGGCGCTCCTTAGCACCGGATCGGCCGGGTGGGCAGGCGGGCCGATCCTACCGCCCCGCCGGAAACAGCAGGCTCGAATCCCCGTAGGAGTAGAACCGATATCCGCCGGCGATCGCGTGGGCGTAGGCGGCCCGCATGGTCTCCAGCCCCGAGAAGGCCGAGACCAGCATGAAGAGGGTCGAGCGCGGCAGGTGGAAATTGGTCATGAGGGCGTCGACCGCGCGGATCGGCGTGCCGGGGGTGATGAAGATCTCGGTGGGGCCGGAGAACGCGCGAAGGCGGCCCTCCGCGTCGGCGGCACTCTCGAGGAGGCGCAGGGCGGTGGTGCCCACCGCCACGATGCGGCCGCCCGCCGCCCGGGTCCGGTTGAGGGCGTCGGCCGTCTCCGCCGTGAGGGTGCCGATCTCGGCATGCATGCGGTGGTCGTCGGTGTCGTCGGCCTTCACGGGGAGGAAGGTGCCGGCTCCCACGTGCAGGGTCACGGTGTGGCGGCGGAGGCCGGCGGCGTCGAGATCGGCGAGGAGGTCCGGCGAGAAATGCAGGCCGGCCGTGGGGGCGGCCACGGCCCCGGGCGCGTCGGCGTAGACCGTCTGATAGTCCGTGGCGTCCCGCGCGTCCGTGGGGCGCTTGCCGGCGATGTAGGGCGGCAGCGGCAGGCTGCCCGTGGCGGCGATGGCCGCGTCGAGGGCCGGACCGGAGAGGTCGAAGCGCAGGACGATCTCGCCGGCCTCGCCCTTCTCCACGAGGGTGGCGTCGAGGCCGCCGAGGTCGCAGGGCTCGCTCGCGCCGTGACGGCCGAACACGATGCGGTCGCCCGGCGCGAGGCGCTTGGCCGGGCGGGCGAAGGCGCGCCAGGTGTCGGGCGCGGCGCGCAGGTGCAGCATCGCCTCCATGCGCAGGCCGGGGGAGCCGGGGCGGTGCCGGATGCCGGCGAGCCGGGCCGGGATGACGCGGGTGTCGTTGAACACCAGGGCGTCGCCCGCCCGCAGGAGCCCCGGCAGGTCGCGCACGGTCCGGTCCTCGAGGGGTTCGCCCGGCCGCACCACGAGGAGACGGCCGGCATCGCGGGGGGTCGGGGGCCGCAGGGCGATACTCGCCTCGGGCAGTTCGAAATCGAAGAGGTCGACGCGCATGGCCCCGCCAACAGCACGGTTCGCATCGCCGGATCAATGGGGCGGGAACCCGCGGCCACCGCTCCGGTTCATGCTTCACCCCGCGCGGACGTCGTGGGCGCACGCAGGAGCGAACCCCCGAATGGCCTGGTACGCGTTGAGCCCCCGTGATCCCGCCGATCCGCGCTGGCCCCTGCCCGACAGCCCCAGCATCACCCTGAAGGCGGACGATCCCCAGGCGGCGCGGGACAAGTTCACGGCGGCCTATCCGAGCCGCCCGTTCGGCACGCCGGTGTCGCCCGTGGCGGATGCGGGCGATTCGGGATTCCGCGACGACCCCGAGGCCCTGCTCGTCGAGGAAACGTCGGAGCCGCAGAGCCCGCCGTCCACCTGATCCCATCTCGATTCCGGGAGACCGCCCCATGCCCCTGTCCGCACCGAGGCCGAGGCCTTCGCACCGGCGCGTGACCCTCGATTCGCAGCTCCTCACCTACTGGGAGCGCGAGGCCAGCCGCCTCGACGCCCTCGCGGCCGCCACGCCCTGGGGCTGGATCGCGCGCGGCTACGCCCGCAAGGCCGAGCGGGCGCGGATGATGGCTGCCCGGAGCGCCGATCGGGAGACGGCCCGGGGCCAGCCTCCGCAGGGCGCGCCCGAGGACGGCGAACCGGCCGCCTGACCCTCGGGGTATAGCCCCGTCTCAATCGTTCAGTGGCGGGTTCAACCTTTGCCGTGGCCTTGGGGGCGCGCGGGCGGCTAAGGGCGGGTTCGATCGGCGAACCGACCCCGGAACCCCCGTCATGGACCGCACCCAGAAGGCCGCCCTGGCGAGCGCCGGCATCGGCACCCTCGTCACGGGCATCAAGTTCGCGGCCTTCGCCCTCACGGGCAGCCTCGCGCTCTACTCGGACGCCCTCGAAAGCATCATCAACGTGGTGGCCGCGGCCTTCGCCTTCGTGGCCCTGCGGGTCGCCGCGCGCCCGGCCGACGACGATCATCCCTACGGCCACCACAAGGCCGAGTATTTCTCCGCCGTCATCGAGGGTGCGCTCATCATCGCGGCGGCGATGCTGATCCTGCGCGAGGCCTTCCACGGCATCCTCGATCCGAAGCCCCTCGACGCGCCCGTCCTCGGTCTCGCCGTGAACGGCGTCGCCACGGCCATCAACGGGGCCTGGGCGATCTATCTCCTCGGGCGCGCCAAGGCCTGGCGCTCGCCGGCCCTCGTGGCCGATGCTCGCCACGTGATGGCCGACGTGGTGACCTCCGTGGGGGTGCTCGTCGGCCTCGGCCTCGTGCTCCTCACCGGGGCGGCGGTGCTCGATCCCATCATCGCCGGCTTGGTCGCCCTCAACATCCTGTGGTCGGGCTGGACCATGGTGCGCGACTCGGTGAGCGGCCTCCTCGATCGGGCGGCGCCGGCCGAGATGGTGGTGAAGATCCGCGAGCTCATCTCGCTCCACGGCGAGGGCGCCCTGGAGGCGCACGACGTGCGGACCCGCCACGCGGGTCAGGCCACCTTCATCGATTTCCACCTCGTGGTGCCGGGCGAGATGACCGTGCGGGATTCCCACGAGATCTGCGACCGTCTTGAGGCGGCGATCGAGGGCGCCGTCGAGGGCGCCGTGGTGGTCATCCATGTCGAGCCCGGCGAGCAGGCCAAGGGGCGCGGCGTGCCGGTGGTCTAATCGCCCGATTCCGTCGCCCCGAAGATCGCCTCGAACGCGGCGCGCAGCTGCATGTCGACCTCCGGCAGGGTCACGAGGTGGCCGAGATCGACGAGGCTGGTGACGCCGTGGCCGGTGATGCCGCAGGGCACGATGCCGGAGAAATGCGTCAGATCCGGCTCCACGTTGAGGCTGATGCCGTGGAAGCTCACCCAGCGCCGCACGCGGATGCCGATGGCGGCGATCTTGTCCTCGACCGCCTCGCCGTTCACCTGCCCCTTCTCCGGCCGTCGCACCCAGACGCCGACGCGGTCCTCCCGCCGCTCGCCCCGGACGTTAAAGGCGCTCAAGGTCGCGATGATCCACGCCTCCAGGGCGGCCACGTAGGCGCGCAGATCCGTGCGCCGCCGGTTGAGGTCGAGCATCACGTAGGCCACCCGCTGGCCCGGGCCGTGATAGGTGTACTGGCCGCCCCGCCCCGTGCGGTGGACGGGAAAGCGCCCCGGATCGACGAGGTCGGCCTCCCGGGCCGAAGTGCCGGCCGTATAGAGCGGCGGATGCTCCAGGAGCCACACGCATTCCCGGGCCAGGCCCGCCGCGATCGCGGCCGCACGCGCCTCCATGAAGGCCACGGCCGCGTCGTAGGGCACGGGCGCGTCGCTGATCCGCCACTCCACCGGCTCCGATCCCGGCCGCGCGAGAAAGTCCCCCGCTCGGACGCCGAGGCGCGGGGCGATTAGGATTTCGTTTACCAAGGCTTCACCATCGCGCTGGACAATCGGTTCCGGGGACGGGTGCGGGTGGAGCGGCCCCCCGGGCAAGGAATGGGTCGCGTGGCGGTTCTCGAAGATCTCAAGGTCGATCTCAAGGTGGTGCTCGGGCGCCGGCACATGCCCCTGCACATCCTCCTGCGCATGGGACGCGGCGCGGTGATCGAACTCGAATCCACCGAGAGCGACATGGTCGAGATCCTCGCCAACGATCACCCGATCGCGCGCGGCCAGATCGTGGTGACGGGAAACCGCATCTCCGTCGAGGTCACCGAGCTGATCCGCAAGGCCGAGGTGGTACGCCTGCCCGGCGTCACCATCGGCGAAGGCGCCGTTCCGGTCCTCGACGGTGTCGATTTCCTCTGAAGCCGCAATTTCCGCCGAACCCGCTTGTCGGCTCCAAATCCATCTGCTAGTTGCTGCGCCGCGCCAGACGAAACGGACGCCACGCCCCACGGGGCCGGCGCCGAAACGATGGTGACGACGATGCGGCCATGGCGGAATTGGTAGACGCGCTAGCTTGAGGTGCTAGTCCTGCAAGGGGTGGAGGTTCGAGTCCTCTTGGCCGCACCAACATTACGATGTTGGTGCATGAGACTTCGGAGGCTTGGCGAGGAATTGTCCGCCAGCCTCGTTCTACTGAATGCTCCGTACGGTCCGATCTGAAACGCGAACGCGAACGCGGCGATGGCCCGCTCGGCCCGCTGGCTTCTCCCGGGTGAGACGGCCCTTCGGGCGCAGGCGTGCCGCGCCGGGTTTTTCGGCGACGGGCTTAGGCGCGGAGCCGTTTTTGGCAAAACATCGTCGAAACGCATGCCGTGCCCCCGGGGAGCCCGTTGGCGGGTCCGACGTTATTGTCCATGACCCAGATGCCAGACGACAACCTCGATCATTACGCGCTCGGCTTCCATGCGCCCCGCAAGGGCTTGCGCCGCCAGGATTGTCCCTATGCAGAGGGGACCGAGGCGCATGCGCAATGGACCGCCGGATACGATGCCGCCGTGAACGACGGCGACGGAGCTTGAGGGCATGCCGTACGCCACCGAACCACCTCGCGGTGCGATGCGTTGATCCGGTGATTGTTTCGGATTCCACGACCATGGACGCCTGATGAACGAGAACCGGACGCCCGATCCGCACGCACCGAAGGCGGTGAACATTTCCGAACCGTGGACGCGGGCCTACTGGGCTCGCTACTTCGAGGTCCCGGTGGAGTCCGTTGAGGCAGCCGTCGCCGCCGTGGGCGAGGATCCGGGTGCCGTCGCGGCGCATCTCGGCAAGGCTTGGCCGGCCCGGGACGGCGGTGGCATCGTCTAGCCTCTCCCTCAGGTTTCCATCCCGTAGAGATCGACGGTGACGAAGCCGCGCGCCTCCATGCGCTCGGCCAGGACGCGTCGGTGGCAGCGCGCGGGATCGCGCTCGAAGCACATGAGGCAGGTGGGGCTGCGGGCCGCGAGTTCGCACAGGGCGTCGAGGGCGAGGCCGCCATCGGCGGTGTCGAGAACCTCCTCGCAATAGATCTTGCGCATGAGCGCCGCATCGTCCGCCCGCGCCGCTTGCCGGCCGGCCTTCGGGGTCCCGAGGGACCGGGCGTGGTCGTAGGCCAGACCGGCGGCTTCGAGACCGGCCTTGAGGGCGCCCTTCGAGAAGCCGCGCTTGCGCGAGTTCGCCACCGCCCGCACGTCGGCGAGTGTCCCGACCCCGGCGTCTCTCAGCGCCAGGGTGAAGCGTTCCGGATCGAGGCCTTCATATCCGATGGTGAACACAGTCTTGCGCATCCGGATTCCTCGGCAAATGCCACGTGTCGACGGAGACTTAGGCGGGCATCGGCCTGTGGCCAACCGTGGAGCCCGCGGCGTATGTGGCTGCCCCGCCACGACTTCCCGAAAACCGCCGCAATGCCGTCAAAGCTCTGTTAACCGCGCACGGGCATCCCTTAGCCGTTGTTGCGTGCGTGGAAAGTGATGGGCCGGGCATCGATGTCGCTGACGAACAGGACTGCCCCGACCCGTCCACGCCACCGTGACGGCCGCGCTCGCCTCGGCGGGTGGGCGACGCGGGGCGCCGGCCTCGCCCTCCTCGCCGCGCTCGCGGCCTGCTCCGGCACGGCGACGGACTTCTACCCGACCAAGGGCGACGTGAAGCCCCATCCGGGCGTGGCGCGCGCCAAGCAGCATCCGATCCAGGGCATCGACATTTCCAAGTGGCAGGGGCCCATCGATTGGACGTCCGTGCGGGCGGCCGGCACCCAGTTCGCCTTCATCAAGGCGACGGAGGGCGGCGACCACGTCGACGAGCGTTTCCGCGACAACTGGGACGGCGCAGCCCGGGCCGGCGTGCCGCGCGGAGCCTACCACTTCGTGTTCTGGTGCCGCTCGGCCCAGGACCAGATGGCGTGGTTCAAGAAGAACGTGCCGCAGGACCCCACCGCCCTCCCCCCGGTGCTCGATGTCGAGTGGAACGGCCACTCGCAGCTCTGCCCGAAGAAGTTGCCCAAGGCCCAGGCCCTGGGGATGATCCGCTATATGCTCGACGAGATGGAGCGCTACACCGGCAAGCGGCCGATCATCTACACGGACATCACCTTCCACAAGGACGTCCTCGAGGACGAGCTGCCTGATTACCCCCACTGGGTCCGCTCCACCGCGGCCGAGCCGGAGCAGCGCTTCGCCAAGCGCAAGTGGATGCTGTGGCAGTTCACCTCCACGGGTCGGGTGCCGGGGGTGCGCGGTGACGTCGACCGCAACGCCTTCTACGGATCGACGGCCGAATGGGCCTCGTTCCTCGCCACCGATTGCGACCCGCGCGACCACCATTCCCTGTCGGGTCGGGGCCTCTGCGCCGGCAAGTAGCCGATCGGGTGGACCGGGATCAGGTGCCGACGTCGAGCACGGTGGTGAGCACCGTGCCGTAGTGGCAGGCGGTGGCGGCGAGCACGAAGGCGTGCCAGATGGCGTTCTGGTACGGGAGGCTGCGCCAGACGTGGAACACCACGCCGACGGAATAGAGCAGGCCTCCGATGGCCAGTAGCCACAGGGCATTCGGTTCGAGACGCGCGATCACCGAATCGTAAGCCGCCAATCCGCTCCAGCCCAGGAGCAGGTAGAGACCGATGGCGGCCCGGTCGAATCGCCCCGGCATCGTCAACTTGAGGGCGATGCCGATGCCGGCCACCAGCCACACGGCGGCGAGCAGGCTCCAGGCGAAGGCGCCGGTGCCCACGAGGGCGACCAGGGGTGTGTAGGTCCCAGCGATCATGAGGTAGATCAGGGCGTGGTCCGCGCGCCGCAGAAGCCATTTGCGGCGGCCGACCGGCCACATGTTGTAGGTCGCCGAAACGCCCAGCATGGACGCGAGGGCGGCGGCGTAGATCGCGACCGCCGCCTGATCGACCGCCGGGAGCGGTGCCAGGGCCGCGAGAATGACGATGGCGATCGCCCCGGCGAGGCCCAGGGCCACGCCGAGGAAGTGGACGAGCCCGTCGGCAAGGAGTTCCCGCCGGGTGTAGTTCCAGTTCAGCCCCGCGGGGCGGCCATCCTCTGCCAGGAACATCGCTGACTCCGATCGGTCATACGAAAGCTACGCCTGGGCGTGCCCGAGCGTTCCCGGCGAAAACTACCGAGGGCGTGTCGTCCACAGAGGTCTGTGCTTACGGATGCGCCCGGCTCGGACGAAGCGATGGCCGGTCAGCCTCCCAGGAAGCCCGAGTAGCGGCCGGCGATCACCACGGCCCAGGTCACCCCGAGCACGCCGGTGAGACCGAAGACGAGGCGACGGGTGCGCCGATCGAGCTTGTGGCGGTGGACGACGGTTTCCGGCGGCCGGGACGGCGTGGTCTTCGTGGAATCGAGGGTCGATGTCGTTTTCACCAGGGGGGTACCAAGCGTCATGCGGTCGTGGTCCTCGTTCGACGGACGCGGGGCAAACGCGAAATCCAGGGTCCGGTGACGGGACAACGTCCGTCCGCCGATCCGGTTCGCTGCAACGCAATAATGTGTGACCGCCCGACGATGCGGCCTCCGGGCCACGATGGGAAGGGCCCGGTGTCGGGCCGCGTGCGTCGCGTCACGGCACGACGCTTTGCGCCGGATTGAAACCTGGGGCGTGTGCGGCGCCGTCGCGGGCGTCAGGCGGCGCGATTCGTCAGGCCTTCGAAACCGAACGCCGGCGCCGCTTCGGGGCGCGTGGGGCGGGCCGTCTCACCGGGGCTGAGGCGGGCGTGGACGGTCGCCATGATCAGCACGGCCATGGCGAAGACCTGATGGCTGAGGCCGGCCCAAAGCGGCACGGCGAGGAGCAGGGTCGTGATCCCGAGGGCGGCCTGCGCCAGGACGAGGCCGGCCACACCGGTGGCGCGCCGCGCCGTGCCGCTGTTCGGCACGGTCCTGCGAGCGTCGAACGCATGGATCACCGCCACGAGGAGGAGGAGATAGGCGATCACGCGGTGATTGAGCTGCACCAGGGCATGATTGTCGATGAAGTTCTCGATCCAGGGCCGGACGGCGAACAGCTCGGCCAGCGGCGGCGCGAAGGCGCCGTCCATGCCGGGCCAGGTGTTGTAGACGAGGCCGGCCTTCGAGCCGGCGACGAGGCCGCCGAGGAAGATCTGCGCGAGCACCAGGGCCATCAGGGCCACGGCCGTGCGGTTGAGGCGGGCCGGAACCGGTGCGGCGGGGACGGCACGCAGGCCGGCGGCGAGCCAGACGAGACCCGCGAGGATGAGGCTCGCGGTGGTGAGGTGCAGGGCGAGTTTCAGCGGGGCCACCGCCGTCATGCCGGGCTGTAGGCCGGAGGCGACCATGATCCAGCCGATGGCGCCCTGAAGTCCGCCGAGGATCCCGAGCCCGAGGAGCCCGAGCCCGAGGCGCCGGCTCAACGATCCGCGCCACCAGAACCACAGCAGGGGCAGGAAGAACGCGAGGCCGACGAAACGCCCGAGGAGCCGGTGGCCCCATTCCCACGCGTAGATGGTCTTGAAGTCGGACAGGCCCATCCCCTGGTTGAGGATGCGGTATTGCGGAGTGTCCTTGTACTTGTCGAACTCCGCCGTCCAGGCCTCGGCCGAGAGCGGGGGGACGGCGCCCGTCACCGGGCGCCACTCGGTGATGGAGAGGCCCGAGCCGGTCAGGCGCGTTGCTCCGCCCACGGCCACCATGCCGACCACCAGGGCCGCGAGCACGTAGAGCCAAACACGCACGGCGCGGTGTCCGCGCTCGTGGCCGGCTTCGAGTCTGGAGATCATCGCGCCATCCCGTCCGCCATCCGGCGGTCCCTGTCCGAGACCGGGGAGGTAGACGCAGGCCGCCGCGAGGGCAACGCCCGTCGGGGACGCAGCGGCCTTATGAGGGGGCGCCGCTATTCCGCGGCGGCCAGTTCCCGGCTCCGGTTGAGCGCCATGAGATCGAGGAAGGCCACCACCAGCCAGGGGCAGGCGATTCCGATGAAGAAGGCCATCCGTGTTGCCTCGTTCCGCGTGACGATGCGCCGATGATAGGCGACTTGCGCCGCGCCGCAAGCGCTCAAACACCGGACCGGGGCGAGAGCCATCCTCATCCCATGGCCCCGGCGGCCCACCGGATCGCGAGGGCCGCCAGTACGCCGGCTCCGAGGCAGCGCCGCCAGGGATTGACGCCGCGGGCGCATTCGTCGACGGCCCAGACGATCAGGGCGGCGCTGCCCACGCCCCTCAGGATCGTCCCCGCCGGTCCCTCGGGAGCGAGCGCCCAGTCGGCACCCGCGCAGACGCCGAAGATCAGGAGGGGCGCGTTCGGCCGTTGCGCGATGGTGATCGCGCCCGTGCGCCGGTCGCGGAACCACCAGTCGCGGGCGTGGGCGAAGCCGCTCAGATCCCTCGCGCCCCATCGGCCGTGCGCAGGGGCTCGCAGATCTTCGGGCTCATCTTGTCGAGGTGCTCGCAGGCGTTGCGCAGGTACCAAGCCCGCATGTCGGGCTGCGAGGGCGCCACGTACATCCCGACGAGGATGAACGCGATGGCGCCGACGATGACGAGGGTGAGAAGGCTACGCATGGAGTCGCTCCGAGGGATCGGGCCGAGGGCGTCGATGGCCCGACCCGCGCCATTCAACGCACGGGCGCCCAAAAAGAAGCAGCCCGTCGCCGCGGGGGCGAGCAGGCTGTTTGAGAGGCTTGGGAGGAAGCGAGGCTGTTGAGACCCTGACACTTAACCGTCGTCGACCCGGCCAGTTCCTCGTCAGCCGGCAAAAAGACCGCCCCGGTTCGTCAGATCTCGAACAGGGGCACGATCCGCATGTCGGGAACGAGGACGAGGCCCTTGTCGGTGATGCGGATTTCCGGGATCACCGAAAGGGGAATGAGGTTGAAGCCCATATAGGGGATGGTGCACCCCGCCCGCGTCCAGGCTTCCTTCAGCGCGCGCACCTCCTCCGCCACGGCCGTGATCCGCTTGTCGGAGAGGAGGCCGGCCACCGGCAGGGGCACCAGGGCGACGACCTCCCCCTCTTCCACGACGCAGACCCCGCCCTGGATCGTGCTGACGGCGTCGAGCGCCACGCGCATGTCGGCCTCGTCCACGCCGGCGACGATCACGTTGTGGGAATCGTGGCCGACACTGCTCGCCACCGCACCGCGTTTCAGCCCGAATGCCCGCAGGAGCCCGTGCGCGGCGGTGCCGGAGCGGCCGTGGCGCTCGATCACGGTGACGAAGGTGAGGTCGTTGTCGGCCAGCGTCGTCGGCCAGTCGGCGCCGGGGGCGAGGCTGAACACCTCGTGGACCAGCTCGATACCCGGCAGCGTGGTGCGGATGGCGTTGACCCGCACCGGCCCCGTCGGCAACGCCGGCGTGAGGGCCGGCAGGGGATCGGGCAGGCGCACGGTGGCGTAGGCCGGCGCCGGGTAGCGGTAGGGGCGCGACAGGGCCGCGTCGAGGAGCGGGGTGATCGTCCGGTCCCGCACCACGCAGTCCCCGCCGTACCACGTCGATTGCGGGACGAGATCATCGTCGAGGAGGACGAGGTCGGCGCGCCGTCCGCCCCCGAACCCGCCGATCTCGCCGTCGAGCCCGTAGCGTGTCGCCGGGTGGAGGGATCCCATGGCCCAGGCCTGGGCCTTGGGAACACCGAGGCGGACGGCCTCGCGCACCACCCAGTCGAGGCCGTAGGCGAGGAGATCCTGCGCGTCGCGGTCGTCGGTGCAGACGCAGACGCGCTTGGTCGCCGCGCCGTAATCGAGCACCGTGCCGATGGCGTTCGGCAGGCTGTGCCACGGCGTCGTGGGCGGTCCGCCGCGCAGGTAGATCCACACGCCGGCCTCCAGCAAGTCGTCGGCGATGTCCCGATCGATGGCCTCGTGGGTGTCGGTGACGCCGCTGGCGGCGTAGGCGGGCACGAATCCGCGCCCGTAGATGTGGCCGGAGACCGGGCGTCCGCGCTCCAGGGAGGCCGCGATGATGGCGTGGGCGCGCGGATCGCCCTCGCACACGGCGACGAAATCCATCTTCTCGCCGAGCCCGATGGCTTCGGGCCACGCGTCGAACAGGGCCGCGATCTTCACCGCCGTGAGGTCGCCGCCGGCGGTCTCCAACTCCGGCGAGGTCGCCGGCACGGTGCTGGGCACCGTGAGGTAGATGTTGAGCGGGGCCGCGCGCGCGTCCTCCAGCATCCATGCGATGCCGTCCACGTCCAGCACGTTGCCGATCTCGTGGCTGTCGCACACGATGGTGGTGGTGCCGTTGAGGAGCGCGGCCTCGGCGTAGGCGCAGGCCGTCACCATGCTGCTCTCGATGTGCAGGTGCGGGTCGACGAGGCCGGGCGCCAGGAGCCCGCCGCCGAGATCGACCCGTTCGGCCGACCCCTCGTAGGCGCCCGCCTGCCTCACGGCGGCGATGCGCCCGCCCGCGATCCAGACCTCGCGGTCGGGCAGGATGCGCTCGGAATAGGTGGAGAGCAGGCGCGCCCCGGTGAGGACCCGGTCGGGCTCGGCCCGCCCCGAGGCCACGGCGGCGAGATGCCGGGTCATGCCGGCGAGGGGCGCGACGGAAAAGCGCGTCAACGGTCGTCTGTCGGTCATGCCGGCTCCTCGTGCGTCCGCGCGTCGGGATCGGCGCGATCCTCGCGCCGGGCACGCCGCGTGCCAAGGCCTGGGGAGACGCGGGAGCCGGGGGCATGGCTTGCCAACCGCCCCTCGCGATCCCATCTACCCCTCATGCCGGTCGCGACCCACGTCGCTCGACCGGAGACGGCCACGATGACGGTTTGGGGTGACGCCGGATGTACGCGCACCCCGGGCCTCTCCGTGGCCGTTGGCTTTTGCCCGATCCCCCGTTCAAGCGTCCGAGCACCGTCCCGTCATGGCCAAACGCACGAAGTCGAAACCGCAGGAGCGTGGCTCCGTCCTGTTCGACGTCCTCTACGAGGACGAGTCCCGTGCCTCGAACCGGCGCGTTCCCATGGAGATCCTCGGCGGCCTGGACGGCGACGCCCCGGCTCGCGAGATCATCGAGGAGCAGGACCGGGCGATCGCCGAGAAGTCGGGCCGTCCCCTGAAGCCGATCCGAAGCCTCACCCGCTCGCCGATCCGCGTACCCAGCGCCGTGACGGGCGACTGAGGCGCCGACGGTTCGGGGGCGGCCGTTTCCCTGAAACGGCCGCAGCGCCTCATGCCTTCTTCAGGAACTGGGTCTTCAGGACCAAGCCCTTCACCTTCTCGGCGTTGCACTCGATTTCGTCGGGGTCGCCGGTCAGGCGGATGTTCTTGATGAGGGTCCCACGCTTCAGGGTGGTCGAGGTCCCCTTCACCTTGAGATCCTTGATCAGGGTCACCGAATCGCCGTCCGCGAGCTTGGTGCCGTTCGAATCCTTCGTGTCGTCCATGGCCGCGTCGCGTTCTCAGTCCATGGGCGGGGTGTAGGGCCGCCCCGCGTCGGTCAGGGCCCGGTCGACGGCCTCAATGGCCAGGAGGATGCGCGTGAGATCCTCGGCGGCCGAGGCGGCGGCCAGTTCGCTGGAGCCGATGCGTTTCGACAGGGCGCTGCGCTGCCGAGCCAAGCTGGCACGCGCCCGGTTCAGGTCGATGATGTCCTCGGGCGTCATGGTCTCGTCTTTCCTTCTCGTGATCGCGCGGCGCCGGGTCTGTCATCGGACCCGCTGGCCTCGCGCACGGTGCCACGAGCGATGGCGCCTTTGGCCTCTCGACGCAATGCCGGAATGACGGCGCTCGGGAACGACCGATCTCAGAACAGCGAGCCCTGCGCGTCCTCGTCGCTGGAGCGGGGCCGATCCTCCGCTGGAACGCCGGGTTCTTCCGCCGCCCCCTGGGGCCGTCCCAGGGGCATCACGAGATCAGGACCGTCGTTGCGGGCGTCGTTCACGCGCGGACTCACGGGTTCGAGGGTCAGCCAATCGTCCGGACACGGCCGGCACAGGGCGGCGGCCGGCCCCGGCTCGACGCCGCGCGTATCGAGCCAGGGCTCGATCTCCTCCGGCGACAGGATCGCCGGCATGCGGTCGTGGACCGCCGCCATGGTGCCGTTCGCCCCGGTGGTGACGATGGCCGCCGTATCGATCTCCGAGCCGTCGGCGCCGAGCCAGTTCTCCCACAGCCCGGCGAGCGCCATCGGCGCGCCGTCGGCCCGGCGGATCATGAACGGCGTCCGCGTCGCGGCCCTGCCGGTTCCTTCCCGGCGCCACTCGTAGAACCCATCGGCGAGGAAGACGCAGCGGCGGTGGCGCAGCGCCCCGCGAAAGGTCGGCTTCTCGGACATGGTCTCGACGCGGGCGTTGATGACGAGGGGAAAGCCCTTCGGATCCTTGAGCCAGCTCGGCCACAGGCCCCAGCGCACCAGGCGGAAGTGCCGGCTGCCGTTCTCGACATGCACGATGGGCACCGGCTGGGTCGGGGCGATGTTGTAACGCGCCGGGAAGTTGGGCTGCTCCACGTAGCCGTAGAACCGTCGATGAATCTCGGGCGCCTGGAGGGCGAAGTAACGACCGCACATGCCGTCGATCCGTCCTACAGCCACCGCTTCCAACGGAAGAACACGTAGGGCAGCACGGCCGCCACCACCATCATCACCACGGCCATGGGATAGCCGAGGTTCCAGTCGAGTTCCGGCATGGCCTTGAAGTTCATGCCGTAGATCGACGCGATGAGGGTCGGTGGCATGAACACCACCGCCATCACCGAGAACAGCTTGATGATGTTGTTCTGCTCCAGGTTCACGAGGCCGAGCGTCGCGTCGAGGAGGAACTGGATCTTGGAAGACAGGAAGGTCGCGTGCTCCTCGAGGGATTGGAGGTCGCGCAGGGTGGAGCGCACGTCCTCGCGCAGTTCGCGCGGCGCCTTGGTGGTGCGGTAGGTGGCCGAGAGCGAGAGCAGGATGCGCTCCATGGAGACGAGGCTCTCGCGCTGCTTCGAGATGAGGTCGCCGTGGCGGCCGAGCGCCCTGAGCGTGTCCTGAAGCGCGGTGTTGCGGGCGGACGGGTCGGCCTTCTCCTCGAAGATTTTTCCGGACAACCGGTCGATGCGCTCGCCCTGGAGCTGGAGCACGTCGGCCGCGCGGTCGATCACCGTCTCGATGAGGCCGGCGAGGATCGTCTCGCCGGACGGAATCGCCGAGGGGCCGTTGCCCGTCGAGCGCCCGGCGCGCTGGGTGTACATCCGGAACGCCTGCGGCTCCTCGTACCGCACGGTGACGAGGCGGTTGCCGCGCAGGATGAAGGTGATGCCGGCGAGCCCCGGCTCGTCGCCGTCGCTGACCTTGCTGAGCACCCGGCCGGTCATGTAGCGCGCCCCGTCCTCGACGTAGAGGAGTTCGGAGGGCTCGATGTCCTTCATCTCCTCGCGGGTCGGCACCGAGATGCCCATGAACGCCTCGACCTTCAGATCCTCCTCGCGGGTCGGACGGATCATGTCGAGCCAGACGGTGTCGTCGGGGATCGGGTCCTGCAGTTCGAGGGCGGTGCGCTCGAGCAGGGTCTGTCCGGCGCCGGCGACCGGCTGGTGGATGAAGATCACAGGCTACGTCTCAGGCGAGGGCCCCGGGAGGCGGTGAACTCGCATCCGGCACGAAGAAGTCCGGAGCAAGGGGGACGTCGGGTGTGACGCGGTATTTTGTAAAGTCCGTGACACCCTGCTCCGCCAGGAACGTGTCGTCGATGAGGAAGCGGCCGGTGGTCTCCCGGGCGGGCAGGCCGAACAGGGCGTGGGCCGCGTCGGCGATGATCTCCGGCGTGCGGCTCGCCTGCATCAGGGCGTCGCCGCCCAGCAGGTTGCGCACGGCCGCCGTCGCGATGGTGGTGCGCGGCCATAGGGCGTTCACCGCGATGCCCTGGCGCCGCAACTCGCCGGCGAGCCCAAGAACGCAGAGGGACATGCCGAACTTCGCCAGGGTGTAGGCGAGATGCGGCGCGAACCACTTCTCCGCCATGTCGAGGGGCGGCGACAGCATCAGGATGTGGGGATTTTCGGATTTCTCGAGGTGCGGGATCGCGTATTTCGAGACCATGTAGGTGCCGCGCGTGTTGATCCCGTGCATGAGGTCGAAGCGCTTCATCTCGGTCTCGGGCGTCCGGGTCAGCGAGATGGCGCTGGCGTTGTTCACGACGATGTCGAGGCCGCCGAAGGTTTTCGCGGTTCTCTCGATGGCGTCGGCGACACTGGCCTCGTCGCGCACGTCCACGATCAGCGGCAGTGCCCTTCCCCCGGCCGCCTCGATGGCGGCGGCGGCCGTGTGGACGGTACCCTCCAGCTTGGGGTGGGCCAAGTCGGTCTTGGCCGCGATGGCGACGTTGGCGCCGTCGCGCGCCGCCCGCAGGCCGATGGCGAGGCCGATGCCGCGCGAGGCGCCGGTGATGAACAGGGTTCTGCCCTTCAATGATCCGGTCATGGTGTCCTCTCAGGGGCCGATCTGGAAGCGCGCCGGCCGGGTGCCGTCGGCGTCGGTGAAGCCGTAGCGGGCGGCGAGGTCGCCCGCGTGCAGGATGCGCCCGGCCTGTGCCGCGACGTCCGGGGCGGCGGCCAGGGCCGCGAGCGCCCGGCCGGCATAGAGCGGGCTCTCGGTGGCCATGTCGCCGTGCCCGATGTCGACGACGCGCTCCGTGCGGACGAAGCCCGGCGACAGGGCCAGCGCGGTGACGCCGTGGGGGCTGAGTTCCTCCGCGCAGGCGAAGGCGAGGCGGTTGGTGGTGGCCTTCGCCAGATCGTAGAACACGTCGCCGAGGTAGCCGGGGCCCGTGTCGAACGACACGAAGGCGAGGAGGCCCGATTTCGCCGAGACCATGGCGGGCGCGACGGCGCGGGCGAGGAGCAGGCCGGGATAGGGTCCGCTGCCGAAGAAGTCCGAAAGCGGCTCGGCCGAGCGGCGCCAGAACGGCGTGCCCCAGGCGGCCCCGTCGGGGTAGCGCTCACCGTCGTAGCCTTCGGCACCGCCCCAGACGCTGGAGACGGCGACGTCGATCCGGCCGAAGCGGCGCAGGGCCCAGTGGACCAGGGTGTCGACGGCCCGTTCGCTGGTGTGGTCGCACACGTAATGGTGGCCGGTGCCGCCGGCGGCGTCCACCATCCGGGCGGTGTCCTCGACGGTCTCGGGGCGCCCGTCCGTGCGCGGACCGGTCTCGCTGGAGCGGCCGGTGACGATCACCGTGGCACCGGCTTCCCCCAGGGCCCGCGCGATCCCGCGCCCGACGCCCCGCGACGCCCCGGCGACGAGGCAGATTTTTTGGCGGAGATCCGGCGGCGCGGTCACCCCTTACGGGCCCGGTTGAGAAAGGCCGCGAAGGCCGCCTGCGCCTCGGGCGAGCGCAGGCGCGCCTCGAACGCGACGGCCTCCGTCTCCACCGCCGCCTCGAGGGTGGCCTGATCGCCCCGGATCAAAGCGCGGGTCGCCTGCCTCGGTCCCTCCGGAAGGGCGGCGAGGCGGGCGGCCTTGGCCAGGGCATGGTCGAGGAGGAGGTCGGCGGAGACGATTCCATTGACGAGGCCGAGGCGCACGGCCTCGTCGGCGTCGTAGGCTTCCGAGAACAGCAGGATCTCGGTTGCCCGCTGCAGGCCGACGCGGCGCGGGAGCAGGTAGCTCGATCCCGCCTCCGGCACGAGGCCGAGCTCGACGAACGGCATGCGGAAACGGGCCGCCGGGCTCGCGTAGACGAGGTCGCAGTGCAGGGTGAGCGTCGCGCCGATGCCCACCGCCACCCCGTCCACGGCCGCGACCATCGGCGTCTGGGTGCGGGCGAGCTGGCGGATGAAATGCAGGGCCGGCGACTCCTCGAAGGGCCGGCGCGACGCCTCGACGAAATCGGACAGGTCGTTGCCGGCGCTGAACGCGCCCGGCGTGCCGGCGAACACCACCGTCCCGATAGTCTCGGACCGATCGGCCTCCGCCAGGGCCTCGCGCAGGGCATCGTACATGGCGCTGGTGAGCGCGTTCATCTTGTCGGGGCGGTCGAGGCGGATCAGGCGGACGTGGCCGGTGTCCGCGATGACGATGTGCTCGGTCATGATACTTCCTCGCTGGTCGCGCCGTCTCGTCGCGTCCCTCTCCCCGCCAGAGGGAGGGGGGTCGTGCGCTAACCCGCCAGAGCCAGGGCCGCCGTCTCGGTGAAGGCGCCGCCGTCGATGACGGTGTCGGCGAGGCCGCTCGCCACCGTCAGCTCGTTCTCGGCGAAGTATCGCGCCAGGGCGATGCGCCCGGCATGGCCGGGGTCGGTCTCGCCGGCCTGGAGGGCGGCCCGCGCGGCGCGGGCTTCGAGCGCCAGGCAGGCCCCGCCCTGGACGAGGCCGAACAGGCGCAGATACGGCGTCGCCCCGGCGAGCGCCGCCTCCGGCCGGTTGGACGCGAGGGCCGCGAGTTGGAAGCTCGTGGCCCGGTCGAGGCTCTCGATGCCGGCGCGCAGGCGCGCGCCCATATGGCCGTAGGCCGGGTCGGCGTCCTTCAGGAGCCCCTCGGCCACCCGACGCAGGGACGCGATCTGGGCACGCACCGTGGCGCCGCCCCGCAGGGGCAGCTTGCGGGTGACGAGGTCGATGGCCTGGATGCCGTTGGTGCCCTCGTAGATCCCGAGGATGCGGGCGTCGCGCATGTGCTGGGCGGCCCCCGTCTCCTCGACGAAGCCCATGCCGCCATGGACCTGCACGCCGAGCGACGTGACCTCGTTGGCGATGTCCGTGGAGAACGCCTTGGCGATGGGGGTGAGGAGCGAGGCGCGGTCGTGGGCGCCCTGCCCTTCGGGGCCCTTCGCCGCGTCGAGGGCCGCGGCCGTGAGGTAGCAGATGCCGCGCGCCGCCGCCGTGTAGGCCTTCATGGTGAGCAGCATGCGCCGCACGTCGGCGTGCTCCACGATGGCGCTGGTGCCTTGCGCCCCCGGTGCCTTGCCCTGGCGGCGGTCGCGGGCATAGGCCAGGGCGGCCTGCGTCGCCCGCTCGGCGATGCCGACGCCCTGGAGGCCGACGCCGAGGCGCGCCGCGTTCATCATCGTGAACATGCAGGCGAGCCCCCGGTTCTCCTCGCCGATGAGCCAGCCGATGGCGCCCCCCTGGTCGCCGAAGGCCATGGAGCAGGTAGGCGAGCCGTGGATGCCGAGCTTGTGCTCGAGCCCCGAGCACCGCAGGTCGTTGCGGCTGCCGTCCAGCAGGATCTTGGGAACGAGGAAGAGCGAGATGCCGCGCGTGCCCGCCGGCGCGTCCTTGAGCCGGGCCAGCACGAGGTGGACGATGTTGTCGGTGAGATCGTGCTCGCCGTAGGTAATGTAGATCTTCGACCCGACGATGCGGTAGCGGCCGTCGCCCATGGGTTCGGCGCGGCTGCGCAGGAGGGCGAGATCGGATCCGGCCTGCGGCTCCGTCAGATTCATGGTCGCGGTCCACTCGCCCGAGACGAGCTTGCCGAGATAGGCCGCCTTCAGATCGTCGGACCCGTGCTGCGCCAGGGCTTCGATGCCGCCGGCGGTGAGCAGCGGACACAGGCCGAACGCGATGCTCGCCGCGTTCCACATCTCCGTGCAGGCGGCGTTGAGCAGAAGCGGCAACCCCTGGCCGCCATGATCGGGGTCGGCCGAGAGACCGTTCCAGCCGCCCTCGACCCAAGTCCGGTAGGCCTCGCGCCAGCCCGGCGCCGTGGTGACGGCGCCCTCCGAAAAGGGTGTGCCGTGGCGGTCGCCCACGCGGTTCAGGGGCGCGATCACGCCATCCGCCACGCGGGCCGCCTCGTCGAGGATGGTCCGGACGTCGTCGGGGGTGAGGGCATCGCCCAGGGTCGCGTCGAGCCCGGCGACGTGGCGCAGGGCGAACAGCATCTCGGAGACCGGGGCGCGGTAGGTCATGGGAGCTCCCTATGGGCGTCTTCTTGTGTCGCGCCTGGCGCGCGTGGCGTATCGTTCGCGGCCCGTGTTTGACGCAACCCTCGGCCGGACGCTAGAGCACCCACCCGCTCCGAGGCCGCCCCGCGTGGGGGTAAGTTTCGCTCGGTCAACGACTTAATCCGGCTCGGCCCCTTCGCACGCTGTACCGTCCAGGGATAGTTTAGATATGAACGATCTCCGGTCAAGCCTGCGCCTTTCCGCCGACGAGCCCGGCATCGCCGAGGCGGCGCGGCTCCTGGGGCTCGGGCATACCGTCGCCTTCCCGACGGAGACCGTGTACGGGCTCGGGGCCGACGCTTCCGATCCGGCGGCCGTCGCCCGCATCTATGCCGCCAAGGCGCGCCCGCGCTTCAATCCGCTCATCGCGCATCTGGCCGATTCGGCCTCCGCTCGGGCACAGGGCGTGTTCGACGGGCCGGCCTCGGCGCTCGCGGAGGCGTTCTGGCCCGGCCCCCTCACCCTCGTGGTCCCGGCCGGTCCCGGCTGCACCGTGTGCGATCTCGCCCGGGCCGGCCTGGCGAGCGTGGCGCTGCGGGTGCCGGGCAACGCCATCGCCCGCGACCTCCTCGCCCGTGTCGGCCGTCCCGTGGCGGCGCCGTCCGCCAACCGCTCGGGCCGGGTCAGCCCGACCCGAGCCGCCCACGTCCACGCGGACCTCGACGGGCGGATCGACGCGATCCTCGACGGGGGCACGGCCCCGGTGGGGATCGAGTCGACGGTGGTGGCCTGCCTCGGCGGCCCGCCGCGCCTGCTGCGTCCGGGTGGGGTGACGCGGGCCGAACTCGAACGGATCCTGGGTTTCGCCCTCGCCGGCCCGGATGCGGGCGATGCGGCGGCCCCCATCGGGCCGGGCCTCCTCGCCTCGCACTACGCGCCCCGCGCGCGCGTGCGCCTCGGCGCCAAGACGGTGGAGCCGGGCGAGGCGGTGCTGGGGTTCGGCGGGGCGCCGGTCGTCGCGAGGGGGGCGGCGTGGATCGACCTCAGCCCGTCGGGCGATCTCGCCGAGGCCGCCGCCAATCTGTTCTCCGCCTTGCGGAGCCTCGATGCGTCGGGCGCGGATGCCATCGCCGTCGCGCCGATCCCGCATACGGGGCTCGGCGAAGCCATCAACGATCGTCTCCACCGCGCCGCGGCCCCGCGCTGAAATCTTTTCGCGCGAGGCCGGAACCTTCGGGATGGCCGCACCGTTGATCGGTCACGAAGGCCGGTTCAGCCCCCAGATGGCCTTTCGCCTTTCAGGCTCGGAGCAATCCGAGCCTTTTTTCTTGGATCGCGTCAGCCCGCGAGCTTGGCCGCGATGCCGGCGACGTGCCGGCCCTGGTATCGGGCACCGGCCAGATCCGTGGCGCTCGGCTGGCGCGAACCGTCGCCGTCCGCCAGGGTGGTGGCGCCGTAGGGCGAGCCGCCCTTGACTTCATCGACACCCATCTGGCCCTGGAACGCGTAGGGGAGGCCGACCACCACCATGCCGTGGTGCAGCAGCACCGTGTGGAAGCTCGTCAGCGTGGTCTCCTGGCCGCCGTGCTGGCTCGCCGTCGAGGTGAAGGCGGAGCCGACCTTGCCGACGAGCGCGCCCTTGGCCCAAAGGCCGCCGGTCTGGTCGATGAACTGCTTCATCTGCGCGGCCATGTTGCCGTAACGGGTGGGGGTGCCGAAGATGATGGCATCGTAATCCGGCAGTTCGTCCACGGTCGCGATGGGGGCGGCCTGATCGAGCTTGTAATGTGACTGGCGCGCGACCTCCTCCGGCACCAGTTCCGGTACGCGCTTGATCGTGACTTCGGCCCCGGCCTCCCGGACACCCTCGGCGACGGCCTCGGCCATGCGCTCCACGTGGCCCCAGGACGAGTAGTACAGCACCAGAACCTTGGTCATCGGGTCGTCATCCTCAAGATGGCACGGGCCGACGCGTCGGGCCCCGCGCACGTTTCGCCGGGCCTTATCGCCCGGAACCGGCTTTGCGAAAACGCCTTGGTCTGCAAAACGATCTTTGCGAAAACGCACGATCGGAGCAGGCCGGATGGATTGGGACGATTTCCGCCTCGCGCGCAGCGTCGCCGAGCATGGGGGCCTCGCGCGGGCGGCCGAACACCTCGGCATCAACCCCTCGACGGCGTTCCGCCGCCTCGCCGCGATCGAAGCGGCCCTCGGCACCACCCTGTTCGACCGTCACCGCGTCGGCTACGCACCGACGAAGGCGGGCCTCGCCATGGTGGAGGCGGCCGGGCGCATGGAGGCCGACGTCGCGCGCTTCACCCGGGAACTCGCGGGGCAGGACCGCAGCCCCGTGGGCGACCTGCGGATCACCACCCCGGCGGGCCTCGTCGCCGACATGCTGATGCCGGTGCTCGCGCGCTTCACCGCGCGCTATCCGCGCATTCGGCTGCACCTCCTGGTCTCGGAAGACACCCTCAACCTGTCCCGTCACGACGCCGACGTGGCCCTGCGCGCCAGCGATGCGCCGGCGGCGACCCTGGTCGGACGCCGCCTCGCGACCATCGCCTGGGCCATCTACGGTCGGTCCGACTTCACCGGCCGAGCGTTCGCGGCGTGTCCGTGGGTCGTGCCGGGTGATGGTGTGGCGGCGGGCCGTTTCGCGCGGTTCCGCGAAAGCCGGGTCGACGCGGAACGGGTCGTTCTGACCCTCAACACGGTGCTGGGCCTGCGGGAGGCGGTGGAGGCCGGGATCGGTATCGGTCCCCTGCCCTGCTGGTCGGCCGATGTGCGTCCGAATCTGGTGCGGCTGTCGGACCCGGTGCCCGAACTGTCCGCCGGCCTCTGGTTGCTGACCCATCCGGATCTGCGCCATGCCGCGCGGGTCAGGGCCTTCATGAGCTTCATGACCGAGGAGATCGTGACCCTGCGCCCCGGCATCGAGGGCAGAGCGGCGGCGTCCCGGTAGCCTCTCGGCTACTTCGTCTCGACGATCTCAATCTCCTGGCCGTTGACCTCCACGGTGTCGCCCACGCCCTTGCCCGTGAGGGCGCGCGCCATGGGCGAGACGTAGGACAGGCTGCCCTGAGTCGGGTCGGCCTCGTCCTCGCCGACGATGCGGAAGGTCTGGCGGCTGTCGTCCTCGCGGGCGATGGTCACCGTGGAGCCGAATCGCACCACGTCGCCGGGCTCGACCTCGACGAGTTGGGCCGAGCCCAGCCGCGCCGTCCAGTAATGCAGGTCGCGTGTGACGCGGGCTTCGTCGGCCTTGGCGTCGGGGGTCAGGGCCGAGAAGGCATTGCGCAGACGCGCGACTTCGGCCTCGATCTGCGCCAGCCCCTCGGGGGTGACGAAGTTCGGATGCTCGGAGATGGGACGATCGGGGAGATCCTCGAAGGCTTCGCCGCCCTCGGTCTCTTTGACGAATGCACTGCTCATGAATCCAGCAATGCGTCCCGGCATGGCTGAGTTCCGCTCGGCCGGGCATTCGCCATCAAGGGACGGTCACCACCGTCCGCCCGCGCACGCCGCCCGCGAGGATCCGCTCGGCGAGGCGATCGACCTCGGCGAGCGGCACCGTGGTGGTCATCGCGGCCAGCGCGGTCCTGTCGAGGTCGCGTGCGAGCCGTGCCCACGCCTCGCGGCGCTTCGGCAGCGGCGTGGTCACGCTGTTGATGCCGAGGAGCGACACGCCGCGCAGGATGAACGGCGCCACGGAGGTCGGCAGATCCATGCCCTGGGCGAGCCCGCAGGCGGCCACGGCCCCGTCCCCCCTGGTGCCGGCGAGCACGTTGGCGAGGGTGACGGAGCCGACGGCGTCGACGGCGACGGCCCAGCGCTCCTTCGCCAGGGGCTTGCCCGGGGACGCGAGTTCGGCGCGGTCGAGGATCTCGGCGGCGCCGAGGCCGCGCAGGTACGCCGCCTCTTCGGCCCGCCCCGTGGAGGCGATGACGTGCCAGCCCGCACGGGCGAGCAGCGCCACCGCGACGGAGCCGACGCCGCCCGATGCGCCGGTGACCAGGGCGGGCCCGTCGCCGGGCCGCGCGCCGTGATGTTCGAGGGCCATCAGGCACAGCATGGCCGTGTAGCCCGCGGTGCCGATGGCCATGGCCTCGTCCGCGCCGAGTCCCTTCGGCAGCGGCACGAGCCAATCGCCCTTCACCCGCGCCCGTTCGGCATAGGCGCCGAGATGCGTCTCGCCGACGCCCCAGCCCGTGAGGATCACGGCGTCGCCGGGGGCGTAGTCGGGATGGCCGGAGGCCTCGACCACGCCGGAAAAGTCGATGCCCGGGATCATGGGGAAACGCCGCACCACGGGCGAACGGCCCGTCATGGCCAGCCCGTCCTTGTAGTTCACCGTGGTGTGGGTGACCCGCACGGTGACGTCGCCGTCCATGAGGTCGGCGGCGTCGAAATCGCGGAACGTCAGGGTCTGGCCCGTCCCCGTCTTCTCGACCACCCACGCCTTGAACCGGTCCATGCGCGCCTCCCCCGTCGTCAGGGAGGTGTGGCAGGCCGGTTGCGAATCAAGCACCCCGGCGGCGAGCATCCGGCGGGGTGCGGACCCTCTCAGTAGCCGTCGTAGATGCTGCCCGACGAGAAGCCGAGACCGACGCCGATATCCGCCGAGCTGGCGCCGGCGATGCCGAGGGCGTCGGGAAGCGAGCCGACGCGGGGTCCGTAGACACCCGGATAGCCGCCTCCGGTCCCGTAATTGGCCGGCACCCAGCCGGCGCGGGCCGGCTGAACGAGGACGCGGCGGCGCACGTTCGCGTACTCGGCCGGGATCGTCTCGGGAACCGTCTGGGCGGGCTGCACCAGCACCCGGCGATGGCGCACGGAATATTGCGGCGGCACGTCGACCCAGCAGCCGATGAGTTCGCCGTAGGCATCCCGGCGGGTCTGCCAGACCCGGCCGCCGGGGCTGACGACGACGCGCTCGGACACGGTCTCGTAGACCGGCGGAATCGTGCGGTAGACGGTCTCGGGCGGACGCACGAGAACCTGTTCGGACACGGCTCCGTAGACCGGCGGGGTCGAAACGTGGCGGTAGCACTCGGCGCCGCCGCAGCCGCCACCCGCCTGGGCGGAGGCGACGAACAGAACGGCGCCGGCGATGGCGGTGGCGAACGGGACGAATCGGGTGACCGGCGCGGTCATGCGGGCTTCCTCGGGCTGGACGCGGATACTGGCGGGACGTCGCCCTTTCGGAGGGCGCGCATCTCGACGTATCAGAGGCAGCCAAGTTGCCGCTCGGGCAAGTCGAATTCAGACTCAGGGTAAAATTAACCTAAGCTTAGGACTACTTAGATCTGCTCCTACTTAGGTAGGATTCGAAGGAACCAAGTCGGACTCGCTCGAGATCTGGGGCCGGACCCGATTCTCAGGTCTGCCCGCGCTTGAGCTGGTAGAAGATGTGCCGCCCGATGACGTCCATCTTCCGCAGGCGCCGGGACCAGCCGGGTTTCACGTAATCGGCATGGTAATGCGTCGCGCCGCCCACATCGCTGAGATAGGTCCGCCCCTCGATCACCGCGCTGGCGATGCGGGTGGCCGATTGCCAGGACGGTCCGTCGGTGATGCGCAGGGACTTGCCCTCGCAGGCGAACGAGAACTGGCAGCCCATGTAGCGGTGGCGGTTCTGGTAGACCACGCCGCAGACGTTGCTGGGATAGAGCCCGCTCTTGACCCGGTTCAGCACCACCTGCGCCACGGCGGCCTGCCCGTCCTCGGGCTCGCTGCGGGCCTCGAAGTAGACGGCTTCGGCGAGGCACCGCTGCTCGCGGTCGAGGGCATCGGGGCCGATGAGGTCGGCGTAGCGGTGGCGGGCGCTGTCGGCGGCCGGCGCGTCGGCATCGCGGCGCGGTGAGAAGCCGGGGATCACGAGGTTCGCGGCCGCGACCTCGACGGGCGTCGCGTCAGCCGGCGCCGGGGTCGTCGAGGACAGGGCGACGGCGCGCGGGATCGCGGGCGTGGATCCGTCCTCGGGCGCGCCGGGCTCCTCCGCCTCGGCCAGGGGCGGAACGAAGCCGGCATCCGGTTCGAGCTCGGGGTTCCAGACCGCCGGCCCGGGCAGGAGGGCGCCCCCGGTCGGATCGGAGAGGCTGGCGGTCAGGACCGCCCTGGTGCCGTGGGTCTGGGGCTCGGCCTGGAGCCGTGCGCTCATCCGGTCGACGTGCGTCCGGCCGCCCGTGAGGGTGACGCCCAGGGGCAGGGACGGCCCGATCCGCGCGTCGCGCGCCATCGGGTGCGTCGCGCCATCGGTGCCCGCACTCGCCGTGAAGGAGACCAGGAAGCCCATGCCGGCGGCCCAGGGCGCCATGGCGGCGCTGAACCAGCGCAGGTTCGAATCGCGTTGTACCCGTTTCGTGCCCACGCCCAACCGACCCACGCTACGCAACACTGGCCCGGCCCACCCGACACGTCGCCCGCGAGGGAGCGTGTGCGGCATCCGGTTCCAGCATGATCGCGTGGCATGGTTGCGGAGCGGTTAAGCCCGTTCCGCGACCGATGGTTCAGAATGTGCCGGGGCGTCCATGGACGACGGCGAAGGCCTTCACCAGGGCGGCGGGCGCGCTGTCGCCGCCCGTCCGCATGCCGGCGATCCGCTCCGCGTCGGCGCCGCTCTGAGTGGCGACGGCGAAGACGAGGACCGCCAGGGTCGCGAGGCCGCCGAACGCCCAGAGGTAGGCCTGCTGGACCACCTTCGGGATCGGGACGACTGCGGGATTTTCGTTGAGATACAAGGGGGTGGGCGTCGTGTCGATCATGGCCGGCGTTCCCACGCGATGGCAGCCGCTCCAATGAGCTGGAATGCTCGCGCATGGATCGGCACTAGCACTGAACGTGCCGGTACGAAATCGGTTCGCCGCGTTTTCGACAATTTGTTGAACGGATTTTGCCGCGACCCTTTCGAACGGCGCGGGGCCATCCGAAAGGGTCCGGATCGAAGCGTCGAATCAGGCTTTCTTTGCGCCGTCGCGGGCGGCGAGCGCCGCCTGGGCCGCAGCGAGCCGGGCGATCGGCACCCGGTAGGGGGAGCACGACACGTAGTCGAGGCCGACCTCCTGGCAGAAGCCGATGGAGGCCGGGTCGCCGCCGTGCTCGCCGCAGATGCCGAGCTTGATGTCCGGGCGTACGGCCCGGCCGCGCTCGACGCCGATGCGCACGAGTTCGCCGACGCCTTCCTGGTCGATGGAGATGAACGGGTCGGCGGCGAGAATCCCCTTCTGGGTGTAGGCCCCGAGGAAGGTGGCGGCGTCGTCGCGGGAGATGCCGAGGGCCGTCTGCGTCAGGTCGTTTGTGCCGAAGGAGAAGAACTCCGCCGTCTCGGCGATGTCGCCTGCCCGAAGCGCCGCGCGGGGCAGCTCGATCATGGTGCCGACCTGATAGACGACGGTGCTGCCGGTCTCCTCGGAGACGGCCTTCGCCATGGCATCGATGCGGGCCTTGACGATGTCGAACTCCATCTTGGTGAACACAAGCGGCACCATGACCTCCGACGTCACCGGGGCGCCGGTCTCCTTGGCGGCCTGGACGGCCGCCTCGAAGATGGCGCGGGCCTGCATCTCGGCGATCTCCGGGAACGCAATGGCGAGGCGGCAGCCGCGGAAGCCCAGCATCGGGTTGAATTCGTGCAACTCCGTCATCCGGCGGCGCAGCTTGTCCTCCGAGACGCCCATGCTGGTGGCCACATCCCGCACCTCCTCGGCCGTGTGCGGCAGGAATTCGTGCAGCGGCGGATCGAGCAGGCGGATCGTGACGGGCAGGCCCGACATGATCGTGAACAGCTCCACGAAGTCCTGGCGTTGGTAGGGCAGGATCTTGGCGAGCGCCGCGCGGCGGCCTTCCGCGTCGTCGGCCAGAATCATCTCGCGCACGGCGACGATGCGGTCGCCCTCGAAGAACATGTGCTCCGTGCGGCACAGGCCGATGCCCTCGGCGCCGAAATTGCGGGCGGCCCGCGCGTCGGTGGGTGTGTCGGCGTTGGTGCGCACCTTCATGGTGCGGACCTTGTCGGCCCAGCCCATGAGGGTGGCGAACTCGCCCGACAGGGACGGCTCTAGCATCGCCACCTCGCCGAGCAGCACCTGACCCGTCGAGCCGTCGATGGTGATCCGGTCGCCGGCCTTCAGGGTCGTGCCCGCCACCGTGAGGGTGCCGGCCTTGTAGTCGACCCGGACGGTGCCGGCGCCGGAGACGCAGGGCTTGCCCATGCCGCGCGCCACCACGGCGGCGTGGCTCGTCATGCCGCCGCGCGTGGTGAGGATGCCCTCGGAGGCGTGCATCCCGTGGATGTCCTCCGGCGAGGTCTCGATGCGAACGAGGATACACTTGCGCTCGGCCTTGCGGGCGGCCTCGGCATCCTCGGAGTTGAACACGATCTCGCCCGTGGCGGCGCCCGGCGAGGCCGGCAGGCCCGAGGCGATAACCTTGCGCTCGGCCTTCGGATCGATGGTCGGGTGCAGGAGCTGGTCGAGGGCCGCTGGCTCGATGCGGCCGATGGCCTCTTCCTGGGTGATCAGCCCTTCCGCCGCGAGGTCGACGGCGATGCGCAGGGCCGCCTTGGCCGTGCGCTTGCCGTTGCGGGTCTGGAGCATCCAGAGCTTCCCGCTCTCGATGGTGAACTCCATGTCCTGCATGTCACGGTAATGGGTCTCGAGGAGACCGTAGATCCGCACGAGTTCGGCGTAGGAATCCGGCATGGCGAGTTCCATGGACGGACGATCGGATTTCGCCTCGATCCGCGCCTTCTCGGTGATGTCCTGCGGCGTGCGGATGCCCGCCACCACGTCCTCACCCTGGGCGTTGATGAGGAACTCACCGTAGAGCGCCCGCTCGCCCGTGGAGGGGTTGCGGGTGAAGGCGACGCCGGTCGCCGAGGTGTCGCCCATGTTGCCGAACACCATGGCCTGGACGTTGACGGCCGTGCCCCAGCTCTCGGGGATGTTGTTGAGCTCGCGGTACTTCTTGGCGCGCGGGATCATCCACGAATCGAACACCGCCCCGATGGCGCCCCAGAGCTGATCCTCGGCGCCCTGCGGGAAGTCCGAGCCGTGCTCGGCCTTGACGATGGCCTTGTACTTGGTGACGAGCCGCTTCCAGTCCTCGGCGCCGAGTTCGGTGTCGAGGCTGACGCCCTTCTCGTCCTTGTAGTGCTCCAGGGCCTCCTCGAAGGCATGGTGTTCCACGCCCAGCACCACGTTCGAATACATGGTGATGAAGCGGCGGTAGGAATCGTAGGCGAAGCGCGGGTCGCCGGCGCCCGTCGCCAGGGCTTCGACGGTGACGTCGTTGAGGCCGAGGTTCAGCACCGTGTCCATCATGCCGGGCATCGAGGCGCGGGCGCCCGAGCGGACCGAGACGAGGAGCGGGTTCTTCGAGTCCCCGAACCCCCGGCCGGTGAGCGTGCCGACGGCCTCGAGGGCGGCGGCGACCTGGGCCTTCAGTTCGTCCGGGTAGGTCCGGCCGTTGTCGTAATAGGCCGTGCAGACTTCCGTCGTGATGGTGAAGCCCGGGGGCACCGGAAGGCCGAGATTCGACATTTCGGCGAGGTTCGCGCCTTTGCCGCCCAGCAGGTTGCGCATGGACGACTGGCCTTCGGCCTTGCCGTCACCGAAGGAATAGACCCACTTGCCCATCGTCACCCGTCCGGTTGCTGGATTGAAACGCGAGTTGCGCGCCTATCGTACCCGGCGGGTTGGACCATCTCATGCTGCAACGCAAGATGAACGGCGCGCGGAGTCGGGACCCGCGTGACGGTTCCATGTGGATGTCACCGACCTCCGTCACGCCGGCTCACGATAGCGCGCGAAACACCCCGAGGCCAATCAGCCCGACCAGGATGAGATAGGCCGCCACGATGAAGTTCAGCAGCCGCGGGATCAGCAGGATCAGCACCCCGGCCGCCAGGGCGACCAGGGGTTGCAGGTGCGCGATGGTGATCGTCACGGCCTACACCCGGTACTTGCCATTGCGCTTCACCAGCACCTGGGTGCCGACGGGGACGCGCTCGTAGAGGTCGACGATGTCCTCGTTCAGCATCCGCACGCAGCCGGACGACAGTTGCTCGCCGATGCTCCAGGGCTCGTTGGTGCCGTGAATGCGAAACAGCGTGTCGCGGTTGCCCTGATAGAGGTAGAGCGCGCGGGCGCCGAGCGGGTTGTCGAGGCCGCCCTTGCGGGTGCGCGGCAGATCGGGGTTTAGGGAGACCATGGTGGTGGTCGGGCTCCAGTCCGGCCACACGCCCTTGCGGGCGATGCGGGCCTCGCCCTTCCACGAGAAGCCGGCCTTGCCGACGCCGACGCCGTACTGCACGGCCGTGCCGTCCTCCTGCACCAGGGCGATCTGCCGGTTGTCGATGTCGACCACGATGGTCCCGGGCTTCTCCGGCCCGGTGTAGCGCACGATCTGGCGGCGGTACTTCGGATCGAGGCGCGACTTGTCGACGATGGGCACGTCGAACGGCTTGTCCGGCATGGTGCCCGTGTACCAGGCGGCATCGTCGTCGGCCGCGACGTTGATGGGTCCGCGCGCGTTGCAGGCCGCCAGGGGGGCGATGAGCAGCAGGCCGAGGACGAGACGGCGGGTGGACATGGCTGGCTCCGCGGGGCGTGGGTTGCAGGATTCTTCCCCCTGACTAGCCGTCCCGGACCGCCGAGGGTGTATCTTTCCCGCCGCAGGTGCGGGGAAGCGTCACCCGGGGTCCGCCACATTCGGAGCGGCCCACGGAACAGCCGACCGTGTGCCGTTGACGCATCGGTACGGGCGGGCTGCGTGGGGGACGCTCGGTCGGGATCGCGGTGGAGCCGTGGGCCGACGAAGGGTTCGGCGATTGCTTCGAACCCCTGCCTGATCCCATCATCGCGGGCCGCCGCACGAGGATCCCGCCATGGCCGATACCCAGACCCTGCCCGTTTCGGAGATCGGGGATGCCCTCGAAAAGCTCGGCCCGGCGATTCACCTCGACCATTGCGTGATCCACGTCTCGGACTGGGCGCGTTCGACGGCGTTCTACCGGGACGTGCTCGGGGCCGAGATCGTGGAGCGGCCCATCGGGGCGGCCTTTCGCTTCGGTGGGGTGCAGCTCAACGTTCACGGTCCGGGCGTCGCGGCGACGCCGCTGGCCGAGAGGCCGGTGATGCCCGGCAACAGCGATCTGTGCTTTCGCTGGTCCGGTCCCATCGAGGGGGCCATGGCCCACCTCGCCGCCCACGGCGTGCCGGTGGAACTCGGACCCGTGGAACGCAACGGTGCGGCCGGTCCCGGCCTCAGCGTCTACTTCCGCGATCCGGACGGGTCGCTGATGGAGTTCATCACCTATCCGGGCGGCTGAACCCTCAACCCCGGCGCTGCGCCAGCTGCTGGTTGGTCTGCTCCAGGCGCAGGGCGAGTTCGCGCATCACCGCGATGCCGATCTGAGGAAACTGGGCCAGGAGTTCGAGGAAGACCGTGCGGTCGATGCGCAGGGCCGTCACGGGTGTCAGGGCCGCCACCGTGGCCGAGCGCGGCTGATCGGCGAGAATGCCCATCTCGCCCAGCAGGGCGTTGGCGCCGAGGAGCGCCAGCCGGAAAGGACCCTGTGGTCCCTCGATGGAGACTTCGGCTTCGCCTTCGAGGATCAGGTAGGCCGCATCCGCCGCGTCCCCCCGCGCGAACAGTTCCTGCGCGGCCTCGAAGTGGACCCGCTCACTCGTGAAGGCGAGGAGCTTCAGGCGCGACGGCTCGACGCCCCGGAATAGGGGCACCTGCCGTAACGACGAGACCTCCGTGTCGAGGGTCATGGGCGCACCCCAGCGTCGCGCGGCGGCATCGAACGGTTCTCCATGCCGCATCCATGCGACTTGCACACGGATTGTCCACCCCCGACGCCATCGCGGGGCGGGAGGAGCCTCGAAGCCGAGGATCGATGTGCCCTCATGACGCCGTCCCCATTACCGGTCTTATAGCCACGCTTGTCCGGATCTACGTTGATCAGCGCCGGTCATGGCCAAGGAACCATCGATATTGGTGAAGGTTGTCTTGGCAGTGAGAGCAATTCTGAGGAGGCGCTGATGGCATCGAACTCCACCTCGAAGCGAGGCTTTGCCTCGATGGATCTGGAGCGGCAGCGGGAGATCGCGAGTAAAGGCGGGCGCAGTGTGCCGGCCGAGAAACGTTCGTTCTCCCAGGACCGTGAACTGGCATCGTCTGCCGGTCGCAAGGGCGGTCAATCGACCGGAACCGGACGTCCCGGCGAAGACTGAAGTCCGGAGCAGTCGGGGCTCCCTCGGGGGTCCCAACTGCCGTGGTCATAGAACTTCCCGGCGCATTCGCCTGGACAAGCAAAAGGCCCCGTCCGCCTGGATCGGGGCCTTTTGCTTGTCCGGGTTTTCGTCGAAGAGACCCGTGAGATCTTCGGGATGTCGCCAGAGCTGAACCATCGTTGCCTGGCGTTGGTCTCGATAAACGTCTGCCACAGGCTCAGGAGATGCAGCGGCCCGGGAGCATCCGGCGCGCTTCCGGTCCGGCAAGCGAACTAATGGCGCCCTCGCAGCCCTCGCGCATCAGTCGGCGGGCCTTCGGCTGATCCTTCTCGCTCGCCGTCCGCCCCGATTGTCCGATGTTCGCCGGGTTGGCGGGGGACGTCGGGCGTGTGACGGAAGCCATCCGCAGGGGGCTGATCGCGGTGGATGCGACACGCTGACCGGGCAGGTCCGGTCCGGAAAGTTCGATGCGACTTTGCATCGAAACTTGAGCCTGGGGTGCCCAATGCTGGGCGGACTGCTGTACGGACGGCTGAATCAACAGTGTCAGGACGGCTGCCGGTGCGCTGACACTGAGAAGGAAGCCGGACCGAAGCATCGTCGTAATCTCCAAGAAGGAGCTTGACAGGATATCGATTAAACGCGGGCGGCCGTTTTCAGTTCCTCGATTGTGTCGAATTGAGCCTTGGCCGGTAGAACAACTTCAGGGATCGTTCGTATTTTACGGAAATCCGCCCGGCCGGCGGGTGCTTGGGTGTGGCATTCGAGGCGCTGTGGACAAAAATCGATTCGCTGTCGCCGGGGCTGGAACGACCCACGCAACGGATCGTTATTCAGGCACCCCGGCCGCCTGGTCCTCCCCCCGCATCCCCTTGTGCATAGGCCGGAACCTTTTCGACGGGCTGGAGAGCAATCTCCGGCCCGTTTTTTTTCGTAGCTTCGTCGACGCGGCTGGAGGAAGCGATTCCTGTGTCCCGCCATGGTGAGCGCGCAAGAAAAAAGGCCCCGGCACTGATGCCGGGGCCCTTTCGAGGTTCGAGTCCAGAGGAGGCGTCCGCCGGGGCCTCGCTTACGCCGGTTTGACCTCGCGACGGCGGGCGCTCTGCTGGAAGAACAGCGCTTGGCTGATCACGGCCGAGACGTTGGCGGGCTGGAACGGCTTGGCGATGAGGAAGGCCGGCTCGGGACGCTCGCCCGTGAGGAACCGCTCCGGGTAGGCGGTGATGAAGATCACCGGCACTTCGAAGGTCTTCAGGAGGTCGTTCACGGCATCAAGGCCGGAGCTGCCGTCGGCGAGCTGGATGTCGGCCAGGATCAGGCCGGGGCGCGTCCCCTCGGACGCGATCTTGATCGCTTCCGTCCGGGTGCGGGCCACGCCGATGACGTTGTGGCCGAGACCTTCCACCAGGGCTTCGAGGTCCATGGCGATGAGCGGCTCGTCCTCGATGATGAGGATCTCCGTGGCCATGTCGGCGGCGAGTTCGCGGCCCGCCTCGTCGACGAGGTCGCGGACCTGGCTGACATCGACATCGAGGATGATCGCCGCGTCCTCTTCCGAAAACCCTTCGAGGCACGACAGCAGGAACGCCTGGCGCGGCAGCGGCGTGATCTGGCCGAGGCGGACTTCCGCCGGCAGATCGTGCTGTACCTGCTCGCTCTGGCCGTTCACCGAGAGGGAGTTCCAGATGCGCGTGAACACGCGGAAGAGATCGGCCTTGACGTTGGCGCTGCGGCCGAGGGTCTCCGGCTCGTTCACGAGGGTTTCGAGGGTGGCGGCGACGTAGGCGTCTCCAGCGACCTGACTGCCCGTGAGCGCCCGGGCGTAGCGGCGCAGATACGGCAGGTGCTGCACCACGAGTTGGGCTGTCGACATACTATCCCCTTGGCTTTGCCGTTCTTGGCCGCTTGCCTGAGCCATTTGCCTTGGCCGCTCCCGCCACAACGCGGATTGGAGAGCTCCGTTCCGCCGGGCGGGAACCGACTGATCGCATCGGCGTTGCAGCTGCAGCCATGGCTTATGTCAAGCCGCAAAACAATCGCGGCGGTGCCGGTGCCCGGCATCCAGGGGAATCGACGCATGAACATACACGACAAGGGCGATCCCGTTCCGGGGGATCGTGCCGTGCGTGCCGACGAGGACGCCCGCGGTCGCGGCTTGAGCGATCACACCCAGAAACGCATCGGGCTGCACCTGCGGGCAATGTACGATACTGTCGTTCAGCAACCCGTCCCGGATCGTTTCCGCGATTTGATCGCCCAGCTCGAGGGCGGTCCGCCGGACGAAGCGACGTCTTGAGCCGCCGTCGCTCCCAAATCTCGCTTCCTTAATCGACAGGGGCCGCCCGGCGAAACGCCGGCGGCCCCTGTCGTCGTGCCGGGCGGGTCTGTGACCCGCCCGGCGGTGTCGCTCGAACCGATACCCCTTACAGGGTTGGCGAACGTCCGCGCATGAGGCCGATCACGGCCGAAATGGCGAACAGAACGATCGCGACGAAGAAGACGAGCTTGGCGGCTTCCATGGCGGTGCCGGCAATACCGCCGAAACCGAGCAGAGCGGCCACGAGGGCGACGACGAGGAAGGTTACGGCCCAACCGAGCATCTGACTCTATCCTTCGAAAGAACTGGTGCAGCGTTCGGCTGCGACCTCATTGCATCGATAACGCCAAGTTTTCGCCCCGGTTCCGGTGTCGTCCGGACAGATTCGCTGCCGGCGCGAAGGATTTTTCATGCGCGGCGGGGTGTAGCCGAACGGCGGCGCCGGTGCCTTGCCGGACCCGCGACCGGCGTGGCAGATTTCCTGCTACGGTCGCGAAACGAGGCCGAGGCGGGAGCGGTTTTGCGGTGCGACGGATCGACCTGCGAATCTGCTCGGGCGCGACATCGCGCATTATCTGCGTTTTAACCGTCGTCGGAACCGCGCCTTCGCCGACCGCGTTCGCTACCCGTCGCTTGACCAAGGAGCCCGTCATGACTGCATCGTTCGTCGGATCGATCGTGCGGCGCCTCGTGAAAGCCGTCGGCTCGGTCGGCGAAGCCGTGTCGCGGGGCCTTGGGATCCTGGTCGAGGGAGCGTCCCCTGCGCCGCAGCTCGTCCCCGTCCGGGTTCGCGCCGCGCGCCGCCGGTCGTGACCACCGCTACCGGCGGTTCGTACGCTCAGTAGACCACGGTCGAGCGCAGGCCGAACACGAACCCGCCCTCGATTCGCGCGCCGGGACGTCGGGGGTCCGCGAGGCCACCACCCGGGTTGAAGACGTATTGAATGTCCGGCTGAACCGTCCAGCCGGGCACGATCTGGGCCTGATAGGACAGTTCGAGACTCGCTTCCGCCGTGCGGATCGGCTGGTCGCCGCCCCCCAGGAGGATGCCGTCGCGGTCGGATCGCCGGGCTCCTCCGCTGATGCGCGCGTAGATGACGCTGGCGCCGAACAGGTCGTCGGGACGTCCTGGCACGAGGCCGGCGACGACGATGCCGCCATCCGCCCACAGGTCGATGAGGTTCCGGTCGGACGGAGACCCCGATAGCCGTGCGTAGACCGAGACACCGCTTGAAGGTCCGCCCCCGTCCGGGCGGTACAGCTGCTGTTCGGCGACGGCGTAGAGCCCGCTCGTGCCCCTGAGACGCCGCGCCGTGCCGAGGCTCGAAGGATCGGCGAGGCGGAGCCCGTCGATGCCGAAGCGTAGGTCGTCGAACCGCCCGAAGTGCCGGTATCCCCCGAGCTTGAGGCCGCCGGCGCCTTCCCGCGATGCCGCGTCCTGGTTCCACCGCATCTGGAGTTCCGCCATCACCAGGGGCGGATCGCCGATCCGGAAGTTCGTCCCGTGGCGGTTGACCACGCGCTGGTCTCCGGGATCGCCGTTGAACACGCCCAACAGGGCCGACAGGTCGGGGCCGGCATCGTAGCGCAGGCGCACGCCCGGCGTGGCGAGCGGATAGGCCGGGCCGCCGCTCGGCAGGTTGGCGCCCGTGATGGTCGGCCAGTCGTTGCTGAGGAACGGCTTGCCCGTGTCGGACGCGAAGAACTCGCCATCGGCGGCGAGTTGCCCGATCCGCAGGCCGATCCCCGAGTCCCAGCGCCGTTCGACCCAGAGTTCCGACAGGCGCGTGGTGGGATAGGCTTCGATGTTGCTCACCGTGATGAGTCGCTGGAAGCTCCGGTCGCGCAGGCCGCCCGTGTCGTGGATCTGGAACGCATTGGCGAAGGCGGTCATCCCCTCGAAGCCCGCGAGCCGGTCGAGGTCGAGGCTCAGGATCGCTTCGACCTTGCCGGCGTAGATGGGGCCGGTGCGGACGCCGCCGCTGAGATTGCCCAGCACCTCGTTGGTGGACAGGAGGGTGAGATTTACCCCGCGTGCGGCCAAGGCGGCGCGAAGGCCGCCGGGGTCGCCCCACGGACCGAGGGACGACCGAATCGAGACCGGAAAATCGCCCTGGGGTTCCGCGGCGGCCGATTGCGGCGGGCGTTCGGGGATGTCCGCCGGAGTCTGGGCCCGCGCGGCGGGCGGGACGCCAAGGATCAGGAGGGAGACGAACGCCGCCCGTTGGATGAACGATGGAACGGACGCTGGAAAGCCTGCACTGAAAGAGTAAGCCATGGCTATAATCTCGGCGCGTGTTCGTTCGGCGGCGCCCGGGTCGTCCCGGGGCCGGTTCGGCGGTGCGGCAGTCGGGTGTGATGGCGGCGGGCGGCCCGGTTCAGGCCGCGCGCCGCCGGGTCAGGCGCCCGTCACGGTGTCGACCAGGAGCTTGACGTTGAGGACGACGATGACGGCGGCGATGGCCCAGGACAGGACCTTCAGCCATCCGGGAATCACGAGGGCGCCCATCTTGCCCCGGTCGGAGACGAACCGGACCAGGGGAATCACCGCGAAGGGCAGCTGCATCGACAGGATCACTTGGCTCAGGACGAGGAGGCGGGCGGTGCCCTGCTCGCCGTAGAGCGCGGTCACGACGATCACCGGCACGATCGCGATGCCCCGTGTGACGAGCCGGCGCGCCCAGTCGGGGATGCGCAGGCGCAGGAAGCCTTCCATCACGATCTGACCGGCGAGCGTCGCGGTCACGGTGGAGTTCAGCCCCGAGGCGAGCAGCGCCACGGCGAACAGGGTCGAGGCGATGCCGGCGCCGAGCAGCGGCGACAGCAGCTCGTGGGCCTGCTCGATCTCCTGCACGTCCGTGCGTCCGCTGGCGTGGAAGACCGAGGCCGCCAGGATGAGGATCGCCGCGTTGACGAACAGCGCCAGCATCAGCGCGATGGTGGAGTCCGTGAACGCGAAGCGAAACGCCGCGCGCCGGCCCGCGTCGGTGCGCGGATAGGCACGGGTCTGCACGATGGAGGAGTGGAGGTAGAGGTTGTGCGGCATCACCGTGGCGCCGATGATGCCGATGGCGATGTAGAGGGCCGCCGGATTGGTGACGATCTCGGGCGTCGGCAGGAAGCCGCCGAGCACGGCCTGCAGGGGCGGGCTCGCGAGTGCGATCTGCACGCCGAAGCAAACGAAGATCACGCCCAGCAGCGCGATGACGAACGCCTCCAGGGCGCGAAAGCCGCGGCGCATCAGAAGCAGGATGAGGAAAACGTCCAGGGCCGTGATCGTCGCGCCCAGCACGAGGGGAATGCCGAACAGGAGTTTCAGGGCGATGGCGGTGCCGATCACCTCCGCGAGATCGCAGGCGATGATCGCCGCCTCGCAGGCGAGCCACAGGACGAGGCCGACGGGACGCGAATAGTGGTCGCGGCAGGCTTGCGCCAGATCGCGGCCCGTGGCGATGCCGAGACGCGCGGCCAGCGCCTGCAGCACGATGGCCATGAGGTTCGAGAGCAGGATGACGGACAGCAGGGTGTAGCCGAACTGGGCCCCCCCGGCGATGTCGGTCGCCCAGTTGCCCGGGTCCATGTAGCCGACAGAGATCATGTAGCCCGGGCCGATGAAGGCGAGGAGCCGGCGCAGCCACGTCCCGCTGGCGAGCACCGGAACGCTGCCGTTCATGGCGCCGAGGCTCGGCTGTTCCAGCGTATCCCGGTGGAAGCGCCACGCGCCGTCCTGATGACCCATCGCTTCGTACGGTCCCTGTCGTGGCGGCGCTGTCCGGCGCCCCTGCTTCCCTGTCGGGGATATAGCATTGGCTATAATGAAAATAAAAGGCTTCATCGTCGTGGCGTTGTCGCGCGCCCGGCGATCGCGTACGGGCGAGGCATGTCCATGGACCCTCCCGGAGACCGCATGAGCGAGACGCGCGACGATCCGGTCTTCGATACGGGCGTTCCGAAGAGTGGCGAGACCCGACGGCTCTCGGCCCTCGTCCGGCGCCGCGTCTGCCCCAACGCGAGCCCGTTCACGGCCAGCGGCACCTGCACCTACATCGTCGGCACCGGCGCCGTCGCGGTCATCGACCCCGGCCCGGAGGATGCGGCTCACATCGATGCGCTGCTGGCCTCGATTCCCGGCGAGCGGGTCGAGGCCATCGTGGTCACCCACACCCACCGCGATCACTCGCCCGGCGCGCGCCTGCTCCAGGCCCGCACGGGGGCGCCCATCGTCGGCTGCGGCCCGCACCGGGCGGCGCGGGATCTGGCAGAAGGCGAATTCCCGCACCTCGACGCCAGCGCCGACCGCGACCACGCACCGGATCGCATCTTACGCGAGGGCGACACCCTGGCGGGGGATCGCTGGACCCTGGAGGCGGTGGAGACGCCGGGCCACACCATGAACCACCTCGCCTTCGCGCTGCCCGAGGAGGCCGCCCTGTTCTCGGGCGATCACGTGATGGCGTGGTCCACCTCCATCGTGGCGCCGCCCGACGGCTCCATGCGTGCCTACATGGCCTCCCTCGACAAGCTGCGCGACCGGACCGAGACCGTGTACTGGCCGGGGCATGGCGGCCCGGTGCGCGATCCGCGCCGGTTCGTGCGCGGGCTCGCCGCCCATCGCCGCCAGCGCGAGACCACGATCCGCGCACGGATCGAGGCCGGAGACGGCGACATCCGCGCCATCGTCGGGGCGATCTACCAGGGCCTGAATCCGGCCCTGCGGGGAGCGGCCGCCCTCTCGGTCTTCGCCCATCTCGAGGATCTGGTGGAGCGCGGCCTCGTCCGCACCGACGGGCCGGCGCGCCTCGAAGGGCGCTACGCGCCCGCCTGACGCCTACTTCACCGCGATGGCGAGGTTGGCGACCTCGTCGAGATAGGCGCGGACGCGGTCGGCATTGCCGCCGAAATCGTGGCTGCCGAGGCGCGAGGCGGAGCGCACGTCGATGCGCGACCCGTCGCCCCGGGGATGGACCCGGACGGTGACGTCGTCGGCGAGGTTGAGGACGAGGCCGCGCGACACCGCCTCGATCCGGCCGTTGCCGATCCGGCCGCCGGGGCGGATCGCCTCGACGATCTGCCAGCGCCGGTTCACCGCCGCCTTGCGGGCGAGCTCGAACGCGACGTCGGCGTCGAGGTCCAGGGTCAGCGGGGCCACCTGCGGATAGGCCGCGCGCTGGCCGGCCCGTGCGGCCGGGCCGGGTTCGGGCGGGTAGCGCCCGTCCCGGGCGGCGTACGCGGCGCGCGAGCGCGAGAAGGCGGGTGGGTTGTCGATATCGGTGGAAATGTCCGTCAGCGCCGGCAGGCGCAGGGCGCGCAGGCCCACGAAGGCCGGATACGCCAGGACCGCGCAGGCGACGAACAGCCCGGCCAGGGCCGCCCCGAGGCCGCGCGCGCCCTCGCGCCACACTCGCACGAAGGCGAAGACCGCGAGCGCCAAGGCGACGAGGGCGAGACCCAGGCCGGCCCCGAGGGTCGCCAGGGCTGGACCGGCCTCCGCGCGCGGATCGCGCACGAGCACGAGGGCGAACAGGCCGACGAGGAGGGCGAGGACGGCCACCGTGCGGGCGAGCGGGCCTGCGCGGGTGACGGGCTCCTCGAAGGGCAGACGACGCATGGGCTTGACGACGATCCCCGGCGGGCACGCTGCCCCTCACGCGGCCCCGGGAGACATTTCCGGGGCGGCCCGCCGAGCTTTACCGGGCGTCGGCACCGCGCGCCACCCGCCCGTGCTTCCGCCGCCCACGGGTTCTGCTATAGCGGGCCCACCATGAGCGCGACCGCCCCCGATCGATCCGCGGCGTTGCCGGAGGCCGAGACCCCCGACCCGCTCCGGGTCTGGTTCCGGTTCATCCGCCTCAACCGCCGCGTCACGGCCGCCATGGGCGCCGAGCTGCGCGGGCTCGGGCTCTCCATCGCGCAGTTCGACGCGCTCTCGACCCTGACCGAGCGTGAAGGCGCGACCCAGCAGGATTTGGCGGCGCGGCTCTATGTCACGAAGGGCAACGTCTCGGGCTTGGTCGATCGCCTGGTCGAGGCGGGCTGGGTCGAGCGGCGGGCGATTCCCGGCGACCGGCGCTCGCACGCCCTCCATCTCACCCCCGCCGGCACCGCCCTCGCGGCCCACGGCATCGCGGTGCAGAAAGCCTACGTCGCCCGCACGCTCGGCCGCCTCCCCCCGGAGGATATCGCGGCGTTCGACGGGTTGGTGCAGCGCTGGCGGGACGTGGCGCGGGCGGATTCGGAGGCGGGCGACGCGGCGTGAGGGCGGCGACCAGGGGCCATTTGAAAGGGACCGCTTAACCCCGTGCGAACCACGTCGAACATTGGGGATATCGACGTAAGGAATTCGGCGAACGCCACCCTATAGGCTACGGCCCGAGGTAAGGCCGAGTCATGCAAATCGATCTCCAGACCCTGTGGTATTTGACGGTCGGAACGCTGCTGGTGTCGGCTCTGCTTCTCCTCTGGGAGCGGCAGGCCCATCCGGGGCGGGCGGACGTGCTCGCCATCTTGTCCGCGGGGCTCCTGACGTTCGTTCTGGGCTGCGTCGTCGCGATGAACCGCGGCCGTTTTCCGATCGCCCTCGGCATGGGGGCCACCAACATCCTGATGATGTCGGGCTACCTCCTGGTCCTCAACGCCGCGGCCGGCCTCGACGGCCGGCGGTATGTCCGGTCCTCCGTCGGGGCCCTGGGGCTCCTGGCCCTCCTCTGGGCGGTCGCCGGCACGCACTTTCCGGCCGCCTTCTGGAACCACGTCTCGGCGCTGCCCATCGCCCTGGCCTGCGGCCTGACCGCCTGGATGCTCCTGCGCGGCCGCACGGTCCGGGAGCTGCGGTCCCGGCCGATCGCCGTCTCGATCTCGGCCGCCCACGCCGTATTCTACCTCGGCCGTGCCTTCCTCGCCCCCGTCCTCGTCCAGTGGTACGGGCCGGACATGCTGTCCGCCGTCGCGAAGGCGACGATGTACGAGGCCGTCCTGTATTCGGTGGCGATGCCGATGTCGTTTCTGGCCCTCGTCCGGGAGGAGGAGAGGCAGCATCTCCTGCGCCTGTCGCAGACCGATCAGCTGACCGGGCTCGCGAACCGCCACGCCCTCTTCGCGCAGGGACCCCGGATCCTCGGTGAACGGTCCGGCCGCTGCGTGTCCCTCCTCGCCTTCGATCTCGATCACTTCAAGGCGATCAACGACCGTTACGGCCATCCGGCCGGCGACGAGATCCTGAAACTGTTTGCCGAGATCGCCCGCGAGGGGGCCGGCCCCGACGCGCTCCTGGTCCGGCTCGGGGGAGAGGAATTCGTCGCGCTCCTGCCGGGATGCGACGCGCACGAGGCGCTCCGTCGCGGCTCGGCGATCGCGGGCCGCTTCGCCGCGGCCGCCGCCCGGTCGGACGGTCCCGGAATCCGGGCCACCGTGAGCATCGGTGTCGCGGCGCCGGACGGCCGCGACCTCCCCGAGATGCTCGCGAGTGCCGACGGCGCCCTGTATCGGGCGAAGGTTCTGGGTCGCAACCGCATCGAGCTCGCGGACCCGAACGCGCTGTCCGTCGCGGCCTAGGCCGCGGTCTTACCGGGAGTCGGGTTTCACCCCTGGATCACGCGCTGTCGATCGTCGCCAGCAGTTCCGGCAGGTCGTGGATGGAGCCGATGACGTGGTCCGCCTCGCGCTCCATGGTCTCCCGCGCGCCCTCCCCCAGGGGCCCGCTGAGGACCGCGACGGCGACGGCTCCGGCGGCCCGCGCCGCGCGGGTGTCGGCGACGGTGTCGCCCACGAGGACGATGCGGTGGGGCGCCACGCCCAGGTGCTCGGCGAAGGCCAGGACCATGCCGGGGCCGGGCTTCGCGCCGTGGCCGGAATCGTAGCCCGCGACGAAGTCGAGGTGTCGGGTCAGCCCCAGCACCTCGGCCTGGGCGCGGGCCGAGGCTTCCGCGTCGTTGGTGGCGATGCCCAGCGTATAGTCCGCCGCGCGCAAGGCGGCGGCGAGGCCGGCCGGCGCCCCGATGGGGTGGAGGGTGCGCAGGGCCGCCTCGCGGAACAGCCGGTCCATCTCGCCGTAGAGGTCCGGTCCGGCCGGGCGGTCGAGCGCCGCCGCCCAGAGCGGCCCGTAGACGGAGGAGGCGCCGGCGAGCAGCGGCGAGGTCGGCAGGAAGCGCTGCTCGGCCACGACGAAGTGGCTCACCCGCACGAGGGCGTCGAACCGCGCGCGGTCGCCGCCCGAAAGAGTCGTCATCACCGCATGGGCGGCCGGGCCCCAGGTGCGGTCGAAATCGATGAGCGTCCCGTCCTTGTCGAACAGGATGCCCCGGAGCGTTCGTCCCATGATCAGGCCGCCGCCGGGATCTTCGCGACCTCGACGACGAGGCCCGCCGGCGTCATGCGTTCGCGCGCCACCAGCCGGTCGCCGGGCTCGAACACGCCGAGGTTCACGTCCCGGTCGGGCAGCACCACCGTCGTCGTCTTGTTGAGGTGAACAAGGACGTGGCGCTTCTGCGCGAGCGACGACACGGCCCAGCGTTTGAGCTGGTCGTAATACGGTGCGCGCCGCCACGCGTTGGGCTGGCCCGGATCGACCTGCACGTTCATGTGGCGCGACACCGGATCGAGGCTGAGCACCATCTTGGCGCGGTCGGGCTTCCATTCGGGGCCGAGCCAGCCCTCCGTCATCCAGAGACAGTGGAAGGCGCGGCAATGGTCGGGCCGGGTGGCGTGGATGGCGCAGCCGCGTCCTTGGGCCGTGTGTCGGCACCATTGTCCGGCGACGCTCTCGACGGCGGGCACGTCGTAGACCTTGCAGCACAGGGTGCAGGGCCCGCAGGCCCGCCCCGGGGCCGGCGTGGCGATGACGCTCGCGGGGTCGAGGGTGGTCGGCGAGAGCATGACAGCGTGCGTCCGGTGCGACGGTGAATGGGTTTGTGCCCGGGCATCGGGCCGCCGGAGCGTTGCCGAGGGAGGCGGCCCCGGCTCACGTGCAGGCAACACGACCACTCCAGAACCATAGAGCCGTTTCCGTGGCAACGGAAACGGCTCTACTGTGGCGCCCCCGAGGGGCCCGCGCGGCCCGCATCACGGAACGGACACCCGATGCTCTCGAACCTGGCGGCCCGCGACGTCGAGACCCTGATCCACCCCTACACCAACCTCGCGACGTTCCGCGAGACCGGGGGACTCGTGCTCGAGCGCGGCCACGGCGTCTGGGTCTACGACAACGACGGCAGGCCCTACCTCGAAGGCATGGCCGGCCTGTGGTGCACGGCGCTCGGCTATTCCAACGAGGAGCTGGTGGAGGCCGCCAAGGAACAGATGTCGCGCCTGCCGTTCACGCACCTGTTCTCGGGGCGCAGCCACGACCCGGCCATCGAGCTCGCCGAGACCCTGAAGGAGCTGATGCCGGTTCCGACCTCGAAGATCTTCTTCACCTCCTCGGGGTCGGAGGCCAACGACACCCAGGTCAAGCTCACCTGGTATCTCAACAACGCGCTGGGCCGGCCGGCCAAGAAGAAGATCATCTCCCACGTGAAGGGCTATCACGGGGTCACGGTGGCGACGGCCTCGATGACCGGACTGCCCGCCAACCACGCCGACTGGGACCTGCCCCTGCCGGGCTTCCTGCATACGGGGTGCCCGCACCATTACCGCTTTGCCGAAGCCGGCGAGACCGAGGAGGCGTTCTCCACCCGGCTCGCCGCCGAACTCGAAGCCCTGATCCAGCGTGAGGGACCCGACACAGTGGCGGCCTTCGTCGCCGAGCCGGTTCTCGGTGCGGGCGGGGCCATCGTGCCGCCGGCCGGCTACTACGCCGAGATCCAGGCGGTGCTGGAGCGCCACGACGTGCGCTTCATCGCCGACGAGGTGATCTGCGGTTTCGGGCGTCTCGGCACCTGGTTCGGCTCCGAGGCCATGGGCATGCGGCCCGACAGCCTGTCCTTCGCCAAGGCGGTGACCTCCGGCTACATGCCGCTCGGCGGCATCTCCATCGACGAGCCGCTCTATCGCCACATGGTCTCGCAGAGCGCCAAGCTCGGCACCTTCGGCCACGGCACCACCTATTCCGGACACCCCGTCGCCTGCGCGGTGGCGCTGAAGACCATCGCCATCTACCGCCGGGACGGGATCATCGAGGGCGTCGCCCGCAAGGCGCCCCACTTCCAGGCCCGTCTGTCGGCGCTCGCCGACCACCCCATCGTCGGCGAGGCGCGGGGGCTCGGTCTCATCGGCGGCGTGGAGATCGTCGCGGACAAGACGAGCCGGCGGCAGTACGACCCGAAGGCGGGGGTCGCCGCCCGCTGCGTCGCATTCGCGCAGGCCGAGGGACTGATCGTGCGCTTCCTCGCCGGCGACCGCGTCGCGGTGTGCCCGCCCCTCGTCATCGCGCCCGACGAGATCGACACCCTGTTCGACCGCCTGACCCGTGCCCTCGACCGGACCCAGGCGTGGATCGCCTCGGAAGGGCTCGAAACCGCGCCGCAGGCCCGTGGCTGACCGGCCACAGGCCAGTCGTAATCAAGCAACGACCGCAGTGCGATGCAGATTATTGCAATGCCGCAACGTCGATCACTGAATTGTTGCCTCGCAGGTCCGTGATGAGAAACAAGGCTGCCGTCATTTCAGGCACCCGCGTAGTCTTAATCCGCCATTCATATTGCGACCACCTTTATGGTTGCTGTGAGGCTCCGCACGCCTCCGGGTCGAACCGCAAGGTGCCCGTGAGCGTGGGACGGTCGAACGGGTCAGGATCACCCGGCGGCCGCCGAATGAGCGCAAGGCAGGACACCCGTTTCATGTACGCCCCCGATCAGACCCAGAGTGCCGCCCCCGACCTCGACCGTCGCACCCCCGCCTCCGGCCGGGTCGCGGAGAGCTTCCGGCCCGTGGCCCTTCCGGCCCTCGCCGCCGCGGTCCTCGTATCGGCTCTGGCGGGCAAGGCCGTGGCGACCCGGGCGAAGGCCGCCCGGATGGCGGCCCGCTTCGAGCACGAGGACGCGCCGCAGATCTGATCCTGGGGGCGAAGGTCCGACGATGCGGGGGGATCGCCCGCAGCACCGGACGCCGTCGTCAATTCGTCAACATTGACGGCGAGGGAGACGGGACCCATCCGTCACGCGAGGGCCCCCCGTCGATGTTGATTCTGCCGAGCCGCAGGCAGGTGCTGGGCGGCCTCGGCGCGACGGGCGTTCTCGGCCTGTCCACGGGGGCCTACGCCGTCGTCGTCGAGCCGCGCTTCCGTCTCGTCGTCACCCGCTACAGCCCGGTGCTCCCGCGCTGGACCCCGGGTCTGCGCCTGCGCGTCGCGGTGCTGGCGGATTTCCACGTCGGCGAGCCGTTCATGCCCCTCGACCGCATCGCCGAGATCGTGGACGCGACGAACGCCCTCGAGCCGGACCTGATCCTGATGCTCGGCGACTATCCGGCGAGTCCCAGCGTCACCTTCCGCAAGGTGCCGCTGATGGAGTTCGCCCGGGTGGTCGAGGGCCTGCGCGCGCCGCTCGGCGTCCACGCCATCCTGGGCAACCACGATTGGTGGGAGGACGCCGCGGTGCAAGCGGGCATCCGCGACGTCACCGAGGCGCAACGCGTGCTGGAGGCGCGCGGCATTCCCGTGATGGAGAACACCGTGCTGCGCCTGGAGAAGGACGGGCACCCGTTCTGGATCGCGGGCCTGGGCGATCAGGAGCCGTTCGTGAAGGTCGGCAACTACGAGGGTCGCGACGACTTGCCCGGCACCCTGTCCCGGATCACCGACGCGGCACCGGTGCTTCTCATGGTGCACGAGCCCGACGTGTTCCTCGACGTGCCCGACCGGGTGTCCCTCACCCTGGCCGGCCACACCCATGGCGGGCAGATCCGCCTGTTCGGCTATTCACCCGTGATCCCGTCGCGCAGGGGCAACGACTTCGCCTACGGCCACGTGGTCCTGAAGAACCGCCACATGATCGTCTCGGGCGGCTTCGGCGTCAGCCGCGTTCCCGTGCGCCTCGGCGTGCCCCCGGAGATCGTGCTCCTCGAACTCGGGGGCGCCGCCGGCCCCGGCCTCGCCGCGCACGAAGACCGGTTCCGGCACGGCTGAAGCGTCGAAAGGGACGCTATTTCTTCGCGTTCTTCACCGCCGCGCTGACCATGTCCTTGGTCGAGGCCGCCGCCGCGATGGTCTTGACCACGGGCTTCTTCGGCTTCTTCGCTTCGCGACTGCCACGTTTGTTTTCGGTCGCCATGGACGCCTCCTCGATTCTTCGAGGCACCACCATGGCATGACTTTCCGGAATACCCGCACGCAAAGTGTCGGACGCTGCGGCGGAACGCCAATACGGGACTCCGCGCGTCGTGCTGTAATCGGGGTCAAGTCGTTCCCCATCCGGGAAATTTGACCTCGGGTCCGAACTATGATGCGCTCGTGTTCGACGCGATCGATTCTTGCCGGAGCCTCTCGCTTGCCGATCCTCATCCTCGTCGCGGCCACCCTCGCCGGCGTCGTGTTCTGGGTCCTGCGGGTGCACGGCACGGTCACGCGGCTCCGGGAGGTCGACCGGGACACCAAGGGATTGCAGCGCCGGACGAGATCGGCCCTCGCCGATCTTTTCGGGTCGCCCCTCGAGCGGGTCTCCGACGTGCGGCTGGCCGCCGTGATCCTGCTGATCCAGATCGTGCGCACCGGCAGTCCGATCACCGCCGCAGAGAAGACGCGCATCCTCGAACTGATGGAGCGGCCCCTCGAGATCGAGGCGATCTCCCGGATGTTCGAGCGGGCCTGGGCCTACACCCAGGCCCGCCACCCCTTCTCGCAGATCGCCGACCCCCTGGTGCCGCTGCTGAAGGCCCGTCTGACGGAGGCCGAGCGGCTTCAGTTCGTCGAGATGCTCAGATCGGTCGCCGCCGCGCATTCGGCGCCGAGCGAGTTGCAACGGGAGGCGCTGGCCCGTCTCAAACGGCGCCTCGTCACCGATCGGCCGACCCTCGTGGTGAGCCGAACCGGCGACCATGGATAGCTGGACGTAATCGGAGCCGCCGACCCGAGGCTGTCGGATCGGCGGCCAGTTGCGATCCCGCCCGTCAGAGCGGGATGTTGTCGTGCTTCTTCCAAGGCTGCTCCATCTCCTTGGTGCGCAGCATGCCCAGCGCCCGGGCGATGCGCTTGCGGGTGGAGTGGGGCATGATCACCTCGTCGATGTAGCCGCGCTCGGCCGCCACGAACGGCGAGAGGAAGCGGTCCTCGTACTCGGAGGTTCGGGCCGCGATCTTGTCGGTATCGCCGATCTCACTCCGGAAGATGATCTCCACCGCGCCCTTGGCGCCCATCACGGCGATCTGGGCCGTGGGCCAGGCGTAGTTGAGGTCGGCGCCCACGTGCTTCGACGCCATCACGTCGTAGGCGCCGCCGAACGCCTTGCGGGTGATGATGGTGACGAGCGGCACGGTCGCCTGGGAATAGGCGAACAGCAGCTTGGCGCCGTGCTTGATCAGACCGCCGTATTCCTGCGCCGTGCCCGGCAGAAAGCCCGGAACGTCCACGAAGGTCACGATGGGGATCGAGAACGCATTGCAGAAGCGCACGAAGCGAGCGGCCTTCCGCGAGGCATCGGAATCGAGCACGCCGGCCAGCACCATGGGCTGGTTGGCGACGAAGCCGACGGTGCGGCCCTCGATGCGGCCGAACCCCGTCATGATGTTGCGGGCGTAGGTCGCCTGGATCTCGAAGAAGTCGCCCTCGTCGGCGACGCGCCGGATGAGCTCGCCCATGTCGTAGGGCTTGTTCGGATTGTCGGGGATGAGCGTGTCGAGGCTCATGTCGAGGCGCAGGGGATCGTCGAAGCTCTCGATCTCCGGCACGCCGTCGATGTTGTTGGCGGGCAGGAAGTC
>Ga0182231_1000016_pt1 | contig 70227 bp, 74 predicted proteins | sample G6R1MG_29_FD_129667 | JGI IMG/M metagenome (GOLD analysis project Ga0182231, IMG submission 129667) | Miscanthus phyllosphere microbial communities from Michigan, USA - G6R2_NF_07NOV2016_LD1 MG | ecosystem: Host-associated > Plants > Phyllosphere > Phylloplane/Leaf | place: USA: Michigan...
CTTCGCCATGGAAGGCTTCGGCATCTACATGCTCTACCTCTGGGGTCACGATCCCCTGTGGTTCGTGCTGCTCTCGGGCTTCGTGTTCTTCGCCTGGGGCGAGATCTACTCCCTCTTCCCCTCGACCTGCACCGACACCTTCGGCACCAAGTTCGCCGCCACCAACGCCGGCCTGCTCTACACCGCCAAGGGCACGGCGGCCCTGCTGGTCCCCGCCGCCAACTACCTGCAGCAGAGTTCGGCGAGCTGGGACGGCGTGTTCCTCGTCGCCGCCGGCGCCAACATCCTCGCCTCGATCCTGGCCATCGCCGTGCTGAAGCCCTGGCGGGCCCGGTACATCGCCCGGAACGCCTGAGACCATGTCTTCCGTGCCCTCGGCCCGCTGGCTGCGCTACACACACGACGGACGGGGCGGCTTCGGCCGCCTCGACGGGGCGAGCATCGCCGTCCATGACGGCGATCTCTTCGCCGATCCGGCTCCCACGGGCGAGACCCTGCCGCTCGCGGACGTGACCCTCGACCTGCCGTGCCGCCCCTCGAAATTCGTCGCCCTGTGGAACAACTTCCACGCGGCGGCCGAGAAGCAGGGGCTGGAGCGGCCGGCGCACCCGCTGTTCTTCGTCAAGCCGCCCAACACCTACCGGGCGAGCGGCGAGACCGTGACGATCCCGGATGGGCTCGGCCGCATCCTGTTCGAGGGCGAACTCGGCATCGTCATCGGCCGGCGCGGGCGCGACCTGACACCCGAGGCGGCGGCCGGACACATCTTCGGCTACACCTGCGTGAACGACGTCACGGCCCTCGACGTGCTGAAGGCCGATCCGAGCTTCGTGCAATGGACGCGCTCGAAGGGCTTCGACGGGTTCGGCCCGTTCGGCCCGGTCATCGCCACGGGCCTCGACCCGGACAGCCTCTCGGTGGCCGTGCGGGTCAACGGGCGCGAGCGCCAGCGCTATCCGCTGGCCGACATGATCTTCAAGCCGCGGGAGATCGTCGCCATGGTCTCGCAGGGCATGACCCTGGAGCCCGGCGACCTCATCGCCTGCGGAACCTCCAACGGGGCCGGTCCGATTCCGAAGGGGGCCACCGTCGAGGTGGACATCGACGGCATCGGAATCCTGTCGAACGCGTTCGCGTGACGGGCATGACGGATAGGGATCTAAGGAGACTCACATGAGCATCGCCATCGTCGGCGCCGGCGCCATCGGCGGATTCCTGGGCGTACGACTCGCCAACGCGGGCGAAGCCGTCACCTTCATCGCGCGCGGCGCCAATCTCGACGCCATCCAAGCCAACGGCATGCGCCTGATCGAGGAGGACGGCTCCGAGATTCACGTGAAAAATCTCCGCGCCACCAAGTCCATGGAAGAGGCCGGCGTGCACGACATCGTGCTGCTGACCGTCAAAGCCCATCAGGTCGGGCCGATCGCCGCCGACCTGCACCACCTCGTCGGGCCCGAGACCATGGTGGTGACCATGCAGAACGGCATTCCGTGGTGGTACTTTTCGCAGGGCCACGGCGGGGATCTCGCCGGCACGCACCTGGAGACCGCCGATCCGGGCGGCCTCATCGCCAAGCACCTCGACCCGAAGCACGTCATCGGCTCCGTAGTCTATCCGGCCGCCGTGCTGACCGAGCCCGGCGTGGTGCAGGTCGTGGAGGGCCACCGCTTCGGCTTGGGCGAGCTCGACGGCGCCATGAGCCCGCGCGTCCAGTCGCTCGCCCAGCGCCTGATCAAGGCGGGCTTCCGCGCGCCCGTGACCTCGGACATCCGGGCGGAGATCTGGCTCAAGCTCTGGGGCAACCTCAGCTTCAACCCGATCTCGGCGCTCAGCCACGCCACCCTCGTGGACATCTGCCAGTTCCCCGAGACCCGGGCGCTCGCCGCCGACATGATGCGCGAAGCCCAGGAGATCGCGGGCAAGCTCGGGATCACGTTCAAGCTCGGGATCGAGAAGCGCATCGCCGGGGCCGAGAAGGTCGGCGCCCACAAGACCTCGATGCTGCAGGACGTCGAGGCCGGCCGGCCCATCGAACTCGAAGCGCTGGTCGGCTCGATCATCGAGCTCGGACGCCTCACCGACACCCCGACCCCGCATATCGGCACCGTCTACGCCCTGATGCGCCTGCTCTCCCAGAGCCTGGACCGGGCGCAGGGGCGCCTGTCCATCACGGCCGCCTGATTTCTTTTAGTCTTTGAGGACGCTCCCATGGCCGAGTACGCCACCACTCTTCACGGTCTGATCCAGGCCGGCGCCGACGACGCCACCGCCCTGTCGAGCCCCGGCGGCGTGCCGCTGACCTTCGGGGCGCTCCGCGCCCTCACGGACCGCACCATCGCCGACCTCAACGCCCAGGGCATCGGCCGGGGCGACCGCGTCGGCATCGTCCTCGACAACGGGCCCGAGATGGCCGCCGCCTTCATCGCCGTGGCGGCGGGCGCCACCTCGGCGCCGCTCAACCCGAGCTACAAGGCCGACGAATTCACGTTCTACCTCACCGACCTCAACGCCAAGCTGCTGGTGGTCGCCGAAGGCTCCGAGACGCCGGCCGTGGCCGTCGCCGAAAAGCTCGGCGTGCCGGTGGTGCGCCTGCGGCCGACCCCCGAGCAGGGCGCCGGCTCCTTCACCCTGGCGTTCCCGGGCGCGGCAGCAGCGCCCGCCACCAGCGGCGGACCGGCGCAGCCCGACGACATCGCCCTCGTGCTTCACACCTCGGGCACCACCTCGCGCCCCAAGATCGTGCCCCTGAAGCAGTCCAACGTCTGCGCCTCGGCCCGCAACATCCGCCAAGCCGTGGCGTTCACGGCGGCCGATCGCGGCCTCAACATCATGCCGCTGTTCCACATCCACGGGCTCATCGCGGGCATCCTCGCGCCCCTCTCGGCCGGCGGGCAGGTGTCCTGCACGCCCGGCTTCAACGCCCTGAAGTTCTTCGGCTGGATGGGGGAGGTCCGCCCGACCTGGTACACGGCCGTGCCGACCATGCACCAGGCGATCCTCGGCCGGGCCAACCGCAACAAGGAGGTCATCGAGGCCAACCCCCTGCGATTCATCCGCTCATCCTCGTCCTCCATGCCGCCGCAGGTGATGAAGGAGATCGAGGACGTGTTCGGCGCGCCCCTGATCGAGGCCTACGGCATGACCGAGGCCGCCCACCAGATGGCCTCGAACCCCCTGCCGCCCCGGCCCCATTACGCCGGCTCGGTGGGTCTGGCCGCCGGCCCCGAGATCGCCATCGTCGACGACGAGGGCGAGCCGCTTCCCGTGGGCGAGATCGGCGAGATCGTCATCCGGGGCGACAACGTGATGGCGGGCTACGAGAACAACAACAAGGCCAATGCCGAGGCCTTCACCAAGCAGGGCTGGTTCCGCACGGGCGACCAGGGTTCCCTGACCCCGGAGGGCTATCTCTCACTCACCGGCCGCCTCAAGGAGATCATCAACCGGGGCGGGGAAAAAATCTCGCCGCGCGAGGTGGATGAGGTTCTGATGGACCACCCGGCCGTGTCGCAATGCGTCACCTTCGCCATGCCGCACGAGAAGCTCGGCGAGGACGTCGCGGCGGCCATCGTGCTCCGCGAAGGCCAGACCCTGGTGGAGAAGGATCTGCGGGGCTTCGCCCTGGAGCGGCTCGCCGCCTTCAAGGTGCCGGCCAAGATCCTCATCCTCGACGAGATCCCCAAGGGCGCCACGGGCAAGCTCCAGCGCATCGGCCTGGCGCAGAAACTGGGGCTCGTGTGAGATCAGCCCGGGAAGTGCCCCCGCCACTCACGCGGCGGGCGGCGCTTTCTCGGGCGCTGCGCCCGGCCGGGCACGGCCGAAATCGGCTTCCGCCGTCTCCTGACCCATGGCGACGATGCCCTTGCGGATGGCGCGCGTGCGGGTGAACAGTTCGTGGAGCGCGTCGCCGTCGCCCCAGCGGATGGCGCGGGCGAGGGCGGCCAGATCCTCGTTGAAGCGCCCGAGCATCTCCAGCACCGCATCCTTGTTCGTGAGGAACACATCGCGCCACATGGTCGGGTCGGAGGCGGCGATGCGGGTGAAATCGCGGAAGCCGCCGGCCGAGAACTTGATCACCTCCGACTGCGTCACCGCCTCGAGGTCGGCGGCGGTGCCGACGATGTTGTAGGCGATGAGATGCGGCACGTGGCTGGTGATGGCGAGCACGAGGTCGTGGTGCTCGGGCGTCATGATCTCCACGATGGCGCCGAGCCCTTCCCAGAACGCCTGGACCCGGGCGCTCGCCGCCGCATCGGTGCCGTCCGGCGGGGTGAGGATGCACCAGCGTCCCGAGAACAGGGTCGAGAATCCGGCATCGGGCCCGGAATACTCGGTGCCGGCCACCGGATGCGCAGGCACGAAGGCGACGCCCTCGGGCAGATGCGGCGCCACGGCCGCGACCACGGAGGCCTTCACCGAGCCGACGTCGGACACGATGGCGCCGGGCTTCAGAGCCCCTCCCATGGCCTCGGCCACGGCCCCGGCGGCGCCCACCGGTACGCACAGGATCACGAGATCGGCGTCCCGAACGCCGTCCGCCACGTCGTCGGTCACCGTATCGGCGAGCCCGAGGGCCCGCACGCGGTCCAGCACGCCCAGAGCGCCGTCGATGGCCACGATGGTCCGCGCGAGGCCGTACTGGCGTGCGCCCCGGGCGATGGACGAGCCGATGAGCCCGAGGCCGACGATGGCGAGGGTGTCGATCGGGTGTGTGTCGAGGTCAGGCACGCGGAGCTGCCCCGAGGAAGTCGGTGAGCGCGGCGAGGAAGGCGCGGTTGGCCTCCGCGCTGCCGACGGTGACGCGCAGGGCATAGGGAAGACCGTAGGACGAGACCCGCCGGACGATGATGCCGCGCGCCGTCAGGAACGCGTCCGCCTCCGCGGCCGAGCGTCCGGCCTCGTCGGGAAAATGCACGAGCACGAAGTTGGCCACGCTCGGCGTCACGGTGAGCCCGAGGGCCGTCACGCCCTCGGTGAGCCAGGCGAGCCACGTGTCGTTGTGGGCCGCCGCCGCCGCCAGGTGCGCCTCGTCGGCGATAGCCGCCGCTCCCGCGGCGATGCCGGGACCGGACAGGTTGAACGGCCCCCGGATGCGGTTGACCGCGTCGGCCACCTCGGCCGGAGCCACCATCCAGCCGATGCGCAGGGCGGCCAGGCCGTGGATCTTCGAGAAGGTCCGGGTCATCACGACGTTCCGGGATTCGAGCACGAGGTCGAGGCCGGCGCTGTAATCGTTGGCGCGGACATACTCGGCATAGGCCCCGTCCAGCACGAGAAGGACGTGCGGCGGCAGGCCCGCCTGCAGGCGGCGGACCTCGTCGAACGGCAGGTAGGTGCCCGTCGGGTTGTTGGGGTTGGCGAGATAGACGATCTTCGTGCGTGGGGTCACGGCGGCCAGCATCGCGTCGACATCGGCCGTCAGATCGCGCTCGGGAACCACCACGGGGGTGCCCCCGGCGGCCAGGATGGCGATGCGGTAGACGAGGAACCCGTGTTCGGAAAAGATCCCCTCGTCGCCCGGTCCCATGTAGGCATAGGCGAGGAAGGACAGGAGCTCGTCGGAGCCGGCGCCGCAGACGATGCGGGCGGGGTCGAGGCCGTAGCGCAGGCCGATGGCCTCGCGCAGGCGCGCGGACGTGCCGTCCGGGTAGAGTTCGAGGGTGGCCGAGGCCTCCTGGAGGGCGGCCAGGGCGCGCGGGCTCGGGCCCAGGGGCGTCTCGTTGGACGAGAGCTTGTGGACCTTGTGCGCTCCCGGCGCACCGCTCTTGCCGGGCACGTACGCCTCGATGGCCAGAACGCCCGGACGGGGCACCGGACGGATGGAGACGGGCGTCTCGGGGGATCGGGTGGAGGACATGGAACGGGCCGGGGTGATCGCGAGGGCCATCGTCTAACAAAGCTTGCCGGGCTTGACGAGGCGAGGCCGTGGTTCAACGCCCCTTGCGCAGGGGCCGCACGAAACCGGGACCACCCGGGGTGAAGCCCGTGGCACGGCAGAAATCGGCCAGAACGGTGAGGCCGGGGGGCGCCACGAGTTGCAGGGTATCGCATTCGGCCGTCCGTGCGGCCTGGGAGGCCGCCTTGAGCAGGAGCCGCCCGATGCCGCGACGGCGCTGCTCGGTCCCGACCAGCAGGGTGGTGATCTGCGCGACCGGCCGGCCCTCGGTGACGCTCCGGTACCAGTGCAGCGCCACGAGGCCGCTCGGCGGCCCCCATTCCTGCGCGACGAGCGCGACACCGGTCCCCGAGCGCATCGCCTCCAGGCGCTCGGCCAGGGCTTCGGCCGGAACCGCGAGGCCCGTCTCGGCCAGCAGAATCGCGAGGCCGGGCGCGTCGGCGGCGTTCGCGGCACGGATTTCCAAGCCATAGCGGCTAGCCAAGACGCGGTCCGCCCGCCGGCCCGCCGGCCAGCGCGTTCGCCCAGGCCCGGTCGCGGTCGGCCTGCGCGGCGCGGATCGCGGCGCTCTGGCGTTCCTGCTCGGCGTGAAGCGCCCGCAGGCGCCGGGCCTCCCGCGCCGCCATCTTGCGCAGGCGGGCCTCGGCGGCGCGCTTCTGGGCCTGCAATTCCTCCACGGTGATCGGGGCGGGCGGGGCCTTCGGTTCGGGCGCGGGATCGGGCGCGCGCCAGGCGTAGGAGGGCGCGGGCCGTGGCCTCGACGCGTCGGCCTGCGCCAGGGTCAGACCGGCCGCGGCGGCGATGCGGGTGGCGGCGGCCCGGCCGGCGGCGCGCTCGCCCGGCGTCGCTCCGCGCTCCATCAGGGCCCGGCACTTGGCGAACCGGTCTCGGTCGAGGGGCGGCCACACGGTCACGGGCGGCTCAGCGCTTCTTGTTGCCGCGCGGGCCGGTCGGGACGGGGGTGTTCACCCGGTTCTCGTCCAGGAGCTTGCGCCAGCGCGACAGGCGCTCCGGATCGAGGCGGCCCTCGGTCACCGCCGCCTGCACGGCGCAACCCGGCTCGTGCGCGTGGGTGCAGTCGCGGAACCTGCATTGGGGCGCGAGTTCGACGATTTCGGCGAACAGGGTCTCGATACCGTCCGCCGCGTCGCTGACGTTGAGGGTCCGCATCCCCGGCGTGTCGATGACCCAGCCGCCGCCCGCGATGGCGTGCAGGGAGCGCGCCGTGGTGGTGTGGCGGCCCTTGGCGTCGTGCTCGCGGATGCCGCCGGTGAGCTGGGGCTCGTCCGCGCCGTCGCCCGCCAGGGTGTTGACCAGGGTCGACTTGCCGACGCCCGAGGAGCCGACGAGCGCCACGGTCCGGCCCGAACCGCACCACGGCGCCAGGGCTTCGGCCGCACTCGCCTCGCGGGGGTTGAGGACCACCACGGGCAGCCCCCGTTGAAGGGCCTCGGCCTGGCGGCGGTAGGTCTCGGCGTCCGCGGCCGTATCGGCCTTCGTCAGGAGGATCACCGGCTCGGTCCCGGCCTGGTTGGCAAGCGCGAGGTAGCGCTCCAGGCGGGCGACGTTGAAATCGGCGTTGCACGAGGTGACGACGAACAGGGTGTCCACGTTGGCGGCTGCGAGCTGGGGCACCTTCCCGCCCTCGACGCGCCGGGCCAGCAGGGTCTTCCGCTCCAGACGGCTCAGCAGGGTGCGCGCGTCGGGATCGATGAGCACCCAATCGCCCACGGCGTAATCGCCGGTGTTGGTGTGGTGGGCGAGGGCGAGCTTGATCGGTCCCTCCGTTCCGATGGCGCTCATGCGCGAGCGGTGAACCATGCCGATACGGGCCGGCACACCCGGCCGATCCACGACCTGATCGGCGAAGAACGGGGACCAGCCCAGGGCGATGAGGGCGTCCGGCGGAACGTTCATGGATTCATCAACGGTGGGAGTTCCTCGGGCGGGGCAGCGCGATCCTTCGCAACGTCCACACCCATGCACGACGGCTGGGATATCGATCCGCTTCTACACCGTTTCGCCGTCGGGTGCGGGTCCGATGGCCGTCCATCCCCCGATGACGCATGGTTTCGTTGACGCTCGGCGAGGTGCACACTACCTCCATCCACGACGCGACGGCTCGACGCGCCGCCGGGATGTCGCCGGTCCCTCTCGGGATGGCGATCGCCCACTCAGTCCCGCGACCTTCCCCGTCAGATTTCCCCCATGACCATGTCGCTCGATCCTCCCACCCAGACCCGAGCCGAGGCGGCCGATATGGGCGTGCCACCGGCGATCGAGACCAAGGCACAGGGCACCCAGGGGCATCTGGCGCAGTTCGGCCTGGACGAGCCCCTGGCCATGGATGCGGGCGTGGCCCTCGCGCCGTTCCAGATCGCCTACCAAACGGCCGGAACCCTCAACGCCGATCGCTCCAACGCCGTGCTCATCTGCCATGCGCTCACGGGCGACCAGCATTTCGCCCACACCCATCCGGTGACGGGCAAGCGCGGCTGGTGGGAGACCCTGGTGGGCCCGGGCAAGCCCATCGACACGGACCGCTATTTCGTCGTCTGCTCCAACGTCGTCGGCTCGTGCATGGGCTCGACGGGGCCGGCCTCCATCGAGCCGGCGACGGGCCGGGCCTACGGACTCGATTTCCCCCTGGTGACCATCCGCGACATGGTGCGCGCCCAGGCGATGCTGCTGGACCGCCTCGGCATCGGCGACCTGTTCCTCTGCATCGGCGGGTCCATGGGCGGCATGCAGGTGCTGCAATGGGCCGCCCTCTACCCCGAGCGGGTCTTCGCCGCCATGCCCATCGCCACGGGGGCCCGACACTCGGCGCAGAACATCGCCTTCCACGAGGTCGGCCGGCAGGCGATCATGGCCGATCCGGCCTGGGCCGAAGGGCGCTACCTCGAAGCCGGCACGCGCCCCGCCAAGGGGCTCGGCGTCGCCCGCATGGGCGCGCACATCACCTACCTGTCGGAGCCGGCGCTCCACCGCAAGTTCGGCCGCCGCTTTCAGGGGGGATCGGCCCCGACGTTCTCGTTCAACGCCGACTTCCAGATCGAAAGCTACCTGCGCCACCAAGGGCTCAGCTTCGTCGAGCGGTTCGACGCCAATGCCTACCTGTATCTGACGCGCGCCATGGACTATTTCGATCTCGCCGCCGACCATGGCGGCGTGCTGGCCAACGCCTTCAGGGGCACGAAGACGCGGTTCTGCGTGATGTCCTTCACCTCCGACTGGCTGTTTCCCACGGCCGATTCCCGCGCCATCGTGCATGCCCTCAACGCGGCCTCGGCGGCGGTGGCCTTCGTGGAGGTCGAGAGCGACAAGGGACACGACGCCTTCCTCCTCGACGAACCGGTGATGTTCGGAGCGGCGCGCGGCTTCATCGATGCCGCCGCCCGGGCGCGCGGCCTGTGAAGTCCCACCGCGTCGTCGCCCCGGCCCCGTGGGATGCCGCGGCCTCCCTGCCGCGGGGCGATCTCGGCGGTGCGCGCGTCGACCATCTCGTGGTGCTCGGTCTCGTGGCCCCGGGGGCCCGGGTCCTCGACATCGGCTGCGGCGACGGCACCCTGCTGGCGCTCCTGCGGGACCGGCGCGGCATCGACGGGCGCGGCATCGAACTCTCGCGCGAGGGCGTCAACGCCTGCCTCGCGCGCGGCCTGCCCGTGATCCAGGGAGACGCCGACACGGATCTGGCGAACTACCCCGACGACGCCTTCGACGTCGTGGTCCTGTCCCAGACCATCCAGGCGACACGCAACCCCCGGATCGTGCTGGAGCATCTCCTGCGCATCGGCCGGCAGGTGGTGATCTCGTTCCCGAATTTCGGACACTGGCGCGTCCGCGCGGAACTGGCCTTCCGCGGTCGGATGCCGGTCACCGCCCTGATGCCGGAAGAGTGGTACGAGACTCAGAACATCCACCACTGCACCATCCGCGACTTCGTCGGCCTGTGCCGCACGGTGGGCGCGCGGATCGAGAAGGCCACGGCGCTGGACGCGCGCGGCCGGCCCATGCGCTTCTCGATGCCATGGTGGGTGTGGAACCTCATCGGTGCACAGGGGGTGTTCCTGCTGAAACTGGACAAGGGCGACACGCTCGGTGCGCCGACGCAGCCCTGAGGAGCGGCGTCAGGCCCGGCGAACCAGAACGGTCGCGACGTCGTAGGTCACGCAAGCCCCCGCCCCGTCGAACCGGCGCAGCACCCGCCGGAGGTTCCCGGGCGACAGGGGCGTCCGGCCGCCCGAGGTTCCGGCACCGATGGCCCTGAGGGCGTTGAGAAAGGCGCGGCCATCCGCGTGCGCCTCGACGAGGGGCTCGCACGCGGCTGACACGGTGCAGCCCGGGATCCGCAGCGCCTTCAGGGTGGCCAGCGCGGGATAGGGCGGAGTCGCCGCCTCGAAACCGAGCCCGGCATGGGCCCGGCGCCATTCCGCGAAGGTGCCGGCGGCCAGGGTCGCCACGGCGAGGTGCCCCCCTGGCGCGAGGAGGCCCGCGAGCCGGGTCAGGGCGCCCGGCAGATCCTCGAACCATTGCGCGGCCAGACTCGAACAGATCAGATCGAACCCGGGCGCGAGGCAGGGCCGCTCGCCGTCCATCACCACGAAACCGAGGCCCGGTCCGAGCCGGGCGCGGCAGCGCAGGGCCATGGCGGGGGCGATGTCCGTGGCGAGGTACGGCCCCGACACGATGCGGCCGCGCAGGGCCGCCGTCAGGAGCCCGGTGCCGCAGCCGATCTCCAGCACGCGCGGCGCGGCGCCCAGGGGCAGGGCCGCGATGCGCGCGGCCAGTCCCTGGGCCACCCGCGCCTGGATGCCGGCGGCGGCGTCATAGCCTTCGGCCCCGTCGAAGGCCCGGGCCACAGCCTGCTTCCAGGAACGCATCTGGCGGATGGGACTCTTTCGATGAGTGAGCCATGGCGATAGACCGGGCGAGATCGCCCCTCAAGCGGCGGAATCCGGCAGCCGCTCGGTCGCCCGAATCAGGCAGCCAACGCCCCCTCGATCATCCGTGCCACGGCGAGCGCCCGCCCGTCGTCACCGAAGCGGGCGACGACCTGCACGCCCAGCGGCAGGCCGTCGCCCGGCACCGGAAGGTTGACGCAGGGCACCCCCATCAGGGTCCAGAGCCGGTTGAAGCGCGGGTCGCCGGTGCTGGCGAGCCCCGCCGGAGCGCGGCCCGGGGCGGAGAACGTCAGCAGCGCGTCGAACTCCGAGAAGACGTCCTTGAGGAGGCGCCGGGCCCGGTGCGCCGTGCGGCGAGCCGCATCGTAGGCGTCGGCGGTGAGTTCCTGCGCCCCGTCGAGTTCGGCCCGCAGCCCCGGGCCGAGGGCGTCGCGGTGATGGGCATGTTCCCAGGCCAGGGCCTGACGGGCCTCGAAGGCCTGCACGGTCGCCTGGACCGCCCAGGCCTCGGCGAGGGCCTCGGGCAGGGCGAGGTCGATGACGGTGGCCCCGGCGGCCTCCGCAGCGCGGGCCGCACGGGTCAGGGCCGCCACGGCGTCCGGCTCGGCGGCGCCGGCGAAGTCCTGCAGGACGAGGCCGATGCGGGGTGCCGCGATGCCCTCCCCGGTCAAGTCGATGGCCGGGCGGTCGGCGAGAAGCGCGAGGGCGTGGGCGACGTCGCGGATGCCGGCGCCGAACAGGCCGAGCGTGTCGAGGGCCCATGAGAAGGTCTTCACCCCCACCGTCGGCAGGAGACGGAACGACGGCTTGATGGCCGCGACCCCGCAGAAGGCCGCCGGGCGGATCACCGAGCCCGCCGTCTGGGTGCCGAGCGCGAGGGGCACGAGGCCGGCGGCGACGGCCGCCGCGGAGCCGGAGGAAGAGCCGCCCGGGGTGTGTCCAGGGTCGTGCGGGTTCACCGTCGCGGAGGGGTCGCGGCTGGCGAACGGGCAGGTCACGGTCTTGGCGAGCGGCACGGCGCCGAGCGCCCGCAGGCGGGCGACGATGGCGGCGTCGGCCTTGGGCCGCCAGCCGGCGTAGATCGCCGAGCCCATCCCGGTCGGCATGTCGGCGGTGTCGATGATGTCCTTCAGGCCGACGGCGATGCCGGCGAGCGGCCCGTCGGGCGGAATCGCCGGGTCGGCGGCGACGTGGACGAGGGCGCCGAGCCCCGGCTCGCGCGCGGCGATGGCGTCCTGCGAGAGGGCGATGGCACCGGCGGGGTCGAGGGTACCGGCGGCAAGGCGGGTGCGAAGGTCGACGAGGGACTGCATGGCCCTGGAGTCCGATCCGCCGCGCGATCTGTCAACATGCATCCACATCCCCGCCCCACGATCCGCAGCGTTGACGGAGCGTTTACGCAAAGCCGCGCATCGTCTTCGTCATGTGGCGTAGCGTTCTCGCGTTCTCCGCCCTTGCGCTGTTCGGCGCGGGGCTCACCGGCTGTGCGCTCAACAGGTTTGAGCAGCGCGAGCCCTGGCGCGACCAGACCGAACAAGCCTGCAACGCCAAGCACTTGGTCGAGACGAGCGAGTTCGTCACCCAGGTCAAGGCCATCGAGGGGCCGGGCGTGTGCGGCATGCTCCAGCCCTACCGGGTGACCCGGATGGGCGGCGGCAGCGTCGCCCTGAAGCAGCGCATGACCCTGGCCTGCCCGGCGCTGGCGGAAGCGGAAGCCTGGCTCGCCGATACGATCCAGCCGGCGGCCGCCCTGTATTTCGGCCAGCCCGTGGCCGAGATCAACGCCGGCACCTATGCCTGCCGGGGCCGCAACAACCAGGTCGGCGCCAAGCTCTCCGAGCATTCCTTCGGCAATGCCCTCGACATCATGTCGTTCAAGCTCGCCGACGGCTACGTCATCACGATCAAGGGCGGCTGGCGCGGCACGGAGGCCGAGCAAGCCTTTCTGCGGGAAGTGTTTTTGGGCGCCTGCGCCCGATTCTCGACGGTGCTGGCGCCGGGCTCCAACGTGTTCCACTACGACCACATCCACGTGGATCTGGCCCGCCACGACCCGCGCGGCCTGCGCCGGATCTGCCAGCCGCTGATCAAGTTCACGCCCCAGCTCGGCGCCGACGGCGCCGCCCGGCCGGTCTCGCGGCCGCGCCCCGTGGAGCGCCTGCCGGCCCCGCCCCAGGCCCCCGTGGACGTGGAGGAGGACGATCCCTACGGCGTCAGCCCGACGTCCCACGTCGTGCGCGCCGCGCCGTCCCAACTCGCCCGTGGACCGGGAACGGCCCCGTCCCACGCCCAGGCCGCGCCGTCCGTGTACGTCGCAGCACCCGCTCCCCGGCCCCGCCTCGCCACGACGCCCCGGCCCATGGACGAGCCGGCGCCCGGCTTCGCGCGCGAGCCCCTGTCCCTGCAGGCCCCCGGCCCGGCCGGCCCGATCTACTGACGGGCGCGCCACTGTGCCCCCCGCACCCCAGGGGGCGTGAAACCGACCGGCGGCGGGGCGCGCAAGCTTGACTCCGGCGGGGCAGCGGCCATCGTTCCGCGCTAACCGTACGGACTCCAGCAAAAGATCGCCGGCATGCGCCCGAACCGCCTTTCCGCCGCCTTCGCCCTCGGCCTCGTCCTGGCCGGGACCCTGCAGCCGGCGTTCGCCCGCTCGGGCCGCGAGGAGATCACCCCCGCCGAGGAGCGGGAGTTCAACTACGACGCCAACATCCCCGGCTGCCAGGCCTCCGAGGTGCTGGAGCGGCTCTCGACGCACTTCGCCGAGAAGGAACGCAAGTTCTGGAACTCGTCGCTGACCATCGTGAGCTACGAGCGCATCGAGCGCACGGCCTGGCGCCCCTGGGGCCTCGACTTCGTGCCCCGGCGCTACTGCAGCGCGGTGGCCACCACCTCCGACGGGATCCGCCGCAAGGTCGACTATTCCGTGCGCGACGGGCTCGGCATCATCGGCGCCGACTGGGGCATCGAGTTCTGCGTCCACGGCCTCGACCGCAACCTCGCCTACGCCTACGCCACGGCCTGCCGCGAAGCCCGTCCGTGAGCCTTTTCGCCAAGGCCGCCCTGGCCGGCGCGCTCCTCGCCGGAATCGCGAGCCCCGCATCCGCGCAGGGCTACGACCAGCGCGGGGCGCCGGGCGAATTCGACTTCTACGTGCTGGCCCTGTCGTGGTCGCCGACCTATTGCGATGGGGACGGGGCGCGGCGCGAGGCCGACGGGCAGTGCCGCCCGGGCCGGGGCCTCGGCTTCGTCGTCCACGGCTTGTGGCCGCAATACACCCGGGGCTACCCGTCGAACTGCTCCAGCGTCGAGCGCTCGCCCACCCGGCAGGCCATGGAGGCGGCCGGCGAGGTCTATCCGAGCGAGGGCCTCGCCCGCCACGAGTGGCGCCGCCACGGCACCTGCTCGGGCCTCGACCCGGGGGCCTACTTCCGCGCCGCCCGCGCGGCCCGCGAGGCGGTGACGATTCCCGACGCGTTCCAGAAGCCCGGCGCCGACACCCGGGCCGCCCCCATCGAGATCGCCCGCCAGTTCGTCCTCGCCAACCGGGGCCTGCGCCCGGACATGATGTCGGTGACCTGCGTGCGCGGCCGGCTGCAGGAGGTGCGGATCTGCTTCTCCAAGGACCTGCGCGGCTTCACCCCCTGCCCCGAGGTGGCGCGCCAGAACTGCCGCGCCGGCGAGGTCGCCATCGACGCCGCGCGCTGATCTCATAGACATCCGCGAGGCTGGGATTTCGCCCGGGGGACCGTTCTTCGATGGCCCCATGGGCATCGACGTCAGGCGCGACGGGGCCCCCTCTCCTGTTTGGGAGAGGGTTGGGGTGAGGGTCGTGACCTCTTCGGAGCGTTCACACACCTCACCCTGTCCCTCTCCTTTCAGGAGAGGGGACCCGAGCATCCCGCGAGATCCGTGGATGTCGCAGCGACGATGGAGCGGCGTGTTGATCGTCGAAACCCCGATGCCGACGCCGGCATCCTAGCTTCACTGCGAGCGGCATGAACTATCGCCACGCCTTCCACGCCGGGAACTTCGCCGACGTCCTGAAGCACCTCGTGCTCACGCGGGTGCTGACGCATCTCCACGCCAAGGCGACGCCGTTCCGGGCCATCGACACCCATGCGGGCCTCGGCTTCTACGACCTGACCGGCGACGAGGCCGGGCGCACGGGCGAGGCGGCGGAGGGCTGGGGCCGCCTCGACACGCCGTTCCCCGAGGCCGTCGAGGGCCTGCTCGCCCCCTACCGGGCGGCGGTGGCGGCGACACAAGCGCGCCACGGCGCCACCACCTATCCGGGCTCGCCCGCGATCATCCGCGAATTCCTGCGCTCCACCGACAAGGGCGTGTTCGTCGAACTGCACCCGGCCGACGCCGAGGTCCTGCGCGACCGCTACAACCGGGATTCGCGCACCAAGGTGATGCACCTCGACGGCTGGACGGCGCTCGGTTCCCTGATCCCGCCCCCCGAGCGGCGCGGCCTCGTGCTCATCGACCCGCCCTACGAGGAACTCGGCGAGATCGACCGCCTCGGGGCGGCGCTGGCCAGGGCCGTGGCGAAGTGGCCGACGGGCACCTACCTCGGCTGGTACCCGATCAAGGACGTGGCCCTGGTGGACGCCATGGTGGCCGAACTCCACGGCGCCCTGACCCGTCCGGCCCTGCGCCTCGACCTCCTCGTCAGCGAGCCCGACCCGACGCGGCTCAACGGCAACGGCCTCATCGTGATCAATCCGCCCTGGCGACTGGCCGAGGAGGCAATGCTGTTCCTGCCGGCCCTCGCCGAGCGCCTCGCGCGCAAGGATTACGGGGCGTTTCGGTGTGAGGCGTTCGGTGCGGTCGCGTAGGTCGAGATCCGATCAGCTTCACCGTGCGAAGGGCCGCTGAGGGTGCAGGCTGCGTGAAAACGCATTTGTGGACCGGTTGGGTAGAACAGCCTTCTACGCATCGCATCGTCCAGCGCCTTCGATCGCGGCTTTTAGGCATGAAACGGCAGGCCGGTGGTGCTGTCAGGGGCACTCCGAAGTAGAAGCTTCTTCGCCCGCCAGTGATCTCGGTATTTTCACACAGCGTCGTCTGCACCCGGACGCTGGCTTATTTAATCGCGCCAAACTTGATGCATTCGTATCTTAGATATTAATCATTTTATAATACTTAGTGATATTTAGATAATTTATTGACTTTTCTTGAGGATATATAAGATAGCGCGATATAAGAATAGGGATTGATCTAAATGGATGGGTTTTTCAAAATCAAATGGTTCGGCCTACTCTTTCCGGGCTGGTTTCTAATTTTTCCTCAAGATGCCATCTCCAGATGTCGTCCTATGGTTCCTCAAGCGACGTTGCTTGAGGCGATTCCTCCAGAGGCAGAAGGCAGCCCAGTAATTGCTAGGGTTTCTATTCTGAGTGTCGCTCATGATCCTAGAGAAGAAGGGTTTCCAGATGCTAGATTTTATGCATTAGCTATTGTTATTGATGCCGAAAAAGGCGTGATTAAGGACGATCTGATACTGTTGCACGCCAGTAGGGATATATGTGATATAACTATCTATCCAGACATAAATTCTTTCCGGGAAGGATACATCGCGGGAAAATTTGATCAAAATAATATTTTTTGGGGATTTTGGGATATGAGATTTGGGATAAAGCAGAAATAAAATTTATATAATAATAGTTTTAGAATAATCATCACACTTACTCATACAGATTTACAGGTCTGAGGATTAAATTTATTCAGTTGCAGAAACCTCCATCCTTTGAGAGTTAAGCCTGTGTGAAAACGCGGAGGCGGCAGAAGAATTTTCCCGCGAACTTCCCGGGCAGCGCTGGAACAGAGGTTCTGATGGCGTCAGAACCGCCTTGCAAGATGCCTGGACACCTACCGCATAGAAGATGCCTCCACAGTTTCACGGCGATCCTGCGTTTTCACACAGCCTGAGTGGCGAGCGGACCTTAGCCCTTCGCCCCGAAGCGGACGTTCTGCCCGCAACCCATAGCAGGCGCTCCCTCACGAAACTTGCAACCATTGAAGACAACTTCAGGCTCGACCTACGATTGGTGATGCGCCAATCTGAACGGGGAGTCTTTTTGGACGCATCGATTTTATGTCGCTTTTGAATTTTCGTGAGCTAAGTGTGTCTCGGACAGCCGTTGAGGCCGGTGAGAACTTTGAAGGTCTCGTACGCGAGCTGGGGAAGAGATTAAGCTTAGAACCGGTGTGGTCTGGCCGCGGGGCTGATCAGGGGCGAGATCTCGTTTTTACAGAACGTCGCCGAGGCACCTTGAGCTTTCGCGATGTACGCTGGCTCGTAAGCTGTAAGAACTTCGCTCAATCGGGAACGACTGTTAAGGAAGGCGATGTAGGAGCATTTTTAGAGAAGACTGCTCAACACAACGCTACCGGATTCCTACTTGCGACTACGACGACGGCGAGCACGGGCCTTAAAGCCATGCTAGACGCCCTAGATGAGCGAGATAAAATTCACACAAAGGTTTGGGATCGGCATGAACTTGAACATCTATTGCTTCAAGAAAATAATCTTGACCTAGTGAAGCGATACATGCCTGAAAGCTATATATCATTACAGCGCTTGAGCAATTTACCACTAGCTCTGGCTTCGCTTGAAGCCATGATGCCTCAGTTCATCTACGAGAAAATTGTTAACGTTATCAAAGCTTATCAGGTTGATGACAGATGGCTTACAGGTGAACATATTTGGCCTTTTGATGGCGAAAGTTCAAGGATAATTGACATGGTGCTCGCTGAGCTAATTGAGCACGGTAGTCCCGCTAAGGCTGCCCGGCTTCTCGCCGCAGGCGGTGTCGAGTTCGATGCCTTTAGCGCCACCTTAGATGTGCTCGGCACCCTCAAACCAGATGCTGCGGAGCAGCTTAGCCGCGAAATCATCAGCCTTGGCGATCCCAAAGGGCCGTCTCTCTTTGCATATCGGTTTTACGTCAATCGCTTTGAACCTGGCAATGAAGAGCAGATTGAGATAGCTTCCGATCTAGATCCGGTAGATTTAAGCGAGATTTACGCCGAGGAAATTGCGGACTTTATAGAACTAGAAATGGTTAGCGATCCTGGTAAATTTCGGGCGTGGGACGATCTTGATTGTTTATCGAGTCATACCAGACTCGAAGAGGTGTACGTGTACGACATAGAATTTAGCGCTGACAAAAATCAGCGTCAGATCACCTTCAAAGCGAAGTTACGCCTGTCGGTAGAGCTAATGTATGATCGAGAAATCGGCTCTTCGACGTCCTACCCAGGTGAAGCTGCCGGCCACATTGACGCTAATGGCATATATCTCGATGATGCTACCGCAGATACAAGTTCATTCTATGCTTAAAAAATTGATATTTTCAAATATTATAACCAAAATCATTAGTGAAAATAGATGATTCAAGATCAAGAAACTGCCACCTTTCCACCCAACCCGGGAGTATTCTCTTTTGCACCAAGTACCTTGAAAGCGGACTATTCCAGGGTCTGTGCAGGGTCGCAAGCGGCCCTTGGCATCGTCGAGATGATCGGGCCTGGATCATCGATGACGCAGCTTTTAACGCAAAACCGGAGACCATGCGTGCGAAACCGGCGTAGGGGCTTTGGTGGAGACGCGACCGTGACGGCCTGGATCGACCTCGACAGCACCCCGATCCCCGGCGGGACCGAGACCCTGCACCTGCGCCGCTGGGGCGAGGCCTACTCGATCCAGATCGGCACGGCCGAACTCATGACCGACCAGGATCGCGGATCGGAGCAGGCGCTCGCCACGATCCCGTGCGGGCGCCTGGCGGACCGCCCGGCGCCGCGCGTGCTCATCGGCGGCCTCGGCATGGGCTTCACCCTGCGGGCCGCCCTCGCGGTGCTGGGGCCGCAGGCCGAGGTGGTGGTCGCCGAACTGGTGCCGGGCGTCGTCGCCTGGGCGCGGGGCGCCCTCGCCCACCTGCACGGGGCGAGCCTCGACGACCCCCGGGTCGCCCTCGTGGAGGCGGACGTGAACCGCCTGATCCAGTCGGGACCGGCGCGGTACGACGCGATCCTCCTCGACGTCGACAACGGCCCCAAGGGCATGACCCGGCGCTCCAACGACCGGCTTTACGATGTCTGGGGGCTGAAGCGCGCGCACTACGCCCTGCGGCCGGGCGGACTCCTGGCGGTGTGGTCGGGCTCCCCCGACCGCCGGTTCAAGGCCCGGCTCAAGCGCTGCGGCTTTGCCGTCGAGGAGATCCGCTTTCCCGCCCATCCGGGCGGGCGCCGCCACGTGCTGTGGATCGGGGTGCGGGTGGAGGCGGGCGCCGGGGCCGCGACGGATTGAGGCCGGCGCCCGCAGCCTTAAGCGTCCGATAAGTCCGTGACAGCATCCGGTTCGCGTGGGTCACCGACGATCTTTTAACGAAGGCCCTCCATCTCTAGGCCTGTGCCATGGGGGCATCGGTGGAGTGTCATAGGTGCCGTTGTTCGATGCCAACCTGCGCGCCCTCATGGCAGCCATCGACCGGTCGCGTGCCCGGGTCGAGTTCGCCCTCGACGGCACGGTGCTGACCGCCAATGCCCTCTTCCTCGATCTGATGGGCTACACCCTCGCCGAGTTGAAGGGGCAGCACCACACGCGCTTCGTTCCCGAGGCCGAACGGAACAGCGATGCCTACCGCACCTTCTGGGACGAGCTGCGCCGTGGCCACGCCCAGACCCGCGAGTTCCTGCGCATCACCAGGGACGGACGCGAACTCTGGATCCAGGCGACCTACGATCCGATCCTCGACCGGGACGGTCGCGTCACCCGCATCGTCAAGTTCGCCACCGACGTCACCGAGCAGGTCCGTCGCAACATCGACCACAACAGCCAGCTCGAGGCCCTGCATCACTCCCAGGCCGTGATCGAGTTCGCCCTCGACGGCACCGTCCTGACCGCCAACCGGAACTTCCTCGACGCGGTGGGCTACCGGCTCGACGAGATCGCGGGCCGTCACCACAGCCTGTTCGTCGACGAGAGCGAGCGGACGAGCGAGGCCTATCGCGCGTTCTGGGCGAAGCTCGGTCGGGGCGAGTTCGCCGGTGGCGAGTTCCGGCGTATCGCCAAAGGCGGGCGCGAGATCTGGATCCAGGCGACCTACAACCCTGTCCGCGATCGCGCGGGCGTGCCCGTGAAGGTCGTCAAGTTCGCCAGCGACGTGACGGCGCTGAAGCTGCAGACGGCCGATGCCATGGGCCAGCTCGCCGCCGTCAACCGATCGCAGGCGGTGATCAGCTTTACCCCCGACGGCATGGTGCTCGACGCCAACGAGAACTTCCTGGCGGCGGTCGGCTACAAGATCGAGGAGGTGCGGGGCCAGCCGCACGCCATGATGGTCGAGCCCAGCTACGCGCAGACCGCCGAGTATGCGGCGTTCTGGGACCGTTTGCGCAGCGGCGAGTTTTCCGCCGGTATGTACCAGCGCTTCGGCAAAGGCGGCCGCGTCATCTGGATCCAGGCGAGCTACAACCCGATCTTCGACCCGAACGGCCGGCTGACCAAGATCGTCAAGTACGCCTCCGACGTCACCGCCAACATGGAAGCCCGGTCCGTCGCGATCAGGGCGGCTGAAAAGACCCTCGACAACGTCCAGGCGGTGAACGACGCCGCCGAGACCATGAACGCGGCAGCGCTCGAGATCTCGCGCAGCATGGCCCAGTCGAAGACGGCCGTGGACGACATCCACGGGCGCACCGGCGAGGCGGATGCCGCGACCGAGCGCCTGCGTACCGCCACGGGCGCGATGGGGGGGGTCGCGACGGCAATCGCCGGGATCGCCCAGCAGATCAACCTGCTCGCGCTGAACGCGACCATCGAGGCCGCGCGGGCGGGAGAGGCCGGACGCGGCTTTGCGGTGGTGGCCACCGAAGTGAAGGGCTTGGCCGGTCAGGCCGCCGCGGCGACCGCCAAGATCAGTGCCGAGATCGCCGGGATGCAGGCGGTGTCGGCGGAGGTGGCGACGACACTGGCCTCCATCACGGCGGCGATCGGCACGATCAGTGCGCACGTCGATGGCGTGAGCGCGTCGATGGACGAGCAGACGCAGGCGACCGGGGCGATCCTGGCCAGCATGCGGCAGGCGGCGAGTGGGGTGTCGGGCATCAGCACGAGCTTGGACGACTGGACCGTCGGCATGGAGGAGCGGCGCAGCGAACGCCGGACCCGCGTCCTCCTGCCGGCGACCATCCGGCTCCCCGGCGGCGGGGCCATCACCTGCTCGATCCGTGACCTCTCGGATGGCGGGGCACACCTGCATGTGCGCCAACGCGATCCGCTTCCGGAGCGGTTCGAGCTGACCGTCGACGCGGACGGGAGGCGCTTCGCCTGCGAAGTACGGCATCGCGACGGCGCAAGCGTGAACGTGGAGTTCCGTTCGTCCCCGCAAATGGGCGTGCGGCGCGTCGCGTGATTCCGGGCCGTCGAGAGGTGCGACGGGGGCACGCCCCGACGGCATCGAAGGCGACATTCGGCGACCGACAGGAAGGAGACCCATTCCCTTCATGTCGGGCATCGCGGCGCGCACCCGACCGGGCCAGCGGCTGCGGCGCCCGCGCCCTTCGTTGAGCTCGCGGCCTCGACGGTCTATGCACCGACTCCATGGACCTCCAAGCTTCCGACCTCCAAGCGTCCGCCGGCCGATCCGTGGCGCCCCTCGCCTGCAAGCCGCCGCGGCCCGGGACGGCGGCGCCGTTCCTGCCCATGAGCCGCGCCGAGATGGACCGGCTCGGGTGGGATGCCTGCGACATCGTGCTGGTGACGGGCGACGCCTATGTCGATCATCCGAGCTTCGGCATGGCGATCATCGGCCGGCTGCTCGAAGCGCAGGGCTTCCGGGTCGGCATCATCGCGCAGCCCGACTGGCACTCGGCCGAACCGTTCAAGGCCCTGGGCAAACCGGCGCTGTTCTTCGGCGTCACCGGCGGCAATCTCGATTCGATGGTGAACCGCTACACGGCGGACCGGCGCCTGCGCAGCGACGACGCCTACACGGCGGGCGGGGAAGGCGGCGCCCGGCCGGACCGCTGCACCATCGTCTACACGCAGCGCTGCCGCGAGGCGTACAAGGACGTGCCGATCATCCTCGGCGGCATCGAGGCGTCGCTCCGCCGCATCGCCCACTACGATTACTGGTCCGACAAGGTGCGCCGCTCGATCCTGGCGGACGCCAAGGCCGACCTCCTGCTCTACGGCAACGCCGAGCGCGCCGTGGTCGAGGTGGCCAACCGCCTGGCGGCCGGCGCGGCGCCGCGCGACCTCGATTCCGTCCGGGGCGTCGCCCTGTTCCGCCGGGTGCCCGAGCATTACACCGAGCTGCCCGCCGACGACCTCGATTCCGCCGACGAGGCCGCCATGCGCCGCCCCGGCGACACCGTGATCCGGCTCCCCGCCTACGACGAGGTGAAGGATTGCAAGGAGGCCTATGCCCGCGCGAGCCGTGTGCTGCACCGGGAGGCCAACCCCGGCAACGCCCGCCCCCTCGTCCAGCGCCACGGCGACCGCGACCTGTGGCTGAACCCGCCGCCGATCCCCCTCTCCAGCGCGGAGATGGACGCGGTCTACGACCTGCCCTACGCCCGCGCCCCCCATCCCGCCTACGGCGACGCGAAGATTCCCGCCTGGGACATGATCAAGTTCTCGGTGACGATCATGCGCGGGTGCTTCGGCGGCTGCACCTTCTGCTCCATCACCGAGCACGAGGGCCGGGTCATCCAGAACCGCTCGGAGGAGTCGATCCTGCGCGAGATCGAACTCATCCGCGACAAGACCCCGGGCTTCACCGGCGTGATCTCCGACGTCGGCGGCCCCACGGCCAACATGTACCGGATGGCCTGCAAGGATCCGAAGATCGAGGCCGCGTGCCGGCTGCCGTCCTGCGTCTTCCCCGACATCTGCCCGAACCTGAACACCTCGCACGACGACCTCATCCGGCTCTACCGCAAGGTGCGCGAGGTGGAGGGCGTGAAGAAGGTGATGGTGGCGTCGGGCGTGCGCTACGATCTGGCGGTGCGCAGCCCCGAATACGTCGAGGAACTCGTGACCCACCACGTCGGCGGGCGCCTGAAGATCGCGCCCGAGCACACCGAGCGCGGCCCCCTCGACCTGATGATGAAGCCGGGGATCGGCACCTACGACCGCTTCAAGGAGATGTTCGACGCTGCGGCGAAGAAGGCCGGCAAGAAATACTACCTGATCCCGTATTTCATCGCGGCGCATCCGGGCACGACGGACGAGGACATGCTCAACCTCGCCCTCTGGCTGAAGAAGAACGACTACCGCGCCGATCAGGTGCAGACGTTCCTGCCGTCCCCCATGGCCACCGCCACGACCATGTACCACACGGAGATCAACCCCCTGCAGGGCGTGCGGCGTGGGGGCAGCGAGCCCGTCGACGCGATCAAGGGGCTGCGGCAGCGCCGCCTGCACAAGGCGTTCCTGCGCTACCACGACCCCGAGAACTGGCCCGTGTTGCGCGAGGCGCTGCGGGCGATGGGCCGGGCCGACCTCATCGGGCCGAGGCCGGAGCAACTCGTTCCGCACTCACAGCCGTCGGGAACGGGCCCGGGCAAGGGGCAAGGCCAGCCGCGCCCCCTGCGCCATCCGGGCGCGCCGCGTTTCACCACGAAGGGCGTGCCCCTGATGAAGTGACGGGTTCGCCCGCAGGGTCCCCGGAGGGTCCGGGGGCGGCAGGGGTGAGCCCCTCAGTAGCTGTAGCCGCGCTGGCCGTAGCCGCCCCGGGGCTGGACGCGCGAGCCGTAGTCGATCTCGCGCTCGCGCCGGGCCTTGCGGTTGGCGAGGTAGCGCCCGCCGAGGCAGCCCGCCACGGCGCCGACGACGCCGCGCTCGGCGAGGTAGTGGCCGGCCAGCCCGCCGATGATCGCGCCCTTGATGCAGCCCTTGGCCTCGGCGGCGCCGGCGGTGACCAGGGTGGCGAGGGCGACGGCCGACAGGGTCGAAACGATCCGCATGGTGATCCTCCACGATTGCGGAGACTTAAACACCGTCACGCTCCACCCCGTTCCGGGGGCCGCCCCCTTCGTTCACGCCGCGCGGCGGACCTCGGGAGAACGGGTCAGGCCGCGACGCGGCCTTCCAGGGGAAACACCTTGGCGGGGTTCATGAGCCAGCCGGGATCGAACACGTTCTTCACCCGCATCTGCTGATCGAGATCGGCCTGTCCGTACTGGAAGCGCATGAGCTCGCGCTTCTCGATGCCGACGCCGTGCTCGCCGGTGAGGCAGCCGCCGACCTCGACGCAGAGCTTGAGGATCTCGTCGCCCGCCGCCTCGGCCTTCTGGAGTTCGCCGGGCTTGTTGATGTCGAACAGGATCAGGGGGTGCAGGTTGCCGTCGCCCGCATGGAACACGTTGGCGACCCGCAGGCCGTGGCCGGCGCAGATGGCGCCGATGCGCTCCAGCACCAGGGGGAGCTGCCCCGTGGGAATCGTGCCGTCCATGCAGATGTAGTCGGAGATGCGGCCCGTGGCGCCGAAGGCGGACTTGCGGCCCTTCCAGATGGCGGCGGACTCGGCTTCCGACTTCGACACCCGGAGGCTGGTGGGCCGGTAATCGCCCGCGATGGCGACGATGCGGGCGAGCATGGCCTCGCACTCGGCGTCCGATCCCTCGACCTCGATGATGAGCATGGCCTCGGCGTCGCGCGGGTAGCCGGCCTGGGCGAAGTCCTCGGTGATGAGGATCGCCTCGCGGTCCATGTACTCCATCGCCACCGGGATGATGCCGGCGGCGATGATGGCGGCGGTGCAGGCGCCCGCATCCTCCACGGAGGCGAAGCCCAGCAGGGCCGGGCGCGCGCCCTCGGCGCCCCGCAGGATGCGCACGGTGGCCTCCGTGACGATGCCGAGCTGCCCTTCCGAGCCGCAGACGAGGCCGAGGAGGTCGTAGCCGGCGGAATCGAGATGGTCGCCGCCGATCTCCACCACGGTGCCGTCGTTCATGACCAGGGTGACGCCCATGAGGTTGTTGGTGGTGACCCCGTACTTGAGGCAGTGCGCGCCGCCGGAATTCATCGCGATGTTGCCCGCGATGGTGCAGGCGAGCTGGCTCGACGGATCGGGGGCGTAGAAGAAGCCCTCGTGGGAGACGGCGCCCGAGATGGCGAGGTTGGTGATGCCCGATTCCACCCGCGCCGTGCGGTTCTCGTAGCTGATGTCGAGGATGCGGTTCATCTTGGCGACACCGAGGATGATGGCGTCCTCCTGGGCGATGGCGCCGCCGGCGAGCGACGTGCCGGCCCCGCGCGGCACCACCCGCACGCCGTTGGCGTGGCAATACGCCATCACGGCCGAGACCTCCGCCGTGGTGGAGGGCAGGACCACGGCGAGCGGCATCTTGCGGTAGGCGGTGAGCCCGTCGGTCTCGAAGGCGCGGCGCTCGTCCTCCGTGGTCACCAGGGCTTCGGCCGCCACCAGGGGGCGAAGCCCCGCGATGATCGCCTCGCGGCGGGCGACGATGCCGGCATCCGGAACGGGAAAGGCGATGGTCATCTCGGGTCCTTTGGGGGCGTTCCTCGGGGACGGGCGTCGGCGGGTCTTCAGCCCGCGCTCAGCTTGGACGGCGTAGACCGGTTCGCGGTCCGGACGGCCTTTCGGGAGACGACGCTACAGCCAAACCCGCGCCCTTCCCAGCGGCTTCGCACCGGGGCCGGGGCGGGACGACGGAGCCGGCCCGCCGAAGCTTCCTTTCGCCGCACGCGCCGCGGAACGGACTGGAACGTTTTCACCCTTGATCTGTTCTAAAGGGCCAAGCTCTGCCATAAGCCGGGGTGGCTTCAACCGCCCCTCAGGAGGAAACCAGAATGCGTCATCTCATCCTCGGCGCCGCCCTCGCGCTCATGCTTCCGCTCTCGGCCCAGGCGCAGGACGCCGGCGATGCCGCGGCCGGCGAGAAGGCGTTCGCGCCGTGCAAGGCCTGCCACGCGTTCGGCAAGAACGGCGTCGGCCCGGATCTCAAGGGCGTCGTCGGCCGCAAGGCCGGTGTCCACGAGGGCTACAACTACTCCGCCGCCCTGAAGGGCTCGGGCATCACCTGGGACGAGGCCAACCTCAAGGAGTGGCTGAAGGACCCCAAGGCCAAGGTGCCGGGCAACAAGATGGTCTATCCCGGCCTCAAGGACGACAAGAAGCTCGCCGACGTGATCGCCTACCTCGGCACCCAGAAGTAAGACCGCTTCCGTAGGACCGCTTCGGCGTCCACCCGCCCGTTTCGACAGCCGCCCGGCCCCGTGCCGGGCGGTTGTTCGCGTTAGCGGGCGCGGCCGGTCCGGGGCTCGGCCTCGGCGGTCGCGCCGGCCGTGAGGTTCGGTTCGAGGCCGGTGAGGTTCCCGTGCAGGGCGCCGCGCAGGGCCACCAGGGCGTCGAGGAGCGCCACGCGCCCGTCGCCGTCGAGGCCGGTCAGCAGCCCGGCCTCGACCGGCACGCAGTCCATCCGGCCCTTCAGGTCCCGGCCCTTCCCGGTGAGGAAGATGCTCACCTGGCGCTCGTCGGCCCGGTCGCGGGCGCGCCGGACATGGCCCGACGCCTCCAGGCGCTTCAGGAGCGGCGTCAGGGTGCCGGAATCGAGGAACAGCCGGGCGCCGATCTCCTTGACCGTCAGGCCCTCCCGCTCCCAGAGCACGAGGAGGACGAGGTATTGCGGATAGGTCAGGTCGTGGCCGGCCAGGAGCGCCCGGTACGCCCGGCCGAAGGCGTGCGCCGCCGCGTAGACGGCGAAGCACAATTGCCCGTCGAGGCTCTGCGCCGCGTGCGGGGCCGGCGGGGTTTCCAGGACGATCGGGGCCTCCTCTCGACCGGGCATGCGGCGATTTTCCATTTCCATGCGTGACCCACGGCACCGCTCGGGGGGCGGAACCCACGCCCGGTGCTGCCCTTTCTCCAGGGCGCGACGAACCCCCATCTTAGGCGGAACTCATATTGCGCACAATCGACCGTCGCGAGGCGGAAACCGGGTTGCGCGCAACCGATCTTTGTGCGACACGAAAACTAGATTGCGCGCAATCGAGTTACCGCGCCGTCGCAGCCATCAGCCAACGAGGAGACCGACCATGCAGGCACTCTACACCGCACGCGCCCACGCCACCGGCGGCCGCGAGGGCTCCGCCGCCAGCGACAACGGCGCCGTCGACGTCAAGCTCACCACCCCGAAGGAGCTCGGCGGCAACGGCGCCCCCGGCGCCAACCCCGAGCAGCTCTTCGCCGCCGGCTACGCCGCCTGCTTCCTCGGCGCGATCAAGTTCGTGGCCGCCCAGGACAAGGTGAAGATCGCCGAGGATTCGAAGGTCGAGTCCACCGTCGGCATCGGCAAGCGCGACGACGGCACCGGCTTCGGCCTCGTGGTGACCCTCAAGGCGACCCTGCCGGGCGTGGACCGCGCCGTGGCCGAGGACCTCGTGAAGCGCGCCGACGTGGTGTGCCCGTACTCGCACGCCACCCGCGGCAACATCCAGGTCGACGTCTCGGCCGCCTGATCCCGTCCGGACGGACCGGATCGAGCGACGACCACGCGGCCCCCTCGGAACCGTCCCGAGGGGGCCGCTGCCGTCTCAGAAGGCCGATCAGCCGGCGAAGACGTGCCCGGCGAGGATGCGCAAGCCGACCGGGCGGCCGGCGGGCAGGCGGGCCGTGTCGGAGGCCTCCACCACCACGGTCTTGCCCTCGGGCCGGTCGACCTCGATGCGCTGGCGGCCCTGGCTGCGGTAGGACGAGCGCACGGTGCCGTGCAGGTGCGCCTCGCCGGCTTCCGCGAACTGGAGCTGCCAGGGCCGCGCGTAGAGCTTGACCGGACCGACGAGGCCGGGGGGCGCCGCCACGGGCGTGAGCCGGCCGTCGACGCGGACCTGGCCGCCCTGGGCGATGGCCTCGACCTCGATGGTGTCGCCGAGGAACTTGAGGACGGTGGCCGAGACCGGCGCCTCCTGCACCTCGTCGGGCGTTCCGATCTGTTCCAGGCGCCCCCGCGACAGGACCGCGACCCGGTCGGAGAGTTCCAGGGCCTCGTCCTGGTCGTGGGTGACGAAGATCGTGGTCTGGCCCGTGCGGTCGTGGATCTCGCGCAGCCACCGGCGCAGATCCTTTCGCACTTGCGCGTCGAGGGCCCCGAAGGGCTCGTCCAGCAGCAGGACGCGGGGCTCGACGGCGAGCGCGCGCGCGAGGGCGATGCGCTGGCGCTGGCCGCCCGAGAGCTGGCTCGGATAGCGGTCGGCGAAGCCCGAGAGCTTGATGAGGTCGAGCAGATCGCCGACGCGGCGCTTGATCTCGGTTTTGTTGGGTCGGTCGGCGCGTTTCCGAGCGTTCAGCCCGTACGCGATGTTGTCGGCCACGCTCATGTGCTTGAACAGGGCGTAGTGCTGGAACACGAAGCCGACGGCGCGCTGCTGCACGGGCAGCCGCGTCGCGTCCTCGGCGCCGAACACGATGCGGCCGCGATCGGGGAAGTCGAGGCCGGCGATGATGCGCAGCAGCGTGGTCTTGCCCGAGCCCGAGGGGCCGAGCAGGGCCAGCAGTTCCCCCGCCCGCACGTCGAGGGAGAGGTCGTGCAGGACGGCCGCCGTGTCGAAGGTCTTCGACAGGTTCTCGACCCGGATGGCGGTGGAGCCCCTCACCGGATCAATGCCGGCGCCCGGAGGCCGCGATGTCGCCGGCGTAGCGCCATTCGAGGAGGGATTTGAGGCCGAGGGTGACAAGAGCGAGGCCGGCAAGGAGGGAGGCGACGGCGAAAGAGGCAACGAAGTTGTACTCATTGTAGAGGATCTCCACGTGGAGCGGCAGCGTGTTGGTCAGGCCCCGGATGTGGCCCGAGACCACCGAGACGGCGCCGAATTCGCCCATCGCGCGGGCGTTGCAGAGGAGCACGCTGTAGAGGAGCCCCCAGCGGATGTTGGGCAGGGTCACCGTCCGGAAGGCGTGCCAGCCCGACGCTCCGAGGGTCAACGCGGCCTCCTCCTCGGCGGTGCCCTGCTCCTGCATGAGCGGGATGAGCTGGCGGGCGACGAACGGGAAGGTGACGAAGATCGTCGCCAGCACGATGCCGGGCACCGCGAAGATGATCTGGATGTCGTGCTCGATGAGCCACGGGCCGACGAGCCCCTGGGAGCCGAAGACGAGGACGTAGATCAGCCCCGAGACCACCGGCGAGACCGAGAACGGCAGGTCGATGAGGGTGACGAGGAGGTTCTTGCCCCGGAACTCGAACTTGGCGATGGCCCAGGAGGCCATGATGCCGAAGACGAGGTTGAACGGCACCGCGATCGCCGCCGTGATCAGGGTCAGGCGGATGGCCGCGTGGGCGTCGGATTCGTGGAAGGCCGCGAGGTACGCCCCCCAGCCCTTGGCGAAGGCCTGGACGAACACGGTGGCCAGGGGCAGCACCAGGAACAGGGCGAGGAACACGATCGCCACCGTGATGAGCAGGCCGCGCACGAGGCCGCCCTCCGTGACGACGCTGGCCGGCTGGTGCCGGGGCAATTCGGTCGCGATCTCAGACATAGCCGAATCTCCTGCGGCTCCAGGCCTGGATGAGGTTGATGGCGAGCAGGGTGACGAACGAGATGCCGAGCATGATCGTCGCGATGGCGCAGGCGCCGCCGTAATCGAACTCCGAGAGCTTGATGACGATGAGGAGCGGCGCGATCTCGGAGACGTAGGGCAGGTTGCCGGCGATGAAGATGATCGAGCCGTACTCGCCCACCCCCCGCGCGAAGGCCAGGGCGAAGCCCGTGAGCACGGCCGGGATCAGGGGCGGCAGCACCACCCGGGTCAGGGTGTGGAGGCGGCCCGCCCCGAGGGTGGCCGAGGCCTCCTCGATCTCCCGGTCGATCTCGACGATGAGGGGCTGCACCGTGCGCACGGCGAACGGCAGGCCGATGAACACCATGGCGATGTAGATGCCCACGGGCGTGTAGGCGGCCTGGATGCCGAGCTTCGCCAGCTGCTCGCCCACGAGGCCGTTGGGCGCGTAGAGGGAGGCCAGCGCGATGCCGGCGACGGCGGTGGGCAGGGCGAAGGGCAGGTCCACCACCGCGTCGACGAGTCTGCGCCCGGGAAAGTCGTAGCGGGTGAGCACCCAGGCGACGAGGAAGCCGAACACCGAGGCGGTCAGCGCCGCGAGCGCCGAGACGCCGAAGCTGACGCGCAGGGCCGAGGCGACCCGGGGATCGGTGGCGACCTCCCAGATCCCCGCGAGCCCGAGCCCGGAGGCGCGCACCACGAGGGCGGCGAGGGGCAGCAGCACGATGAGGCTGAGGCAGGTGAGGGTGTAGCCGAGCGTCAGCCCGAAGCCGGGGATGACGCTCGGCTGGCGGAAGCGCCGTCGCGGGCGGAGGGGTGGAGGCATGGGACGGTCCTAACGTTGGTCTTCGAGCCCTCCCCCTCCGCGGGCAGGGCCATTCGCATTTGGCATCTCTTGCCTTCGGGCCTCCCCCCGCTTCGTCATCCCGGGGCCGCGAAGCGGAACCCGGGAACCAGAAACACAGGTTTCGCAGGATCTTACACCGTCGGCGCGGCTCTGGGTTCCGGGTTCGCCTTCGGCGCCCCGGAATGACGACCGGGGTCAAATGCAATCGCCCTACCCTGCGGGGGAGGGTCGGGCGGCTACCGGCCGGCCTTGCTCAGCTGGTCGAACAGGCCGCCGTTGTCGAAGTTCTTCTTCTGGATGTCGTCCCAGCTGCCCTGGAGATCCTCGATTCTGAACAGCTTCAGCTCGGGGAGCTGGGCCAGATGCTCGGGCTTGGCCGCCGCGCGGTTGAGGGGCCGGTAATGGTGCTTGGCGAAGATCGCCTGCGCGGCGTCCGAGTAGAGGAATTGCAGATAAGCCTCGGCCTGTTTGCGGGTTCCCTTCTTGTCGACGTTGACGTCGACGAGGGCGACGGGCGGCTCGGCGTAGATGGAGGTCGGCGGCACCACCACGTCGAACTTGTCGCGGCCGAACTCGTCGAATACGAGGTAGGCCTCGTTCTCCCAGGTGGGCAGCACGTCGCCGAGGCCCCGCTGGGCGAAGGTCACCGTGGAGCCGCGCGCGCCCGTGTCGAGGACCGGCACGTTCCGGTAGAGGTCGCCCACGAAGGCGTTGGCCTTGTCGGCGTTCCTGCCCTCCTTCTCGTAGGCGTAGCCCCAGGCGGCGAGGAAGTTCCAGCGCCCGCCGGCGGACGTCTTCGGGTTGGGGGTGATCACCTTCACGTCGGGTTTCACGAGGTCGCCCCAGTCCTTGACGCCCTTCGGATTGCCCTTGCGCACGAGGAACACCACCGTGGAGGTGTAGGGCAGCCCCTCGTTGGGCAGCTTCGTGCGCCAGTCCGCCGGGATCTTCCTGGCGAGCTTGGCGATGGCGTCGATGTCGGACGGGATGCCGAGGGTCACGACATCGGCCGGAATGCCGTCGATCACCGTGCGGGCCTGGGAGCCGGAACCGCCATGGGAGGCGCGCACGGTCACGGTCTCGCCGGTCTTCGCCTTCCAGTCGGCGGAGAAGGCGGCGTTGATGTCCTTGTAGAGTTCCCGCGTCGGATCGTACGACACGTTGAGCAGTTCGCTGTCGGCCCGGGCGGGCCCCGTCAGGTGGGCGGGACCGGCCAGCAGGAGGGCGGCGGCGAGGCAGGCTGACAGGGCCAGGCGCCGCCGGCTCGGGGTCGGATGGGTCTCGCTCAACATCGGTCGCCTCTCGAAAACGGGCCGCGCGGAATCCCGGATGCGATCGTGGATCGTCCCGGCTCCCACGGGGTTTTCGTTCGATATAACGAACGTTGTCAACTCACGCCGTGGATGAAGCCGGTGACCCGGCGCGATGGGAGAGAGAAATTCTCGGCTTTCCGGAGGGTCTTCGTCTCGAAACGGAAGGAGATTTTTCGGCGGCGCGATCTCGCGACCAACTTCTTCTCCTGCGTTTCGTTCTTCAGGAAGAACATTTTTTGCGGTGGTGCCCCGGTTCGCATCGCCATCGGCGGGACCGGGCGGAGGCAGACACAACCGCTGGTCGGACCGAGCGCCGCCCACTTCTCCTTTAACGATCCTTCAAAGGACTCGACGTTAGAACCGTTCACACGCCCCCCGGTCGAACGTTCGGCCCCCGGACGAGGGGCGCGAACGAAGGAACGGGACTTTCCTGATGCCAAGTCTCCCGTCGGCTTTCCTGTCCGGGAAGGCCCTCCGTGTGCGCGCCGCCGGCTTCCCGCTGTGGAGGCGCCTGCGCGGGGCGCCCGACCCCGCCGCACCCGAGGGCGGGGTGTCCGTCCTGTCAGACCGCTATCGGATCGCGACGGCGACGGGTCAGCTCGACGAGACCCATTTCCTCACGAGCTACATCGCCCTGACCCACGTGACCGTGGCCGCCACGGTCCTGATGCTGTTCTGGGGGCATGCGCCCACGCCCTACCTGCTGGGCCTCCTCGGCGCCGTCCTCCTGATCGCCGGCGCCTTCGCCGCCAGCGCGTGGTGGTGGCGCCGTGCGCCCCGGTCCCCGGCGCGGATCGACACGGCGCACCGGGGCATCCGCATCCTGGCCCTGCTGCTCGGGGTGGCGTGGGGCACGATGCCGGCGGTGCTGTTCGCCCGGGCCGGTACCGACCACATCATATACATCGTCGCCCTGTGCACCGGGATGATGGCGACGGCCTACTCCCTCGGGCCGATCCGCCATGTGGCGGCCCTGTTCGCCGTGCCCCTGGTGGTGGGTGCCTTCGTGGCCCTCGCGACGCGGGGCGACACCGTCTCGCGGATGCTCGCGATCCTGCTCCTCATCTATGCGGGCTTCGTCCTGTTCAGCACCCTCCGCATGGCGCGCGTCTCGACGGCGCGCATCGTCGATCGTGTCCGGGCCGACGAGCAGAACGAAACCATCGGCCTCCTCCTCAACGACATCACCGAGAACGCCAGCGAGTGGCTGTGGGAGACCGGCCCCGACGGCGGGTTCCAGAACGTCTCGCAGCGTTTCGCCCAGACCGCCGGCAGGCCCGTGGGTCAGCTCCTGGGCGCCCCGTTCGAGAGCCTGTTCCGCCCGGAGACCGCCGCCGTCGCGCCGGCCTCCGGCACCGCGCCCGTCCTGCGCGACGGGGCGGCGGAAGTCGCCGCCCTCGTGGCCGACCGCCAGTCGTTCCGCGACCGCGTCGTCGAGGTCACCGTCGCGGGCGCGGCGCAATGGTGGCGCCTGAGCGGCAAGCCCCTGTACGACCGGTCGGGCGGGTATCTCGGGTTTCGCGGAATCGGCGCCGACATCACCGACGCCCGCCGCTCCGAGGCGCGGATCGCCTACCTCGCGAGCTACGATTCCCTCACGGGTCTCGCCAACCGGGCCCTGTTCCAGGACCTAGCCTCCATGGAATGCGAGCGGGCGGAGCGGACGGGCGTGGCCTGCGCCCTGCTCTATCTCGATCTCGACGGCTTCAAGATCGTCAACGACACCTTCGGCCATGCCCTGGGCGACGCCTTGCTGATGCAGGTCGCCACCCGGCTCACCGCCATGGCCCGGCCCGGCGACCTCGTGGCCCGCCTCGGGGGCGACGAGTTCGCCATCCTGCACCCCTCCACCGACGTGGACGACGCCTTCACCCTGGCCCGGGCGACCATCGGCCAGCTCAGCCTTCCCTACCTCATCGACGGCGTGCGGGTGGAGATCGGGGTCAGCATCGGCATCGCCCTCGCCCCGGACGACGCCATCACCCCCGAGACCCTCCTGGGCCGGGCGGATCTCGCCCTCTACCGGGCCAAGGCCGCCGGCCGGGGCGAGGTCTCGGAGTTCACCCCCGACCTCGAAGCCTCCGTGCTCAAGCGCCGGGACCTCGAGGTCGATCTCAAGCGCGCCATCGCGCAGGGCGAACTCAGCCTGCACTACCAGCCCCTCGTCGGCCTCGCCCGGGGCGAGGTCCGCTGCTTCGAAGCCCTCCTGCGCTGGACCCGGAATCCGGGCGGCCCGGTCTCGCCGGCCGACTTCATTCCCGTCGCGGAGGCGTCGGGCCTGATCGCGGTGATCGGGCATTGGGTGCTGCACGAGGCCTGCCGGGAGGCGGCGCGCTGGCCGGAGCCGATCCGCATCGCCGTGAACATCTCCCCGACGCAGTTCCGTCACGCCGACTTCGTCCTCGACGTGTTCCAGGCCCTCGAGGCCAGCGGCCTCGCGCCGGACCGCCTCGAACTCGAGATCACCGAATCGGTGTTCTTCGAGATGAACGGCACCACCGTCTCGAACCTGAAGGAGCTGCGGGCGCTGGGCGTGCGGATCGCGCTCGACGATTTCGGCACGGGCTACTCGTCCCTGAGCTACCTGATCCGGTTCCCCGTGGACAAGATCAAGATCGACCGCTCGTTCATCAACGAGATGGGCACGCGGCACGAGTGCCTGGCGATCATCGAGGCGATCCTGACGCTCGCGGCCAAGCTGTCCATCACCGTGACCGCCGAGGGCGTCGAGACCGTCGAGCAGGCGGCCATGCTGCGGGCGCGCGGATGCGACGACATCCAGGGCTTCCTGTTCAGTCCGGGCCGGCCCAAGGCGGAGGTGGACGGCCTGATCGCGGCCCTGCCCGACCGGTTCGCGGCGATCCTCGCCGGGGACGCCCCGGGAACGCGCGCCGCCGCGTAAGGCGGCGCCGTCCGGTGGGAGCGCCGCTTTCGCCACCCCCGGGCGAAGCGGAGCAGGACCGCACGGCACCACGAAAGCCACTTCCGCGTTGACCGCCCATGCCGCGCTTCTTCATCAACATCCGCGATGGTGACCGCCTCATCGAGGACGAGGAGGGGAGCGTCCTGCCCGACGTCGAGGCCGCCTGCCGGGAAGCCGTCCTGGCCGCGCGCGACATCCTCTCCTCCAAGCTTCGGGCCGGCGAGGAGGTGAACGGTCAGATCTTCGAGATCACCGACGAGAACAACATCGTGCGCGCCACGTTTCCCCTGAGGGACGTCCTGAAGCGGAAGTGAGCCAAAGCCCGATGCCAGCCTCAGCCTCACGCATCTGGGTTCCCCGGTCCGGCCAATGCGGTCGGACGCCGTTCCGGACAGGCATCGACCGGGCCCTGGCGGACGCGTTCCCGCCGACCGGGGACGCGCCCCTGCCCGAGCGGATCGCGGCGGCGCTGCTTCGGCTGGAGGACGCCCTGCGCGCCCCGTCGGGGGGCGCGCCCGCCCCGAACCCCGAGACCCCCTGAGCCCACGCGGGACCGGAGCGTCACGCCGCGTCGTCGGCCCGCTCCGCCCCGTCCCGCAGCATGGCGGCGACGTGCGCGCCCGCCCGCTGCCCTTCCGCGTAGGCGCCCCCGGCGGTTCCCCATTGCAGGCGCGACAGGGCCTCGCCGGCGAACCAGATCCGGTCGCCCACGGGGGCCTGCAGGATCCGGCGCGCGCCCGCGTGGCCCGGCGGCACCACGGCCCAGGAGCCCCGCGACCAGGGGTCGTGGCGCCATTCGCTGACCACCGGGATCGACAGGTCGCGCAGGGCGCGCCCCCCGAAATGCCCCGCGAGCGCCCGCCGGACGAGGCGCCGCACCCCGTCCGGCCCCGCGCGGCGCGCGTCGAGGGACGCCGCCATGGGCGCGTCGAGTTCGAAGTAGTGGAACGGCGTGCCGTCGATGCGGGTGAGGAGCCCCGGGACCGGGAAGGGCCCGCCGACGAGGCTGGCCAGGCGGTCGCTCCCCCGGAACGGGCAGGACGGCCAGTGCAGCACCGCGTGCTCGTAGATCCCGGTGGTGAACCCGTCGAGGGCGGCGGCCACGGCCGGCGGCAGGGCCGGGGTGAACAGGGCGCCGTTTCGCAGCGTCATGGTGGGGACCGTCACGATGACGGCCCGGACCGTGCGGACGCCGCCATCCGCCAGGGTGACGCGCACGCCCCGCCCGGCCCAGTCGATCCCCGTCACCGGGCTGTTCAGGGCGATGGGCAACCCCTGCGCGAGGCGGGCGAGGTAGCCGCCGTAGCCGCCGGCGACGAAGCGGTTGTCGCCGTATTCCATGCTGGGAAAATCCTGCAGGGAGACCTCGCCGAGGGGCCGGCCCGAGACGAGGCCGTGGACCCGTTCCACCCGCCGGCCCCACGGCCCGAGCCCCGGCGGCAGGGCGGCGGCGGCGGGCCGGTCCGGGCCGCCCCGCGCCGCGCCGTCGCTCATGGCCCGGTCGGCCGCCGCGAAGGCGCGGCCGAGGGCGGCGGCCTCGGCCGGGCGCCCCGGCCGGCGCCCGACCCGGACGTGGCTGTCCTGCGCGGCGATCCGCAGGGGTTCGCCGCGCGCCTCGCCGAGGCGGACCAGGGGGTTGATCGGCCCGGCATGGAGCCAGTGGGCGCCGAGATCGACGGCGTGGCCGCGCAGGAGCGCCGTCGCCGCCCGCCCGCCGACCCGGCCGCGCGCCTCCAGCACCGCCACCCCGACGCCGGCCCGCGCGAGTTCGCGCGCCGCCGCGATCCCGGCCGCCCCCGCGCCGACGACGATCGCCTCCGCCTCCGCCGGCAGGCGCGCGAGGCGCGGCGCGATGCTGGGCGGCAGGCTGTCGTGCTCGGGTCGGCGCATGGTCGTGTCCGGGGCTCGGTCGGAGACCGGCCTATCAGAGGCCGGCGCGGCGCGGCAACGCGCGGCCTCAGCGCCCCGTCTCGTCCCCGGGGTCGAGCACCTCGACGAGGCCCGAGCGGTCGCCCCCCGGTTTCGGGCTGCCCGTCAGGGTGTGGATGCGCCCCTTCGCCACGACGGCGCCGAAGCCGTGGCGCGGCGTCGGCAGGGGCGTGTGCACGGTCCAGGCATCCCGGGCCGGATCGTAGGCCTCGACGGCGCCGAAGGTGCGGGCGTCCGATTCCCCGCCCATCACGAAGACCCGCCCGCCGAGCACCGCCGAAGCGGCCCCGCTGCGGGCCGTCGGCATCGGCGCCCCCGGGCTCCAGGCATCGGCCTCCGGATCGTAGAGTTCCGTGACGGCGCGGTTGCGGGCGGGATCGCCGTCGATCCGTCCGCCGATGGCGACGAGGCGACCGTCCACGGCCTGGACGGCGAGGTGGTCGCGCCGGGTCGGCAGGGCGGCGGCCTCGCGCCAGGAATCGCGCGCCGGATCGTAGACGAAGTGGCCCGATGCGTTGGTGCCGCCCGAGACGCTGCCGCCGACCACGTGGATGCGGTCGCCGAGCATCGCGGCGCCCCCCGCCGCCCGGGCACCCGGCATCGGCGCCCGCGGGGTCCAGGCATCGGCCTCCGGATCGTAGGCCCAGACCCGGTCGCTCGCCCGCCGACCCGCGCCGTAGCCGCCGAAGACGTAGACCCGGTCCCCGAACCCCGCCGCCATGGCGTGGTGGATCGGCGTGGGGAACGCCGCCCCCGACCGCCACGCGCCCGTGACCGGATCGTGAATCAGGAGGCCGGTGGCGCCGTTGTAGTCGCCGATCACGTAGGCGCGGCCCGCCAGTTCGGCCACGGCCACCTCCGAGCGCGGGGCGGGGGCCGGCGCGGCGGCGCGCCACGTCCCGGCCCCGTGGGCGCCGGCGGCGACGGTCCCGGCGAGGATCACGGCGGCGAGGAGGGGGGCGCGGGTGACGGGACGGGAACGCATGGCGTCGGCTCCGGCTGGGCTTGCGGGGCTTGCGGGGCTTGCGGGGACGAAACGCGCCGGGCGGCCGAAGGCTGCCGGAACGCGGGCCCCGTGTGCGGGGGCACCCTTGCATCCGCCCGCGCGGGCCGCCAGAACCGTCCCGGCAGAACCTTCGGGACGGGCTTGCGGGACGAGCTTGCGGGGGCGGCACCCGAGCCGGGCGCTCCGACACGACCACGGGATTCGAGACACGGTCATGCTGTTCAAGGCCGCCTTCGCCGCGCTCCGGCAGGTCTTCTCGCCCCCCCTGCGGGCGATCCTGTGGAAGTCCCTCGGGCTCACCGTCGGCCTGCTCGTCGTGGTCTGGGCCGGGCTCACCCGGGCGATCAACTGGTTCCTGTCCCAGCACCACCTCTCGGTGGACTACCCCTTCCTCGACACCCTGGCGGTGTTCTTCGCGGGTGCGGGCCTGTTCGTCGGCCTCGCCTACGTGATGCCGGCCATCTCGATCCTCGTGGCGGGCTTCTTCCTCGACGACGCGGCCGAGATCGTCGAGCGCACGGACTTCCCCCGCGATCCGCCGGGCACCGCCCTGCCGCTCGGCCGGGCCCTGCTCTACGCCGTGCGCTTCGCCGGCCTCGCCCTGCTGGTGAACCTCGTCGCCCTGATCCTGTTCTTCGTGCCGGGCGTGAACCTCGTGGCGTTCTTCGGCGCCAACGCCTACCTGCTGTCGCGGGAGTATTTCGAGCTCGCCGCCGGGCGCTTCCGGCCCATGGAGGAGGCCGGCGCCATGCGCCGCCATCACGGGCCCACCACCCTCGCGGCCGGCGCGCTGCTCGCCGGCCTCATGGTGGTGCCGGTGCTCAACCTCCTCACGCCGCTGTTCGGCATCGCCCTCATGGTCCACGTCCACAAGGGCCTGAGCCGGCGCACCCCCCTCGCCCCGCCGCAGGCGCCCGCCCGCCTAAGCTGAGCGCCCGCCCGCCTGAGCTGAAGGCCCGCGCGTGACAGGCGGGCGCTTTTCACGGGGCCACGGCTCCCCGAGGGCCCGGAACTGTTCTAGATAGTCCCCGTCGAAGCCTGCCGGTTTCGGCACCCGTCAAGGACCGGCGCGGACCCGTGCCCCGATCGGGGGCGCGGCCGGGCGCACCGGGGCCGCTGTTCGAGACGTTTGAGAGCGATGACCGGCTTCGAGACCCTTCCCCTCACCCGCCCCGACGCCCAGCTCGTCACGGTGTTCGGCGGCTCCGGCTTCCTCGGCCGCCACGTGGTCCGGGCGCTGGCCAGGCGCGGCTACCGCATCCGCGTCGCCGTGCGCCGGCCCGACCTCGCCCTGTTCCTCCAGCCGCTGGGCAAGGTCGGCCAGATCGTCGCCGTGCAGGCGAACCTGCGCTACCCCGATTCCATCGCGGCGGCGGTCCACGGCGCGGACGTGGTGGTCAACCTCGTGGGCATCCTGCAGGAGACCGGGCGCCAGAGCTTCGACCGGCTCCAGGCCGAGGGCGCCGGCGAGATCGCGCGGGCCGCCGCCGCCATCGGGGCGCCCCTCGTCCACGTCTCGGCCATCGGGGCGGACGCCGGGTCGCCCTCGGCCTATGCCCGCACCAAGGCGCTGGGCGAGGCCCGCATCCGCGAGGCCGGCGGGGACCACGTGATCCTCCGCCCCTCCCTGGTGTTCGGACCCGGCGACAGCTTCTTCAACCGCTTCGCGTCCCTCGCCCGCGTCCTGCCGGTGCTGCCGCTGGCCGGGGCCCAGAGCCGGTTCCAGCCGGTCTATGTCGGCGACGTGGCCGAGGCGGTGGCCCGGGCGGTGGAAGGCCGCGTGCCGGCGGGCCGGGTGTACGAGCTCGGCGGCCCGGAGGTCTCCACCCTGGACGCCATCGTGCGCTACATGCTCACGGTCATCATGCGCCGCCGCAAGGTCCTCGACCTGCCCCTGCCCGTCGCCCGCCTCCAGGCCCGGGCGCTCGAGATCGTCGACACCCTCACCCTCGGCCTCCTGCCGGATTCCCTCAAGCTCACCCGCGATCAGGTCACCCTGCTCCAGTCCGACAACGTCGTCTCCGAGGCGGCCAAGGCGGAGGGGCGCACCCTGGAGGGCATCGGCCTCCAGCCCACCACCATGGAGGCGGTGGTGCCGGGCTACCTCTGGCGCTTCCGCACCGCCGGCCAGTTCGCCAAGCCCCGCGTCGCGGCGGAGTCCGAGGTGCCCGAGACCCTGGCCCCCGTGCCCTACGCACCGACGAAGCCGAGCGGGCCGGCGCTTGGGCCCGACGCCAGCCAGCCGAGCCGGATGGGCACCCGCTGGGGCACGCGCGGCTGAGGCGGCGCGCGCCGTGGGCATCGCCGCGGGGTTCCTCCTCGTCTTCCTCGGTTCCGGCCTCGGCGGCATGGCCCGCCACGGCGTCGGCCTCGCGGCCGTGCGCCTCGGCCAGGGCTTTCCCTTCGGGACCCTCGCCATCAACATCGTGGGCTCGACCCTGATGGGGGTGGTGGTGGGCTGGTACGCCCTGCGCGGCGGCGGCCAGCCCCTGCGGCTGTTCCTCGCCACCGGGGTGCTGGGCGGCTTCACCACCTTCTCGACCTACGCCCTCGACGGGGTTCTCCTCCTGCAGCGCGGGGAGACCGCCGCCGCCCTGGCCTACATCTTCGGCTCCGTCGGCCTCGGCCTCGGCGGGCTCCTCCTCGGCCTCGTGGCGATGCGGGCCCTGCTGTAACGGCCCGCCGCCGATTTATTTCTTCGACCCCGTTTCCGGTCCCCGGGCGCCCTGCTTTCGCATCGCGCCGTCGCAAATCCATGCCCGCACTCGCGTTTCACGCGAGACCTGGAATTGATCCAAATCGAAGCTCGGACTTTTAGGCTTAGACCATCGATTTATACGCATTCCAATGTTTCCCAATACGGTTGAAATCCATTTTGTTGCACCGCATTGCTGTCGTCGTCGATTCGGCGACGGGCAGGGAGGCGAGAATGATGGAACGGGCACTGGATTGGGTCCGGGGTTGCGCGCAGCTCGCTTGGTGGGACGGATCCTGCCTCGACCTGCGCCTGCACCGCCTCACGGACTTCATCGACTTCGTCGCCACCGCCCCGGAGCCGGTCGCGGCCCATCTCCGCCGGAGGACGCCCGCATGAACCCCCAACGCGACGCCCGCCCCGCCCATCACGCCTGCACGGAGGCGGTCTCGGCCGAGGACGCCCTGGACGAGGCCCTGCGCCGGGCGTTCTGGCAGAGCCTCAACCGCGCGCCCCTGCCGGCCATGCAGGCCCTCGAAACGGCGGCCCGGACCCTCGGCGCCCTCTACCGGCAGGTCGCCCGGGCCCACGAGCAGCCCGGCGGGTGCGGCTGCGGCTGGGAGCCCGACCCCGATTGCGACCTCATCGTCCTCGAGGCCAACCTCGCCGCCGCCCTGCTCCATCCGCCCCAGGCGGATCTCTTCCGCATGCCGGCCGCCGGCTCCGCCTGAGCCTCCCGCCGGACACGCCGCCCCCTTGGGAAATCCCCCGCATGGTTACCCTTTCCTCATACACCGTGGGGACACTGGGGGGGGCACGGGATGGCCAAGGGGGGCGGCATGGACGGGTTCTATCGCGGCATCGAGGTGTCCCTGCTCGGGTTCGCCTTTCTTCTCGGGCTCGGCGCCCTCCTGCTTCCGACCCGGCCCGGGGGCCTGCCGGGCGACACGCAGATCGCCGTGACCCTGCCGACGATCACCGTGACGGCGCATCCCTGAGCCGGCGACCGCGCGGCCGGACGCATCCGACACTTTTCCGCCACCCGGGCGCCTGAATTCCTGCAACCCTTCCGGCCCGCCGCGACTTGAACAGTCGAAGCGGGGGTGGCCTGTGCGGCCGTTCCTCGCGGCGGCGGAGGGGCCCGAGCGGTGCGCGGTCAGGATTCAGTCATGTCGGTCTTTCACATCCGGATGCACGCCGTCGCGGCGGGCGCCCTGTTCCTCGCCGGTCTCGGCCTGTCCGGCGCCCAGGCGGCACCGGCCGCGAACCCCGGTTCGGCTGAGGCTTCCGCCCTCCCCACCCGTCCGATCACGGCGGTGGCGGCCATGACCGAGGGGGACGACGACCTGACGAACTGCAGCCGGTCGCGGCGCCGCCTCTGGGTCGACGGCGAGGGCTGGATCGTCCGCCGGGTCACCACCTGCCGCTGACCCCCGGCGCGCCGGCCTACGCACTCTTCCCCTCCCCCGATGGCCGGAACGCCGGCGCGGCGCGGCGGTTTGTGCCGCATGATGCCGGCCAGGAATGATGCCCCGTTCGGGAGTTCGCAGCCCATGATCTCGCGCCTCACGCTCCCGTGCCTCGGGGCGGCCCTGCTGGGTGCCGCCCTCGCGCCCTTCGCCGAGGCGCAGGCCCAGGTGGTCTACGGTGGGACGGCCTACGGCTACGCCGGACCGGCGATCCGGGGCGACTATGTCGGTGCCCCCCTCACCCGCTTCCCGCGCCCCGACCAGATCGTCCCGAGCGCCTGGGGCTACGGCACCTACGGCGTCCCCACGGTCTCCGGTCTCCCACCGGCCCCCGTCGGCACGCCCACGGTCTACGTGATCGAATCGCCCGCCCCCGCGGCGCGCCCGCGCGGGACGGCGGGCCCGCGCGTCCTCTCGCGCACCCGGACGGGCCGGTTCGCGCCGGCGGCCGTCCCGGCGCCGACGGTCACGGCCGGCGGCGCGCGGGTCCTGTCCGTAAGCGTGCCGCCCCGGCACGCGGGCCTGCGCTGAGAGTTCGGGAGCACGGGCGGTTCGGGGGAAACCTTGGGAACAATTTAATTTCTTGGCGATACGACCTCCAAATCGGGAGGGGCGCGCCATGCATATTGTTCTCGTCGACACGAGTCGGGTCGTCCTCAAGATGATCGCCGCCCTGCTCGAACCCAACGGGCACTCGGTCACGGCGTTCACGGATTCCAGCGAGGCCCTCCACTTCGTCGAGACGACGCCATCGGTGCGGGTGCTGATCACGAGCCTCGAAGTCCGGCCGTTGAGCGGGCTCGAACTGTGCTGGTCGACCCGTCTGCTGGCGGAGGCCAACCGTCCCCTGTACGTGATCACCATGTCCTCGGCCCGCAACGCGAGAAACCTCGCCGAAGCCCTCGACAGCGGCGCCGACGACTTCATCGAGAAGCCGCCCGGCTCCGAGGAACTGCATGCCCGCCTGCGCGCGGCCGAGCGGCTCACCACCATGCAGAGCGAACTGATCCGTCTGGCCCAGACCGATTCGCTCACCGGGCTGCTCAACCGCCGCGCCTTCTACCAGCGCGCCCAGGAGGCCGCCGACCGGGTGGGCAACCACGGCCGGATGGCGGCGATCCTCCTCGACATCGATCACTTCAAGCGCGTCAACGACGAGTACGGCCACGACGTCGGCGATGCCGTGATCCAGTCCGTCGCCCGCGAGATCGGCGCCGAGGGCATCGTCGGGCGCCTCGGCGGCGAGGAATTCGGCGTGATCCTGCCGCACCGTCCGGTGGCCGAGGCGGAAACCCACGCCGGGCGCCTGCGCCGGGGCATCGAGGCCCTGCGCATCCGCGGGGCGCGGACGCCCATCCGCGTCACCTGCAGCCTGGGCGTCAGCGAGTGGATCGAGGCGGACACGGTGGAGGGGCTGATCAAGCGCGCCGACATCGCGCTCTACGAGGCCAAGTCCACGGGCCGCAACCGCGTCGTCACCGCCACCTCCGACCTGATCCTCAGCCGCGCCGGCTGATCCCCCTCTCCCATCGGGACGCATGGCTGTACCGCCGCGAGACGCCACGGTACGCCCCCGCACGGAATCGGCGCCCGGTCACCGGGCGTGCGCCCCGCCCCGCCGCCGGAACGGCTCGGGACGTCGGCGCCGGGAGCCTGGAACAGGTCTTGAAGTGAACCTTCGCAGTACCGCCGCGGTGTCTCGTGGTGGCACATGAGGGGGTTGCGGCATGCATCGGGCCGTTGGAGTATTGATCGTCGACGAGCCGTACGGGCTGGAGCCGACCTTTCGGGCGGTCCTCGAGCACGAACCGACCCTCCACACGGTGAGCGAGGCCGACCCGTCCCGGGGCGGACCGGACGGGCCGGACGCCGATGTCGCCCTCGTGGTCGTCGGCGACGGGGATCCCGAGGGCGGCGTGGCGCGGATCGGCCGCCTGCGGGCCCGGTACCCCGGCCTCAGGATCCTCGCCGCCTTCGAGACCATGGACGCCGCCGCGACGGGGCGGCTGGTCGCGGCCGGCGCCGACGTGTTCGTCGCCCGCACCGCGCCCGCCCGGGCCGTCTGCGCGGCCATCCTGGCCCTCGCGGGTCTGTCCGCGGCGCCGCGCGCCGTCGACGCCACCGATGGCCTGACCCCGCGCGAGGCGGAGATCCTGCGGTTCCTCAGTGCCGGGTTCAGCAACAAGGAGGTGGCCCGCCGCCTCGGACTCAGCGTCCGCACGGTGGAGACCCACCGGCTCAACCTGCGCCGCAAGACCCAGACCGGCCGCCTCAAGGACCTCGTCGCCCTGGCCCGCCAGCTCGGCCTCGCGCCCGTGACGGAGACCGAGGGCGCCGCGCCGAGCCGCCGGCCCGCCGGCCCGCCCACCGGCTCGTTCGCCCTCCCGGCCTCGTTCTGAGTCCGGCCCGGGCGGCGCCCGGGCGAGCCGCGGCCGCGCGGTCCTCGGGCTTCAGCGGCGCGGCGGCAGCCGGCGCTGGCCCCGGGCCAGCGCGAGGGCGCCGACGAAGCCGATCGCCGCGATGCCGCTGAGGCCGGCGAGCAGCCAGTCGCGGTCGCGGCTGGTCCAGTATTCGCTGCGCGTGGTCTCCGTGCGGTCGCCGAAGCGCCCGTCGATCCGGGCCGGCCCCGGCACGGGGGCGAACAGGTTGCCGGCCTTGTCGGGCTGCGATGCGTCCGTGAGCTGCGCGTCCCACATGCTGGCGGCCTTGGCGTCGGCGAAGCCCGGCGCGATCACCTGCGCGGCATGCATCATGAGGACGCTGCGGCCGACCCAGACGTCCCGTTGCGGCTCGATCGCCGTGGACACGATGGCCTCGGCGCACAGGCGCGGATCGTAGACCGGATCGGGGGCGTACTGGCCGTGGCCCGTGCGGTTGCGGGCCCAGTTGAACTGCGGCGTGTTGACGGCGGGCAGGTAGACGATGCTGAGGGAGACCGCCACGCGGTCGTGGATGAGTTCGCAGCGCAGGGCGTCGGTGAAGCCGGTGACGGCGAACTTCGCCGCGCAGTACGGCGCCTGCAGGGGGGCGGCCCGGATGGCGAGGCCGGACGAGACCTGGATGATCGCGCCGCGATTGCGCGGCTTCATGAACCGCAGGGCCGCGAGCGTGCCGTAGACCTGGCTGAGATAGGTCGTCTCGGTGACGCGCCGGTATTCCTCGGGGGTCACCCGGTCGGCCGGATTGACGATGGTCGCCATGGCGTTGTTGACCCAGGCGTCGATGGGGCCGAGCTCGCGCTCCACCCGCTCAGCCGCCCCTGCCACGGCCTCGGCATCCGCCACGTCGGCCTCCAGGGCGAGAACCGGCCGGCCGTAGGCGGCGAGCCGTGCCTCCACCTCGGCCAGGCGCCCGGGATCGCGGGCGATGACGGCGACCGCCCAGCCGCGCCGTGCGAACAGCTCCGCCGTCGCCAGCCCGATGCCGGCGGTCCCACCCGTGACGACCGCGATACGTGCCATTCTTCCGTGTCCCCTGTCCGTCCGGCGAGCCTGCCGGGACGTGTCCTCGGCAACGGGTGTTTTCGGACGGGGTTGCGCCCGGGCGGCGTGCCCAAACGACACGCCCGGGCGGTGGCCGCCGGGATGGCTTTCAGGCGGCGGGCCGCTCGGCCGCCCCGGCCTTCGAGGCCCCCTTCGCGCGGGATTTGGTGCGAGGCGACGCAACCGGGCCGCCCGGCTTCGCCCGCCCCGCCGTCTTTGCGACCCGCTTGGCGGTCGTCTTGAGCACGCGGGCGGACTTCGCAGCCCCTTTGGCAGCCCCCTTGGCAGCCCCTTTGGCGGCCCCCTCGACCGACGCCTCGGTCGCCTTGGCGAGGCGGGCCTGGAGCAGGCCGAGCACCGCCGCCTCCTCGGGCTTCAGGCGGGTGAGGTCGTGGCGCAGCTCGTCCTCAACGGCGTCCTTCACCTGCAGCAGCAGGTCGCCTTCGAGGTAGCCGTCGAGCACCTGCGGATGGATGTAGCACTTGCGGCAGATGGTCGGCGTATTGCCGAGCCGGCTCGCCACGTGCTCGATGGCCGTGCGCAGGTTCTTCTTCGCGGCGGCCTGGCTGTCGAACGCCTCGAATTCCTGCAGCGCCAGGGCGGCCAGCACCGTGCCGGCCCAGGTGCGGAAGTCCTTGGCGGTGACGGGCTGGCCGGTGATCTCGCGCAGGTACGCGTTCACGTCGGCCGAGGTGACGTCGCGGATGGCGCCGTCGCCGTCGCGGTACTGGAACAGCTCCTGGCCGGGGAGATCCTGGCAGGCCTTGACGATCCGCGCGACGCGGCGGTCCTTGACGCCGAGATCCCAGGTCTTGCCGCTCTTGCCCTTGAACCGGAAGCTGAGGCTGGCGCCCGCGATGGTGGCGTGGCGGTCGCGCAGGGTGGTGAGGCCGAAGCTCTTGTTGGTGCGGGCGTAATCGTCGTTGCCCACCCGGATGAGCGTGGTCTCGAGGAGATGCACCACCGTCGCCAGCACCTTTTCGCGGGGCAGCCCGGCCCTGCCCATGTCGGCGTCGACCCGCGCCCGCAGGGCGGGCAGCACGTCCGCGAAGGTCATGATGTGCTCGAACTTGGTCTGGTCCCGGGCGGCGCGGAAATCGGCGTGATAGCGGTACTGCTTGCGCCCCTTGGCGTCGCGCCCCGTGGCCTGGATGTGGCCGTTGGCGCGCGCGCAGATCCACACGTCGGTGTAGGCCGGCGGGATCGCCAGCGCCCGGATGCGAGCCAGGGTCTTCGGGTCCCGCACGGGCGCGCCCTTCGGATCGCGGTAGGCGAAGCCGGTGCCGCTCCTGCGCCGGGTGAGGCCGGGCGTGGCGTCGTCGACATAGGCGAGGCCCGCCTCTTCCGCCGCGTCGCGCGGATCGGCGACCGTGCCGTCCTCGTCCCCGTCCCGGTCCGCCGCCGCCATGGTTCGCCCCTCCGGATGCCGTCGTGGCAGACAACCGGTGGCCGGGCGGCGGCGTTCCCGGCGCGCCAACGCGCTACAGCCAGCGTTCCATGACGATGCGCGGAGCCTCGTTCCAACCGAGACCCGCATAGAAATCGCGCACGCCCGTGTTGGTGTCGCGGATCATGAGCTGCGCCTTGGGGATGCCGCGAACCCGCAGCCAGTCTTCCGCCGCCGCCACGATGGCGCGGCCGCAGCCCAGGCCCCGCAGGTCGGGAGCGACGGCGACGTAGTAGAGCCAGCCGCGATGGCCGTCGTGGCCGACCATCACGCTCGCGGCGACCGTCCCCTCGGCGCGAAGGCCCAGAAGGAGGTCGGAATTCGGTTGCCCGGCGGCGCGATCGAGATCGGCGTCCGGATCGTTGTGCGGCACCACGAGGCCGCAGGCGCGCCACAGGGCGGTCACCGCCGCGCGGTCTTCGGCCCGAAACGGCCGGATGGTCAGGCGTTCGGTCGGATCCATCGTCTTGCCTCCCCGCGCGGCGAGGCATGCTACAGGCTTGCCGATGGATACGCCGCCCCCCCCGCCTCAAACGCGAAAAACCCTGGTCTTCGTCGTCACCGAGGACTGGTTCTTCGCCTCGCACTTCCTGCCCCTGGCGCGGGCGGCCGTCGCCATGGGCCTCGCCGTCGCGGTGGTGACGCGGGTGCGCGCCCACCGCGCCGCGATCGAGGCCACGGGCGCGCGGGTGGTCCACCTCGAGGCCGAACGCTCCAGCCTCAACCCCATGGCGGCGGGCTACGCGGCGGGTCAGCTCGCCGGCATCCTCAAGGCGTTGGGGGCCGACATCGTCCACTGCATCGCGCTGCGCGCCATCCTCGTCGGCGGCACCGCCGCCGCCATGGCGGGGATCCCGGCCCGGGTCTACGCGCTCACCGGCCTCGGGCTGCTGGGCGCGCGGGCCGACGCGACGGGGCGGCTGTCGCGCGTGGCCCTGCGCGGCCTCATCCGGGGGCCGCTGGCCTCGAAGAAGACCCGGTTCGTGTTCGAGAATCCCGACGACGCCCGGGCGCTCGGCCTCGATCCGGCCGAGACGGCGGTGACGATCGTCGGCGGCGCGGGCGTCGATCCGGCGGCCTTCACCCCCCTCCCCCTGCCGCCGGCCCCGCCCCTGCGGGTCGCCCTGGCGGCCCGGATGCTGTGGTCGAAGGGGATCGACACGGCGGTGGAGGCCGTGCGCCGCGCCCGGGCGGAGGGGGCGGCCGTGGAACTCTCGCTCTACGGGGCGCCCGACCCCTCGAACCGCCGGGCGATCCCCGAGGCGACCCTGCGGGACTGGTCGCGCGACGGAATCACTTGGCACGGTGCCACCGCCGACGTCGCGGGGGCCTACGCCGCCCACCACGTCGCCTGCCTGCCCTCGCGGGGCGGCGAGGGCCTGCCCCGCACCCTGCTCGAGGCCGCCGCCTGCGGGCGCGCCCTCCTCACCACCGACGTGCCGGGCTGCCGCACCCTGGTGCGCGACGGAATCGAGGGCCTCGTCGTCCCCCCCGACGACCCCGCCGCCCTCGCCGCCGCCCTGCGACGCCTCGCCGCCGATCCCGGCCTCGTGGCGCGGATGGGCGCGGCGGCGCGGGCGCGCCTCGAATCCGGCGGCTTCACCGAGGCGGCCGTGGCGGGGGCCGTGTGCGCCGTCTACCGGGAGCTCGCCGCATGATCGCCTCGCCCGATCCCCTCGCGTTCATCCGCGACAACACCCGGCTGCGGCCGGTGCCCCACGCGCCCGAGATCGTGCTGCACGTCGCCGACGAGGCCACCGCCCTGTGGCAGAAGACCGAGGACGAGCTCGAGGCCATCGGCCTGCCGCCGCCGTTCTGGGCCTTCGCCTGGGCCGGCGGACAGGCGCTCGCCCGCTACGTCCTCGACAACCCGGGGATCGTCGCCGGACGCCGGGTCCTCGATTTCGCCTCGGGTTCCGGCCTCGTCGCCATCGCGGCGGCCAAGGCCGGGGCGGTCCACGTGACGGCGAGCGATCTCGACGGCTTCGCGGTTCCCGCCATCGGCCTCAACGCGGCGGCCAACGGCGTCGCCGGCCGGATCGAGGCCGTGCAGGACGACCTCATCGGCTCCGACCCCGGGAGCGCCGTCGTGCTCGCCGCCGACATCTTCTACGAATGCGATCTGGCCGGGCGGGTCACCCAATGGCTCGCGGGGCTGCACGCGCGCGGCGCCACCGTGCTCGTCGGCGATCCCGGCCGCTCGTACCTGCCGCGCGACCGCCTCGAACGGCTCGCCACCTACGAGGTGCCGGTGAGCCGTTCCCTGGAGGATGCCGAGATCAAGCAGAGCAGCGTCTGGCGCTTCATCGCCTGATCGCGGCCGGCATCACGGCGCGCAGGACGAGGTGCGTCGGCCCGCACAGGGCCAGCGGGATGCCGGCGACGAGGAGGCCGAACCAGGCCCAGGGCGGCATCCAGGTCTGGGCGGCGGTGTCGCTCATCCCCCAGACGTAGTTGATGTTGACCGGCGTCAGGCCCGGATCGGGCCGGGGCGCCGGCATGGCGAGGAAGCAGACCGTGAGCACCGCCACGGCGAGGGCCGACCACGCGGCCCAGGCGCGGCCATCGTAGCCGAGGCGCCAGACGAGGTAGACCAGCAGGAACGGCAGCCAGCCGTGGAACAGCGACAGGCCGCGCAGGAACACGGAGTTCTCGGACTTGAACATGTAGTCGGTCATGCCGGTCAGCGGCATGCCGAACAGGCCAGCGGCGAAATCCGCCACCCAGATCACCTGGGGCGCCAGGATGCCGACGGCGCTCATGGAGATGGGGAGCGCGCGCTCGGTCCAGATCCCGACGAGGGTCAGGATCAGGGCGATGTCGCAGAAGTAGAGGAAGTTCGTCGGCCCGTAATACCAGCCGTAGGTCGGCACCAGCACGGCCATGAAGGCCGTGTAGGCGAGCTTGAGGGCGAATGGCAGGCGATGGCGGGCCGGCGGGGCCATCGTCCCGTCCAGGGGCATCGGCGAGAGGGAGGCGCTCATCGTCGGAAGATCCGTCCGTCGGGCCTCCATCGGCCCGGTGACGGGACGATGCCGTGCCGCCGTCCCCGAGGCGGTGACGAACGGCACGGTTCAGGGGCGGAGGCGCGCGCTCAGAACCGGCCGCGGCGCTGGGCGTCGAGGCTCCACGGGCCGGCGCCGGCGGCGGCGAGGTAGAGGAACACGAAGCAGAACAGGATCGCCGCGTCGCCGCCGTTGAGGGCGGGGAACGGGCTCTTGGGCGCGTGCGCCATGAAGTAGGCCACCGCCATCTGGCCCGACAGGATGAACGCCACCGGCCGGGTGAACAGGCCGAGCACGATCAGCACGCCGCCGACGAGTTCGAGCACGCCCGCGAGCCCGATCAGGGAGATCAGCTCCGGCGCAGCCCCGCCGCCCATGCGCGGGGGAAACCCGAAGAGCTTCTGGGTGCCGTGGGCGAGGAACAGCAGCCCGGTCATGACGCGCAGGACGCTGAGCAGACGCGGGGCCCAGGTGACCGAGAGGGCGTTGGTGGTCATGCGGTGTCACGCTCCGAGAAAGGGCCCGGGGGCCGAGGTGGGGGAACCTCGCATCGAGCACGAATTCCAGGTTGCGTCGATCCGGGCCCGTGGCACGGGCGCGCGCCCCCGGACCGGATGGTGCGCAACGGCACGTCCGGGGGCGCCCCGCTCAATCAGCGGCCACGGCGGCGAGGGAGAACAGGGTCGCAAGCAGGACGTTGCCGGCGACGACGAGGGCGAGGACGAGCATGGCGATGGGGTCTGGGATGCGAGGACCGGGACACCCGCCTTAAGGCCACGCTTGCGGCCGGTCCATCACCGTCGGGGCCGCCCGCCCCGGCACCGCGCAACGGCGTGAACGAAGTGCGCACCCGCGCGGATCTAGGGGGTCCCGTCCAGGGGGAGCGTGCCGAGGCGAATCAGCAGCGCCTCGATCCGCTCGCCCACGGGCTCGGCCGGATCGGCCGGATAGACGGCGCGCAGGCCGTGCCCGAGGTGGCGGCGCACGTTCGGCGCGAGGGCCGGCGGCCGGCGTGCCGCTGCCGTCTCCACCGGAGCCTTGTCGGCGGCGGCGCCCGGGGGGCCATGAGATCGTTCGCCGTGCGTCTCGTGCATGCGAGAGGCTCCCTGATCGCCGCGTGGCCGCGACGGCGCCGGATTCGGCGAGGTCGGGCCTCGCGAGGATCGCAGGACAGGGTTAAGGATGCGTTTTCGCGGTCCGGACACGGGGCGCGAAATAAAAGCGCGGACGGGCGTTCCGAGAGAAACGGCGCGGTGCCAGAGACTTGCGTCCGCCCCTAGCCCCGACGCAGCCCGCCGCCCGTTTTCGCCCCGCTGTCAAGTGGTAGACGTCGGCATCCAGCCTGGTTTACATCTTTTGCCCAGGCATGAGCGACCCTTTGCTCAGCCGCCTCGCAGTCCGGATGAGGTCAAATTGAGTGGCATGCAAAGTATTGCGATGACCGAGCGCGAGCGGGATACAGTGATTGCTGCACTGCGGTATTATCAATTCTACCGATTGCAGGGGAATCCGTTCAACCCACAGCAGGATCATTTGATAGACGCCATCGCCGGGCATTCCGGCGAGGCCCTGGACCTCGCCGCCATCGACGACCTCTGCGCCGGCCTCAACGGCAACAAGCACGCCCTCAGCGCCGCCGCCTGACGAGGTCTTCCCGGCGCGCCCGGTCGGGAGCGCGCCGTGCCAGCCATGCGGAGCCCCGCTCCGCTTTCGCTCAAGGGGCCGCGTCGAGCTGCTGCTTCGCGCGGCCGAGGGCGTCCATGCAGCCCTTCGCATCGCCCTTTCCATCGGCGGTGCGCGCCTCGTCCAGGGCGACCCTGGCCTGCATCGCCTTGTCGCCGCCCTTGCCGGCCTCGGCCGACTTCTCGGGCGGCGCCGTCGGCGTCTCGGGCTTGCCCCCGGCGGCACCGCCCTCGCCGCCCCGCGCCCCGGCATCGGCCTGGCCGCCCGTCGAGGCGGAGATGGACTCCTTGGCCTGATCCTTCACCTTGGCCTCCAGGGCCGTGATCCCGTCCGTGCAGGACGAAGCGTGGGCCTGGCCGGCCAGGCCGCCCGCGAGGCCGGCAGCGAGGAGACCGGCGGCGAGCCACGTGCTGGATGTCATCGTCGGGTGTGTCCTGAAATGGGGTCGCTCGAGGCCAGGGGGCCCAGGCAAGGCGGCCTCGGGCGAGGGCGCCGGGGGCCGTGTTCCCTCCGTCAACACGCCAGGCCCCCCAAGGGCTCCGGGCCGGGCGCCGGATCCGATCTTTTTCACGCGGGAACGTCACGAAAAAGGGGTGCCGCGCATCGCGCGGCACCCCCTGTCGTTCGGGTCCGGTCGGTGGAACGCCGGCTCAGGCGCTCAGCTGATCGCGAATCGGCAGCTGGCGGATGCGACGACCGGTGGCGGCGAAGATCGCGTTGGCGATGGCCGGCGCCACGGGCGGCACGCCCGGCTCGCCGACGCCGCCGAGCGGCGCCGAGAAGTTCGGGTTGGCCAGCAGGTGGACGTGGATCTCCTTCGGCGCCGCGTCGATGCGGGTGATCTCGTAGCCGTCGAAGTTGTTCTGCTGGGCGCGCCCGTCCTTGAACGTGATCTCGGACGACAGGGCGAGCCCCATGCCCATGACCACGGCGCCCTCCATCTGCGAGCGGATGCGCTCGGGGTTCACCTGCGGCCCGCAATCGACGGCGATGTCGATGCGCTTGACCACGACCTCGCCCTTCGGGCCGACCTCCACCTCGGCGGCCACCGCCGTGTGGGTGACGAAGCTGTAGTGGCCAGCGATGCCCAGCCCCGTGTTCTTGCGCATGGTGCGGCCCCAGCCGATGCCCTTGGCCGCCGCCTCGATGACGCCGCGCAGGCGCCCCGTGTCGATGGGGTAGCGGGCCGGGTCCTCGCCGTAGTTCCACACGTCGCCCAGCGTCGTCGGGTCGATCTTGCGATCGGGGCCGATGAGGGCCAGCAGGTACTCCTTCGGATCACGCCCCGCCGCATGCGCCAGCTCGTTCACGAAGGACTGGATCGCGAAGGCGTGGGGGATGTTCGAGACCGAGCGGAACCAGCCGATGCGCACATGCGCGTCGGCGGCCGGGTTCTCGAGGCGGATGTTGGGAATGTCGAACGGCGTGTTCGTCAGGCCCATGCCGAGTTCGAACGGCAGTTCGTTCTTGGCGCCCGCCGCGAAGATCGACCCGATGGTCGGCGCAGCGGAACGGTGGAGCCAGGCCACCGGCATGCCCTTGTCGTCGAGGCCGGCCTCCAGGCGCTCCACCGAGATGGTGTGGTAGTAGCCGTGGTGCAGGTCGTCCTCACGGGTCCAGACGAGCTTCACCGGGGCGCCGTCCACGGCTTGGCTGCACAGCGCCGCCTCCAGGACGTAGTCGGGCTTCGACTTGCGGCCGAACCCGCCGCCCAGCAGCGTCTGGTTGACCCGCACCTTGTCGGACGCAAGGTTCAGCTTCTTGGCGAGCCGATCGTGGGTCGCCTGCGGCGCCTGGGTGCAGGCCCACGCCTCGCAGAACCCGTCCTTGATCCGCACCACGGCGGCCGGCGGCTCCATCGGGGCCTGGACGAGGTGGGGCACGAAGTATTCGGCCTCGACCCGCTTCTTCGCCTTCGCCATGGCGCCGTCGACGTCGCCCTGGTTGCGCACGACCTTGCCGGGGGCGCGCGCCGCCTTCTCCAGCTCGCCCCGGAAGGCGACGGAATCGTAAGAGGCGTTCGGGCCGTCGTCCCAGGTGATCTTCAGGGCCTCGCGGGCCTTCATCGCCGCCCAGGTGTTTTTCGCGATCACCGCGACGCCGCCCAGGGGCTGGAACTCGACGGGCGCTTCCGGAGCGTCGATCTTGAAGATCTTGACCACCCCGGCGACCTTCTTCGCCTCGGTGTCGTCGTAGCTCGCCACCTTGCCGCCGAAGACCGGCGGGCGGGCGACGAGGGCGTAGAGCATCCCGTCGATCTTGGTGTCGAGGCCGTAGACGGCCTTGCCCGTGGTGATGTCGCGGTTGTCGACGAGGCCGATCTTGCCCTTGCCGATGTACTTGAAGTCCTTTGCGTCCTTCAGCGTCACGGTCTCGCGGGCGGGCACCGGCAGGGCGGCGGCGGCGGCGGCGATCTCGCCGTAACCCAGGCTGCGCTTGGATTTGGCGTGGGTGACGACGTGGTTCTCGGCTCTCACCTCGGAGACGGGCACGTTCCACTGCTTGGCGGCGGCCTGGACCAGCATGAGGCGGGCGGCGGCCCCGGCATGGCGCAGGTGCTGGAAGAAGTGGCGCAGGGACCGCGAGCCGTCCGTGTCCTGGTTGCCGAAGCGGGTCTCGTCGCCCCAGGCCTGGGTGACCTTCACCTTGTCCCAGGTGGCTTCGAGCTCGTCGGCCACCACGAAGGCGATGGAGGTGCGAACCCCCTGGCCCATCTCGGCCCGGTGGCAGGTCACCGTCACGGTGCCGTCGGGGGCGATGGCCACGAACACCTTCGGGTCGTCCTGCCAGCCGTGCGGCATGGCATCGCCGCCGAATTTCTTCGGCTCGTTCGTCTTGTCCTCGGCTCTCGCCGAATCACGCCAGGACAGGGCGAGCACCAGGGCGCCCATGCCGCCCAGCATGGCGCGGCGGCTGACGTTGGCCAGCGCCGTGGGGGCGGCCGGGGCGGGCTCGGAGGCGAGCGCATCGGACATCATCTGGGACTCGTGGATCACAGGCGCTCTCCCTTGGTGGCGGGGGCAGCCTGGCCGGCGGCCTGATGGATGGCGGCGCGGATGCGCGGGTAGGTGCCGCAGCGGCACAGGTTGCCGCTCATGGCCTCGTCGATCTGGGCGTCCGTGGGCTTGGGCGTGTCGGTGAGCAGGGAGGCGGCCTGCATCATCTGCCCGCACTGGCAGTAGCCGCACTGGGCCACGTTGAGGTCGCGCCAGGCGACCTGGACCGGGTGGTTGCCGTCGGGGGACAGGCCCTCGATGGTGACGACGGCCTGGCCCTCGGCGGCCGAGACCGGCGTCACGCAGCCGCGCACGGCGGTGCCGCCGACGTGGATGGTACAGGCGCCGCACAGCGCCTGGCCGCAGCCGAACTTGGTTCCGGTGAGGCCGACCTCGTCGCGCAGGTACCAGAGCAGCGGCATGTCGGAGTCGCCGTCGAAGCTGCGTTCAGCCCCGTTCACGGTGAGTTTGATCATCGGTCCATCCTGTCCTGAATCGGGCGCGGCCGGCGGAGATGAACCGCCGGTCGCCCGTCTGGGTCGCCCATCGTGAGCCACGTCGTCGGTCTCCGGGCACGCGATCCGTGTCGCGGTCCCGCATCGATCGCTCGCGCGGAGAGCCCCGGCTTCCTGTCGGAACGGCGATGGTCGCGGCGCTTGAGGGCGCGACGTCGTTCTTCGGAATGAGACCAATTAAATGCAGCGCGTCTTGCAGTGCAACGCCGCTGGTCCGATCCGGCTCCGTGGCCGGGACGTTTCGGCATGGCGTATGTGCGTTGTCGCACAAGCCGCCGCCCCGCCGCCGCGACCGCCGGCCGCGAGCGGAGGCGTGGGAGACGGGGGCGTTCTCAGGTCTCGACCAGACCCGCGCTCGATCCCGACGCCTCCGAATCCCCGGCCCCGTGGGGCAGGCCGAGATAGTCCGAGGACCGCATCTCGATGAGGCGCGACACCGTGCGGTCGAACTCGAAGGCCTCGCGGCCCTCGGTGGCCGTGTAGAGGCCCTGCGGCTCGGCCGCCGCCGAGGCCACGAGCTTCACGTGGGCGTCGTAGAGGGTGTCGACCAGGGTGATGAAGCGCTTGGCCTCGTTGCGGGTCTCCGCGCCCATCACGGGGATGTCGGCGAGGATCACCGTGTGGAAGGCGCGGGCCACCGCCATGTAGTCGGAGGCGCCCAGCGGCTGGGCGCAGAGATCCGCGAAGGTGAAGCGCGCGACCCCCGCCGCCGCCTCCGGCACCGGCACGTCGCGCCCCTTCACCCGCACGGCGGCCGGCTTGCCCCGGGCCTTGCCGGTGAGGCCCTTGAAGGCGCGGGCGAGCGCCGCTTCCGCTTCCGCGTCGGCGGGCACGTGGTAGACCGAGGCGCCGCCGAGCTTCTCCAGGCGGAAATCCGTGCGCGAATCGAGGCGCAGGACGTCGACGCGACCTTTCAGTTCGGCGACGAAGGGCAGGAACAGCGCCCGGTTGAGGCCGCCCTCGTAGAGGCGGTCGGGCTCGACGTTGGAGGTCGCCACCACGGTGACGCCGCGGCGGAACAGGGCGTCGAACAGGCGCCCCAGGATCATCGCGTCGGCGATGTCGGTGACGGTGAACTCGTCGAAGCACAGCAGGGTCGCCTCGTCGGCGAGCGCGTCGGCCACCACGGGGATCGGATCGTCGCCCTTGGCCGTGCCGGCCTTCAGGGCCTGGCGGTGAGCGTGGATGCGCTCGTGGGCATCGGCGAGGAACCCGTGGAAATGCACCCGGCGCTTCGGGCCGGGCGCCGCCTCGTGGAACAGATCCATCAGCATGGTCTTGCCGCGCCCGACGGAGCCCCAGATGTAGAGCCCCTTCGGCACGGCGGCCGGGTCCTCCTTGCGGGAGAACAGCCAGCCGAGCGCGCTGCCCTTGCGCGCGCGCCGGCGCCGGCCGAGTTCCTGGGCCAGACCGTCCAGCGCCCGCACGAGATGCACCTGCGCCGGATCGCGCTCGATGGTGCCCGAGGCCACCAGGGCCTCGTAGCGCTCGAAGACCGGACCGGGGGAGACCGCCCCCGAACGGGCGTGCTCGGAGGGCGCCACGGGGGCTGATGAACTCACGACGTAAGCCTCGACGCGGGGGCCGGGACCGGGACGGACGGCCCGCACGCTCCGGGTCTGCCGCGCGGCCGAGGCCGGATCAAGCCGGGTGGCTGGTATGCCAGCAACAGGGCCGGCACGACGTTTTGCTGCATTGCACAAATCGTGGGGTGATGCCACATCAGCCCGACCTCGAGGGAGGTAACGCCCGGATTCCGGCGCGCCCCGGCGCGCCCTCACGCCGGAGAGGCATCGCCATGCCCGAATCCCGAATGTCCGAACACCGCGTTCCGCATCCCGTCATCCGCCGCCTGTGGCCGAGCGATGCCGCCGCCGTGGAAGCCTATTTCCTGCGCCTCGATCCCGAGACCCGGGCCAACCGCTTCATGGGCGCCCTGAGCGACGCGGCGGCCCTGGCCTATGCCCGCCGGGCCCTGACCGTCGACGGCGTCGTGTTCGGCGGGTTCGTCGGCGGCACCCTGCGGGCGCTCGGCGAACTGCGCCCGGCCCACGCGCCGCCCTCGCGCTACGGCCTCGGGGCCGAGGCGGAGGCCGCCTTCGCGGTGGAACGCGGCTACCGGCGCAACGGCCTCGGCCAGGCCCTGTTTCGCCGGATCGCCGGGGCGGCCCGCAATCGCGGGGTCCGCGACCTGCGGGTGCGCTGCCTCGGCCGCAACCGCCCGATGCAGAACCTCGCCCTCCGGGTCGGCGCCGACCTGCGGATGGTGGATGGCGAAGCCGAGGGCGCGCTCCACCTCGCCCGCCCGACGCCCGCCTCCCTGTGGCAGGAGAGCGTCACCGAGGCGTTCGACTTCACCCTGGCGCTCGCCGCCGCGTGAGGCCACACTGGGGATCACGCCTTCGAGAGTGGCTCCCGCCATGCGCCCAGCCCTGATCGCCGCAGCCCTCCTGTTCGCGTCCCCGGGCGACGGATTCGGCCAGGAAGGCCATCCGGGACGGCCGGCCACTCCGGAGATGACCTGCGCCGAGGCGGCCGGCCTCGTGGCCCGGACCGGCGCCGTCGTGCTGACGACGGGGCCGTTCACCTACGCCCGCTTCGTGCGCGACGGCGGCTTCTGCCCCCTGCCGGAGGTGCCCAAGCCCGCCCTGGAGGCGACCCGCGACGTTCCGCGCTGCTTCGTCGGCTATACGTGTCACGACCGGTTCACCGAGGGCGGGGGCCGGGAGTAGAGCGCGGACGCGGCCGGGGCTCCACGGCCAAGCTGCCATGTTGCGGCCAAGCCCCGTGCCGATGCTGGCGGCGAGGCCCCCCGCGGGGAGGGCCGGCACCGAGGGGCCATCGCCATGGACAGCATCGATCCCGTCGCGCGGCACCCCGGCGACCTGCGTCTGCAGCGCTCCGTCGACGACACCCTGCGGACCATCGCGGCGGCCTGCGCCGAGCGCGACGCCCCTCCCGTCAAGGCGGCCCGGCGCCAGCTCGCGGCGGTCTACGGCGCCACGCGCCTGAGCCGCCGCCGCGACCGGCTGCGCGCCGCGAGCTAGTCCCTAGCGACCGCGCTCCGGCCGCACGGCGAGCCAGATCGTGTGGCGCGCACCCCGCCCCCGCCCGGCCCGCACGGGCACCGCCTCCACGGCGAAGCCGGCGCGGACGAGGCGCTGGGTGAAGGCCGGATCGGGATGGGCCGACCACACGGCGAGCACGCCGCCGGGGCGGAGCGCGCTGCGCGCCGCCGCAAGCCCGCCGGCATCGTAGAGCCGGTCGTTGTCCGCCCGGGTCAGCCCCTCGGGGCCGTTGTCCACGTCGAGGAGGATCGCGTCCCAGGCGAGCGCCGAGGACCGGATCAGGGCGGCGACGTCGGCCTCCCGCGCCTCGACCCGGGGATCGGACAGGGCATCGGCGGAGATGTGGGCCAGGGGGCCGCGCCCCCAGGCGAGCACCGCCGGCACCAGTTCGGCGACGACCAGCTTCGCATCCGGCCCCAGGGCGTCGAGGGCCGCCCGCAGGGTGAAGCCCATGCCGAAGCCGCCGATGAGAACCTTCGCCCCGGCCCGGCCCCCGATCCGCGCCGCCGTCAGGGTCGCCAGCGCCTCCTCCGAGCCGCTGAGGCGGCTGTTCATGAGGTCCTCCCGGCCGATCCGGATCAGGAATTCGTGGCCGCGCTGGAGCAGGCGCAGCTCGTCGGTCGTGCCCGGGATGGGGGCGGTGTCGAGGGCGACCCAGGGAATCACGGCGAACCTCGCGGGCGTCGATGAGCGTCGCGCCCGGTATCACACCCGGCGCACCCCGCCCATGCCGCACCCGTATTCGCGTTCGCGGCGCGGATCGCCTATATCGGACCGATTCCAATTGAAGGTCCGAGATCCATGGCGACGGCGTCGTTCGACACCGCCCGGCGCGACGCGAGCGCCGCCCCCGCAATCGAGAAGCTGCCCGAGTTCGAGCCGGAGGCGGCGCCGCTGGGAGGCCCCCTCGGGCGCTCCTCCCTCGTCGGCCTGACCCGGGACGACCTCAAGGCGCGCCTCGGCGCCATCGGCGTCTCCGAGCGCGAGCAGCGCATGCGCTCGGGCCAGATCTGGCACTGGGTCAACGTGCGCGGCGCGAAAAGCTTCGACGACATGACCAATGTCGGCAAGGGCCTGAAGGCCGATCTGGCGCGGGCCTACACCCTCGACCGGCCGGAGGTGATCACCGAGCAGGTCTCGCGGGACGGCACCCGCAAGTGGCTCATGCGCATGGCGCCCACGGGCAAGCACGACCACAATCGCGGCGCCGAGATCGAGTGCGTCTACATTCCCGGGCGCGGCCGGGGCACCCTCTGCGTCTCGAGCCAGGTCGGCTGCACCCTCACCTGCTCGTTCTGCCACACGGGCACCCAGCGCCTCGTGCGCAACCTGACGGCGGCCGAGATCGTCTCGCAGGTGGTGGTCGCCCGCGACCACCTCAACGACTGGGCCGGCCAGAACCCGACCCCGGCGGGCGCCGACGAGGTCCGCCGCGCGGTCACCAACATCGTGTTCATGGGCATGGGCGAGCCCCTCTACAACATCGACAACGTCATCGATTCCGTCGGCGTCATGGCCGACCAGGAGGGCCTCGGCCTCTCGCGCCGGCGCATCACCGTCTCCACCTCCGGCGTGGTGCCGCAGATGCAGCGCCTCGGCACCGACGCCCACGCCATGCTGGCGATCTCGCTCCACGCCGTGCGCGACGATCTTCGCGATACGCTGGTGCCGCTCAACCGCAAGTATCCGCTCGCCGAACTCATCGCCGCCTGCCGCAACTATCCCGGCCTCAACAACGCCCGGCGCATCACCTTCGAGTACGTGATGCTGAAAGGCATCAACGACACCGACGCGGATGCCCGCGAACTCGTGCGCCTGCTCAAGGGCATTCCGGCCAAGATCAACCTCATCCCGTTCAACCCCTGGCCCGGCAGCGTCTACGAATGCTCGGACTGGGAGCGCATCGAGCGCTTCTCCGAGATCGTCTACGACGCCGGCTATGCCTCGCCCGTGCGCACCCCGCGCGGCCGCGACATCCTCGCCGCCTGCGGCCAGCTCAAGAGCGAGACCGAGAAGCTGCGCGCCCGCGCCCGCATGATGCTGGAGGACGGCATCGGCGCCGAGGGCGTCTATGCGGGCGCCGACGACGGCGACGACGACTGATTTTTTGGCGATGCCCTCCCTCTAAGGGCAGGGTGATCGCATTTGACCACCGGTGTCATTCCGGGGCGCCGTAGGCGAACCCGGAATCCAGAACCAACGACGGCGAAAAACCTTGCTAGACCAGTGTTTCTGGTTCCCGGGTTCCGCTGCGCGGCCCCGGGATGACAAAGCGCTGCGGGAACTCTCCAAACGCCACATGCGATCGCCCTACCCTTGCGGGGAGAAGGGCAGCGTTTTCCACAAACCTATGGGGGCGTCACCATGCGGTTCCTCGGCCGCGTCTTCGTCGGCGGCCTCGCGCTCGTCCTGGCGATCCCCTGCGGCGCGGTCGTCCTCGGCCTCGGGGCGATGCTCGATCCGGTCTCGCGCGAAGCCCTGGGGAGCCTCGGGCTGGTGGGCCTGTTCGAGGGGCTGGACGATCTGGCCTCCGGCATCGGCCCGGACGCGATCCTGTTCGCCCTCGCGGCCTTCGCCCGCGCCCTGTTCCTCCTCCTCGTCGGCCCGCCGGTGCTGGTGGCCCTCGTCGGCGAGACCCTGAACTGGCGGTCCGCCGCGTGGTACGGCGCCGGCACCGGCCTCCTCACCGCCCTGGTGCCCTGGCTCGCCCGAAGCGCCGCGCGCGGGGGCGGGGGCCAGGCCTTCGCCCAGGAGGGCCGCATCACCGCGATCCTGTTCCTCACGGGCGCGGCCTCGGGCCTCGTCTACTGGCTGGTGGCGGGCCGCTTCGGCCCGCGCGACGGAGCCGTCTGAATGCGCTGGCCGATCCTCGCCCTCTGTCTCCTCGCGATCCCTCCCCGGGCCTGGGCCCAGGCGGATTCCTCGCCGATCCAGGCGGACTCGGCCCGGATGCTGCCGGTGCTGGCGGCGCACGGCATGGTCTCGTCGCAGGAAGCCCAGGCGACGCGGGTCGGCGTCGCGATCCTCAAGGCGGGGGGCAACGCCGTCGACGCGGCGGTGGCCGTGGGCTTCGCCCTCGCCGTCACCCTGCCGCGCGCGGGCAACCTCGGCGGCGGCGGCTTCATGATGGTGCATCGGGCCGCGACCGGCGAGACCGTGGCCATCGACTACCGCGAGACCGCCCCGGCCGCCGCCCGCGCCGACATGTTCCTCGACGCGCGCGGCGAGCCCGACCCGGCCGCCTCCACCCGCACCGGCAAGGCGGTGGGCGTGCCCGGCACCGTGCGGGGGCTGGCGGAAGCCCACCGCCTCTACGGCTCGGGCCGCTTCGGCCTCGCCGACCTCGTCGCCCCGGCCGAGCGCCTCGCCCGCGAGGGCATCGCCGTCGAGGCCGGACTCGCCGATTCCCTGCCCCGCGCCGTCGATCTGTTGGGACGCTGGCCGTCGAGCCGCGCGATCTTCTTTGCCGGCGACAGACCGCTCCGGCGCGGCGAGCGCCTCGTCCAGACCGACCTCGCCGACACCCTGCGATCCATCGCGCAAGGCGGGGCGGACGCGTTCCACACCGGGCCCGTCGCGGACGCCATCGCGCGGGCCGTGCGGGAGGCCGGCGGCGTCATGACGGCGGACGATCTGGCCGCCTACCGACCGGTGATCCGTAACCCCGTGCGCGGCACCTATCGCGGCCTTTCCATCGCCTCGATGCCGCCGCCGAGTTCGGGCGGCATCCACCTCGTCGAGATCCTCAACGTGCTGGAGGGCTTCGACCTCGGGAAGATGGGAGCCGGCAGCGCCGACGCCATCCACACCCTGGCCGAGGCGATGAAGCCCGCCTATGCCGACCGCGCCACCTGGCTCGGCGATCCGGCGCGCTCGCAGATCCCCGTCGAGGGGTTGACGGCCAAATCCTACGCCGAGGGGTTGCGCGGGGCCATCGATCCGGCCCGTGCCCGCCCGGCGGCCGAGGTGAAGGCCGGCGATCCCCTCCCCTTCGAGCCCGACCAGACCACGCATTTCTCGGTGATCGACGCCGAGGGCAACGCGGTCTCGAACACCACCACCCTGAACTTCTCCTACGGGATGGGCCTCGTCGCCCCCGGCACCGGGGTGATCCTCAACAACGAGATGGACGACTTCTCCGCCAAGACCGGGGCGCTCAACGCCTACGGGCTGGTGGGCGGCAAGGCCAACGCCGTGGCGCCGGGCGCCCGCCCCCTCTCCTCGATGACGCCCGCCTTCGTGTTCCGGGGCGACAAGCTGTTCCTCGTGACGGGCAGCCCCGGCGGCAGCCGCATCATCTCGACGGTGCTGCAGACCATCGTCAACGTCGTCGATTTCCGGATGAACCTGATGCAGGCCGTGGCGGCCCCCCGCATCCACCACCAGTGGCGCCCGGACGTGCTCACCGTGGAGGAGGGCGTCTCGCCCGACACCCTCGCGATCCTGCGGGCGCGCGGCCACCGGGTGGTGGTGGCTCCGGCCTCGGGCTCGGCCAATTCCGTCATGGCCGCCGACGGACTCGTGGCCGGCGCCGCCGACCCGCGCCAGCGCGGGACCTTGGCGGAGGGGTATTGAGGGGCGGGGAAAAGCGCATCGGCTGAGGGCGCTTCCCTCCCCCTTGCGGAGAGGAGGGCCCCGCGCGCGTCAGCGCGCGTAGGCGAGATGTTCGCGACGGCGCTCGATGGAGGACGGGATCCGCAGGGATTCCCGGTACTTCGCCACCGTGCGGCGGGCGATGTCGATGCCCTCGTCGCGCAGTTTCTGCACCAGGGCGTCGTCGGAGAGCACATCGCTGCGGGTCTCGCCGTCGACGAGCTGCTTGATGCGGTGGCGCACGGCCTCCGAGGAATGCGCGGCGGTGCCGGCCGCGCCCGGAATCGCCGCGGTGAAGAAGTACTTCATCTCCAGGGTGCCCCGGCTCGTGCCGATGGACTTGTTGGAGGTCACCCGCGAGACGGTGGATTCGTGCATGCCGATGGCCTCGGCCACTGTCTTGAGGTTGAGGGGACGCAGGTGCGCCACCCCGTGCAGGAAGAACGCGTCCTGCTGGCGCACGATCTCGGAGGCGACCTTCAGGATGGTGCGGGCGCGCTGCTCCAGGCTGCGGGTGAGCCAGTTGGCCGTCTGCAGGCACTCGGACAGAAACGCCTTGTCGCCCTCGGCCTGGGCCCCGCGCGCGACGCGGGCATAGTAGCTCTGGTTCACCAGCACGCGCGGCAGGGCCTCGGCGTTGAGCTCCACCAGCCACGACCCGTCGGGCGCGGCGCGCACGAACACGTCGGGGATCAGCACCTCGACGGCCCGGCCCCCGAAGGCGCGGCCGGGCTTCGGATCGAGGCGGCGCAGCTCCGCCAGCATGTCGACGAGGTCCTCGTCGTCGACGCCGCAGAGGCGGCGCAGCGAGGCGAAATCGCGCTTGGCCACGAGGTCGAGGCGCGAGACCAGGGCCTGCATGGCCGGATCGAACCGGTCGCGGTCGCGCAGCTGCAGGGCGAGGCACTCGGCGAGGTCGCGGGCGGCGATGCCGGCGGGCTCGAAGCCCTGCACCAGCTTCAGCACCCGGGCGACGGTGTCGAGGGACGTGCCGAGCCGCTCGGCCAGATCGTCGATGGACTCGCGGCAATACCCGGCGTCGTCCACGGCATCGATGAGGAAGCCGCCGATGAGGCGGTCGACGGGATCGCGGGTGGCGAGGTCGAGCTGGGCGGCCAGATGCTCGCGCAGGGACATCTCGGAGGTGAGCGTCGCCTCGAAATCCGGGGCCTCGCCGTCGAACGAGCCGCCGGTGTTGCCGTAGGGCGCCGGCGTCAGGGACAGCATGTCCCCCGAGGCGGCCTCGCGGGCATGGGTCGGGTTCTCGTCGGCGAACACGTTGTCGAGGCGGGTGTCGAGGGCGCCCTCCATGTCGGCGCCACTCGCCGTCAGGGTGGTGGCGATCCAGGGCTCGTCGCCGCCGTCGAACCCGTCGCCCTCGCCGTCGGCATCGCGGTCGACGGAGGATTCCGACGGGGTCTCGCCGGGGATGCGCTCGTCGCCGGTCTCGCCCTCGGCGCGCTCGAGGAGCGGATTGCGCTCCAGCTCGGCATCGACGTAGGCGGTGAGGTCGAGATGCGAGAGTTGAAGGAGCTTGATCGCCTGCAGGAGCTGAGGCGTCATCACCAGGGCTTGGCCCTGGCGCATTTCCAGCCGTTGCACCAGACTCATGGTAAGGTCCCGATCCCCGAGTCGCACCGTCGCCCAGCGGCGCGCGTCACCACGGGCCGAACTCCGGCATAAGTCTTGCTTGTTTTTACTGTTCCAAGGTTTAGCCCCAACCCGCGCGGACGTCAAAGCGTGTCGAGGGGGACCTGCCCAAAAAACGCTCACGCCCACCGTTCGCCGTCACGGCGTGGTGGAAGCATCACATCGGGGCGGTAACGAAAGCCTTTTCGGCGGCGCAAGCGTCGTGGACCCACGAAGCGTCCGTGGACTTCGCAATCGCCACGGGCGCCCTTCCGTCCTACAGGCGAAAATCCTCGCCGAGGTAGAGTCGGCGCGCGTCGGCGTTGGCGACGATCTCGTCGGGCGTCCCCTCGGTCAGGATGCGGCCCGAATGGGCGATGTAGGCCCGGTCGATGAGGCCCAGCGTCTCGCGCACGTTGTGGTCGGTGATGAGCACGCCGATGCCGCGCTGCTTCAGGTGCTTCACCAGATCCTGGATGTCGCCCACCGCGATGGGGTCGATGCCGGCGAAGGGCTCGTCGAGCAGCATGAAGCTCGGGGAGGACGCGAGCGCCCGGGCGATCTCGCAGCGACGGCGCTCGCCGCCCGACAGGGCGATGGAGGGGGATTTGCGCAGGCGCGCGATGTCGAACTCCTCCAGCAGGGATTCGAGCTTCCTCGCCCGCTCCTTGCGGTCGGGCTCGGCCACCTCCAGCACGGCGCGGATGTTGTCCTCCACGGTCAGGCCGCGGAAGATCGAGGCCTCCTGCGGCAGGTAGCCGATGCCGAGGCGCGCCCGCTGGTACATGGGCAGGTGGGTGATCGGCAGGCCGTCGAGGCTGATCGACCCGCGATCGGCCGAGACGAGGCCGGTGATCATGTAGAAGATCGTGGTCTTGCCCGCGCCGTTGGGGCCGAGCAGCCCCACCGCCTCGCCGTTGCGGACCGTGAGCCCGGCCTCGTGGACGACGGTGCGGGAACCGTAGCTCTTGCGCAGGCCGCGCACGTTGAGGATGCCGGGCCCGCCGCCCTCCGTGACGATGGCGGCCTCCTGCGCGGCGGCCGCGTCGCGGCGGCCGCGGCCCGTCAGCCGGCCGAACAGGGAGGGTCGGACGGGAGCGGACACCGCGGACGCGTCGCTCAATTCGCCTGCGCCCGGGGCTTGGCCGCCTCGGCGGGCTTGATGTCCAGAGGTTTGGCGTCCACCGGCTTCGGGGCCGCCTTCGCGGCGGCGGGCGGCGTCGCGCAGCCCTTGCCGGCCTTCGGGCCGTCCTCCTTCTGGGGCACGAACAGGGCCGAGACCCGGCCGCCGGCCACGGGGTCCATGTTCGCCCGGCCGGTGTTCATGTCGTAGACGAGGCGCGAGCCGCGCGTCACGTTCTGGCACTGGCTGAGCACGACGTTGCCGGTCAGCACGATGCGCTTGGCCTCCTGGTCGAACACGGCGCTGTCGCCGGTGGCGACCTGATCCTTCTGCACCACGGTGACGGGGCCGGCGCATTCGACCCGCTGGATGCCGTTCTCGCCCATCCCGCCGGCCGGCTTTTCGCCCGCCTCGGCGGCGTCGGCGGCAGGCTCCCTGGCCGCCTCGCCCTTCCTGTCGTCTTTCTTGCCCCGCTTGTACCGCACGGTCATGCTGGAGCAGCGGATGGTGCTGTCGCCCTGCACGGCCACGACGTTGCCGGCGAACACCGCCTTGTTCTCGCGGTCGAACACGTCGAGGCGGTCGGCGTCGATCTTGATCGGCTCCTTGCCGCCGCCGCCGAGGTTGCCGAGGCCGCCCGCCGGCTTCTCCTTCTTCGCGGCGGGCACGGGCGCCTGCGCGCCGGCCGGTGCGGCGAGCGCCAGACCGGCGACGAGGGCGAGCGCGAGGGCGCGCGGACCCGTCACGGGCGGGCCTCGCCGTCGCCAGGCTCGGCGGCGGAGGCGAGGACGCGGGCCGGCCGGGCGGGTTTGTCGGGCTTCTCGAGGTCGTGCAGCACCGTGCGCACGTTGCCGACGAAGGAGATCACGTGGCCGCTGTCGGTGACGTCGAGGGTGTCGGCCACCACGGTGCCGCTCGGGATCGTCACCGTGACGGTCTCGTTGGATTTGACCGTGCCGGCCTTGAAATCGACGGCGGCCGAGGCGAGCCGGATCTCCTCGCCCTTGTCGGTCCAGATCCGGATGTCCTTCTCCAGGGTCAGGGATTCCCGCGCCGTGTCGAACAGGCCCGACGCCGCCTCGAGATGGGCGCGCCCGCCCTTGTCGTCTGTGTTGAGCCGGCCCTTCATGGCCTGCAATTCGATGAGGGTGGGCTTGCGCACGTCCTGGAAGGCGGCGGTGGCCGTGACCTCGTAGCCGCGCTCGCCCTGCCGGAAACCGGACAGGCGGGGGCTCTCCATCTTCACCTTGGTGCCGGACAGGCTGACGGGGCCGACGCTGACGCCGGGCAGGCTCGTGCCGAAGGGGTTGAACAGCACGGCGGCGAGGGCCAGCACCGCCGTGCCGGCCACGAGGGGAATGACCCGCCGCAGGGTCCGCACGCGGGTGCTGTGGCTGCGGGCCCGCGCATGGGCGCGGGTGCGGCGCGCATCGGCACGTGGGCCGCCGGGTGCTCTGGTCTCGATGGCCTCGCCCACCTGCATGACAGTCCCAAACATGCCGCCGGATGCGCGCGGGCCGTGGCGAAGTTATGACAACCCCGTTGCCGAATCATCAAGGGCGCCGGCGCGCCCGGCCGCGATCCCGTGCGCAGACGCACGGCCCTTCGAAGGACGGCGTCAGGTATGGGCGAAGATGTCGGTCTCCGGCCAGCCGGCCAGATCGAGGCGGGCGCGGGTCGGCAGGAAGTCGAAGCAGGCCCGCGCCATCTCGGTGCGGCCCTCGCGGGCGAGCATCGCGTCGAGGCGGGCGCGGGCGGCGTGGAGATAGAGGACGTCGGAGGCCGCGTAGTCGAGCTGCGCCTGGCTCAGGGTGTCGGCGCCCCAATCGGAGGATTGCTGCTGCTTCGACAGGTCGACGCCGACGAGTTCGCGCACCACGTCCTTGAGACCGTGGCGGTCGGTGTAGGTCCGGGCGAGCTTGGAGGCGACCTTGGTGCAGTAGACGGGGGCCGGCATCACCCCCAGGGCCTTGGACAGCACGGCGAGGTCGAACCGGGCGAAGTGGAAGATCTTGAGGGTACCGGCATCGCCCATCACCCGGGCGAGAACCTCCGGCACGGGGCCGCCGGGCACGATCTGCACCACGTCGGCGCTGCCGTCGCCCCGCGAGACCTGCACCACGCAGAGCCGGTCCCGGTGCGGGTTGAGGCCCAGGGTCTCGGTGTCGATGGCGATGGCGGGGCCGGCGACGTAGTCGGCGGGCAGGTCGCCGCGATGGACGCGCACGAGGGGCTGGGGGGCCATGGGGAACTTCGGCTCGGGAGGGCGGGACGCGACTCCGCGCGTAACACCCGCCCCCCCGGCCGACAAGCGCGCCCGAAACCTACTTCTGCTTGGCGATGACCTTGTCCTTGATGCCGTCGTAGACGCCCTGCGAGAGAATCTTCTTGGAGACGAGCTCGTCCTTGCCGCGATAGGGCCGGCCCTTGACGATGGCCGCCGCCCGGGCGGCGCCGATGCCCGGCAGGGCGTCGAGGTCGGCGGGGCTGGCGCTGTTGAGGTCGATGAGCGCGGTCTTCTCGGATTTGGCGTCGGGCCTGGCCGCCGCCTCGGGCGCCTTCGGTGCCGCGACGCTCGGCGGCGTCGGGTTCGAGGGCGCGGGCACCGCCGGGGCGGGCCTCGTCGTCGGGGCCGTGGGGCTCGGCGCCTGCGCCAGGGCGGGGACGGTGGCGAGGCAGGCCAGGACGGTCAGGCCGCGCAGCAGGGATGACGACAACATGGGACACTCCCGAGTCGATGGCGCGGTCGCGATGCCGCCCCAGCCGGCGAAGACTTAAGGCGACGCGCTTGAACCGCCGCTTAACGGTGCGACATCGCGGCCAATCATCGACCGCATCGTCCGGACGTCCCGACGCGGCGGCGTGAGGGGCGCGAACGACGCGGCCGGACGATTGCGAAGGCCCCTCGCGCGACGCCCCTAGCCAGGGCGACCGCGCACGGCTATAAGCCCGGCCTCGAATCTCCGTTTGAACACGGTGCCAGGGCACTCCTCCCGGAGGGGGATGGCCTCAAGGCGCCCTTTTTGCCATCGACAGGATCATCCCATGGCCGTTCCGAAGCGCAAGACCTCCCCCTCGCGGCGCGGCATGCGCCGGTCCGCCGACGCCCTCAAGGCTCCGACCTACGTCGCCGACAAGGATTCGGGCGAGCTGCGCCGTCCCCATCACATCGACCTGAAGACCGGCATGTACCGGGGCCGTCAGGTCCTCAAGGTGAAGTCGGCCGAGGCCTGAGCCTCCGGGCCTCGCCGCCGCGCGAGGCCGGCCGCTCCGGCGGCCCCTTCGGAACGCACGAGAACGCCGTTGCCCGTGAGAGCGGGCGCGGCTTTTTTCGTTGGGGCTTCTCTCAGGCGATGCGGCGGGCCGCCTCGGCATAGGTGGCGGCGGCGTCCCGGGTCCGGTCCAGGCGGGCGGGCCGCAGGGCCGGATCGGCGCTGACGAGGAGCTGGATGAGGAATCCCGCATCGGGACGGGCGGAGGCGGGGCGACGGGCGCCGTAGGCTTCGCCGCTCCCGGGGATCACCACGAGATCGTAGGCCGGGGCCTGTGCCGTTTCCGGACGCCGGTCTGTTCCCAATCGCCCCATCGCATCCATTCCCGCGTGAACCGGGGTGAGATGCGCAAGAGGTGGGCCGACGTTAACGGTTCGTCAACCTTTCGTCGGAGCGCCGGGGCGCGGCCTACTTCTTGGACAGGTCCTCGAGGCGCGACTGCATCTCGGCCATCTGCCGCTTGAGATCGTCGAGGTCGGTGCCCGCGGGCGCCGGGGCGGCCCCTTGCGCCGGGCGCGGCGCGGCGGAGGGATGCGAGCCCATGCCCGAGAGGGGCCCCGTGCCGAAGGTGGTGAACATCTTCATGGCGTCGCCGAAGAAGCTCATGTTGGCGCGCACCTGCTCCTCCATGGCGTTCTGGAACACGGTCGGCGCGAAGCTCTGGGTCATCTTCTCGCGAAGACCGTCCTGGTCCCGGGCGAAGTTCGCCATGGAGAATTCGAGGAAGCTCGGCACCATGGTGCGCATGCTGTCGCCGTAGAAGCGGATGAGCTGGCGCAGGAAGGCCACGGGCAGGAGGTTGTCGTCCCCGGCCTTGTTCTCCTGCTCGAAGATGATCTGCGTCAGCACCGAGCGGGTGATGTCGTCGCCCGAGCGCGCGTCGTAGACGAGGAAGTCTTCGCCGTTCTGGACCATCGTCGCGAGGTCCTCGAGGGTGACGTAGGTCGAGGTGCCGGTGTGGTAGAGGCGCCGGTTGGCGTACTTCTTGATGACGGTGTGATTGGACTTGCCGTTGTCCGCCATTTCTGGGGGCCTCTCCCAACACGTTCCTGGCCCACGCGTCCTCTGTCTCGAGACGCCCGGGGCCGCCGGCCGCCGAAACCGCAGCCTGATCTCGCGACGCATGCGTTGATCTTAAAGCGTTCGGATGCCGACGAAAACAGCAATTTCTCGCCCATCCCGCACAATACCACGCACGGACACGGCCCCTGTCACGGCGGGCCCGCCAAACAACTCCCGGATGCCTTGACTTCGTGGGGTCGACGGCTTTCATCCGAGGGAACGGCACAAAGGCGCCCACGCTCCACGATCCGAGCGCGTCAACGGAGCGCCGGCCGGGATGAGGAGACCGTCACCATGGCAACAGAAGATATCGTCATCGTCGGCGCGGCGCGCACCGCCGTGGGTTCCTTCGGCGGCGCGTTCAACACCGTGCCGGCCCACGAACTCGGCGCCGTCGCGATCAAGGCCGCCCTCGATCGGGCCGGCGTCTCCCCCGACGACGTGGACGAGGTGATCTTCGGCCAGGTGCTCACCGCCGGCGCGGGCCAGAACCCGGCCCGCCAGGCCGCCATCAAGGCCGGCATCCCCGAGAAGGCCACGGCCTGGGGTCTCAACCAGGTCTGCGGCTCGGGCCTGCGCACCGTGGCCATCGGCATGCAGCAGATCGCCAACGGCGACGCCACCGTCATCGTCGCCGGCGGCCAGGAATCCATGTCGCTCTCCCCCCACGCGCAGTACCTGCGCGGCGGCCAGAAGATGGGCGACGTCAAGCTCGTCGACACCATGATCAAGGACGGCCTGTGGGACGCCTTCAACGGCTACCACATGGGCACCACCGCCGAGAACGTGGCCCAGGCCTTCCAGCTCACCCGCGAGGAGCAGGACGCCTTC
>Ga0182231_1000017_pt1 | contig 68092 bp, 128 predicted proteins | sample G6R1MG_29_FD_129667 | JGI IMG/M metagenome (GOLD analysis project Ga0182231, IMG submission 129667) | Miscanthus phyllosphere microbial communities from Michigan, USA - G6R2_NF_07NOV2016_LD1 MG | ecosystem: Host-associated > Plants > Phyllosphere > Phylloplane/Leaf | place: USA: Michigan...
CTTCATTCAAGCACTCCTAGTTCAACCCCGGCGGCGCTGTAGGCCACGAGGACCATCAGCGCCACCAGGATAGTGAAGACGATCGTTACGAACAGTCGTTTTCGAATATCTCTCCTCATCCGTCAACCAGCCAGTCGAAGTCACCAAACTTCTGGATCGAATCGACGGCACTGTTCACCATCTTGTCGAAGTAGGACATGTCAATATCGTTGCCGAGCTGCTCAACGACATCAGACTCCATCCAGCGGTAGCCAGTAGCGCCGGTTGCAGAGGAGAACTTGCCCTTATTCTCTCGGACCAGCAGACCGCCGTTGTTCAAGACGGGCGTGAACAGACCCACCTTACCGACGAACTGCATATCCTCGACGCGAGGGTTCTCTTTGTCCTTAGACGTCTCGTCTTCCGTGAAGTCAAGATACAGAGCAGTGGTTACCTGCTTTGCCTCCGTCATATCGCGGAACTCAAGCGGCTCCTTGGAAAAGAGCTTCTTGAACACGTAGGGACGCTGGAACTCGGTACCGGTAGCCTGCCAATATCCAGGCTTACGACCCGGAGCCACCTTGGCAATATACACAGCGTTGTTCACCAGGCACATACGCTCGTACGTAGCCTCGTGCTCGAAGGTATATCCATAGTTGTCACCGAACTCCATGACGAAGTCGATGATCTCCTGAGTCGCATCCGGGATCTTCACCGAGTCGGTCTTGATGTGGACGATATGCCACTTCTCGCCGTTACGACCGGTATATTCTTCAACGGCGTTGTACAGATCCACCATGAACAGGGCGCCACGCTTAGCGACGATGTTGTCCTTGTTACGGGGATCCTTGAACGGGTTGTCGAATCGTGCAGACGTGAAGCCATACACGATGTTGATACCGATCTTGAGAGAATATGCCAACTTGTCGGCTTCCTCTGGCGTACCCAGGTGCTTTGCAAGAGCACCATTGAGCATGGTCTTAGCCACGTCGTACTGACCGCGCTTAATCGCCAGACGAGCATCGATAATATCCGTGAAGTTCTTCGTATACGGACCAAACATCTCCATGATACGAATCGACGTCGGGTGCATCGAAGCAATATCCAACAAGGCCACGTTCGAGTACATGCCCGGCGAAGCCTTGACAAACCCGCCCTCGCCGACCTCCTCGCCACGATATGTCGACTTACCGAAGTCATACACATATCCAGGGAACTGCTCGGAGAGATCGATGTAGTTAAACTGATCCTGAGGCTTGCGGTTACCCTCGAAAATGATGCGCGACATGTGCTGCAGAGTCGAAGCATTGATCGAGAGACCGCTGAGGTCCGCCAGGATTTGACGAGCAACGTAGTCCGACCAACGATCGGTCAGGACCTCATCAGTCGAGTGGACGTCATCGCGGCAATACTGAGCGACCTTCTCCCAGAGCTCTTCGGGAACCGGCTCGTCCCAAGGAAGACCCAACTCGTGGTGCTTCAGCCCAAGATCAATCTGGAACTTCTTCAGGCTCTGCTTAATGGTTGAGAAGTCGAAGATATCCGTCCACGAGACGTCGTAAGCAGCACCAAACAGGGCACCCGGAACGTTGTTGACAATCTTCTGGCTGAGCTTGTAGAGCTGCTCGTTGTTGTAGCCCAGCGATGCAGCATACAGGATATGGTTGTCATACTTGCGGTTGTTGTAACCCACAAGCTTCATCTTGAACAACTCCGCGACCTCGTGGGCCGAAGGGTTGATCATGGTCACGATATCTTCACTGCCTCGGAACTTCCAGCAGATCATGAACAGGTTGGGGAACACCTCGACATCGAAGACGACAAGACGATCGTCGTTGGACGACTTGACAATATCCGCGACAGGCGGTTGCTCGAACGTCTGAGGCTCGTCAGCGTCCTTACCCTTGAGTTGCATCTGGGTCAACAGCTTGATGCAGTACAGCGAGTGATTGCTACTGTTGTTTGCAAACGCCAGCAACTTGCCGTACATATCCGAGACATCGTAGCTCAGCCGAGAAGCGTACGCGTCGTCCAGGATTTTCTTGATGAAGTCCATCGAGGGCTTCGTACCTGGCAGGATCTCTTTCTTGAGGTTTCGAGTAATTAGCTCCCGCAGGCCCCTCTCACTCTTGACTTGCTCGTTATTGATCACTTTTTTCTCCCGAGTGGGCAACCCACTACTAATATGCGCTATTGGAATGTTGTTTGCTTTGGTTAGTCTCCTTCGGAGTGCCTGATTTCCGGTGTAGACTTTGATCTCGATGTCCTCTGCATAGACTCGGCTGAGTTCTGCAGGATCGCCATCATAAATGTAGTGGAGATGAACTCCGGCCCCACTCTTCGAGAACTCGGAATAAGTGGGAGGCCACTCGCTAGCTGCTGCAACGTTTCTTTCGACATCTTTTTCACCATCCTCGTTCTTCAGGTCGAAGTCGATCACAATATGATTCTCAGGAACATTGACGTAGTGCTCTTTAGTAGTATCCAGATCCCTGAGCTTTGTCGATACAACCTGATTGGGCTTGGGCTTCTGTAGCACACCCTTGATCATGCGTTCTTCGCCGGTCCAATATAGAATCGGGTTACCGTCAGCGTTTGCATACTGAGCAGGAAGATCCGCAGCCATCTCGTCAAATATCGACGTGGTCTCATCCATCACAAGAGAAGACGGTGCGTCCTCGACAACTTGCGCCTTGAACTTATCCGTCTTGAATCCACCATACCAACTACGAACACGAACTCCGTCGATAATCGCTCGTTCTTCGAAACTCTCAAAGTAGTTACGAAGCTCTTCACGGAACCGGAACATCGGGAGCTCATATTTGATGTCAGTAGCTTCACGGAACTTCTTGAACATGGCAAACGCCTGCGTCAGAGTCGTACCGTTCTGGCTACGGAACACCTCGTAGCTGTCCTCAATGAAGTTGTAGAACACGTCAGTCTGCAACATCATCTCGATAGCAATATAACCCTCGTAGTGGTGCTTACCAAGCTCACGATATACCTGAAGACAACGCCAGGCAATCGCACCGAGCTCGAAATCAATCTGGCTCATGAGCGCTTGATATTTACGAGGTGACAGCTTGCGACCCGAGGGATGAACGTCAATCAGCCGTCGAATAATACCGGACTTAGCATCCGTGATCTTGACAGCCTTGTTGGTGCCCAGGAAGAGGAACGCGTTCACGACAGCATCGTACGTAGGCTTGAATTTGTCGTTGATTCGAATCTCTTCGTGAGAAATGATCGAGTTCAGGAGGGTGTTGTCTTCGATCTTAGAGAGGTCACCGTCGTGCTGAATACCGATGAGAGGGTTACCCGAGAACGGAGCAGTAGCGAACGAACCGTTCTGGGATCCGAGAGCCTTGGCTTCGAACGTAGTCCAATATCCGACAAACAGCTTGAGAATGATATTGATGATGGTACCCTTACCAGATCCAGGAGCACCGTACATGACGATGAACTTCTGAATATGCTTAGCATCACCAGCAACGATCGCACCGATAGCCCATTCGAGCTTCTCACGCTCTTCAGGGTTATATAGAGTGCTGATGATCTCATCCCAAGCATCGTACGTACCCTCTTCGAGAGAATATGGTAGACGCTTGCTGACGTGGTCACTCTTCTTGGTCTTGGTGTTCGCGAAGGTCAGCTCGTCATCCAGCTGCGCCGAGGAGTTCGACATCAGCTTGACAAACGATTTAAAGTCCTTCCAGACACCACTACTAAAGTTACCAGCCAGCTTGACCTTGATCTTCTTGTCAGACTTCTTCTCCAGAGCCTCCTTCTGCTTATACATCTCTTCGTCGATGAGTCGCTGTACGTCATATTCGTCGGTAGACCAGAGACCCTTTTCGTCGTCCCAGATAGCATAGAATGCCTGGGAACGAATCATCAGATCTTTGGACCTACCCACTTTAAAACTCGGACGTAGAACAATTGCATCGTCTTTTGTTTCCTCTTGGCTTACGAAGAAGAAGTCCATCTAGCCTCCCTTCCGGGTGTCACCCTCAAGGTCCATTGTCAACTTCACCTCCCTCGAGGATATAGGCAGACAACTGGTACCATAGTTCAATCTTACGTTGGTCATGATGCGGCATCCTCAACGGGAACAACCCCCCACGTCCATCGGGAGAATATCGCCTGTCGAGAACATTGTCAAGCACTTCTTCAACTTCTTGCTCGACAATATCATTGTAGTTGGCATCACTGTAATGACGAAGGTCAAGGTTCTCGAGCATTTTCCAGAACCACGAGGCGGGCGTGCCATACGAGTTGAAGGCCGCCCGCCTCGATAGTGCAATTAAGACCTCGAACATAGACGCATCCATGTCAGGCCAATCTGGTTCAGAATATCTGAAGATCTCAAGATACTCTTCTCGGAGCTCCTTGCCGTCTTCCCCACGATTGCTATCGTTATGCACAAACCACCTAAAAGGCTTGATGTGCAGCTGACGGATCAGCATCATATACGATCGATGGGGGTTCCGAGTTCGGACTACCTCAGCTTGCTCACAGAGCCAGTTAAAGTAGCCCTCTTGGCTGGAAAATGTCAATCATCAGCCCTCGATCCGATCCGCAAGCCCGTCTCGGGATCGATCTGGAGGACAACCTCCTGGTAGCTACGCACGTCACGCGTAACTTCGAAGTCGGTACGCATCTTACCAGCTCGGATGAACACCTGGTCGGGGTCCTGCGAAATACCACCAAAGCTCGAGGTGGCGTCAGGTCCGAGAAGGTTCTCGATATCCGGGATGACCTCTTCGTTGTCGTCCATGAGGGTATCGTCCTGCTGGAAATATGTGATGCTGATCTTATCGAAGTGATTCCAGTCAGCGTCCATGAAGTCCTCGTAGGAAATAACGTGAGGCTCCATGTTGTCAGGCATGGGGAGATCTTCGACGGTAACTTCGACCTCACCCAGGTTCGTGATCACCGGGATCTCAGGATCCGGCGCCTCGGTGGGAGCACCATCGTATCCCAGGTCACGGATCTCCTTCGAGAAGTCGTCGAGCTGTTCGTCGATATCTTCGCGCTGCTCCTCGAGGTTACGGACAGTTGCCAGAGCGGCGGCCGGCGTAGCAAACTCTCCCGACTTGTATCGACGGTCATAGGTCTGCTTGACGGACTCGATCTCCTCGTCAATCAGCTTGACGTACTTACGCTTGGTCAGAGCGTAGGCCACCCCACCACCAATCGAAAGTCCGAGTCCGAAAATAACAACCTCTGTAACGACTGCTTTGTTGACGTTCACTTAGTGCTCCTCTTGTGGTTTTGTTCTTTATTTTGCTTGAGTGACGCAGCCAGTGCCTGGAGTCCTTCGTGGTCACGGAGCTTCTGTACGAGATGTTCCTTAGGTTCAAATTTGAACTTGGGCTCGTCTTTGGTTGTCTCTTCGTGAGAAACGATTGAATCTGGACGAATATCTTTGGGGGTAGGCATCAGTTTGCTCCCTTACTGTCGAAGACCAGGCCACAGACACAACGGTGCTTATCGGTGTGATCCTCTACCGAGCGGCAGTGGTGTTTGGCCTGAATGCCATTTGGTTTCGTGTGCAAACACGTAGCTTTACACTTATATTCAAGCTTGGGTACGGGTTCAACCGGCCCGACGTTGTACTTGACATCTTTCAGATACTTACTTGCAACTTCGGGCACGGTTGAAACTCCTATTGGTTCGGCTTGATGTGTTCGGCGATTTTCATAGGCTGGAAGCCGGCCCAGTAGACCTCGTCGCCAGGCTTACCCTGAGAGACAACGATCACCGGAGCGGCTCCCAGACCCAGGGACTGAACTGCTGCGAGGTTATCAGGATCGAGAATATCTTCGGTCTCGTACTTGATACCCTTAGCGTTAAACGCCTTCTTGGTCATGTCGCACTGCATACAATTGGGCTTGGTGTAGATGATTACAGACTGCATATTTACTTTCTATCTCTATCTTCTGGGTAGTTGTCAAGATCCCAGCTACTGTTAAGGACCTTACCGATATTCTCAGCAACTTCCTTCAACCAGAATCCGGTTTCTTCCATATTTAGATCTTGTCCCAGATGGGCCCGTCGACGTTGAAGTCGAGTCGGATGTGACCCTCGGTGCCGTCGATGAACGCGCCCTTCTTGATGTTGTTGAAGTCGTAGAGCCCGAAGTCGATGAAGTCGTCACCGTTGTCAGCGTTGAAGATCCAGCCAACAACCGAGCCGGCAGACGTGTCAGCGAAGCCCAGCGCGTCGTACACATCGTTCAGGAACACGTGACCCCGTGCCTTAAGACGGTCGTTCATGTAAGCCTGGATGCTCTTGAGGAAGGCAATGTTGTAGCCCTCGTTCTCGTTCCAGTTGACGTTCTCACGAGTGAACATCACCGAGTAGTCGGTCTTACGGTCAAGGTCGGGATCGAAGACCATGGCGACCTCCTTCTTACCGTCCTCGCCCTTCTGGTCAACCGCACGCAGGCCCATCTTGAACTGCTTGTCCTTGTCCTCGCCATATTCCTCGACGACGCGCTCACGGTACTTCGCGAAGCTGCTGTCGACCGCCTTGTAGGCCGCGAGCAGACCGACGTTGCGCTTCTTCAGGAGGCCGTGACCGCCGAGGACCGATGCGGTACCCAGCAGGACCAGTCCACCCGAGGGGGCGTAGAGCTTGACGATGCCGTAGGATCCCTTGATGTAGGCCTTGGTCAGGTCTCGCTTCTTGTTGCGCTGGTCCGACTCCTCGACGTAGTAGTGGTCGTGAACCGCACGGACGCCGTCCTCGAGATCCGTAACCTTCTGCTCGAGCTGGAGGGTTGCACGGCTAGCCAGGACCGCACCCGTCAAGACAGCGCCCAGACCCGCGACCGTCAGGATCTCCGGGCTGTACTTCTGACCCAGGAGGATCGTACGTGCCGTCTTGTTGGTGACGACGTTCTTGATGTTGCTGATGGCGCTCATTTTTTCTCCTTGGTGATTTCTTCTAGATTGTCAAGAGCCTGTGCAAGTACAGGCCATTCTTTGCGCAGCTTTCGCTGCATACCTCGGTGGTAGTCTGGAACCCTGCCAGGGTCTGTCCAGGCTTTGAATATCTTGATTAGAGCCCCGGTCAGTGGATCAATGGGCTCCGGGTTCGGAATATCCACTACTTCAACTTTCCCTGGCTTCTCATGCGCTCGTAGATAGCCGCAACCTGGTAGTAGGGCTTACTGTCGATATTCTTGTGTCCGGACTTGTAGAGAGCCTTGCGCATCTGTTCGATCGTCATTTTTCTACCCTTCTACCTTTTCGATTTTCTCGGACTGGACCCAGCACTCGATAGACCAGAGACGCAGATCGATATCCACATCTTTAAGCCAACCGTCACCCCGAAGAGACACAGTAGCTCGATTGCGACCGAAGTCACGCTCATATCCTTCGAGGATCCCAACACGTACCCTCATCTTGTCTGGAAGAAGCGTGTCGGAGTCTTTTGAAGAGCGGGGGATGATCTGGATCTTTACGATCCTCCCAAGATACTTGGGATTAAATCCTGGCATTTGATAATCCGACATCATATTCTCCTACTGAGTAATTTCTTCCGTGGGCGGAAGCTCAATGATATAGCCCTGACGGACGTTACGGACACCGGCGTCGATGAGGTTGAACCAACCCCACTTGTCATCAGCCCAGCTGCCAGAAATACCAGCGCTAGCGTAGAAGTCCGACACCGAGACCACATCGTAACGGTCCACGAAGTCACGCATACGGTCCAGGACTACTTCAGCGTCACCCCGAGTGGGGAAGACAATCTCTTTGAAGTCGTGAGTCGCTCGACCTCGCTGAGAAATAGTCCGCGGCGCAGCCTCCTGAGGACGCATACCACCATTCACAGGCCGGTTATACGCCGTCTGCTGACGTGCAGCTCCGACCGGACCACCCTGACGAGTAGAGCGAACGCCACGAACCTCACCGTACAACATACGCTCGATACCCTGGCTGACCACGTCAGTGATCGTAGCCTTGACTGCCGGCATGATCACATCGAACATGATGAACTGACCAACACTGTGAGCGTCGTCACCAGCAAAGGTATCCACGATACGACGACCGAAGGGGCGCTTACGTTCGATAGCAGTGCCCGAAACGATCTTGGTCACCGGCTCCTTCTCAGGAGCTTTTGCCAGGTTGCTAGGCTCTTCTGTGCTACCCTGAGGCTTCTTCTTGCTGTTGCTCGAGTAGTTGTTAGGATCCGCCATTTTTCTTCTCTTCCTTCTGCAGCTTAGCTAGTTCTTGGAGCCAATAGTTGACTTCGTCTTGTCTATCGAGACCTCTGGCGGCCCGTAGCTCCATGCGTACCTGGTGGAGAGTATATATGCGCTCACCCATGCTTACGACGGATTCGCTCAAGTTCACTCTTGTAGAAATTCACCAGTTCGGGTCGACCTCGCTCTGCTGCACTCTCGATCAAGTCGTGAAGTTGCTCTTCCGTGTAATCGATACTAGTCATGATATCCCTTAGCGACGGTTGCGGCTGCGTCCGATGGCGGAGATGACGACCACGATGAGCCACAGACCTCCGGTGATGAGCGTCAAAGCCACATCCAAGAGAAGGTGGGCTCCGGTGTAGGGCTTCTGGTTGTAGGTGTAGGTAGCCATTAGTTTTCTTCTTTCTTGTCAGTGTTGATGATGTTGCGCTCAGCTGCATAGCGAGCATCTGCGAGGGTGGGGTAGAAACCGTCTTCGTCCAGAACCTCAGACTCTTCGCGGTTTTCAGCGACTACGACACGACCATCGGGGTGGAAATATGCAGTCGGCTCGAACGGAAGACCGTCCAGGACTTCTTCCTTGATTGCTTCGGTGTCAACGTGAACGTCAACGACCTTACGCTCGGCGAGGTTCTTCTGGATCCGAAGACCGGCAGAAATACCCTCGTTGACCTTGTCGATCTGACCCTCGAGGTAGTCGACAGATGCGCTCGATGCCATACCAGCCAGCGCGAAACCACCTACCGCGATGAGAATCTTCTTGCTGCGCTTGAGGTCCTCGGGCGTAGTAGCCTTGACCGCGTTCTTGACGATCATACCCACGCCTGTCGAGACCAACATACCCGTTGCTGTCTTGATAATATCTGTGTTCATCATTTTCTCCTTGTTAAGTAGCCAAAAATGAAAGGCCATGTAAGGTCCTTCATACTAGTGCGTGTAATTCTTGCGAGGGGCGCCTGCTATATTTTCAACAGACGCCCCGCAAAGCAAGATATGTTACTGGGCGTTCTTCTGTGCAGCCTTCCAAGCCTGGAAGTCCTCGAACGTGGGGGCGTCATCGAGAGGGGTTTCAGTCGGCGTGGGCTGTGCGTCCAACTGAGGAGCTGCCGTGGGGATCTGCACGGGCTCGTTGACCGTCTGGGGCTCAGGTGCCTGGGGCTTCTTGTATCCCTGCATCTGGGCCTCCGAGCGCTCACGGGCAGAGAGCGACTGCTGGATCTTTGCCGCCTGCTCATCCATACCCTTGGGCGCGATGCCGTTCACGAACACAGCAGCAGCGTCGGCGTCCGTAGCAAGCTCCATGAACAGCTTGGAATATGCCTCGGTCGAGGTGAAGCGCTCGAGAATATCTTCGGTCTTGTGGAAAGAACGACCGTCAAGAGACTTCTCACCGTAGGCCGCAGCGATGATGTCCTTGAACGCCTGGATGATCTTGGCGCCGTCCATCTCCGCGGCGATCTTCTGGATCTGCTGCTGGAAGTTGTTACCCTCTGCGCTGAGCTGGATCGAGAGGGCCTCGGCCTGCGTGAGGTTGAAGTAGAAGTCCTCAGTGCGCTCGTTGTTGTTGAAGTCGGTGTACGTGATGGTCTTCTTGAACATTAAATTTCTCCTGTAAGGGTTAGAATGGATGAATTGACAAGCTCGTCGAACTCGTCAGCGGGAATAAGTAGCGTGAGGCCGGTGTTCAGTTCCTCAAGCATTTTCGACGGCATCGTAGGTGGTGTTATCAATCTTACCATACGTGTCGATATACGTCTCGCCCTTTTCCTTGTTGTGGGTGACTTCGTAGATCTTACCGTCGGCAATGGTTGTGCTCAGGAGAGCCTTCCAGTTACCGAGGATATAACTGAACGTAATGACATAGACATCATCGATATCGACCGACGTGCCCTTGTAGTTCAGTTCAAAGGCAAGAAGGCGTCGAGCGACTAGAGGATAGTCAGTCCCCTCGTCCGCAGAGCTGAACGGAATGAATTCGGGGCGAGCTTCCGCCATTTCCTTGTCCGCCTCAGCCTGCTCGATGAGTGAGTTGTAGCTCTCCTCTTCGTAAAGCTCGTAGTCTTCCCAGAAAGTTGACTCCTTGAAGAAACCACCAAACCAATCATCTTTGTCCTTGATGATCACGCTGCCGGCCGTGAAACGGGCAACGCTAGCATCCGCATCGCCACTGGTCGAAATATACCATGCAGGAGAGTGGAGGTCCGTATCGTCCTCACCCTTGTCATAGTATTTGTCGACCTGATCAGTACCACTCGAATGGAACCAATCCCGAATCGGGACGATACCCTCAGGACTACCGTCCCAGAAAGCGGCCTCGATGATGCGGTCAGGGTTTTCTTTGCTCACGAACTTTTGCATGATCAGTCCTCTTTCTTTTCGTATTTCAATTGGAAGATCTCATCTTTACAGGGGTAGAGACCGACAGAATCTCGAAGAATCCATTCTCCTGGCGTAATGGTTACCCACGTATTATTAGCTTCGACATACAGCTCAGTTACACGGAAGATAACTCGGTTGGGACCAATTCGATTGTCCTCACGGATCCGACGAAGAGACCCAGAACCAAAGACCTCTGTCATTTCTTTCTGTAGTACCTTGAAAGTACCAGTGAACCGAACAGCGGTGACCTCAGAAGGCTTACTGATATATTTGTTACTCGATGACACCGGCGTCAGCCTTTCCTCGACGGATCCGTGCGATGATGACCAGAGCAGCACCCAGCAGTGCCAGGACAGATCCGATTTTGACGGGGAACACCCACTCGTCGGATCCGGTGTATGCCAGAGCCTGAGTGGTCTCAACAGGCTTAACAGCCGTCAGAGTCACCGGAGTGGTGTCCACAACCTGCTCCTCGACAACGGGGGTAACCGGCGTCACAGGGGTCTCTGCGGGCTGCTCAGGGGTGATTACGGGCTCTTCGGGCGTCACAGGAGTCTCAGGCTCCTCGGGAGTGACAACGGGCGGCACAACAACCACCGGGCATTCCTCCTCTGTCGTGGCTTCCTGGCGAACAGACGTCGTGGGGACGGTCTCACCGGCCTTCCAGATGTTGCCCTCCTTGTTGTAGACCCAGTCGGTGGTGTTCGTGGTCGTAGTGATCTCGACGAGGTGCGTGTCGCAGTCAGGGATCCCACGAGTGTCAAACGACTCGACGATGGGCGCCGGCTTGTCCGGAACAACCACACAGTCAGGCAGAGCGGTCACGACGCCACGGGGGTGGAACGGAGCATCATCAGCAGGACTGTTCAGCACACCACCAGCGATGAGCGCCTGGTACTTCTTCTCGAGCTCGGGGCTGTCGATGGTGTACTTGTCGTCCTGTCGGATCCCGCCGCACTCGAGGACCGTGAGGGTCTGCGGGACAGCGAACGGCGACTCGACCGAAGCCGGTGAGGGAGCGTACCAGGTCTGCGTGACGTCGTACTTCTTGAAATATGGGTTCTCAGTCGCCGAGGCTGAAGGAGCCGCAAGCAGAGCGAACACGGACATGAGCAGGATCGAGACAAGGGCAACAACGGAGCCCCAAAGCAGGTTTTTCTTCATCAGTTTTTCTCCAATTATTCTGTTGTGTGATCACGGATAAGGCCGACTTGTAGATCAAACACCCGAGTACAGCGATATACCTCACTGGCTGTGGATGCGTACTTCTCTACTGCGGCTTTGAACCAATTGTGTAGACGGGTTGATTCATTTTCAGGAGCATCGACAACCATCCATGCAGCCTCATGAAGAGCGTCGTAGCTGTCTTGCTGTGTGAATTTGCGAGCTAGCGATCGAATACGGACTTGGTCTTTTGTCACGGCCATAGTGTACTCCTATTTTGAAGGGGACCTGCTGTAAGTGCTACAGGCCCCCTACGGATGTGACTAGTCGACCTGCGTGACCTCGACGATTGCATCACCATCGATGACGACCGTGTCGCCCCTGGTGAACTTGTCGAGGACTGCCTGACCGACGAAGTAGCCGACAGCCACTGCAGCGCCCTGGAGACCTCGCTTAATGAGGACCTCCTTGTTCTCGTTGATGGTCTTACCGAGTGCCTTGAGCTTGTTCATTTGTTTCTCCTTTCAAGAGAGATATAGTTTCTTACATGAGTCACATGTGACTTCGGATGTGGCAGTCGTAGCAGCGCGTACATCGTCGAGAGAGATACCACAATATGTGTAGTAGTCACCTTTGAAGTACCCGTGCATGGTTACCAGATCTTGTGATAGTTGGCTACCGGAGGAACCGTGTAGTCAATGGAGATGCAGGGGACACCTGCCGTGAGGATGGTTGCAAACGAGATGTCCAGCATGTGGTCACCATCGAAGCCGACCTCTTCGCCTGCCGTGGTAGCTGCGAGACCGATCTTTCGATAGAAATCGTTCAGCGAGGCGTAGGAGGCGTTGTTGATCAGCGCGTTGATGTCATTCATAGCACTACGAACAGTCTCGACAGTGCTCTTGAACGAACGTCCAGAATACATGTCGTAAAACAACTGCTCGTTCTCAGCGATGATTACCTCTTTGTCACCAATGGGCTCCCGCTCGAGACGCTTCTCAGCAACGCGTGCACGAATCTTCTCTTCGGTCTTGGTGCCAACTTCGTCAACCACGCCCTCCTTGTACTCGTGGTATGCCCTCTCAGTGAGAGAATATGCAGCAGCCAGAGCACCTGCACGCTTACTGCTCACTCGGTTGGAAGCGATGATAGCCGCGATCGTAGCACCACCCATAGCAACAGCAGGAGCGTAGGGGCGCCAAGCAACCTTGCAGACCTCGAGCTTGGTGAGTTCTGTATCTGGATGGTTGTAGTGGAAGTCGTCGATCTCTCGAAGCACCTGAGGGGTGGCCTTGACCGCCAGAACGGTTGTCGTGACCACCCCACCGACAGCGAATACCGTCAAAAGAGCCGGAGCGTTGTCATTGAGCGTCTTGCCGAATGTCTTCAGCAGGTTTGTTACGTCTACCATATTTATGCCTGTTCTTGATCGAAAATGGGCTGGGGCTTGACGGGTCGTCCATACTTGTCGTACCCCAGGACATGCAGGGTGGCGAGCTCCTCAGGATCGATCTCCACCATGGGGGCTTCGTTGTGAGCGTTCAGCTCGTTACCGATCCGGTGCAGGGCACGAAGGACCATAGCGCCGAGCACCGTCCAGCAGATGAAAATGATAAGGATTGCGAATGCGGGGTTGATGTAATCCATTAGAAACTGGGCCTACCTTCTTGAAGAGTGTCGAACTCGTAACCTTTACCGGTCAGATATGTGATACTGTCTTGGTCTTCGAGCCAGACCTTGCTGATACCCTTTCTGTACCACCCAGTGGGATATACGAAGGGTCGGACTTTAAGTTCCTCGTTTGCCTCGGCGGGAACGTCCTTCTCGAAGTCCAGCTGGTTCTGCTCCTCCTCGACGAGCGCGCTCAGGAGCAACAGGTAGTTGAGGTGATCGCCCAGCTTCTCAGTCCACATCTCAGGACTCGCGAGCTCGGGCTGTCGGATGAGATCGTAGACCGAGACCGTGTGCTTGGCCATCATACCACCAAGAGCCTCCCGGGGCGTGATTCCCTGGAGCTTAGCCGCCACCTGAAAGTTATGCAGACGGTCACCATCAGTGGCATATTCGCCCGCCTTCTTGATGAGCGTAGCCTTGCAGGACTCGATTCGAGCCTCGATGTTGCGGTTGAAGTTGTTGCTGTCCATCAGATTTCTCCTTAGTCTTTGAGGGGTTCGGTCGAGATCAGCGCGTAGCCGTAGTCTTCGACATATCTACCAAATCCTTCGCGCTTGTCTTTGGGCTGAATGAACGGACGCTCTTTGAACATCTCCTCGCGAGCTCCCTCGAGGGTAGCGTGTAGTGACATGAGGGTGGGCGTCGAGTGATACGAGTCAGCGTTGAGCGACCAGAGTACATAGATCAGGGTTTCCATCAGATTTCTCCTTATTCGTCGTAGTTCTTAGGACGCAGCCGTACGTCTTTAGATATCGTTAGGGTGTATTGATCAGGGTTGTAAATGTCCATAGGTTCCGGATCCGTGTGCCACTCCTCGAGAATATACAAGGGAGCGAGCTCTTTGAACTTTTCCAGAGAACCCCCGAAGAGGCTGAGGATATACTCGTCGACCTGAGCCGCTAAGTCTCTCTCAGCCTCTTCGATGGCCTTGTGCAGGTAGAACTCGATCTTGTCCATCAGTGGTCCTGGAGGTGGTATTCCTTCACCTCGTAGGATCCGTCTTCCAGTCGACGAGCGATGATCTCCCACGTGCTGCAGTGCAGGGTGATGTCCATTCGCAGCCACCCCCGGTAGATGGGCATGTCGTCACTGCGTTCCTCGGGCTCGGTGTTGAGCCACTTACTGACAGCAGCCTGGTGTTCTTCGTACGGCCCCCACTCCACCGGGTTGGCGCAGCTGTTGGACAGCAGGACGTCGAGGGTGAGAGGCGTGTGTTCCTGGTTGAGTTCGGCGATCTCAGTCATCATTTTTCTCCTTAGAAGTCTGCGGAATACTTGTAGTGTACGTTGGCAAGACCTACCTGATCTCTATCGACAAAAGCACAATGCTTGTCGAAGAACTCCATGATCTTGTTGTAGTTGACCATATTACCGCTGTAATTACGGACACCCTCTTCGAAGTTGAGTCGAACGCTAGTGCGCTCCCAGACAGCGGCAGCGACCCAGAAGGTGACAGCATCTTCAAGAGCGACCATATCTCCGGTCTGAGTGTACTTGCGCCCAAAATTGTAAAGCGCGTGGACGTCATCGAAGTCGAGCATCGGTTTTCTCCTTAGTTGAAAGCGGCGCCGTTTTGGACGTTGCGAACCGTGATGTTATCGCCCGTGAAGAGAGCTGCATCGTCCGGTGTCATGCACCATGCGATGATGGTGTTTCCGCGGTAGATAGCATAGCCGTGCCGACCACAAGCGGACATGTCAATCTTTTCCATTAGTATTTCTCTCCCGTGATGATGGGCCAGAGACCCGAGATGCGGAACGCGTCGTTGCCTACGCGAATGGTGTCTGACCTACCACTACCGTTTTGGACATTAAGGTGGCATTTCTTGTGATAATAGCGATAGGTTCGATCAACCTTCACTTTCACCATGTTTTTGTCAGACATGACATGTCCGCAGTGATTGCAGTGCTGTCCCGAATTAGCCATCAGTTTGCCTCTCTGACTTCGAACTTACGGTCGGGGTACTGGACTGCCCAGTCGGCTTGCATACGCTCCAGGCGCTCCTTGTTACGGGAATACATAGCGACTTTGCCTTCGGGGGTAACGAGCTTGTACATCAGATGTTCTCCATTTTCTGTTTGACCGTGTCCTTTTTGATCTCGTCCTCAAACCACTCGACTCTAGCACGAAGCTGGTCCGAGATAATATCCAAAGTGCGAACGTCTCGACGAAGGGTCTGGAGACCCGCCCAAAATCCTTGTCGAAGACGGGCCTTATCGATGAACTCGTCCATGAGTGCAATGTTGATTGCGACCTCATCCAGGACCTCCGGCGAGAGCGTCTGAGCGTACTTGTAACCGAGAGCATTCATGTCCATGACCTCTTCGAGCGTTGCCTTGATCATCAGTTCTCCTTGAGAAGTTCGGAGAACCAAGCGTGGTCCTCGAGTTTACCATTGCAGTGCTCGCAGATTGCGCCACGAGCCAGGGGCATATCAAACGCACCATCACATGCCTCTACGGGCGGTTGATAGTGCGCATCCATTTCCTCTTGCGAATTTGGCTGAAAGCCGCATTTGCATTCCATCCAGGAACCAAATGCGAAAGAGACATAGCTCCAACCATGATACTTTGGATCATTCTTGGCGAAAACTTCAGCCACAACAGTGTTCATCAGTTATCCTCCTGGTGCGAAACAGCCTTTGCGATGGTAGTTGCGACGAGCCCATTTACGAGCGTCAGGACTACGACCGCTGTGAGGATCTCACGCTTATTCAGTCGAATCCCCTCCTCAACGACGGTGGTCTTGTTCTTGTTCGGTTCAGCGTCAACCATCTTGAGCTCCAGTTTCTTGTTCTTAAACAGCATGGTGTCTCTCCTTTGCAATCGAGCAAAAGATAAAGGCCGTGTGAGGGTCTTATCTTTTTGTTGTAATTAGTCTTCGGGGTCGGTGTCTTCTTCGTCGGACCAGCTGTCCAGAGCGGTCTTGATGACGTGACCGAGGACTGCGACAGTCAATCCGCCGACAACTGTGAAGACCGTTTTGGTCAGCAGTTGCTTGCGAAGAATCTTGTTCAGTCGGACGATCTCTTCATCAGAGGCGTTCAGGATGGTGGTGGTTTCGTTGATGTCCATTTTATCTCCTTAGTTGAGGTTATTACTTCTACTATAGGGCTTGTAATTCTTGCGAGGCTGAGCTCTCTTCGCAGGTTCGAATCGGGGCGTGATTTACACCACAATCCGGGCACTTGACAACGATAAAAGCGGCGGGAATTTTCAGATCATACATGATGTATCTCCTTAGTAAGAAAACTAAAAGACCGTGTGAGGGTCTAGTAGTTTTGTTGGTATTAGTCTTGGTTGAGGGTGCTGGCGAGGAACTTCTCGGCGAGGCCTTCGCTCACGATGAACTCGTCACGCTGGTTGAGGAGGGCTCCGTAGACGACGCTGGAAATCACAGTGGAAACTGTAACGCCGGCGACGTACGCGAAACCGACCTTGTGGGCGGCGACGAAGTTAACGGGGGCTTTGGCGATCTTCTTGATGTCCATGATGTGCTCCTTAGTTAGGGTTAATACTTCTATTAAGAGGCTTGTAATTCTTGCGAGACACAAAGAAAACAAGAAGGATTGCGAATGATAATTGGCAATGTTGACTAGCTTGTTACGGCTATGGGCTTCTTGTTTTAATGGGAAGATTAGATCTTCTTCATTACAGTGTGAGTAAATCCTGCGAGCAAAACTTAAAGTCCTTGTGGGGACTCTAAGCCTTGAACTTACTTCTCTTCCTGGATGGTGGTGTTCTTCTTGGCAGCACGCTTGGTGCGACGGTCCGAATACTTCTCGTAGGCGATTCCGATCAGCATCATACCGCCGAACGCTCCGGCCGTGGAAACGACGGAGAGCGCGAGGGTCTTTGCGATCTGAACGCCAAACGAGTCTTCGGTGGCGTCGATGTCGTTGGTGATGTCTTCGATGTCCATGATTTCTCCTTGGGTTAGTTGGGGGGTTCATTATAGGCCTTGTAAATCCTGCGAGCAAAAATTTAAAGGAGAGTAAACTTCGCGGTTACTTGCATTCAGATAGTGGGGTTTGCACCTAATGATCTAGTCATCACGACCTAGCATTTGTCAAGCAAATGTGTGGGGTCTCTTAAGGGTATCTGAATACTCTTCTTCATTATAGGCCTTGTAAATTCTGCGAGCAAAAGAGAAAGTCCGTGTTAGGGACCTCTCTTTTGTTCCTTAGAAATTAAGGGTGATGTCTTTGAATTTGATGTCGGTGAATACTCGATCCGAGTGCTTCTTCAGCACGTCGATGGGCATGTCTTCGAGAGCACCCAGGTAAGCTTTCGACATGTAATCGAAGCTGGCCTCCTTGTTGCGGATGCGGGCTTTGAGTTTGTCGATGTAGATTGACTGGGCACAAGCGACGATGATGCTTGTGGCGGCTGAACCAGCGAGGATGAGGATACGGGTTTTGTCGTCCATGATTATCTCCTTGGTTTGGTGGGGTTCATTATAAGCCTTGTAAATCTTGCGAACAAAAGAGAAAGGCCTTGTGGGCCTCACTCCTTTAAACTGTTACAGAACTGAGTAGTTCCATGTCTTCGGCGGTCAGAGTTACTTCCTCCGTTTTCGTGTTGACAATGGCGTAAAGGCGTTCGATCTTGCAGGTATAATATTGACCGGGCTTTATGGGCAACTCGGGATCATCGAAATGTCCGAGCCATTTGTAGCCACGATCTCTTAGTCCTTGCAGGATCTGGCTCGCTTTGTGTACGCCACCGTCTGAGAGTTCGGGGAAGGAAAGCTGAATTCGTTGATTCATGGTTTACCTTTCTTTTGGGGTTCATTATAAGCGCTGTAATTTGTGCGAACAATTTTTTAAAGCGTTGTAAAACTAAAAGCCTTTGTGGGGCTGTTAGTTTTTGTGGAACTTGTACTGGGGTTTTATTACTTCATGATCTTGTTGCAGATGGCCTGGTTGGCGTCGTTGATCATCACGGGCACGGATTTGACTGCCGTGGAGGCGATGAAGACGGCGACCATGGGGACAGCTTTGACAGTGTTGATGATGTTCATTGTGTTCTCCTTAGTAGTGGGTTTCTTCTATTATAAGCCTTGTGATTTCTGCGAAGAAAGAAGGAGTACGTGTTAGGTACTCGATCTTTTGACTACGCCTTGTGAGGGTCCAAAGTCATGTACATGGTGAAACCTTTGCGGTGGACGTTGTAGTCGTAGGAACCGGGTTCGACGGTGTGGTTGATACCACCAACCGATTTGAGCAACTTTGCGAGTGCTTTCTGGCGGATGGAGGTACCGTACATGTCGTAACGGTCTTCGGTGACTACAACGAGCAGGGGCTTGGTCTTCTTGAACATGGGTGTTCCTTTCGTTGTGGGGGTCATTATATAGTGTGTAATTCTTGCGAACAATTTTTTAAAGCGTTGTAAAATAGGAGTACCTGTGATTTCGCTTTGTGGGCGGGTCACAGGTACTCCTATTTTGATTACGTCTTTGTTGGTTGTTGCGTGGGCTACTTGCCTTTGCCGACGAAACTCAGTGCTTTGGTCACAATCACTTCACCGCTCTTCTCGAACACGAGGATTGCCGCGATTCCGATGAGGTTGCTTGCTGGCTGGAGCAGATCGACCATCCCCACTCGACGCTTCTCCTGGGTAGGAGGGAGCATCTTGTGGAGGCGTTCGATCTGCTCGAGGTGCAGAACATAGTCTTCGGAACCGACGACGAATCCGCGGAGCTCTTCGATGAGTTCGGCGATTGCGGTCTTAAGTTGGGTCTCGTGTGCGTTGGTTTTAGTAAACATACGGGTCTCCTTTCAAGAGGGTTCTCATTATAGCCCGTGTGATTACTGCGAGGCTCCCGTATTGGTCACCTTGAACACCATAGTACCCTTGTCCTTGACCGACTCCAGATCGTTCTCCAGAACCAGCTTCAAAGAGTCGCCATCCTCGGAGGGAGTGACGAGAACTTCGCCGTCAATACCCTTTTCGGACCTCTTGTAGTTACTCTTGCTCACCTTGACCGTAACACCCAGGAATACGGAGACGGCCGCGATAATACCAACGACCTCTTCCGCGTAGGGAAGCCCTACGATCTGTGAAATGGTGAAGTACAGCGTGCCCAAAGCCGGCAGGTAGACCAATGCGGCATTGCGGAACGCGTCGTAGGTCACAGGGCCCAGGGTAGGACTAGTCTTGCTGTGGTCGGACATATACTGCCTCCGTGTCGGGTGTATTGTAATCGATTCCGGTGATCTCAGTGAATTCATCTGCCGTGATCCACTTTTTCAGGACAGCATTACGAAGTCTAGTCTCGTTCCAGAGGCTATTCTCCCAGTAATACTTGACCTGCTCATATTTAGGGCTGTGTTCCATTAGAGCTCCACATCTGCCATCATAGCGAGATACTCGATGTTGGCCTTCATGTTCTCGATTTCCCAGTTAACCTCTGGAGTTTCCTCGAAAGCGTACCAGAACTCGCCGTCTTCCCCAGATGGCTTCTTGACAAACCTAACGTTAGTAAGTTCCTGCGTTACTGCGTTGTTAGTCACGAACACCTGGGTCTGCGGACCTCGAACATCACTGAGATCGAGTTCCACGTCTGAGATATACAGAGTGAGGTTCTTAGTCAGTCTGTCGAAGTTGACACCATTGAGAAAGGTAATGTTATAGATATCATCCATCGGGTTGCCTTCTTTCTTAGATGATACAGGCGACAGCTCGGACGCCTAGAATGGCCGTAACGTTACCTTCGTTCTGAACTGACTGGAACGGTGTACCGACGTAAGCGGCCTTACCGGTCTTAACCAAGTCGCGAAGCCACGATCCAGGTCCAGCTGCAGCACGAATATACTCAGGGGCCAAACGGAACAATGCCAACTGAGTAGCACCATCAGTCTGCGTCGTCTTGTAATATGTCTGACCAAACATCATCAGACCAGAAGCAACATGGGCAGTAGCAGTGTACCAACCGACGTTGGACGGAGAGCCATCACTGGTAACACCGTTGACGTAAATGGTCTTGATGGGGTATACGTGCGAGCTACCAAATGCCGTCTTCACCAACGGTCCCACATTGTTGGTGACTTCCTTATCAATAGCCGTAGTAACATAACCAGAGTCGGTGACGTTACCAGCATTCCACTGGCAAGAAGTGACGTTTGTATCAGACACAACAACCAGGTGGGGTTTGGTGTTGTTTGGGTTACCCGAGTTGATGTAATAGTTAATATCAGCGATACGGTAGTTGACGCTGTTGATGCGCCAGTAGTCACCAATATACAGATCTTCGAACGTCTGGTTTGCAATCGCAGCACTTTGTGCAGCAGTAACCGCAGTACCCAGGTACTTACCACGGAAGACGTTACGGTGCATAACCGAGGGATCCGTGCTTGGGTTAAGCAGTCGGCTAGCAGCGTAAGGAGTTGCCGCAGTACCGATCATCTTTGTGAGGTTAGCTGCTACGATAGCGTTGTTGTTAGCCGTACGAGCCACGTAATATAGCGCATACTGCTTTACTGTAGCTGTTGAGACGAGAGTGGGTCGCTGAGGGCTGGTGCCTGCTGTACCACGCTGATAGAAAATACGGTTAGCCCGAACTGACTCTGAGCTGTCCATTTCTAGGATGATAGCATCAATACGAGGATTAGCAGCATCTGCAGCATCCGCTGTAATCGACACTTCAGCGTCGTTGTATGTCCATGTCTGCTTGAACCAGCTACGTCCAGTCCCCAAAATAAGGTTCTGGGTACCGTTAGCAGTTACACGAAACTCGTTACCAAATCCCGAGATGATGCCCTCATCAAGGACGGCATCAAACATACGTGCAAAGTCAACTGCGTCATACTTTCTATCCCCAGATACGGAGTTGTAGAATCCATATTGGACGGTCATGTTTATCCTTTCTATGGGATAGTTTAAGTAGCAGCCAGGGTCGGATATGCTTTCATACCCGTCGGTGTGTAAGCTCTAATGAACTCTACCACGCGAGAGGAAGCACCAGCACCGTACGAGTTTTCCATCTGGATAATATCGCCCATCCAGAAATGCGTAAGGTACTTAGCAGAGTCGACGATCTCAATCGAACCATCAAAGGTAGTAACCACACCGTTGTCAGTAAGGTTTTCGAGTCCCTTTTGCTGAAGTTGTTTCAGATATGTCGCAGCTGGAGTGGTAGCCCCATCCACGGTAGAGGTGATACTCGAGGCATCAGTGTAGATCTCTCGTCTGTTTAGACCGCTAGCGGTTCCAGACTTGATGGCGATTTGAGCGAAGCGCTTGTTTGCGTCTTGACCTTCACCACCAACCAAAGTAACAGTCTTGCGGCCACGAACCGACCTAAGATATGTACTACCACCCATGTTGTCAAAGTCTGGAGAGAACATGACAACCTGACGAACACCCTGGCTATAACTACGATCGACGCCTGCGTACAACTTGAACTGGAATACACCAGGAGTCGGCATCAGAATTTGGAAACCAATATCATACGCAGCACAGAGTTCCGAGATTGCCGTGTACAAATTAGTACCCAGATATTGAGTATCAATCTGCAAGCTGGTAATCAAGGGATCCGTCGAGTCAATCATCGAAAGGTTGCTGATCTTACGAGTAGAGTCAGTTGGTGAGATAGCTGCTTCATTGAGCAATCTCTTGACAGCTGTCTGCAAGCTTCCAGAGAGTGTGTAGTACCCCCATAGAATTCGGCGGTCAAGAATATACTCAAGCGATACACCAGTGACTTTGAGTTTAGAACCAGATTCAGCGTCGTCGACGATCTCGATCGTGTCAAGGATCATAACACGGTAATCTTCGTCAGATACCAGGTAGTAGTCTTCTTTGTACTTTGAAATATTCGCACGGCTGGCTGCAACATGTAGCTCAAAGTCACCAGCAGATGCATATCGATCTGTCCAGATAAGAGTATCGTAATCTTCAACAACGTCAACTGCTTGAAAGCTTGTGTTAAGAAGAGTATATGCCATTACTACAACCCTTCGTAATATGTCAGGCTTTCCATGGTGATTTGGAGATTAGCAACGCCGGACGTAGCACTGTAGGAGAATGTGTTTTCACCCTTAGACAGTGACAGCCAAGACGATCCGCGCTCAAATGCATTGAGGATATTTGTGGTAGTACCTCTGCGGAACAACTTGACGGACTTGGAACCCTTGTTGGTGTTGATTAGGATCTCGTCACCAGCGCTGATACCTGTACCGGTCATGCTTGCGATGGTCGTAGAGTTGATTCGAACAGCTTCGTTGTTAACCGGATCGTAAATAACAACGTTACCTACGTTACCCAGAGCCTTGATCGATATCTTGAGACCGACTTCGCCATCGCCTTCATAGACGACGGTACGTTCGTAGTTGGTGTTCAAACGACTGAACTCCAACAAGTCTTCAGTGAGTGATTCGTTAGAGAACGGGAATTCAAACAACGCTTCAACGTTGAAGAAGAGAGTGTTAGTGACGCCGTCTTCACTGACGTCAAGGAAATATGCGCTTTCGCAGACGATGGAAACCTGAGTAGTTCCTTCTGCGCTGAAAATTGTGGGGGCGTTGGATTCAACGTATCCGGTAACACCTGCTAGGCGCGTACCAGTATCGAAGATCAACGTGACCATCTTACCAATAGGGAAATATCGATAAGACTTGAGGCGGTTTGCTTCGATAGAGGGGTTATCGGTGAACCCCAACTTGAAGACAATATTCCGCCCCCCTACGGTGGACGAGTTGTAAATTACCCCGTCCACCGTAGAGATTTTGGAAGTGTTGATATCCGCTTTGACAGGACCGAGGCCCTCGATGTCAAACACCTTGAAACCCGACGACTCGGGATCGTTCAACTGTAGGGTTAGAATTTCCCCCAAGTAGTTAACAACTGTTGCGGATTTCACGGCTTCTTGATCACTTCCTTTGTTGTGGACAGCAGGTTCTTGGTGTTCCTGTAGATTTCTACGGCATCCAAGGCCTTAGGCGAATTGTTGTACTGCTTGAGTTCGATCTTTGGACCACTGTTATCCGTAGCAACCGCGGTCTTAGCAGCGAACTGTGCTTCGGCATTGCTTCTTTCGATAGCAGCTGCTTCAGCATAAGGACGTCCAACATCGAGCGTGGGCGATCCGAACATACCATTAACGAGTCTCGAATCCCTCTGGATCGCAGAAAGATCAAGCACTGGTGTAATGGTTGGGGCTGTGTTCATTTCGTTTGTGACGATATCACCCAGGCGAGCCATACTCGACTTGAGGTTGGACATTGCTTCATTACCCATATCTACAACCGCGTCACTCATCATATCAGAGTTCTTCTCGATACCCAAAGCAGCACCTTCAGCAGACCACGCACCAACCTTGAAGAATTCCTTCGAGGGGGATGCGATACCGAGAAGATCCTTTGCTGCAGACAGAGCCTTACTAGCCATATCTTTAGCTGCCTGGATAGCACGAGAGGCGCCACTCGCAAGACCACCGGTCATACCATCAACGATGGCTGTTGCTAGACTCAAACCAGCTTCGCGCATTCTGGCCGAGTTCCGGTTAATACCGTCAGCAAGACCCTGAACGAACGAAATAACTAGGTTGATACCAGACTGAATGATGCGAGGAAGCTGCGCGGAAATACCATTAATGAACTGCACAATCAGGTTAGCAGCAGCCGCAACGATTCCACCGATATTAGCGGCGATACCGTTTAGGATACCAATAACCAGCTTGGCGCCTCGATCCACCAAGACCGGAACGCCCTGTGCAATTCTGTCGGCCATCATAAGCACCAACATCCACAGGGTGTCGATGATTTGTGGCGCAACAGCTCTAATAGCAGCTATCAGAGACAACAGTACAGTAGTAATGGCACCAACGAATGCAGGACCGCTGACCGCAATGACGTTTGCAAACGCCACAACACCTAGAGCAAATTGCTCCATGGCGAATGGAATCTGTGCAATCACTGCACCCAACAGGACTGTGATTGTCGATGCTAGGATAGCTCCCGAAGCAGTAAGAGCGGTCAAACCAACAGAGAAGGCCAGGAGACCCACACCTGCTGCAAGAACACCAACACCGATCAGACCCATTGCAATACCCAGACCAATAAGACCTGGAAGTGCGGGAATAAGGAGAATACCAGCGACACCGATAATCGTCAATGCAGCAGCGAGAACTGTAAGGCCCGCACCAATCTCGGCCCATGTCATCTCACCGAGTGTGGTGAGGACCGGAGCCAGGATAGCTAGAGCCCCTGCAGCAATCACAAGTGCAGCAGCACCCGGAAGAGCTGCCACCATAGCGGTCAGGCCGACAGCGAGAATGATCAAGGATCCGGCAAGAATCGCCATCACCTTACCAAACTCACTCCACGACATCGTCGCCATTTCCTGAAGAGCCCCCGACAGGACCACCAGTGCAGCAGCGGCAATAACCAATGCTGCGGCACCTGGGAGGGCTGCAGTCATCAGATATAGACCACCAGCAATGATGGCTAGGGATCCTGCAAGAGTTGCCATAGCAACAGCAAACTCACCCCAGGACATTCCACCCATAGAGGCTAGAGCATCGCTGAGAATAAGAAGTGCTGCTGAGGCAACCACCAACGCTGCAGCACCACCCAAGGCGCCCGTCATAAGGTTCAGACCAACAGCAAGGATGGCCATCGAGCCAGCAAGAGCGGCCATAGCTACGGCGAGTTCGCCCCAAGTCATGCCGCTCATTTTCTCGAGGGCACTACTGAGGATAAACAATGCTGCAGAAACAACAACCAGCGATGCTGCCTGAACGGCCATATTTGTAGGCATCAGGCGCATAGCTCCCGCTAGAACACCTAGACCCACAGCCACACCAGCCATACCCTTGGCCATTTCAGCCCAGGACATGCCCGAGAATTTCTCGACAGCCTTCGCTAGAATAAGCAAAGAACTAGCAAGAATAACCATGGCGATACCGGTAGTGATCATTCCCGGAGCACTCTTAGAAAGTCCCTTAGAGAGACCAACCATGAGACCCATGAGGACAGCGACGCCGGTAAGGCCCTTGGCCAACTCATCCCAGTCATATCCTGCGAGCTTACCTACAGCCAGCGCCAAGATACCAATGGCAATAGCGAGCACAATCATTGCTGCGCCAAGAATGGTCATCTTAGCAGCGCCCGTAGCAGTTCCGATTTTCTCGAACACCGCCATAGCACCAGCAAGCTGGCCCATCATTACCGTGATGGCACCCAGCGACACAGCCAACTTAGCAGAGTCAATAAATGACAAAGCGACAATTGACACCGTGAGCAAAGCCAAGGCGCCTGCGATTTTCAGGAGCGTATCAGCCTTGAGGTTAGCCTGCATCTGCTCGAGGGATCCGGTGACCCCGTCAAGGATCCCCTTCATCTTATCGAGGAAGCCGCCGGCGATATCATCGCCACCTTCAGTGAACTTATCAACAAACTTCTTGATGAGTAGCACCACACCAGCCAGAAGGCCTGTGTTGATGAGGTCAAGAATCGAGTCGAAGTTACCGCTTGAGAAGGCAGTCTTAAGACCATCCATCACACCGCCGAATACTTCTCCCAATCGATCAGTCAGAGGACTAATAAATGAGAAGAAGGCTCGGGCACCAGCTGTAGCGCCATCCCAGACGGACCGGAATGTTTCACCAATCTGACCCAGACGGTCACCAATCCTACCGAATATCGAGAGGACGCCATCGAACCCACTGAAGTCAGGAGTTTCGAAATTGGTGAACAGAGAACCGATAAGTTTACCAAGACCAACAAGCAGGCCAAGGGGGACAGCCAGTACATTCTTAAGTCCTGTGAAGAACTTGGTCAGACCTTCACCATTTTTGATGGCATCTCGAACGCTGACCAAGAAATCACCGAGGGATCCGGTGATGTTGAGGATGCTAGTGCCCCCACCATCCATCATACCAAACAGATCAGCGAAGACTCCAAAGAGCCCCACAATGATCATTCGACCGATGTCTAGGACGGCAAATATGCCCTTGAATGTACTCTTAAGATTGGCTGAGTTCTCTCCGCTAAGCGTAAGAGTAGCAGCAAAGTCTCGAATAGCGACTGTGATGTTGTAAAGCTGCTCGCCAGTTGTTGCGGGGAAGATTTCTCGGAAGGCGTCCTTGATAGGCGTAACCACACTCATCAAGGCTGTGAATGCGTTCTTGACTGTGTCGATTAGAGCGGTACGACCGCCCATGTCTTTCCAGTCTTGCAGCATGTTATTACGAGCATCCGAAGACGCGTCGATCATACCACTGAGAGTCTGATAGACTCCCGACCACATAGCTTTAGCCTCTTCGAAGTCACCGAAGATAAGCTGCCAAGTCTTTGCCCATCCGGATCCCGCAGTTTCCTGCAGAGTTCCCATGAGCTGAGTAACAGTCTTAACCTCAGTAGCAGCAGCCTTGGCGGTCTTAGCGGTCTGCTGAATAGCCGCGATCTCGGCCTCAGAGAAGCCTTGTGCCGCAAGTTCAGCATCCGTAAGGTCACCAGTGAACTGCTGAAGTGTTGCCGTCAGGACATCCTTAGACAGCCACGGAGTTCCACCACCGTCTGCGGAAATTGAGTCTCGGAAAGACTCACCAGCAATCTTGACGTTCTGCATCGGGCCCTCAAGAGAGACCGCAGATTCCTCAAGTTGTCCCATTTTGACGGCTGTGGTAGCAAGTGCACGCTGGAAGACCGTACCACCCATACCGGCGTTGACCACCGAGTTCCAGTCCATAAGCCCGACCTTGCCGGACGAGATAGCCTGGGAGAGCTGGTACATAGCCGTAGCAGCTTGCTGCGAGTTAGAGCCCGAGAGTGCCGCCAGGTTGGCGATACCCTTAATCGAGGCTGTCGACTCTTTAAGACCAACACCAGCAGCCGTGAAGGTACCGATGTTTCGAGCCATCTCGGCAAAGTTGTAGATGGTCTGGTCGGAGTAGGTGTTAAGTTCAGCAAGCGCACTGTTAACATCAGTCAGAGTAGCGCCAGACGCCTGCGTGTTAGCAAGAATCGTCTGAATAGAGTTTAGGTTAGTCTCGTACTCCTGCAGACCCTGTTTGATCGGGTCGACGGTAAGAGACTTGACAAGCTGAGAGCCGGCCGCGATAGCCGACTGAGTAATCGTAGCCAACGCAGTAACACCAATTACGGTGAGAGCGTTGAACTTAGAAGCGATGGTTTCGACACCCTGGGCAATGTTAGCCAGAGAGAAGCGCTTACCGGCAGCGTCGAGTTCAGAAAGGCTAGCCGCGGATCCCTTGAGATCCAAACCCTTCTTCAGGTCGCCGAGAGACTTGTTTGTGTCAGCAACACCCTTTTGGAACTGGGCGTTGTTGAACTTCATCTCTACGACGCGTTCGTCAATGCTACTCATGCAGAGGTCACCACCTTCCAGACTTCATCTGCGATCTTATCAAACACGGGACGAATCGCAGGATTGATGTAGTTCCGACCAGCAACATAACCACCAGTTCCGGTACCGTGACCGTATTGGAGAATAATCGCGATAGGAACACCATCAACTACGTGACCGTTGGTCCAGGTAATGACGGCGGAGCTCTGAGATATCTTTACAGAATAGTCCCAAAGCGCCGCCGTCTCACCCGAATCAACAGGAGTTGCCGACGAGAGAGCTTGTACACCCTGTTGACCTTGCTTACTTACTGCCCTGAACATTTCGCCGCGAGACATAGCGTTCAGAAACTTGAAAGTTCGTTTTAGATCACCACTAGATGTAAAGCTAATCACAGCAACTCCTTATATTATAGCGGACTCGAGATCGGACCCGCTAGTTGCCAAATACCACTAGTATCAACAATATATAGTGAATCGTCAATCAACACACTATCACCAATGGCACTTCTTGACGGCAGATTCTTGAAATACGAAACCACTGATACTGAGGTTGCCGGATCATCAAACCAGTAAGGAGTGAGGATCTGGTCATGATATGCATAGCTGGCAAGACCACCATCGAAGTACGGATATGCCTCCGTTCCTTCGTAGATAGCTAGTGCATCAACCCACATTTCACTGTCGCCAATAGCCGCACCGTTGTAGAACCTTAGAATAGCCGCATCATTATCTAGCGTAACAGTCCAAACAATCTCAAAATCTCCTGCAACGTTAGGTGCTGAAGGAGAATATTTAGCAGATCCATCATTGAGATAGAAACGCCGAGCTGTACCACCGGGAGATGTTTGTGCTGCCGTCAATCGACCTCGGATGCGCATCGTATACGTTCCGCCAGCCTTCAAAGCGTCAGCCGGCAAAGGCATAAACGTGTCACGACTGGTGGATGTTGGAATAATCCTAGCGGAACTAGGACCAGACGCACTCCATTCAGTTGACTGAATAACTGCGGCTAGAGTGGGATATGCGAGGACGCCAGCAATAGCTAGACCCGTCTTGATAGTTGTGCTATCATCAGGAGTACCTGTCCAACTAGTTGAGAAATCACCGACGTTAGGAGTGTTACCATCATAGTAGGCATTACTTACGTTGCCTTCATAGATCGAAAGTGCGTCAAACCAGACGTCGGGATCACCCATCATGCCGTTATTATACAGACGCAGATACCAGTTACCAGAACTAGGAACAGTGAATACCAACTTAGCTCGCTGCTCACCAACCTCATTCGGGAACGTATATGTGACGTTGTTAGTTCCACCGGTAGTACCAGTAAGCACTACAGTGGCAGCAGCACCTCCAGTTGGATATTTCTCAGCACGTCTATGCGTCACACCTAGAGTATAGGTCTTGCCAGCTTCTAGACCTCTAGGATTACCAACACTAGCAATCTCGGTATAAGCACTGCCTCGAGCAGAGTAGGTAGAAATAAGCCTGAGTGATTTACCGCCAAATGCAGACCAATCGGAAGATTGAACAGCATAAGCAACAGATGCTGGTGTGGGATATTGAGTAATACCAGTACCCTGCTTCTGACTAGAACTTGGTGCCGTTCCATTCCAGATATAGATGAAGTCTCCGGCATTAGTAGTATCACCGTCGAAATAAGCCAAAGCTACTGGTGCTTTTTCGATGAGGACATCGCCCATTTCGAAGATGTCACCCGACGTACCTGCTCCAGCAGTAGATACCATAGCAACGTTGAACAAATCAGTCGTGCTAACTGCCCGATCCAAGGTGAGAAGAATAACACTCTCACGCCAAGTCAGAGGACTAGTCCCATCAACAGTAATCAATCCTTCGGGGAAGTAATAATTACCATTGTTCGTGTGGGCTTGAATCCGATAGGGTCGAGTAGCCCGTGTCTTGACTCGGATCGCAATCTTATCTCCAGCCACCAATGATGTATCAGACGGAGCGCTGAAGACATATGGAGTAGCGGATCCGTCGGCTGTCGAACGCACTGCAAAACGAGTTGCGTCCCATTGTGCGGCAACAGAAGACAGCGCCACCCCCGAATATCTAGCCGTTGTCTTAGGGTTTGGATTGGTGCACAGATTGGACCGAACCGTGATAGCGGCGCCCGGGTTCTGGAAACTAGGATTGGTAGCCAAGTTAGTCTGAACAGTGACGACACTACCACTCAAAGACTCAAAGCTCGGGTTGGTAGCCAGGTTAGTAAGGGTAGCCCTATCGGCAGAGATCTTACCAACAAAGTTGAGAGCAGAAGTGAACTTCCAGAACTCAAACAGGGATGCCAGCTGCATCATGCTAGGAATACGAGGCTCGATACCGTCGGCACCGTACAAATATCCCTCGACATAGCTCAAGAGACCAGGCGCCGTCTTAGTTGAATCGATGTAGTAGTGAGCACTAGCTCGTCTACCGGATACCGAAACGGGACGGGTTGTCAGATCCCAACTAAAAGTCAGAGGATCGACGTTAGAATCCTGAGTCTGGTGATTCTTTTCGGTCGGAGATGCAAGAGCATTGTAAACCAGGTGGATGCGATATCCTAGAGAAGTACCATTGACATCGTCACCTAGTAGAGTACGATAGGAAAGAGAGAATTCTTGACGAGGCTGGAGTCCAAAGGCCAAACCGTTGCCGTCGAACGCTGTACCATCAATCTCAGCAAACTCGTCAGGGTAGGTGTAGGCTTCGATAGATGCTTCAAAGTCTTCCGGAGCGGTGTCGTTCAAATATTTGTAACCGTTGACATAGTAGGGAGTTGCTCCCCCGCCAACAATCTTTTCGGATACGGAGATAAGACCGTTCCAAGGAACACCGGGGCCGTCGTTAGGATACAGAACTCCACGATCAACGCCGACTTCGAATTTGCGTTGTCCGGTAGCACCCCAAACAAGCTTTGCCATGATGCACCTTTCTTTGTTTAGCCCTTGGTTCCCAATTCAGCTTTTCGCTTTGCGTTTAGATCGCGGTTTCTAGCGGCCAACTGAGCGGGACTCATTTTGGACTTGGCCTTACCCGTGTTCTGTTTGTCGCCGATAACCTTGATCAAGGTCATCAAACGACTAAAGTGCCAATACTGCACTTGGAAGTCAATCTGACCCGTGACAAGCCAGTAATATACAACTTCAGATGTAATGATCTCGTTGCGACCGGGTTTATCCGGCGTAGCACCAAACCAAGTCGCCGAACGCTTAGCGTTGATGTACCGGTTGATGTCGTCAAGATCCGAAGCGGAAAGTAGGTGATAGACGGCGGGATCGACGTCTTTGTTCAGGGTCATGCAGCGAACGTAATCGAGGACCTGAACGTTAGTCTTTTCGGCATTACCCAGGAAGGGAATCTCCCAAGTTTCCTCCCATTTTGAAATGGAGACCAGGGAATGCTCTAGCTCAAGCACAAACTTAACTGGAGGAATGAATTGGTTGATCTCCGCATTCCACAGTTCTTGTGTTTCAACTTCAAGTCTGAGCATTCCCTGATCTCCTTTCCTAATTGCTGGTTTACGCGAAGGTGTAGACCCAGTCGTCGTCCGAGCTGGCCGAGAGCTTGTAGCCCTGCGTCGCAACCGCGGTGACAACGGTGTCCTTCGTGATCGTAACGGTTCCGCTGACGGCCTTGCCATCGATGCGGTACTGAACACCGGTGACCGTGGGGATCGTGATGACCTTGGTCGTGGCGTTGTACGACGGAGCCGCCGCAGTGACGGCCGTGTTGGTACCCGACATGATGGAGGCAATCTCGGCGGGGAGGGGCAGACGGGGGTCCGTAGCGCCGCTACCGTAGAGGATGGCCTCGATCTCAGCAAGCTTGGCTGCCGGGACCTTGGTCGAGTCGATGGTGATCGTAGCCGACGGCTTGCTACCAGGAACGTCGACCGCGGTGGTCGTGAGCTCCCAGCTGAAGGTGATCGCCTCAGGCGACTCGTTGACGGTACCGAACGCCTTCTCCGTGGGAGCAGCAAGTGCCCCATAGATAAGGTGGATCTTGTAACCCTTGTCGGTACCAAGAACGTCATCACCAACGAGCGTGCGGTACGAAAGACCAAACGTCAGACGGTTCTGCTGACCGACAGTGATACCAGGAGCGATCTCCTTGGTACCGTCGTTGGCCGCAAACTCATCGGGGTAGGTGAAGGCTTCGATGGTTGCACCGAACTCCTCCGCCGAGATGAGGTTGAGGTACTTGATGTTGTCGGCGTACATCGGAGTAGCTTCGGCACCCGAGGGGCTTTCGCTAATCGAGACGAGACCATTCCAGGCCACGCCATTGACGTAGTTGCCGGCACTATCGCGCTGGTAAAGGACACCCTTGTTAACGCCGGTTTCGTAACGGCGCTGACCGGTGGCATCCCAAATGAGTGCTACCATTATATACTCCTTTAGAAGTAAAGATTGTAAACGAAGTGGTTCAGTTTATCTGCTCTAAACGCGCGTCCAAAGGAGCACCTAGGCAATTTGGAGATCGCGTGATGAACCGGACTGTCCGGATCCCTATCGATTACCGTGATTTCCCAACGCCAAGTCTGAAGATATGGCGCGTTGTCTGCGTGTTGGGTAGAGAGCTCATCAATGTTGTAAATGATGGCGGGGTACTTCATCTGCGTATTGCTAGGCTGTTGGAAGTGGACTTCGTCTGAGCCTAGAATAACCTCAAGGAGTGTCTGAAGTTCAAGCCTTCGGTCCATTGTACACCTCCCCCAAACGCAGAATAAGACGGGGACGCTCTACATCGACAGTTGTAACCGTCCAGAGCGTCCCCATCCATTCGACGTACTGAATGGCAGCGAAGTGTTCGTTGGCAAAGGCGTCAGCAACAATACTGATTGAGTTAGAAACAGCGAGATCGCTAATAGGTCTCTCACCCTCAAGCCTGCGGATATTTTTGAGGACGTCACCGAAGTATTCTTTCTCAACGATGACGTCCTCAGTTACTCCGGGCTTGGTTCTCACAGAATGCGAATAGCCGACCTTACCGAAGAATCGTGCCATTTTGAAGACTACGCGGTGTAGATGTAGTCCCAGTTGTTAACCGTGTTCGCCGGGAACGAGTAACCCTTGGCGGCGCGAGCCTCAACGGTCGTGTCCTCAGCAATGGTACGGTTACCGTCCTGCACGTCAACACCATCGATCGAGTAGATGACACCGTCAACGTCCGGGATCGTCAGCACGTGGGTCGAGCTGTTGTAGGACGGCTGCGGCGGGGTCACCACGGTGCCGAGCGAGCGCTTGATGACGACAGCCGACTTGGGCTTGGTCAGGGCACCCGAGACACGGGTCTCGATCAGGTACTTCTCCTGGTTGAAGTCGATGTCGAAGTCGCTGAACATCGTGACATCGCCACCGCGGTCCGTACCGATGGTGTAGTCGGTCAGGTTGACCACGATACCAAGGATGTCGGGAGCGTCGTCCATGACCTCGACGGTCACGATCTTGGCAACACGCAGAGCCGAAGCCAGAGCAGCCTCGGTCTCGTACAGACGACGGCCCATCTTGTCCTCGAGGAGGATGAGGTCGGTCAGCGTCTTGTCCGTGGTGTAGAACGTGGGGGTACCGGTACCCTTGTAGTACGTACGGGCACGGAGGACAGCGGTGATGATCTCCTTGGGAGCCAGCTCCGAGGTCAGGTTGACCTGGTGAGCGTACATCTCGTTGTCGTAGGCGATCGGACGGATGTGGTCCTCGTCGATCTTGTCGTCGTCATCCGCGTCACGACCGTCACCGATCAGGATGGCACGAGCAAGTTCCTCGTCGAGCATGACGCGCATCTCGGCCTTGAGCCAAGCAACGATGTCCAGCGAGGTGATCTCCAGGATGTCGTCCCGGTCGAGCTTCTGCTTCTTGTAGATGGTCTTGGCCGTGGTGACACGCTTCAGGAGCTTGATCACCTCGTCCTTCTTGAGGGTGCCCTTGACGTAACCCTTGGCGCGAGCCTCTTCGGCCGTGATGTCAACAGCAGTCGACTTGATTCGCGAGAAGGGAGCCTTGCGGGTGGCGCCCAGGACGTCCTTGACCCACTCGGTACGACGACCGATGATCTCAGGCGAGTTCGCCAGGTTCTGAGCATCCGGGAACAGGACATCGATGTTGTCGATACCATACTCACCAGCGTGAGCCAGCACGGACTCGGACAGGAGGCCGAACTTCGGACCGTCCTTGACGATCGTGGAAACCTCGGAGTGGCTCAGCGTGTGCTGTGCCGTGGTCGAACCACCGTTACCGGCAGTGTCAAAAATGTTGCGGCCCATGTCGGTACCTTCCTGGTGTGCGAGAGTGTCGGAGTTGTTGTCACCCTGAGCAAGGGTGGTGCCGTTGGTGGCTTCGCCGATCATGAAGTAGACCAGCGCTTTCTGCTCTTCGGTGAAGCTGTCGAATACATCTTCGGCGGTCTTATCGGCCATGTTAGTTCCTTCTGCGTGAGAAATGTCGGAGTCTTCTTCATCGTCGTCTTCGTCATCATCGTCATCTTCGTCCCCAAGGGCCTCAGAAAGCATGTGACGGACAACAGCTGCTTGAGTGTCATCGAGCGTATCAAGTACGTCGGCGATACTCAGTTCGTCATCCCCTTCTTCATCCGAGTGGCCCAGGGCCTCAGTAAGCATGTGGCGAACCACAGCAGACTGCTCTTCGGTGAAAGTGGCGAAGACGTCGGCGATACTCTTTTCCTCATCACCATCGGTATGAGCGATAGAGGCCTGCTCGTCCTCGACTACCTCCTCGCCGGGAGTAATCGAGTGCGTGTCGTCGTTGAAGATAATAGCTTCCTCTTCAATCGGCGTCATGGTACCATCACCGTGCATCATGTTGACGTTATCGATGGTGGCGCCAGGGTTAGCACCAGCAAGAACGAGACTGACCTCACGAATCATACCGTGAGTAACGTCCTTACCAGTAACTCCGCTGTGGACCAGCTGGTTAGCGTAGATGGACAGAGCCTCCACGTCGCCGTGCTGGACGAGCTGCTTAGAGTCCCGACCCTTCTCGGTGTCATTGAAGAAGCCGTAGGCGTAAACGCCATCTTCACGGTGCTCCAGAATTGCGTGACCGAGAACGTTCTCAGGACCATTGTGCTGGTGCTGCCAGACGAGAGGGACACGCTGCTTGTCCTGGTGCTGGAAAGCACCCGACATAATTGTCCGACCATCGGAGCACTTGATACCATTCTTTGAAGCGTAACCGCTAAAGTCAGGCTTGGGTGCCATTTTGAAGTATTCCTTTCTGTTCCTTGCGGACCGAGGTCCGAGTAGTCTTAACTGCGTCAACCATCAGCAGACCTGGCTCGATCTGTGACGGCATCCAGCTCACCCACATCGACCGGCGGCAAGGCTTCTTGACCTGCAGCTGTTTTGGCGATCGGCATGTTCGAGTTACGCAGTTCGTTGGCCTTCGGATCCTTAGAAGGACGGAAGCCAATGATGCCACGAACCTCGTTGGAAGAGAGGATCTCGTTTCGGGTAAATTTGTCAGCAATCTCGGCCATAGAGCCAACAGGAACCAGACTGAACGGATCCCTGAAGAACTTGATGGTCTGAAGCTGGGTGCGAGCTGTCTTCGTAAGGAACGTACGAGTCATAGCTTGCGTGACCGCGGTCATGATGGGTTCAATGGTGCGGTTGTAGTAGTTGAGCATGACTTCTTCGGAGGCAGAGCCCTCAAAGACTTCTTTAGTAATGCCCAGCTGACCATAGAGCATGTTGGTCAGATACTCGACCTGTGCCAACATGTTGTTCTCGGCGGGACGGTTGAGCTGTGTGATCTTCTCGTTGCCGTCCACGTATGCAATGCCGTACTTAGACCCCTTGAGCTGCATCTCGATGTCTTTACGACGAGCGTTTGCTTGTTCTCGTTTGGTGTCGGTACGAACTGTATACGGCAGCTGAACGATAAGGTCCAACTTACCCGAACTGGTCTGTTCGTCAATAGCATCCAGCATCTGCAGTTTACGAGTGAGACGCGACAAAGTCGAGTTAGGCTCGTTCATGACAGACGATAGAGGGTTTTCGACAATAGCAACCGCCGACTTCGACATCACCATTTCCTGATGAAGCCCAGTGCGATCATTGTAAACATTAACTCGGACGTGCCGCGGATACCAACCGATCACCTCAGCAACTCGCAAGGTACGAATATCGTACCCTGTGTAGATGTTAGGGTTCTCGGAAGTATCAACCGGAACAATAGCGATAGCGCCCTTATCCAACAACGTCATTACGACGTCCTGCATAAAGGCACGAGCACCTTGATCGATATTAGCCTCAACGCTCAAGCAATTATTCAGACCACTAGAGACCGGCTCGAGAAACTGGTTGTTCTCATCCAGACGAGCATGAACCACATCAATGGCGGCCGCGTCAATAGCAATGCGAGTGTAGATCGAGTTAGTGAACGACCTGTCATTGCCCATGTTAAGTCGAACTTTATCAGGTCGCTGTCCATAAGACATACCTACCTGAGGCCCTACATTAAATGGAGAAAGACGATCCTCTTCAGGACGCGTAAACGCGTTCCAAGCGTGGGCAAGTCTATCACGTATGTTATCCGCCATGGTCACCTCCTTTCTGTATTAGAAGTTAGAGGCTAGCGACCCGTTGCGGCAGTAAGAGCTCCAGCGACACCGAAGAGAACAGCTGATGCAACCAGAGCCTGAGTAGCTTCCTTAGTGGTAGAAGACGTGGCCGTGTCCCAGGTGTCGCTGTACTTGTCAGAGGCGGCCCGCAGAGCGCGCTTTGCAGCCACCTTACCCTGAGTCTGCTTGTCAATCTTGTACTGCTGGCGAGCCTTCTGGTACGCCTCAGCGTCCTTCGGGAGACGGTTACGTGCGTCTTCGATGTTCTTGTTGTAGGCATCGCGGTCGGACTTACGCGCCTCTTTGTTTTTTGCACGAAGATCAGCCTTATTGGCGGCCTTCGTGTTCTTGATAGCCCCACCAGCGGCACGTCGGTTAGCCCCCAGATTCGAGCCCCCACCACTGTCAGAGCGCGCGGAACGCTTGCCCCACTTCATGCCCTTCACACCAAAGTGCTCAAGGAAATCATCAACTGCCACATCATTAGCCATTTCGGCTCCTTCGTTAGTTTGGCTATGAGCCGCTTCGGTTTCTTCCACGTCCATAGAAATGATCTGGCCGTTAGAATCGTATTCTACTTTAAATTTGAAATCAGCCATTAGAGATCCCTAATCGTCCAGTCAGGCATTCCGTCAGTTTCGACATTGTAGTCGAGCGCAACAACCTTTTTCTTGCCCGAGGGACTAACGCCCATCTCAGCAGCTGCCTCATTCCAACTATCAGTAGCGAGTTTAGAATACCCTTTGTAATACTTGGTTGCAATGGCTTTGTTTTTTGGAGCGTTAAGATCTTTACCCTTAAACTCGGGCTGGTCGTTATAGGCCCCGAGTTTTGCGTTGATCTTTCGGGCGCCACTGTTGAAAATGGCATAAGGATAACCGCTAGTCATCTTCTTTTCCCATTTAGCGTCAGCTTTAGCAAGCTTCTTTTCGGCTCTTGAGGGTTTAGTAGAGCCTCCAGAACCGCTAGAACCTCCAGAGTCGCCACCACTGTCAGAGCGCGCGGAACGCTTGCCCCACTTCATGCCCTTGACACCGAAGTGCTCAAGGAAATCATCAACACTATCAGTCATGTCAACCCCAAAGGTTTCTAATGTTAGCGGTTCTCGGATCGTTAGCAATGTCTTTGATGGTGCGCTTACCATATTCTAGGAGTGCTTTATCAACACCCGCATTGTGAGCGGCACCAGCAGCACCAAGAAGAACAATACTTGCGGCCGAAGCGTTACGCATATTACCTTTAAGAACGTTGACAACACCCCTAGTAGTTTTCTGGGCACCCTTTACGGTATCAGTACGCTTGCGTTTACCTCGAGCTTCTGAAGCTCGCTTAGCCATATCCTGACCATTCAGCTGTCGTTCAAACGACTCTTTGTAAGCAGCATCTTTAGACTTAGACTGAACAGTGCCATTGATGAGGCGACGTCTGACTCCTGCGCCCTCACCATAGTACATTTTAGCGCGAGCAAACTCTTTAGCGTCTTTACCGGCGTCTCTCTCGGTTCTACGCGAAGTACCAGCCGGACGCGAGGATGTCTTTCCCCATCGCATACCTTTAACGCCATAGTGAGCTAGAAACTCATCTACTTCACTCACTCAAATTCCTCCTTATTGGCTTTGTATGCGATCCAGGCATCCATGAGAGCCGATACGTTGTCAATCTTTTCAGCGTGCCGCTTCTTAAGCAGCTTGCGGTTACCGTTAGTGTCTTCCAGAGTAACAGCATTACCCATAGCAAACGTCATGAGCTCCTGATCGAAGATAAGCATTCGCTGCTCACTCAGAATCTTGAGTTCACCCAAAGGAACCGATTCAGTCTTGACGCCCTGAATAACCTTGACAATCCCGTTAGGATTGTTCTCCGCTTCCCAGCGTTTGACGAATTCGGTAGCGTTGTAGGGGTCGTAACCAAAGGCTGCAACTTCCCACTCTTGCTTAGTAATGTATTCCTCTAGATCTTCATAAACTGTCATCATGTCTAGGACAGTACATTCGATCACAACGAGGCTACCCTCATTGATGAATTGATCGTACTTGATGCGCATGGCTCCGGGGAGCTTCTGCAAAGTCAGTGAAGAAATATAGCTGCGGGTCTTGACGCCGAAGGTGCCGTTGGCCAGCGGGAACAAGAACGTGAACGCACAGAAGTCATCACCCTGTGAGAGGTCAGCACCCATGGCACAAGGCATCTGCCAGAACTCATTGAACTTATTGAACTTGATGGTTTCTTCATAAGTGAAGAAGTAGGTGTAACCCTCCATCGGGATACCAAAGCGCTTGGCCAAGATATCGTTACGTGAGGCCGGGGCTTTCTCAGCTCGTTCAACCTCTTGGTGATACACCTCGTAAGGTACGGTCTTTCCGATGTTCGGTTGAGCCTTAACCCACATAGCGGGGTTGTCGACTTCAGAAATATCGTCGAGCTTGTAGTACCAAATCGAGACGTGAGGGTTGTAGTAGTCACCCTTTAGGATGTCTAGTAGTTCCATTTTGATAGTGTCACCACTACCGTTACGGACAGTACCCTCGGAACTCATAGCTACGATGACATAGTCGTCTAGCTTAGATGCTCCCTGTTCAATAGCACCAATGACGTCTTCGCGGATGTCTCCGGAAAGCCACTCGTCGATCGTTGACACCTTAGGTCTGAGACCCTGGAGTTTGTTGATCGACATAGGTCGGACTTCGAGAATGGATCCTGTCAGGAAGTTCTCGACACCCTTCTTGGTAGACGCTAGTTTCACTCGGTTGATGCGGGAACCGCTGGTGTTCTGCATAGAACCGTCGGTGAGGAACTTAAAGAGTGGACCACGAGATCGAGTAATAGCAGTCCGAGCGGGACTCATGACCTCTTCTGCCTGCTTCATGGTAGGAGCGGTAGTGATCTGGTGGGTAGTGGCGGTGTCGATGTTCAAGAAGTACATCTGAATGCACTCTGCGTACATGGACTTAGCAGCACCACGAGCAACAATCAGATACTGCTTTTGTATCAAACGCTTCTTGATCGTCTTCATCACGTAGGAGCCACCGTGATTGTCTGCGTGAGGCACGTAGACCTGACGATCGACAAAGTAATACCAACCAAACAGTTGTTCTGCCCAGATCTTGAATGTGTCAAGAAGGTTGAGATCAGAACCGTCAGTAAGTGTTAGTTCGTTTTCGCAATAGGCGATGAATCCATCTACGGCTTTGTCGTCGTAATAGAAGTTGGGGTTAGCAATGAGATCATCGATTCGAAGCATCTCCATGCCAACTTCTCGATTGACATAAATTTCATCCCGCATCACAGCGTCGCGAAACAATCCGTAATACTTAGGTGTTGCTTTATTCGACAACGACATTGCTAACCCTCCCTTCTACTTCTTAATCGCTCCAAGAACTGCGTTGAACGATGCCTCTACGGCAAGTTTGGCACCCTGCTTGGCGTATTCGCTAGCAAGTTGCTTACCCGTCTTGCCTAGAACGTCTTCAGCAATTTTTTGCCCGCGATACTTAGTATTGGGGCTGAGCTTAGAATATTGCTGCTCTAGGTTCATTCGAGTAATAGCAGTCTGAAGCTCGGAGTTACTAAGAGCATCTGTACCACTACGCTTAGCTTTGAACTTCAAATCTTTTGCAGTCGACGCATCAGGGTGTGTGGGATCCCTCGACAAAGAAATCTGTTTGGTAGAACTAGATTTCCTCTTGCCCCACTTCATGCCCTTAACACCGTAGTGCGCGAGATAGTTTTCTGTTTCTTGACTCATGTTACTCCTCTCTCGTTAATATACGGTGGACACGTCAATGACGCCGGATACTTGCAAGGCTTTGGCACCATAACCAACAGCGGTCTGAGCTGCTACTGCAGTAGGAACAATATGTCCGAGTACCTTCTTAGTATCAGCAATACTCATCATAGTTGCCCATGTACTAGATGAAGCGGTGTACTCGAGTCCCAGGAAGTCCCAATAGCTAGCGTATTTAGCTGCATCCCCATTGTTCACGTCAGCAGTGTAGAAATATCCCCAAACCAAGCAACCAATTGCATGGAATTCATTCGCAATTGCAATACCGGTACCATAGAACTTTCCCATGATACGGTTCTTGTAATCGGGAATGGTCTTGATGTAGTTATAAAGATCTACTCGACCAGCTGTAGAAATATACTTCGGGTCTAGCATGAGAGTGTGCGTACCCGACCACCGATTGACCAGATCGGTTAGTCGGTAGTATTTAGCAGTGTTGAATCTAGAATCTCCACGACTGGGAAGGTCTTGAATAAGCGCTTCAATCTCAGCATCTGTATGATCGCTAAAGAACCAGTCAGTACCGCCGTTTGCCGCAGATGGACCAACAGAAGAACTTGTTCGGTTTGCTGTATTGTCATGGGCGCCCCAGAAGGTACCGTCTTTAGAACGGACCAGAGACATCTCCATGACATCGACGTGACAGATAGCGGATTCAAGATACCCACGCTCGCTGTGTTCCTGGTAATCCTTTGACCCGCCTCGGTGCGCCATGGTCCAAACACGAGTCATACTAACGAGATCTGGAACTAGAGATCCAGGATATACAGCAGTGACCTTAGCCAGCTGAATTTCCTGCGAACCATCCCACCAAGAAACCTTGCCGTCAATAATGTTACCTTGACCGTCGCTGATCTTCAAAGCAAGTCGAGTAGGAGTAGCATCGACTGCCGGCGGAATAACCAGCATGAAGGATCCACGGTTACCCGTTTGGTTAGGCCAACCTCGAGATACGGCGTCTCCAGTAGAACCATCAGCAGTGAGTTTACGGTGCGCAATAAGGAACGAGTTGATGGGGTTAGACCCAGCAATGATTGTCCAATATAGCTTAGTAAAGGGAGAGTCGACGGTCATTACGTCAGACTCGGTAGCCGCTGTGGCTTCTGCCTGGATGGATATGGCAAGGGATCCGGCAACTGCTCCGGACACCCCAGGTGTGGTCTGTGTCGTAAGGTTAGCGCCCTTAGAAAAGGCTCCCTTCAACCACGTTGAAATATCAGTTACACCACCGCTACCCCACTGAACATCAGCAAAAGCCGCGCCAGTTTTGGCTTGAGTAAAGGTCCAGGTGTTAGGATCTCCATCTACTCGTCGCTTGGCAAATACCGATAGGATACGAGAGCCAAGAAGTGACGGAGCCAACACCTGGACCCAACCCGAATTGCTGGGTGCCGTGATGGCATGGGCTTCCGAATTTGAAGCAGTTGTATGGATTGAGGCAACCATCCAGTCACCAACAGCAGGACCATCGGAACTAGGGACATTTACCGGAATCGGAGTTGTGCCCGAGTTGGTGGTTGTGAGGTGATTTTTGTATAGTGCCTCAGCCATAGTTTAAGCTCTCCAGTATACGGGACCCACAGGGGTATCAATCGGTACAACTGTGACACCAGCAGCCAAAAGAGGAGGAGGTGCGGCTGCGTTGATGAGTCCTCTAGCGGCGGAAGGCGTAGTAGCAGCCATGAAGTTTTTAGCTTGGCTGCTTACGTCTCTTAGGTCAAGTGCATCGTTGGGCCCCGAGGCGCGGGAGCCGCGTTGTGGGGTTGCCATTATGCTCCAATAGAAATGTGAATCGCGTTAGCTGCAACAGAACCCTGGGCAACGATTCGAACCGTGTTCAGGTCAACAATGAAGTAGTCATAGTCAACCTTCTGGCCAGTCGACAGATCCTTGACCAGGATGGAATTGACGTTGGCATTCAGGTTGTGGGCAATGTCAATGCTGGTCGTGAAGGCGGGAACGTTTGTCGCATACCGCTTAGCAAGCAAACCAAAGTTCGAGTCAATCGAGACACCGTTAGCGTCGACAACAACACCACCACTTGCCTTGGCCTTGACCGAGAAAGCAGTACCTGAAAGGTTGAGACCATCACCGTTAGTGTAAGCCTGGCCAGTTCCCGTCAGCGCCCAGACAAGAGCCGAGGTACCAACCACCGGGTCGTTAGCGGTCTGGTTGAACGTCTTGTCGGCGTTCGTGCTACCAGCCATGACGGTAACCGTAGCTGCCTGAAGCTCAGCATTGGCGTCAGCGTCATCTGCACGAGTAGGAGCACCAGAAGCGTTAACGACATAGATACCATTTTGAATGCCATCAGTCTGATCCTTGATGAGGATCCGGTTGCCGGCGACAAGCTGAACACCGTCAATGGTCTGACCAGCGGCGAACGACGTGGCAAGGGTGCCCGACGTCGTGGTAGCAACGCGAACAGGCTGCTTCCAAACGTAGCCCTGTGCAAGAGCGTCGACGTATGCCTTGTTGACACCATCGGTCGGGTTAGTCGGGGAAGCGACTCGGGTAATAGGCTGGTTGTTGACATCGGCGCCGGAGCGAAGCTGGGTAGACATAGTTCAATCCTTAGATGAAGGCCAGGATCCCTCGGGTGGGTTCCGGGAAAGAGACAGAGATCTGTTCAGTGGTGCTAATGACGTCGCCGTAGATGACAATGTCATTGTGGTCATAAGTTACGACCGAGACTGGTCGTCGGCCCAGCTTGTGAGCGACGACCCAAAGAGATTCAGGGAGTTCGATCGTAACCTCTCGAGGTTTAGCTCCACCTTCTCCGCCAGCCACTAGCGAATCAAGCCATTCCTGTTCAGTTCCTACGAAACCGTTCTTTACAGCAACTTGGTAAGCAGAGTCACCTTTAATGTTGCCAACAAGATGCTTAGACATTAACCCTTCCTCCAAAGATTACCTGTAGCAGGATCCAGAGCAAGATCGCCTTCTTCCATTTCTTTGGGAAGAGGGTCACCGTCTTTGTAATCAAAGACCACTGCATCGCCACCAGAAGAGACGGCAAAGTCTCGAGCATCAGGATTAAAGTCGAACTCGGTAACACTCAATCGGAATTCGAGTTCTTTGATCTGTTCCTGGTAAGCTGTAAGTACGGATCCAGTCGGAGGATCGAAAACTACTCGAGTCTTCAGATAGATATAACTCTTCACAAACTCAACGTGCGTCTTACCGTCAAGGTAGTCAGACCACTTGGTGGTTCTGTCCCTGATAGCGAACCCCTCTTTAGGAGTCGCCCCAATGGAGTGCAGTACACCGAAGGCGCTGTTGATAAAGATCTGAATATCGATGTCAAACGCTGTATAGTCTGGGGTCATCCCCAAGAGCTTCTTGATGTCATCGAGAATACTGTCGTCAGCCATACGCACCTCCTCAGGGCGAATTACCAGGGTCGTGTGTCTCCGGGAGCTCTTTCGACGAAAGGCTGCGGAAGAAGAGATGCATCACCGTAATGGATTGCGTTATGTGTGTTGTGACTAACTGAGATGAGATTGTCAGGATCCAGAATAAGTGGATTGCCGTCTTCGATGTCTTCAGCGGTCATCGGAATGATGTGATGGATAAGTATGTTGCCGGCGATCTCGTGATCGAACACGCCCATATCAAGTCCGTTGTCTCTTACCATCACATCACGCCGGGCTGTGCGCCACTCTTTCGAGCGGTAGAACTGTTGGTTAATATAGCGATCGAAACCAAAGGTCTCTTCACCGACTCGACCATCCAGTCTAAGGTATTCAAACCGATCCTCAAAAGTTTCAAACCTTCTGAGCTCAGTATATGATCTAGTCCTCGGCATCGTCGAATGTCTCCTCACCTTTGTATGTGGTGAAGGCTCGAAGTGCCTGGTCCAGAAGTTTCTGGGTATCCTGCTGAGAATCGCCAGATGCAATCTTTGCTTTAGACAACTCAATGTCTTGTTCGATTTTCTTGAGCTCTAGTTGTTCACGAATGGAACCGAGTTTCAAGAAGTGTGTCATCACCTGTGAAGAAGCAGTACCCTCACGCATCTGCTTCTCAGCTAGGTCGTGAGCAAGAGAAATCATCTGATTCTCTCGAGCTTCTACAGTGGTGGCCGGAGGACGAGCAGGTCCATCAAGACTCGGCTTCTTAGTTACCACTACAGTGCTCACCTCCTAGTTGGACAATGTATTGGGGCGGGGGTCTCCTTCAGGAGCACCAGATATCGAATGCGCTGGCAAGGCGCCTCTTGAAAGGAGATGGGCTGATGGACACCCGTTTGAGTTTTTCGATACCTGGTACTCCGGAGGGAGACCCCCACACGTTTCTAGCGCTTACGAATTTTCACAAGCGAGTTCTCGTCAGGTGCACGCTGCACTCGGTGAGGACTGAACTTGCGAATTGCTAGAAGGATAATAAGTGATGTAATAGTGTACGAGACGTACCCATACGCAACCAGACGAACAATGGGTCTCCACCAGAGAACATCTCCGGGGAACTCATACCACATCCGACCACGAGTAGGATCAATCCAAACACTAATAAACACAAGTCCGATCACACCGATTAGCGAAAGAGCAAACCGGAAGATAAGACGGCCACCAGTAGTGGCATTGGGCTGGAAGAGTAGGTAATACCCTACCACGAAAATTACTAGAGCAATTCCAATGTATCCGATTAGGAGATTTGAAAGCACCCATGCATAAGGATTAAATTGGCTAATCCAATCCGCCATCACTGAGACTCCCTCGGTTCAAGGTTCTTGGGAATCAAAGTAAATTCGAAGTCCCCACCAAACCCATTCTCATTAGTTCTCCAGACCAACCATGAACTTATGAAGTTTACGTGCGATTGACGCTCGCTAGTCTTCTTCAAGGATTCCTCAGCCTTGCGGATGAGGTGTTCTGGATCGACCTTGTTTGATCGCTTTTTCTTGTACCAGCTCATTGCTTCGGCTCCCCTCTCTTGGGGACGGTCTCTTCGAAGAAGTGCTTCGTGATCTCGTTCGCCGTAATAAGCTGGCCGTTTTGTGTGGTTAGCACGTCGTTGGCTTTTGAGGCCAAGTTAGCAGCTTCTTCCATGCGACGAAAACGTGCACCTGGAACCCACCACTCCCTGAATGATCCGGTTACGATCAGTAGGCAGAGTCCGATGAACAGTGACCAGCCGCCGAAGGCCGCCCAGTCCCGTGTAAGAAACGCGGTGATAGGGTCAGAGCCTTCGGCGACGAGCGCACTGATATTTGATGCCTGAATCATGTGCGCTCCTAGTGGTCAGAAGTTAAACGCCGTACTCGGCGCACTTCTCAGCCCAACCACCCTCGGTGAGACCCACGATGGACGTGAGCTTCTCCGGGGGCACGTAGAGCTTACCGCGCTTAGCGTTAGCTGAATCGTTCGCGTTAGCCTTGTCGACTTCCTGGTTGTAAACCACAAACTTGGCACGGTGGTTTGCGTAGTCCTGCTCTGTGAAGAAGATGAATCGTCCCTCTTCAATCGGACCATCCTTCTCCTGTCGACCCTTGAGGCCGGGGCCGAACACAGCAACCTGTCCGGTCGCCTCTCGACGCCAATATTCGCGCATGGGCATTTCGTCTTCTTCCTCTTCGACTACCGGATCGGTAGGATTGTTCGGGAACGGTTTGGCAGAACCAGAAGCGGTGCTGCTGTATGCAGATAGATCAATCTTCGGAGGGCCGATGATGGTAGCGTGCCAATCTTCACTAGCAACATTACGCTTCATACCAACGAGAGCATAGGCCTCGTCACGTACAGCCTTCATGTTTGTGTTAGTGTCAGTCGAGCGACCATAGCCGTGCTCTGAAGTTCCGGGGTAGGCGGCTGCCGGAGTCTCGCCCCGAGCCTGTCGACCTTTCTGGAACCACTGGTTGGGTGTCTTGTCCGAAGTCTGGTACGAGTATCGGCAAGCACGGTCGGCTTGGACTCCCAACCAACGGTAACCCTCGGTTCCGGTGATCCATCCGCCTCGTTTGCGAACGTACTCGAAGACAAACTTGATGCGTCGATACAGATCTGGTGAGAGCCACATGCCCTCGAAGTAGATCAGAGCCGAGCGAGGGGCAGTTCCGTTAGCGTAGTCAGTTACTTCCATCTGTTCTCCCCTTTCAATAGGGTTTGGTAGGCTTTGCCGGTAGTTCTAGACCACTTTGTACCTACCGCCCAGAGGGGTAAAAAGTGGATTGTTTGCCCAAAAAATCCCTCCGGGGCTATTTTTGGGAGGCAGGCGATGCGGGAGGGGGGCCGGATTCAATAGACCCCCCTCCCCTACTAAATATTTTTTGAGATTTATGAATTTGGAGCAGCAACTTTTCGGTAGATGCCCAAAACATTTTCTTTTACTATCTCATCGATCGCATACTCGAGTGCAAGTGATTGATCAACTTCACTTAGTTCATCGCTTGACTTAGTGATCCGAGCAAGCAGACCACTAGTACAGTAGCCGGCTTGCTCATCATACTGATACCATTCATCCCAATGTGTGAAAGGATTGAAAGGATTGTCTGTAGTAGTTAGCATGTGTTCGTTCATAGACTTTCCTCTCTATCTATTCACTAAGAGCATCATTGAGTGTTGATGTAGGCACACCAAGGGCATCAGAGATCTCTGCCTGGGTGTAGCCAGAAGCCAGCATCTGCTTAGCTCTTGTAACCTTAGCAGGCACCATGACTGTAGCAAGACGGGGAGTAGCCAACTGCTTGACTAGATCCACATCAGTGTTAGCAAGGATTGCTTCTAGCTTGTTGTTAGTAATAGCACCTGCTTGAATGGCCTTCCATTCGTTAGGTGTGATGTCCACAGGTTCCTTCTTAGCACCCACTCTAAGACGTGCTTCAGTAAGTGCTTGACCCTTGATCTTCTTAAGGTCAGCTGCATCCATGTTGGGGTCAGCCTGGCGCTTAGCGGAGATGGTGGCATTAGCAAGTAGCTGGGCCTGTCGTTCCTGGGGCTTGTTCCTGAAGGCCAGGGCCAGTTTACTATTGAGGGAGGCTACCTCAGCAGCATAGGTCTGCTTAGCTGTAGGTGAGTAGGGTGTGGACTTGGTACTGATGTAGGCCTTACGAGAGTCGTTAGCTAGGGCCTTGAGCTTGTTAGCGTGGTCAGCATAGACAAACTCCATAGGTGTACCAACACCCTTGATCAGACTGCGTGCATCATCTACCTCAGCCATACGAGTAGACTTGGTAGACTTCTGTACCACCTTGCCTGTAGTGGCCGATACATACGATGCACCTGTACGCTCATACATCTTGCGTCCAGTACGGGGGTCAATACGACCACCATTAGCAGCAGACCTATCCTTACGCTCATCCACACGGACAGCCGAAGAGGCCTGTGAAATAAGCGTACTAGCACCTGACCTAGAGGTACCTTGATAGTCCTTCTTGAGCTGGGCTATATTATTATCAATAGCCGACTGCTTCCAGTTGAGGTTGTGCTTCTCAGCATCAATAACAACCATCGAGTGCTTGACAGCTCGAGCGATCTCAGAGTGAGGTGCACCCTTGACAGTCATATCCGTAATGAGGTTAGAGACGTCGCCCATTTTCAACTGCTTGGTGCGAGGACTCATTTTCTTCATGCCAGGGTAGGCAGGATATGCAGCTTGCGGATCGAAGCCCTTAAGAGCAGCCAAGGGAGCAGCACTCTTAATTTGCTTGTTGTTATTTGGGATGACCAGAACAGTGTCACCATCGAAGTCAGCACCAGAAAGTCGACCAGCGACCTTGGAGTTGATACCGACAGCATCCTGTGCATTTCCCATAACCTTCTTGGCAGCGGCAACACGGTTATTTACCGTCAGTTCAGGGATCTCAAAGATACCACCATGAGGATATCGAACAAGCGCAACACGCTCACCATCACGGAACTGAGGTGCGTAGATCTCAGTGTCCTTCATTGCGTTGATGGGCAAAATAACCTGAGTCTTCTGACGAGGCAGAGCTGCTGCTTTCAAGTGAACAGCGGAAGAATCCAGATCATCAGAAAATGAATCGAGAAGCTTGCGTCGAACAGCCGGGTTAGTCAGAGACATAATCTCGTCGTACTCGGCTTTCTTGATTGCATATTTGAGCTCGAGCTGCTGCTTAGCCAAAGCGGGAGACTGCTTGGACAGGACCTGAGAAGAGATATTCTTAGACCACTTGTCCCAGTCACCTTCCTCGTTGACGATATTCATCGAGGAGAGTTGCGTCTTGCCCTTGCTGTCAACATAGTGTCGTTGGCTGACGATGGATCCGAAGGGGTTATCTCCGTCTTCCTTCATCGGCTTCATAGCCTTGAGCTTGTCGCCCTTGTCACTCTTATTCGTGTTGAAGCGGAGGTCAACGCCATCAGGCAGATCATCCGTGTACATTGCCATACCCTTGAGGTAGTGCGTACCATCAACGGCAACACGAACTTGAGCATACTGCTTAGTGCCCAAGGAAATATCATCCACGCCACGACGGACCTGAATAACACCGTCCATGTCAGCGCCACCGTCTTCGGCATATCTCACTTCAATGCGCTTCGAAGACACATTGCGGGGAGTTTCAAGCCCAAGAGCGGTGTGACCACGATCCTCAGAATATGTCTGAATGGAACGGATCTTGTCCTTGTTGTCAACCAGTTCTTTGAAGGTTGCGTCCGGCGGAGCGAGAACCTTCAGACGAGTATATTCGCCGGTACCGACCTGCTGGACCTTCAGGTACATGACCTGATATCCTTCTTCTTCCAGCATAGCCACTGCCGTGTTCATCTTGGTAGCACTAACACCACCGAGACGATCACCGTACTGAGTACCAGTACCAATATCAAGGAAGCGCTTCTCGCCAACCTCATCCTTCAACACATTGGCTGTGTCAATAAGGTTGTCGGCCTTTGCCTGAGTCGTAGGATCTAGAAGGGCACGAACATTAGATTCGTTAACGCCCATCTGTGCACCGATGGCGACATTAGACATGCCTTTTTCTTTGAGCTTACGTGCAGTGTTGATCTGTGACTGCTTCTGCTCATTTTTAGCGATAGCCTTAGCAGCACGAAGTTGGGTCGTAGAAATACCCATACCTTCGGCGATCTTCTGCTCGCTGAGACCTTTAGCCTGAAGACCGGCCACATAGTCCAGGAACTGCTTGTTACGCTGGTTGGGGTTTTCGCCCGAGCCCCAAGGATATCTTCCACTCTTGTGAAGGATTCCAATGTGCTGCAGAGCACCCTCAAAGTCATCGTCTACTTCAACGCTGTAGATATCTTCACTCATTAGCAGCATTCCCTCCGTTCAAATATGGTAATCACGCGAAAGCTTCAGCACGCATACGGTCGATGATCGCATCGGCGCTTAGCAGTCGCTCACGGATGGGGATAATATCATCCAGTTGCGGTTCGAAGATTCGGACTTCATCATTCTGGTAAATACGGAGCTCAACATCAATAGTCATGATGTCAACCTTGTATTCAATGCAGAAGAACACAACGTAAATAAGAAGCTGATCAAACGAGGCCTCGTGGACACCCGTCTTGAGGTCGGCGATGATGAGCTTGTATCGGTTCTGTCCAGGGATCTTACGGTAACCAATAGCATCAGCTGTACCGAAGGCATTTGCCGACGCAACCAACATGACCTCAGGTGAAAGGCGAAGACCAATGCAGTCGTTCACATATTGGTTGAGTGTGGCGGTCGTGTCAGGAAGCTTGACCTTCATCTCAATGAGGTGCTTAGCGAGCTCGTGGAGCTGCGTGCCCTTCATGGCGTCGAGACGAGTCATGTACGTGTCGACGATCTTGTCGTCGTTGTACCTGATCCAGTGATATTTGCTGGCACTAAGTGTAGCGTGCCGACCCTCGATGTCGGCGTGGTTCTTCCAGAACATGGTTCTCCTTTTAATGAAGACAAATATAGACTACCATCACGTAACGTCTATACTGTCAGTTGCCTATCGACCGTCGAAGAACTCTTTCAAGAACGTCAACACATCTTTCTTGTTCTCAGGATATACCGTTGTAGCAAACGATAGAGCTGCCAGCTTGTCCAGATACCATTCCTGGTTTGGCTGATATGGCGCCCGAGCAGATCGCTTACATTCCAGGACCGCCCAGCGCTCATGCCAGAGAACTGTGAGGTCGGGGAAGCCTTGTCGATATCCTGAGTCGTTCTTGAGGATGACACAGCCGGGGAAGAGGAACTCAATATCCTTGATTAGTTCAGCTTGGAACTGACTCTCTAGCATTGTCACCACCTCAAGCAAAAATATAAGTCGTTGTAGAGCAGAGGTATTCTACTCCTTCTATTACAATATGCGTAATTCGTGCGTGGACATCAAAAGGCGGAGAATTTTTTTAAATCGATGTAAATCTTGCGAACGGCCTCGTGGCCAAAAACCCACTTATTTTACCAACTTCTATTCAACTTTTTGTAATAGACATATACCTCTATTATTTTTTCGCGTATAGAAGTTATAGATAAAAGTGGGTTTTTGGCCACAAAACGCGTCCACAAACGTCCAAAACAGCCCTTTTTGCGTCCACAAACGTCAATTTTCGACATTTGGGATTTTCCGATGTCCACGCACGAATTACAACGCTCGAACTTGTTTGTGGACATCGGAACCCAAAACCGACTACTTTTTTTCGTATCGACGACGGTCAAACCGCCAATAGTTGTTGCCAGCAGCCACTGGTTTCAACCAGCACTCCGCCTTAACATTGCGAATATATACACTGAATAGCAGGTTCTCCAATGCCAGATTGTACGAATCACCATCCTTATAGTCGACAGTGACATCGCGATAGTCACCCTCGAAGAAGGCATACATGATCAGTTTCCATACAGGTCCGCGATATGAGGTCTCCTCGGACTTGATAGCAATCCACAGGATCCCTTTACCCTTGTCCCAAGGCTGCACCAGCTCACCTGACGGATCCGTGACCCATCCACGTGAGCTGACAGAATAACCCTGGAACCCAGGAAGCGGATGCCAGATCTCTCTACTCATAGATGCACCACACCTGTGTCAATAAGAGCATTGAAGACCACAAACACTAGAAGACAAACCATAGCGAAGGACAGATGATCCCTGCCGCCTGCATCAGGAACTTTTGTGAATATACCATGTACCGGTGCATCAATAGTATGACCACAGATGTCACATGCTCCGCTGCCGTCTTTCTTTCGAACCCAATTGTGATCCCAGTCAGGCACTCTCAACCACCCTCTTCCGATACTCACGGATCCGATCATCGTGGTTACGACCCAGACGTCGGTGTTGATCCCAGATAGCTGAACCACCATATCCTCGGATGCACGGCTCCTTAGGACCAGCCCAGCACACAGGGCAATCGATGTCTAGCGGAGGCGCATCAATATGAGTCATGGTCGACTGCAGGTCAACCCTCTGGTCGTGCCAGACACCATCAGTCTCACCCATATCCCACTGAGGGTTGCAGGCTTCACCACCGATAGCACCACACACGGGGCAGGGAGTGAACTGAGGATATACCTCGTCCAGCTGGTCAGTGATCTCTTTGACGAGCTCCTCACACTCATCTAGAGTACGACTACCAGTGTTGCCCACATATTCGAAGACAACATGCAGCAGACGCCTAGCCCGCTCAGCATCACCCAGTTCAATAGTTGTCATTTTTCAACCGTTCATCATCACTCAGATCAAAAAGCTCTTTGCTTAGCAGATTAGCTTGTCTACGCATATATGTCTTGTTTTCATTAGTGACGTCAGGTAGAAGATCCATCGCCTCTTTAAACACGGGCATACCACAATCAATCAGTTTATTCAAGAGGTTCAACTCGAATTTGTCTAGAGTGATCGTGACCGACGCTTCTACCGGAGCTTTAACATGACTCCTCATTTTTCAGCCCCATAGATGTCGAACCCCAACTCCTCAAGATTCCTAATACGCGGCTTGTGCATCTTCTCGAGATCAGGGATAAAGCGTTTGACTTCACCATGCTCATCAAGGACTACACAATACTGATCACCACCACGTCCACATGTCGAGCAAACAACCGTACCAAACAGCAAATCAGATAGCATACCACGGTCGTCTTTAAGCTTGTGTAGAATGACCTTATACTTTTTAGCCTTAAACCTTTTCAGCCTATCGATATTTGCATCCACCTCTGCAATGGTCTGAATCAGCAATGCCTGCAGTTTATTCATTGATAACTTCTTTCTTGGTGAGAATCATAACACCGTCACGGTTCTGCAACGGTTTGAACGCAATGTCGATAGACTCAACAATAGGTAGTACATGGATATAGTCACCAGTGAGACTTAGCTCAGGTTCCGATTCGTGGATCTCGATCTCGAGGTTTCTAATCACAGGGAACTCATGTGTGATCTTCATACCTTTCGATTCAATGATCACCGTCATCTTATCGAATTCTGTAGGATATAGCTCTTTACTCACATCTCCACCATTACTCTCTCTATGCCGAGTTCTATTGCGATGCAAATACGATGATGCCCATCCCAGATACGTCCATCGTTACCTAGGAGGATCGGCTGAATATCGTCAGCGAAACCAATACCCTCGTTGAGCACACGCTCTAGGATCCTGAAGGTCTTCGCCTTGTCCCTACTAAATAGGTCGAGGCATTCCTCCATCCAACCCCAGTCTCGTGAACCTGGACGATATAGATCCACGAGATCAGCAACGCGCACCTCAGTTAGTATGGGTTTATTACTCTCTAACACTGTCAAGCACATCCTGCATACGCTCAATTTGCTTTGGGTCGGTCTTATCAAATATGTTGTCCGCTGATGCCAAGTAGTCTAGAATCTCGCCAAGACCATCTCTTAGGATAGCAAGCTCCTCCTGAGTAACAACCAGAGAAACTCGTCTATTATTACCCGTCGGTTTTGCTTGCACGTTCAGCCGCCTCCTTAGCCAACCCAGAAACCAATTTATCCGTCATCAAGGCTCTCATAGGTTCTGCCTGATTTTTGAGCTCAGACATGTCAGTACCCATCAGCTCCAAAGATATGATCCGTTCCTTCAGGTGCTCTAGAGCCAGCAAGAGCGTGCCATATTCTTCGCCAGAGACAAAGAGAGCAAGCTCATTAGAGTCAGGCGTTTCAATAATTCTCATCAGTACCGATCCCTCTTCTTACCAACCACGAGCTTAGCTACGAAGATAACAGCCTTCACAACGCCTCGTACGACTACCCACAACAGCTTACTGATAATATGACTCATTACTTATCCTCACATCCACATTCATCGGTGTGTCGTCTTCCATGTTTACCATTGGGACCCAGAGGCCTAAGGATATCAATCTGGTCAATCAAACGCTGCAGGATAGCCACGTCTGTCTTAGTGTCGTCGAATGGAATAACCAGACCCTTACGGATCCGTTCACCTTCGGCACTCTGAGCCCTACAGAGAATTTCTCTAAGGGACTTAGGATCCTCAATCTGAAGTTGTGCCATCTTTAGTATCCTTAACTACGCCTGATATATCAACTAGTTTTCTGACCGCATCTGCCAGACCCTCCTGGTGTGCCACACTGCTGACATCGTGACCACAGACATTACAACGGGAGCTACTGGGGAACTCCTCACTACGCTCCCAGATATGCGGTTCGTATGCGTAACTACCAGCCATTAAAACAACCACCCATCAAGCACATTGTACACGACAGCAACACTAGATAGAATAAGCGAAAACACCGAGAATCTCATAGCGAATCGGCTCTCTTTTTGTGCTTTGTTTTTAGCATCTTTAGAAATACGCTCTTCGTAAGACAGCGAATCTTCAGACTTCGACCAGGTACTCCCAGCAATATCTACACCATGCACCGCGTGCTGCTCAGGGAGCCCACAGAGCTGACACACGGATCCGTAGGCTCCACTGCTACCGAAGACGAACTCATGAGTCGCGTCGTCTCCAGGCTTACTAAACTTCGCCATTACTTTTTCTCCTTAATCTGGTCCATCAGGAACTTCAAAACTTCTCGATCTTTGGGATAATATGCACCAGCAACGGCCTGCCTAAGCACCTGATACGTCTCCTCCGGATCTCCAGCATCAATCATGAGGATCTCTTCGCGAGGATCGTAATATGGATCCTTGTACCGCCAGTGTTTACCCAAACCAAGGCCTCACAATCAGCGCAACGATCGCCGACACGACACCGTTAAAGAGCAACAAGAGCAAATAACGACTCGTCGACAACGTGATGGTCCTTTTTTTCTTAGGTTCTTGTTCGTGAATTACGCTACGAATATCTGCAGAAGTCAGAGGGGTGATAGGCAGACTCTCCCTATCAATATAATCCTGCATAAGACCGCTAGAGTCGTAGTGCGACCCAGTCTTAAACCCCAGACCACACATCATGCATTTATCACGCCGCTCGGCTTCGTCAGCCGGCCAGCGTCGGAACATGTGGAATCCATCTTCACGGCTCATGACTTCAAGACCATCCCTGATAGTGTTGTATATTTCATGCAGTTCTGTATACCTTTCTCGGCCACAACGTATACAGAGACGTTCGTTATAAGAACCTGGCTTAAACGTGTGATAGTCGGAACTAACACCAGCCAACAGATGCAATTCGCTGTTTTTTCTCTGACCGCAATACATGCAGAACTGTCGGTTGTCGACTTCGTTGTTAGTCCTTTCAGGCCATGGACTAAACGTATGGTAATTGTCTCCAATCTTCACCACTTAACCTCCTTCTCGTTGAACGTTTTTTTCTGCGCCAATGCTTTCTCAATGAGCTGGTCGATTCTGGCAGCTGATCTAAACACGTAGTAATATAGATTGGTGAACGGCGTGTTCAACCGATCGATACGACCTTGCGACTGCTCATAGATTTTCCAGCTGTAATTGAGAGAGTAAAACGCCATGGCATCAGTTGTAATGCAGTTCCAGGCTTCGGAAGCAGCAGTATATTGTGCCAGGTATAGCCACTTGCCGCCTTCTGGGACGGGTTCATGCCTGTGACCATTCCACTCCTTAGTCAAATATCCTAGCGTCTCAGAGAGCGTCCTGAGGGCGAAGAGCTCATAGTCGAAGTTGTAGAACACGATAAGCTTGGGGTGCTCTTCAAGTAGTTGCATGAGAGCACCCAGTCTCGAGGGATCCGAGTTTACCAGCTTACGTCCAACAATGAACATCTCACCGACATCCTTCAGTGGACGATCCTCATAGATATGCCAACGATCTATCCAGACACGACGAAATAGGGCTTCGTCATGTCCGACAAGGATTTGTCTAATGACACGCTTAGTTGCGCGCGCATACGGCATTTCCACCAGTATTCGGTTACGATACTTGACAAGTCGGTTGACTTCCACAAACCGATCGATCTTTGGGAAATTTCCGTAGCGGGCGTATACGGCATGGGTACGTAGGAATTCCGTGCGGTTCTTATACCATCCGTTAGCCACGAATACTGGTATATAGTCCACCCATGTGTCTCCAGGAGTGGCAGAGAGCATGATCCACTGATTAGCTTTGGCAATCTTGAGGAAGGCCTTAACCCAAGCTCCGCTACCAACAAGACGCTGCTCATCAAATATGAAGAAAGCATCCTTTACCTCCGTATAGTTGACAATATTGTTCCAGGAATCGACTACAAGTGCGGGGGGAACTCCGACTTGTTGCTGTCCGGATCCCACTCCGCCCATGGAGCCATCAGATGCTTTTCGAACTCGTCCGGTGTGTACGGCATCGGCATTCTTCTCATCAGTTCTTTGATTCTTGGATGTGGATCCATTCCGTGAGACATCAGACTGTCCCACGCCTGCTTGTCTCGCCCCATCAGCCGATCCAGCTCCTTGTCCGGAATATGTTGGCCAATAGGACGCACTCCGCTTCGTAGATATCGCGAAGGCCGCAGCTTCCTCTTCCCAGTCCGCACTGTCGCGTTTGCGTGCCGTTGTGATGACGTATATATCGACGGCTTTGGGGGTTGGCTGTACCGTAGTGTTAGCTCTTGCAATACTAGAGCTGCTTCCTCCGCCGTGTATCCCAGACTCGGACCCTCCGGAGATATCGGTCGAATCTTCTCCGCCGCCAATCGACCTTGGTACGACGCATCCGAAACTATCGATCCTGTCTCGATATAGGACTTGGGTTGTATAGTAAGCCAGCGCTGTACGGCTTTTACCCGTGCCGACACCGCCTTTGAGAACTTTACCATTAGATATCTTTCCTACTGCTTCTCGTTGATGTTTGTATAGATTAACTGACAATCAGATCCACGTCCCTGGTTCTCGGAAGATAAGCCATCGCAGCCAGACGACGAACTTACTCCTTTTTTTCATCGTTGCCTTACGCCAATTGCGACGAGGGACTTCGAAATGCACCTTGCATCCTGGACAGAAGAATACAACGCACTTCTTGTTGAGATTACTAGCACCTGACACAATCAAAGAGTGTTTCTTTTTAGTACCACCGCATGGCAGATTAGGACTAAAGGTCCACTCCTGCAAGATATCAGTATCGCTCATCAATTACCTCCTAGTGTTGAACTGCGACATCCTCAGGTTGAGAACGTTGTTGTTTTCAGTATTGCCATCCAGATGCCGCACCTCCTTTGCAGGATCCCAGTCGTAGAGAAAGGCCACAGCAACCAGACGAGCTACGTTACGATTGAACCTACCCTTTTCATTAGGGAGGGTAATCATAACGCTTTTTTTGTTAGTTCTCTGTTTCATGATGCGCTTGGAATATGAGTTACGGATGTTGCCATTATCGCTAACCTCGTAATCCGGGAACTCATCGATTGTTCGCCAGTCTTCAGCAAACTTCATGAGCTCAAAGGGGGCCAGGAACTCAAGGACAGCCATATCTGTCGTAGCCGGCCCGGTGTTGTACCCAGCCCCATACCAACGTCCATTTTCCAGGCGCCAGGGATCACCCCTACGATCTAGGTAGATCCCTGGCGCCTTGGGAAGTTCGTACTTCTTAATCATGACTCTTACGGTTAGCACTCTTATGAGACATCTTAAGGTTGTCTACTCTCAAGTTAGTCATGTCACCGTCCTTGTACTCGATTGCCTTTTTTTCGTCAAACTCAGGAAGGAAATATTGAGCAACCAGACGAGAGACGAGGAACGACTTCTGAATACTGTTAATATACAGAGCTACTCGAAGTTGGCCGTTCTTAGGGCTGACGGCCTTAGGGGTAAGCATATATCCTGTGTCAACGTTTAGGACCCGGCCCAAGTTACTGACCTGGTACTTGTTATACCCTCGGATACCTGCCCAAACCTCTTGTAGGTCACTCATGCTCTTCCTCGATATATTGGTAGTGGAAACCCTGATGAGTTTCTCTTTCCTTACGCAAACACCTGTAGATTGCGCTGTAATCACCATTAACATGTCTTGCTGCTTCTCTTGCCGATTCGAACTCCTGATCCGTTTCTACAATAAGGACATGCTTTGGCTTAGGCGGCACGCGAATTCCACGCAATCACGATACCCGTACTGGTCTCATCGACGCTGAAGTTGACACCCGCACGCATCTGAAGCTCCTGCATAGCCCGAGCAAACAACTCGAACTGAACCATCGGCGTAGCCTCGACGACGTCGTTCGACAGGAAGTAGGATCCCTGACCCTGAGAGAAAATATCAGAGTCGATGGTGTCGATGACGGTCGGAGCGAACTTGACCTCTTCACCCTTTTCCACAGGTGCACTGGGTACAATTTCTGTAGGATATGCTTGAGGCTGGGGGGTCTCAATCGCTGCCGGCTTCGCTTCTTCCTGCATCATATCAAAGTCCTCAGGAATATCGCGGATACCGATACTGAAACCATAACCGTAATAGAACGGGTTACCGGGAGACCAACCCACCTTGAGTTCAAGCATGTCCCCCATATCAGCATAGATATGCCAGGTCGTAAAAGCGTCAGTCGTACCCACTCCGGTGATAACATGGTCAACGGAATCGACATTGCGCAAGAAGGATTCGATCTCAGTATATGCGCAGCAATCACCGATGCCCACCATGGTCACCTGTTTTCCATTGTCGAGTGTGATGACAAAGCCCGAACCAACACTCTCAGTCCCATAACCGTACGGGTCGTATTCTACCTGCCGATTATCGTCTACTCGGACAATCTTGTGACCAATAATCAGTTCCTCGAGCTTGTCGCGAGACTGAGGCATTGTTCCATCATCCTCAAAAACATAATCGACACCGGCATCATACCTGTCTGGACGTGCTTTCCAGTCAGCATGCAGCTTGTTGAGATCTTCCTTGGGGTAACGCTCTTCGGTCATTTGCTTTCCTCTTTCTTAGTCCACTTGACAATAATACCCGCGGGTACTTCTGCTTGATCCATTTGCATACCGAGCATATCAATACGACGTCTGATAGCCCAACCTAGATCAGCGGCTTCAACAAGACTGTGTGAGTCGAGCCATTCGTTATCGATCAGCAGCTCGTCAGGCTCATCGGTAATCAGGTCAAGAAATTCCATTATTCAAACTCCGGTTTCCAACTGACGACATATCCCTCACGTAGGGGGTCGTAGGTCACATGGATGAACACACCATACTCCAACGCTTTTGGCGTCAGCACCTGACCCAGTGTAATAACATCGACATAGGTATTTACGAACAAACTGTCTGGCAGAAACCTACTACCCCGACCCGTCGAGAAGTCAACAACCTCAACCTTGACGACATCACTCATGCTGCTGACTCCTCTTCAATCGGATCCTGAATAAGTGCATATACCGCAGTCCTGGTGACAAGTCCATCTCGGCTAGGGTGCGGATCCCAGAGGATATCCCCTGTGACGGCGTCGGCAATCACAGCGTGATCAAAGTCTCCCCGGGGAGACAGACCAACTAGAATAACCTTACCGGGCGCCTTCTCTGGCTCTGCGTACACAGGGAACACCACGTCAAGCTCGACGATATTCCAGCCATGGGCCTTACGCTGAACCCACTGTACCGATCGATCCCACCAGTTGTAGTCAGGCGTGATCTCTGACAAATATACGAAGTGCTCTACCGTATACCATGGAACATTCAGCATGATCGCCAAGCAGACCCGCCAGCAATCTCCCGAGATACCGCTGGGGTGATCTACGAAGCGCATATTCTGTCGCTCTAGGTCAGTCGTAGCAGCTCGGTAAGGACTGCTGTGGAACGACTTAGGGTTCCTCATGAATGCGTCAGATGTTGCCAAACTCATCGAAGTGTCTCCTCATAGTGCTCTACGCAGAGCGCCTGTCCGTCTTTGATTGTTACTGCTTGTTGATCATCGAGTGCAATGTATTTCTTAGTGTCGTTATGAAAGCGGGGATATCCTCCATAAGCATCCAGACACTTAACACAGATAACCAGAGCCATACCATTGCTAAATGTTCGAGTGTTTTCGTTGTTACGGTTCACGGAGCAACCCTCCCATTACGCACAAACGCGTCATAGGTGGCCGGCATGAGCTCAGCGAAGATCTTCTCGATCTGCTCAGCACCCATCTGGATCTCGAGTTGAGGATATGACTTGACTGCACTATCCTCAGACTCAACCCGGAGGCTCAGGAAGTTCATCAGTGACCGAGCGTTGACAGTCCAGTACATCTGACTGTAGATGTTGACCGGGAGGACCATACGAGCGACCTCGGGAGCAACTTTAGACTCGATCATTGCCTGGTAATAATCCCAAGCAAAGATAGTATTATTCTCTAGAACAGACTGAGTATAGTCCTTATCGTAATCTTTTTCGATATATCCGCTTTTCTCAGCGTCAGAAAGAGAGACAAATTTGGGCTTCATCTTAGTTCCGATGTTGAACACTTTACGATCCTGGGCAGGAATATAGAATTTACCCGGAAGCTCAGTATAACGACCAGACATCTCGTTAAAGCTCGAAATACGGTGTCGCTGCCATTCACGGAAGACAAACAGCGGCGCCTCGACAAAGAACGTCATAGCATTGTGCTCAAAAGGCGAACCATGCTTACCGAACATAAGCGAGTCAATCAGTCGCTGGGGTACGGTCTTAGGGTTGTTCTCACCCTTACTGGACACCTGTGCTGCCTGCACAACCATATCGTCGCTGGCCATTGCCCTGATCAGCTTGACGGTGATGTCGCTCGAGAACTCTACTTCACTCATTGGTCTGAACCTCCTCGTTAGTTGTTGCTGCCTTAGGGACCACCCAGTCCTCTTCGAATTCCTTGGGTCCCATAACTCCATACCGATACTGCTCATCCACAATATCGGTAACCACCACGTACTGTCCAACCGTGACCGTAGCGTCTCCGAGCTTCATCACCAGACCGTCCTCGGTCTCGCGGACACGACCACCGATACGCTGCGCGACGTCGTCGATATTCTCTTCGGTCAGCTGGACTGCAAAGATGTACTGGTTTCGGTTGAAGGACTTAAAGGGCTTGCGTGCTCTAGGCATTGTTTTCTCTCTTTCTCGGAATTTTAGTTTAACCCAGGTTAGTTGTATGAAGTGAGACCGTTTGCATACCTGCGAAATATGTATCCAGCCTATCATAGTAAGCATTACTAGCAGCTTCGAGATATGCGGGCGCTATAATGATAGAGCGGATTGGCCAACCCTGCACCTCTGGAACGCTGGTGGCAATTTTGTAATTGGGAACCAGTAGGTCTTTAGCGTAAAGTTCTCCAGCCTCTTTCGAGGTGGCAATAATAAGAACGGGTAGATCAGCTTTTTCCCACAGCTCTTCGCCCGCCTCATCTTGATGACGGCCCTGGTGTCCCTCGGGAAGGACACATCTGTTGCGTAGGCAGAGTGTCATTTTTTCTCCGTAATGTTGCCAGTGTATGGATTTTCTTCAAACTCTCGCTCTTCGACGTCTACATATTCGAGCTCGCCACCTTTCCAGGTCCGAACAAGTTTAACCGGGAAATCGGTATGCTTGTCTGTACCCTCTAGTGTGTATTCATCGACATAAGCTTTACTGGTGTAACCTGATTTAGTCGTGTATCCGACTTTAATTTCGGACATTATCTTCCTCTTTCTTTGAGTGTCCTCAACACAGGTTGCTTCGGAAATACCAACAGTAGATACTCGTTACCCGCTGGAGTAATATAGAAGTCGCCGCGGCAACCACACGCACAACCATCAACCAATCCCCGCTTGATTAGCTGACCCATCTTAGCACGGATTAGCTTTTCGGGAATATGAGGCATCAGGCGTTCGAGGTCCCAAATCTGCATCCAACGATCATCGGTACGACGAGCGAAGAACTGCAGAATAAGAAGGAAACCAGCATCAGGCAGATGCTTAGCTTGGAACTTTCTGATTAGCATTTTTTCTCCGTTCTCCAGCTTCTACATAAGCCTGATATACAGCGCTTGCTTTTACGAACTCACCAAGCTTCTCGTATTTGTTAGCAAGTTCCATCAAATGAGTAGGACCATGTGCATCATCATGAGCCGCATCGTAACCTTTCTGGATTTGACGCTCACGTTCAGCAGCAACCTGTTCCTTAAATGTAGTCATCATACCTCCGTAGGAACGATATTCAGATCGGCCAGACGTTCATAAGCCTTGTTGATCTGCTCGTCAGTGGGATGGGTATACAACAAGATGATATCGGGAGAGACACCCCAGGCCACGGCAGTCGCAATCTGAGCACTGTAGTGAGCGATCTTACCAATACCGTACCAAGGAAGTTTTGAATAATCAAAACCCATGTTATCGGCGTATTCTTTTTGGACGTCTTTGACTGTAGGATGTCTCAGAACTTCGTTAGCTTGTTCGACAACGGCTTTCCGAATAGCTTCTCTTTTTTCATCAGTCGTCAGCATCACTTCTCCTTGATTTGATCAGTCCACGGCATCTTCAAACCGTCGTTCTTGCTCCGGGGGACGTAGTGAATATGCAGGTGTTTTACGGTCTGTCCTGCGTTCTCACCACCGTTGACAATAAGGTTGTAGTCATACGGTTTCCTTGCAGCATACTGGGATGCCGTGTTGAACAACAAACCTGTAAGGGCTGGAACGTCATGAGGATATGTTGAATGCTCTAGAGCAATGAAAAGCATATGACCCGGCACAACGGGATTTAGCGGTTCAAAGTAATATACACCCATACCCTTCCACTGCTCCGCGGACCCGTCAGCAATCTTAGCACAGAAAGGACAATTACCAGGCATATTTACCACTCCACCGTAATCGTGCCATTGTCATAGGTCGTATTGAACAGTAGCGTAGAGTCCACTTGTTCGTTGACATGACGCTGAACAAATTTAAGATCTTTATCGTTCTTAATCCAATCCACATCGTGATACCTGAGTCTTTTCGCACTACTGTTTTTTAGTACAGTTTCTATACTTTCCACCAAATGTGCGAGTTCTCTAACCGGAATACCGATCCAGGAATTGTTTTTTGGCTCAGGTTTCTCATCCTCACCAATCAAGACATACCACGTCCACTCCTCGGCAGGGGCGTCGAAATTGGGCCCGCGGTCTCCAGAGGGGGCACTACTACTCGCAAATACGTATTCGTCCTCTTCACCAGCCTTAAGGGCCTTTGTGAGTTCGGCGATGGTCAGCTTACCCTTACCACTAATTCGACGCTGCATCGAGTTTCTCCCGCTTCTTTTCGATTGTGAAATATGGGTAGTTTGCTTCAGGAACTACATGCAAACTGAACATCTTAGTATTCACAGTCGACTCGAAACGACTACGAATCTGTTCAACGGTGTACTCAATCTTGAGTAGGAGTTCAAGTGAGGTCTTGTAGTATTGGTGATCAGTGACAGCCAGCTGACTAACCATCTCAGCAAATAGGAAGTCCAATGCCTCCCACTCGTCGCGAGGCCAACTGGTCCGCAGGTGATTCTCTTTGTGATCGCCGTAGTGATCCTTGTACAGAGCGCAAATACGTCCATTACGCGACACATCCTTGCACAACGGGGGCTTACTCACTGCTGGTCCTCCTTAACAAACTCGATGTGGAACGGTACGTCGTCTTTCAGAGCTTCATGAATAAGGTTTTGACCACCTACATAATTTCTACCATCATAAAGGTATGGCGTCTCAAACTCGATCTCAATTGTTACACGCTCAAGCGTCGATACCAGTTCCCCTGTAAAGACAGTGTTTCCTACTCGAATATCGACAGGACCTTTAATCTCTGTAACGCGCATCATCACTTACCACTCCCATATTCTTCATCTACGTAATCTTTGCCTTCTTCTAGAAGACCCTTGATTTCGTGCTTAGCCATACCATCAGCACTCTCCAGAGAATATCCCCAGGTCTCGACACCTTCTTCATCAAACTCGCGGAAGAAGATAGGCACTGCCCAATGTACGATGACAGTCTGATCCGTGTCTTCGCCATTTTCTGCCCACATCGCATTGAAGTGATTGCGGATAGCATCCTCGAGCTCTCGCCAGGTCTGCTCTGAATCTTTAGACTGCTCGGTCACCAAATTCCCAATCTATGCTCTCTACGCCCTCAGTGTCTTGGTCGCGCCACGTGTTTGCGTTAATGACTCCTGGATATTTAATACCGTTGTCCATGAACAGTACCCCAGGATCTCTTCGAACCAACTGCTCCCAGCGGATCTTCCACGACTCATTGGTAGCCTTCTCGCGATCGAAGCGAATATAGCCACTGATGGGACCGAGGCGACCAGCTACGACCACCTTGCGCGGATCTTGAGTAAAGGAATAACCAGAGAACGTTTTGCCCTGTATGGTCTTCAGATATTCTGGGTCCTCAATACGACCCTCTACAATACCACGTTTGTGATCAATTGCACTAATGGTACCGACACGCTTACCGTTCTCGTCATTCAGCGGCATGTCTTCAGGAAACTTCATTGGTTTCTCTCCTTCTTGACGTCAATCAGTTCAGCTCGGATTGCGCGTCGTGAAATATGAACAGCGTAGAAAGCACGCCAAACTGCTCCTAGCTTTGTGTTGTGAAACGTTGCTAAGTTCTTCCGCGACAATTCATCATAATATACTCGCCATGGTTTGTTTCGCAGTTTCTCAGAACGATTCACCGGTTTCTTAGGTTTACGCTCGAACAGATATTCAGTCATGAGATTTCCTTGCCGCAATGCATACATCTAGCAATCAAGAACTGATCCTCACGCTCGTAAACGAATTCGTGACCAAATATATAAGTACAACCCTGCCACTTAAGCACCGTCAGCCGCCAACCACTCCCAAGCGATTCGCGTGCATTCTTCGCACATGGGATAGTTTTCCGGGTTACGCTTGGGTACCCAGCGATATCCACAGATAGCGACGACCTCAAGGCCCAGTTCTTGAGCAGTTTTGAGAATCTCCTGCACCGACATCTGGTAGTTACCAATATGCTGATTGGCCGGAGGACTGATGTAGTGCGTTCGCGTGTCTCCCGTCAGATCCTCGAGCAGTGTGTCCATATCAACTTCGACATGGGTGTCTTCCATCGTGTTACTCATTACTTCATCTCCTTAAATATAGCGGATCTCGCCGCGTACGGGCTTAGGACCCTCGATGCCCTCATCCAGGTTACGTCTGCGACCCTGCGAGTCATACCAGACATACGGCAGGTCGTCGGGAACACCCGGGAATATAGGACCGTAGTATTCCGGATCCTTACGAATAAGATTGGACTGCATACCGTAGTGGAGATCCTCCTGACCAAGCCAGGGCGGAGTGTACTCCCAACGGCCTACCATCGACGAATATGTATCGAACAAGTCATACGTACGCTCCATCGAGACATGATTAAAGCCTCGCATTACATGCCACTCGTGGTAGAACGCCTCCTGATATCGCAGCAGCGTGATCTCGTGGCCAGCCCACATGTCGACGGCCGAGTGATGAATATAGCCGCGGTTCAGCAGGATAGCCTGCATGATCTGATAGGTCTCGGTGATCTGTTTGCCCAGTCGCTTCTGATCGAGCACTCGAGCTGACTCCGCAAAGTCGGGGTACGGCAAAAATGTCTGCATGTGAATTGTCCACTAACGCTTAAAGAAATAACGTGTAGAGGGGGTGACAGCCCGTCAGGACCATCACCCCCTCATAGGATATAGCTACTTGAGTCCCTTTCGAGTACCGTAGGGGCCGATCTCCGTCCAGCGCTCTTCGAAGTCATCCTTACGAACCACGTAGAACGTCTTCAGACGGGTGTCTCCACGGACAATATAGTCGCCGACACCGGCAACACGAACGCCCTTGGGGGTGTGGACACGAATACGGTGGTTCTTCTCCTCACCCTTTTTGTTGACATCGATGACAACGACGCCGACGGTCCAGTTACCCAAACCGATCAGGTTCTTCTCGGTGACCTGGACAGCCTTCGTGGTCTCGCCAGCGTTGTCCTTGTAGTGCTTGGTCTTGATAGTAGGCATTTTCTTTGTTTCCTCTTCTGTGTTTTGATTGTTTTTGGGGTAGATCCAGATTACAGCTCTAGGCACCGCGGAGTCCGGTTTGCTCGTACAGACGATTGAACTCCGTTTCATCCATGCCGAAGAACCGATTGGTGTCAAACTCGCGACACACATATTCCGTGAGATGGACAGGGATGACGCCATCGACAGTGGGTACCATGACGGCCAAGTCACTAGCGCCGTCGCTCATCACGCGGCCGCCTACCCAGTTCGAGACGTCTTCGTAGTTGTCCATCGTGACCTGCATGGCCTCAATGGGATTGCCACGCTTCTTGTAGTGCTTCGGCCGCTCTCTAGTCATTATTGATACGCTCCATCGGCATGAAACTGTCAAGGAATTCGGCGTCAGTGACCACACGATATTCTCTGTCCAGAATAATCCAATCACCAAACTGGGCAACGACACGCTGCTCTTCGTCGGCATTCTTGGTAATCAAGAAAATGACAGTTTCACCCTCTACACTGTAGAAATTTGCGTGTAGATTTTTAGCAACGTTATGAAGCTGGTCACGCATCACACGGACAGCCTTAGTGACGGGTGGTCGGGGTATGAAACGACGGACAATCTCCCGATAAGAGGTGTCTAGCGGAACCATTACTTTACCTCCGTGAAATATAGATCGACGTCCCAGACAGACGTGACCCCAAAGGTGCCTGTGCTATTGTACAACAGCCAGTAACCAAGGTTGACAGTCACATCTTTTTCCTGACCAGGTCCTTGTACAACGAGTTTGTCGTTCTGGAAATCAACGACGATACCACCCTTGTCAATAACCCAAACCGCAACCTGACGCATGAGTTCTTCATGGTCTTTCGCTGCGATGCTAGTAGTCATCAACGGAACTTGAACGGCTTCGATGATTGCCGCGTTACGTACTAGTTTCTTTGCTTCCACAGATATCTCCTTTCAAGAGAGGGGCCGGCAGCTCTCACCACCGGCCCCAGGGAGTTACTTATTTTTCGAAGCCGCGAGCCCCAGGAGAGCGCCCAAGAAGAACGAGATCAGCGTGATGACCGATCCCGTAATCATGTATGCGAGTTCCATTAGTCCTCTTCGGTGAAGTGAGGACGCGAGCTCAGAGCACTTGCAGCACCATCTCGCTCCACGTCAGCGTACTTCAGGTCCAGCTCGTCCTCGACGATCGTCGCGTAGAGGCTGGAGAGGTAGGTGGAATATCCCGTGCGACCGTTCATCTCGTAGAACGACGGCTCAAGGATAACATCGATCTTCTCGAACTCAGCGAAGTCCAAGACCTGCAGCTCGTCCTCACCCAGGGGGGACTTACCACGAGAGGTGATCATCATGATCTTCGGATCCTTGACCGCGTAGCTGACCTTGACTTTGATCCAGTCCTGCTGCGGCTCGTCGGGGTCGTCACCTTCACGACGCTTGAGCTGCTTGACGTTCCAGCCCTCGGCCTCCATCGAGCGGGCAAGCTCGTAGGGAAGCAGAACACCCACGTTGCGGTCGCCCGCAGCATTGAACTGGTCCTTCTTTCCACTGAAGTTGCGGAAGATGAGACGGGTGTCCTCGATAACGCGCTTGCCGAGCTTAGGCTTGTTTGCCATTATATGTTGTCCTTTGTTGTTTTAGTGTTGTGTTTTGTGTTACTCGCCGAGAGGCGCAGTTTCGGCAATTGCCTTGTGCGACCACATCGACGTCTCTTCGAGAGCCGTAAAGACCAGACTCTTGTAGCGACCACTGGGCAGATTCATGTCGAGATATTCAGCGAACTCCTTGTAGGCCGAACGCAGCTCTTCGTGAACCGGCTTGGTAGCATTTTCACCTTCGATGGTTGCCTTATGGAAACCGAAACGACTCTCGATTTCCTCAGGACCAACACTAGACAGATCGGGTTTCATATTCAGATTCTCTCTCAGCCTTGTCGGCTGCGTCTTTTGCTTCTTCCAGGACTTTAGCGAAATTCTCAAACGCCTCTGATGCTGCGCGTGCCGCTAGAGCAGCTTGGATATAAGGCCGCTTCAGATCGGTGTTGTCCTTCATCGCTTGTTCCAGGCTTTTCGTCCGCGCTTAGCCATCTTGCGCGCCCCGAACAGGATGTTCTTACTCGGGGAGTACAGCACAGAACCACGCTTGGGTCGGAACCCCAGTGCATAGACCACGTTACGGACGGTGTTCATCTTTCCCATTTTTATCTCCTTTTTGGTTTACGGTGTTTTCTTCTGCGGTTGATTACTGCCTGATATTTAGTTAGCCAAACTACGTCACAGATGATAACCACAGCCATGACAAACGCTAGGACCATAGCTACTATTTGCTCGGCATCCATAGTGGTGATGACACCCCCAGAATGATAAGCACAACGATAATATCGCTGATCAGATCATACATGCTACTCCTTAGACACCCAAGTTTCGATGTTATCTTTAGCAGTCATATTCACGACCATAGTGGCGCCCCGACTTTCGTCACGAACAAATGCGACACAGAGATCGATACCCGAATTGACCATTTGTGCATTGCGAACGAAGCCGGCTTTCTTTCCATGAGTCTTCCAGTCAGCTGGGTGTAGCTCCACCTGACCCCCAATCTCGTTTACCCAGATATCCTCAGCAATGCGATCAGCTCCTGTAGGACACTCGCCGGATACCAGGATAGCCTCTCCTCCGAGATACTGCAACGCGGTGTAGAGGACTGTGCTGATTTCTTCTC
>Ga0182231_1000018_pt1 | contig 65206 bp, 57 predicted proteins | sample G6R1MG_29_FD_129667 | JGI IMG/M metagenome (GOLD analysis project Ga0182231, IMG submission 129667) | Miscanthus phyllosphere microbial communities from Michigan, USA - G6R2_NF_07NOV2016_LD1 MG | ecosystem: Host-associated > Plants > Phyllosphere > Phylloplane/Leaf | place: USA: Michigan...
AAACCGCTCCCCCCGGGCCAGAATAAGATCGTCCGGAATCTAATACGTTGCGGCCGTGACGCAAGTCACGGGCAACGCGATGATTCAGGCCGCGAAGTATTCCTGCAAGGCACGGACTTGGAGATCGCCTTCCAGATAGGCCTTGATCCCCTCGGCCGCCGCCATCGCTCCCGCGAGAGTGGTGTAGTACGGCACTTTATGCAAGAGGGCCGCGCGGCGGAGCGAGCGCGAGTCCGACAGGGCGCCGGCCCCCTCGGTGGTGTTGAACACGAGCTGGATGTCGCCGTTCTTGATGGAATCGACCACGTGCGGGCGACCCTCGAGAACCTTGTTCACCCGCTCCGTCGGCACCCCCTGCTCGGCGAGATAGCGCTGGGTTCCGCTGGTGGCGATGATGGTGAAGCCGAGTTCCGCGAGCAGGCGGATGGCCGGCAGGATCCGGGCCTTGTCGGCGTCGCGGACGGAGACGAACACCGCTCCGCCCTTCGGCACCTGGGTGCCGGAGCCGAGCTGACTCTTGGCGAAGGCGACGCCGAAGCTCGAATCGAGGCCGATGACCTCGCCGGTGGACCGCATCTCGGGCCCGAGCAGCACGTCGACGCCGGGGAAGCGGGCGAAGGGGAACACCGCCTCCTTGACGGCGATGTGATCGAGGACCTTGGCCTTGAGGCCGAAGCTCGCCAGCGGCTCGCCCGCCATGACGCGGGCCGCGATCTTGGCGATGGGCTCGCCGATGACCTTCGCCACGAACGGCACCGTGCGCGAGGCGCGGGGGTTCACCTCCAGCACGTAGATCGTGCCATCCTTGATGGCGTATTGCACGTTCATCAGGCCGCCGACCTTGAGGGCCAGGGCCATGGCCTTCGTCTGACGCTCCAGCTCGGCGATGGTCTCGGGCGAGAGCGAGCGCGAGGGCAGGGAGCAGGCCGAATCGCCCGAATGGATGCCCGCCTCCTCGATGTGCTCCATGATGCCGGCGATGAACACGTCCGTGCCGTCGCAGATGGCGTCGACGTCGATCTCGGTGGCGTCCGACAGGTAGCGGTCGAACAGGAGCGGGTTCTTGCCCAGCACCGTGTTGATCTGCCCCGTCTTGTCGTTGGGATAGCGCGACTTGACGTCGGACGGGATCAGGCTCGGCAGGGTGTCGAGGAGGTAGTCGGCGAACTGCGTCTCGTCGCGGATGATCGCCATGGCGCGCCCGCCCAGCACGTAGGAGGGCCGCACCACGAAGGGCAGGCCGAGATCGGCGGCCACCAGCCGGCTCTGCTCGACGGAATAGGCGATGCCGTTCTTGGGCTGCTTCATCCCGAGCTTGTCGAGGAGGCGCTTGAACTGGTCGCGGTCCTCGGCGAGGTCGATGGCGTCGGGCGAGGTGCCGAGGATCGGAACGCCGGCGGCCTCGAGGGCGCGGGCGAGCTTCAGGGGCGTCTGGCCGCCGAACTGGACGATGACGCCGTGGAGCGTGCCGGCCTGCCGCTCGGTCTCGATGATCTCGAGGACGTCCTCCTCGGTCAGGGGCTCGAAATACAGACGGTCGGAGGTGTCGTAGTCGGTGGAGACCGTCTCGGGGTTGCAGTTGACCATGATGGTCTCGTAGCCGGCCTCCGTCAGCGCGAAGCAGGCGTGACAGCAGCAATAGTCGAACTCGATGCCCTGGCCGATGCGGTTCGGGCCGCCGCCGAGGATGATCACCTTCCTGGCGTCCGTCGGCTGGGCCTCGTCGACCACGGTGCCGGCGAAGGGGGCGACGTAGGTCGAGTACATGTAGGCGGTGGGCGCCTTGAACTCGGCCGCGCAGGTGTCGATGCGCTTGAAGACCGGTCGGACGCCGGCGGCGCGGCGCGCGGCGCGGACGCTGCCCTCGTCGGTCCTGGCCAGCACCGCGAGGCGCGCGTCGGAGAAGCCGGCGGCCTTGAGCTGGCGCAGCGCCCCCGGCGTCGTCGGGATGCCGTGGGCCTTCACCCGGTTCTCCAGGTCGATGATGGCCTGGAGCTGTTCGAGGAACCACGGGTCGATCTTGCACGAGGCGTGGACCTCCTCGTGGCTGACGCCGAGCCGTAGGGCCTGGCCCACCTTCAGGAGGCGGTCGGGGGTCGGGGTGCCCAGGGCCGCCTTGATGGCGTTGTGGTCGTCGCCCTTGCCGAGGCCCTCGATCTCGATCTCGTCGAGGCCGGTGAGGCCGGTCTCCAGGGAGCGCAGGGCCTTCTGGAGCGATTCGGCGAAGCACCGCCCGATGGCCATGGCCTCGCCCACCGACTTCATGGCGGTGGTCAGCGTCGGCTCGGCGCCGGGGAATTTCTCGAAGGCGAAGCGCGGAATCTTCGTGACGACGTAGTCGATGGTCGGCTCGAACGAGGCCGGCGTCGCCCCGCCCGTGATGTCGTTGGCGATCTCGTCGAGGGTGTAGCCCACCGCGAGCTTGGCCGCGACCTTGGCGATGGGAAAGCCCGTGGCCTTCGAGGCGAGGGCCGACGAGCGCGACACGCGCGGGTTCATCTCGATGACGATCATCCGGCCCGTGGCCGGGTCGATGGCGAACTGCACGTTGGACCCGCCGGTCTCGACGCCGATCTCGCGCAGCACCGCGAGCGAGGCGTCGCGCATCACCTGATATTCCTTGTCGGTCAGCGTCAGCGCCGGCGCGACGGTGATGGAATCGCCCGTGTGGACGCCCATCGGATCGATGTTCTCGATGGAGCAGACGATGATGCAGTTGTCGTTCCTGTCGCGAACGACCTCCATCTCGTACTCCTTCCAGCCGAGCACGCTCTCCTCGATGAGCACCTCGTTGGTCGGCGAGGCGTCGATGCCGCGCTCCACGATGTCGAGGAACTCTTCCCGGTTGTAGGCGATGCCCCCGCCCGTGCCGCCCATGGTGAAGGAGGGACGGATGATCGCCGGCAGGCCGACATCGGCGAGGGCGATGAGGGCCTGCCCGATGGCATGCTCGCCGTAGCGCTTGCGCCGGTCGGACTCGCCCGCATGCCATTTCTTCTCGAAGGCGCGCAGGGCCGCCGCGCGGGCCTCCCCCTCCGTGGCGGTCTCGATCCGGGCGATCTCGGCGAGGTACTTCTCGCGGTCGACCTTCTTGGCGGCCGACGCGTTGGCGACGGCGGATTTCGGCGTCTCCAGGCCGATCTTGGTCATGGCGTCGCGAAACAGCTGCCGGTCCTCGGCCTTGTCGATGGCCTCGGCCGTGGCGCCGATCATCTGGACGTCGAATTTTTCCAGGATGCCGAGCTTCTTCAGGGAGAGGGCGCAGTTCAGCGCCGTCTGGCCGCCCATGGTCGGCAGCAGGGCGAAGCCCCCCGGTACGGCGTGGCGCTCCTTCTCGATGATCTTGGCGACGATCTCCGGGGTGATCGGCTCGACGTAGGTGGCATCCGCCATGTCCGGGTCGGTCATGATCGTGGCCGGGTTCGAATTCACCAGCACGATCCGGTAGCCCTCCTCGCGGAGCGCCTTGCAGGCCTGGGTGCCGGAATAGTCGAACTCGCACGCCTGTCCGATGACGATCGGGCCCGCACCGATGATGAGGATCGTGGAGAGATCGGTGCGTTTCGGCATCGGGGGCCCTGGCTTGCGGGCACGCGCCCAGGCACGCACGGCGCCACCATCGGGGGCTGCCGTGTGCGGGCGCGAGCGGCGTGGATTGTCGTTAGGCTTCGCGTCTACACGCCGCCGCCCGGTTTTGGAAGGGTGGAGCGGGCGGCGCCGGGGACCACACGCAGGAACCATGCCCGCCGCCGATACCCAGAGTATTCTTAGTAATAGAATTGTTCGAATTCGCAGTCATCGCAAATTTGCCGATAGACATGCTTTGTTATATTCGCGTTTTATCGACGAGAGAGCGTCGATATTCTTCAGAATCGTTCGAGGAAGCGCATGACGAAGCTGAATCTGCTCGCCGGAACGGTCGCCCTGTGCGCCGTCGTCGGCACGACCGCGACGGCGGCCGAGGTCACGGTCAAGACCCTCAACAGCGGCGCGGACGGGATGATGGTGTTCGGGCCGGCCTTCGTGAAGCTGGCGCCGGGCGACACCATCCGGTTCGCCCCGACGGACAAGGGCCACAACGCCGAACTGATCAAGGGCATGGCGCCCGAGGGCGCGGCGACGTTCAAGACCGTCGTCGGCAAGGAGGAGGTGGTGACCTTCGACAAGCCGGGCGTCTACGGCATCAAGTGCTCGCCGCACTACATCATGGGAATGATCGGCCTGGTGGTGGTCGGCGACAAGCCGGCGAACCTCGAGGCCGCCAAGGCGGTCCCGCACGGCAAGATCGCCACGAAGCGGTTCGAGCCGCTGTTCGCGCAGGTGCAGTAGGCGCGCCCGCGGGCCGGAGGGGGTCGTCCGCCTCCGGCCGGTTCGCCGAACTCAAAGTCCGGCGTAGAGCGCGGCGACGGCCCGGTCGATGGACAGGGTGAACACCCCGAAGGCCACCACGGCGGCGGCGGCGAATTCCAGGGCGGCGTTGGGGAGGGTCTGGCTGCGGCGCAGGATCTCGCGCCCGAAGAACAGGCTCACCCAGGCGACGGTGAGAACCGCCGGCAGGACGAACAGGAAGGACAGGGTACTCTCGACGCGGTCGAGGCCGGCGGCGGGGTCGATGAGCGCGCGGATGTTGCGGACCCACGGGGCGTAGCAGGCCGCGTACAGGGTGGTCATCCAGGACAGGCCGACACCGACACCGAGGTGGAAGGTGAAGAGGCGATGCAGGCGCGAGAAGTCGTCGCGCGCGTCGTCGAATGTCATGTGGATATCCCCGCAACCGTCTGAGAAAGGCCCGCGCGACGAACGTTCGGACGTCGTCGTAAGCGGACCGTTAACGGTGCGGGGATGCCCGGCAATGCCGGACATTTTGTGACGCGCCCCGGTCCATATCGGGGCAGGCGGCGGCGCTCGTCCTACTCCGCCACGGCGTGGAGGGTCTCCGGCTTTCCCGCCCGCATGAGGGCGACGAAGCGCTCGAACAGGTAGTGGCTGTCGCGCGGGCCCGGCGAGGCCTCGGGGTGGTGCTGCACGGAGAAGGCCGGTCGGTCGGTGAGCGAGAGGCCGCAATTCGAGCCGTCGAACAGCGACACGTGGGTCTCCACCGCCGTCGCCGGCAGGCTCTGCGGATCCACGGCGAACCCGTGGTTCATGGACACGATCTCGACCTTGCCGGTGGTCTTGTCCTTCACCGGATGGTTGGCGCCGTGGTGGCCCTGCGCCATCTTCACCGTGCGCCCGCCCAGCGCCAGGCCCATGAGCTGGTGGCCGAGGCAGATGCCGAAGGTCGGAACCTTCTCGGAGAGCAGCTCGCGGATCACCGGCACGGCGTATTCGCCCGTGGCCGCCGGATCCCCGGGGCCGTTCGAGAGGAACACGCCGTCGGGCTTCATGGCCATGATCTCGGCCGCGCTGGTGGTGGCCGGCACCACGGTGACGTCGCAGCCCGCTTCCGCCAGCAGGCGCAGGATGTTGCGCTTCACGCCGTAATCGATGGCCACCACCTTGAGGCCCTGGCCGGCCGGGCGGTCGCCGTAGCCGGTCTTCACGCCCCACGTGGTCTGCGACCAGGCGGTGGTCTCGCGGCTGGTCACCGGCGGCACGAGGTCCAGGCCCTCCATGGGAGCGAGCGCCGCCGCGCGGGCCTTCAGGGCCTCGCGGTCGAAGGTGCCGTCGGGGCTGTTGGCGATGACCGCGTTGGGCATGCCGTGGTCGCGGATGAGGGCGGTGAGCGCCCGGGTGTCCACCCCGGTGATGCCCACGATGCCGCGCGCCTTCAGCCAGGCGTCGAGGTGGTTCGACGAACGCCAGCTCGACGGGTTGGTCACCGCCGAGGCGATGACGGCGCCGCGCACGCCCGAGGCGGGGGCGGCGTCGAGGCTCTCCAGATCCTCGTCGTTGGTCCCGGTGTTGCCGATATGCGGAAACGTGAAGGTGACGATCTGGCCGGCATAGGACGGATCGGTCAGGATCTCCTGGTAGCCCGTCATCGCCGTGTTGAAGCAGACCTCGCCGTCGGCGGCCCCGGTCTCACCGATGCCGAAGCCTTCGAGGATCGTGCCGTCGGCGAGCACGAGGAGGGCGGTGGCGACGGGCTCGGCCCAGGGCGCGGGGGGTGCGGCGGGCGTCGAAACGCCTCCATCTTGCAGCATCGGCGTGATCTCGCTTATGTCCGTCCGATCCCGGCGCCGCGACACGGCGCATGCCGTGCGACACGGCGCACGCGGGTGGCTTGTCGTGCGGCGCTCATACCGAGCGGGCGGCGATGGGGTCAATGTGGCCCCGCGCGCCGGCCGTCTCAAGGCGCACGATCCACTCAGCAATTCACAGACCACCCGATCCGAGGAGACTTCGATGCTGCGCGCCCGCCTGACCACGGAGATGAAGGAGGCCATGAAGGCCGGCGACAAGGCGAAACTCGCCACCGTGCGGATGATCCAGGCCGCCCTCAAGGACAAGGACATCGAGGCGCGCGGCCTCGGCAAGGAGCCGGCTTCCGAGGAGGAGATCCTCGCGCTGCTGCAGAAGATGATCAAGCAGCGCAACGAGTCGGCCGGCGTCTACGACCAGGGCGGCCGGCCGGAACTCGCCGAGAACGAGCGCGCCGAAGCCGCGATCATCGCCGGATACCTGCCCCAGCAGATGGACGAGGCCGAGACCCGCGCCGCCATCGAGGCCGCCGTCGCCGAGACGGGCGCCGCCGGCCCGAAGGACATGGGCAAGGTCATCGCCGCCCTGAAGGCGGCCCATGCGGGCCGGATGGATTTCGGGAAGGCGAGCGGACTGGTGAAGGACGTCCTGAACGCCAAGGCGTAAGCCCGCCGGCGGTCCCCGATCCCCGCCGAACGCGCGCGGCACCGACCCCGTGCGAACGGGCGGGGTGCCGCGTCCGCTTCCACCCCGCCCTGCGGAATGAGGGGAGCGACGGGCGTCTTCGATCCGCCGGCGCGAAGGAACCCACCCGAGGGACCACGCTTCCCTCCACGGATCGACATTGCCCGTCGTTCGACCGGAAGACGATCACGCGTCGATCACATCTTGGTGCTTTCCGCCGTATCTTAATATTTCTTTATAGACACCCGTCGCATGTCCGCTGCGAAGTTCGGAACGTGACGATTGGTAGCCATGAAATTCGGTATTCGGTCTCGCCTCTACGGCGGTTTTGCCACGCTCGTCTTGCTCGCGGGAATGCTGGGCGTCTTCTCGACCCTGCAACTCAGTCAAATCGACCAACAGAGCGGCATCAGGGAGCGTATCGAGCGCAGCGCGCGTGCCCTCTATACCTTCAACGGACTGACCGAACGCTTCATCGCCCAGAGCAGCGAGTACCGGACGAACCCGATGCCGGAGGCCACGGCCGGGATGAAGGCGAGCCTTGCCGAGATGCACGCCCTGGGCGACGAACTCTACCGCATGGCGGTGAGCGAGGAGCGGCGCGCCCTCTATGACGGGCTTCGGAACCGGTCCGCGTCCCTGGCGACGGAGATGCCGGCCCTCATCGCGCTCGGCACCCGGATTCGCGACAACAAGGCCGACGTCTATACGCGGGGCGACGAGCTCACGCGGGCGGCCGGCGTCCTCGCCAACCAGCTTCGCGCCGCCGACGACGAGACCATGCTCGCGCCGACCGCGGAGGTCGAGCGGACCGTCCTCCTGTTCCGGGTCATGAACTGGCGCTTTCTCGCGACGCGGGATCCGAAGGGACGAGCCCTGTCGGCCACGGCCTTCGCGAACGCCGAGGCGGCGGTCACCAAGCTCAAGACCGCCGTCCAGACGCCTGCGCAACGGCAGAACCTGAAAGCCGTCGAGGACGCGCTCCAGGCCCTCGACGCGAGCTTCCGGGCCGCCTCGAGCGCCATGGTGGAGAGCGACGCGTTCTTCGAGGGTGCCGTCAAGAGCAAGGCGATGGCGATCCATCAGGCCGGCCTGCTCACCCGGGCGAAGCTCGAGAAGGCCGTCGAGGAGATCGTGGCCGAGGGCAGGAGCACGATGGCGATGGCCCGCACGATTCAGCTGGGGCTGCTCGCCCTCATCCTCGTGATCGGCGCGGCGTCGGCCTTCCTCATCGCCCGTGGCATCATCCGTCCCATCGCCGGGATGACCGGTGCGATGACCCGCCTCGCGGCCGGCCGGACCGACCTCACGGTTCCCTCCCAGGACGCCGTCGACGAAATGGGCGAGATGGCCCGGGCGGTGGAGGTGTTCCGGCAGAACGCCATCGCCCGCGAGGGCCTGGAGGCGGATCAGGCGGCCCAGCAGAGCGCCCGGCAACGTCGCGCCGACCGGGTGGACCACCTCGTCAAGGATTTCCAGCGTCGGGTGGCCGGCTCCCTCGACATCGTCACCGCCGCCACGGCGGAACTCGATGCCACGGCCCGCTCCATGAGCGCCGTCGCGGGCAGCACCAACAGCCAGGCCGTCGCGTCGAGCGCCGCCGCCGAGGAGACCTCCGCCAACGTCCAGACCGTCGCCTCCGCGGCGGAGGAGATGGTCTCGTCCCTGCGCGAGATCGAGCGCCAGGTGATCCATTCCCGGGAGGTCGCGACCCATGCGGCCCGGGAGGCGGATGCGACGAACACGGCCATGACGAGTCTGGGCGCCGCCGCCGACCAGATCGGGGCGGCGGTCACCACCATCGCGGGCATCGCCGGCCAGACCAACCTGCTGGCGCTGAACGCCACCATCGAGGCGGCCCGGGCGGGCGAGGCGGGCCGGGGCTTCGCCGTGGTCGCCGCGGAGGTGAAGGAACTCGCCGCCCAGACCGGACGGGCCACCGAGGAGATCGGCGGGCAGATCGTGGCGATCCAGACCGGCACGGAGCGGGCGAGCGCCGCCATCCGGCAGATCGGACAGACCATCGCGACGATGAACGAGATCAGCAGCATGATCGCCGAAACGGTGGTGCAGCAGACCGCGGCCACGAGCGAGATCTCGCGCAATGCGAGCGAGGCCGCCCAGGGAACCCAGGACGTGTCCGCGAACATCGTCCGCGTGCTGCATTCGGCCGACGAGACGGGAAGCGCCGCCGCGCAGGTCATGGCCGCGGCGGCCGAACTCGCCAACCAGTCGGCCACCGTCAAACAGGACATCGACGGCTTCCTGGACGACATCCGCGCCGCGTGACGGGGGATCGGCCCGGAAACGAAGTCGGCCGGCGGGACGCCCCGCCGGCCGGCGCGACCTCCCGGTTCGGGACTCCTTAAGCCCCCTGCGCTAGACTGGGCGGCCGCAGAGGTCCCATGCGCTATCCGCCCCACATCCTCGAAGAAATCCGCGCGCGCCTGCCCGCCTCCGACGTGGTCGGGCGCCGCGTGAGGCTGAAGAAGGCCGGCCGCGAGTGGCGCGGCCTGTCGCCGTTCAACGCGGAGAAATCGCCGTCCTTTTACGTGAACGACCAGAAGCAGTTCTATCACTGCTTTTCGTCGGGCAAGCACGGCGACGTATTCACCTTCCTGATGGAGACGGAGGGCCTCAGTTTCCCCGAGGCCGTCGAGCGGCTGGCCTCGGAAGCGGGGGTGAGCCTGCCCACGCCCAGCGCCGACACCCGCGAGATGGAGACCAGGCGCGCCGGCGCCCTCGAGGTCATGGAGATGGCGGCCGCGTTCTACGAGGCGCAGCTCGCGGGCAGCGCCGGGATCGAGGCCCGGGCCTATCTCGACCGGCGCCAGCTCGGCCTCGACACCCGCAGGCAGTTCCGCCTCGGCTACGCGCCGAACGACCGCTACGCCCTGCGCGACCACCTCGCGGCCAAGGACGTCGCGAAGGAGATGATGGCCGAACTCGGCCTGCTGGTGACCGGCGACGACGTCAGGGTGCCGTACGACAAGTTCCGCGACCGGGTGATGTTTCCCATCACCGATTCGCGCGGACGCGTCATCGCCTTCGGCGGCCGGGCGATGCAGAAGGACGCCAAGGCGAAGTACATGAACTCGCCCGAGACGCCGCTCTTCCACAAGGGGCAGATCCTCTACAACCTGCACGGCGCCCGCAAGGCCGCCCACGATCGCGGCACCATCATCGCGGTGGAGGGCTACGTCGACGTCATCGCCATGACGCTCGCCGGGCATCCCAATTCCGTGGCGCCCCTTGGCACGGCCCTCACCGAGGAGCAGGTCGCGCTCCTGTGGCGCCACGGCGACGAGCCGATCCTGTGCTTCGACGGCGACGGAGCGGGGCAACGGGCCGCGTTCCGGGCGCTGGACGTCGCCCTGCCGGGGTTGACGCCGGGAAAATCCCTGCGCTTCGCCATGCTGCCGGAGGGGCAGGACCCCGACGACCTCCTGCGCTCCGAGGGCAAGCCCGCCCTCGACCGGGTGCTGGAGGGCGCGCGACCCCTGGTCGAGGTGCTGTGGTCGCGGGCGACCGAGGGCGCCCCCCTCGACACGCCCGAGCGCCGGGCGGGTCTGGCCAAGACCCTGCGCGAGATGGTGGCGGGCATCCGCGACGAGACCGTGCGGGGGTTCTACCGCGACGAGATCGAGGTGCGCCTGCGCGCCCTGTCGCCCCAGGCGAACCAGGGCCGGCGCGGGCCCTGGGAACCGCGCCAGGGCGGAGCGGGGCGACCGGCCTATCAGCGGGCGCCGCGCCCGGGCGACCCGCCGCCGTCGCCGCGCATCACCACCAAGTTCAATCCGCTCTATGCGGGCGCGACCAACGCCGCCGGCCCCGTGGCGTTCCGCGACCGCGAGGCGATGATCGTGTCGAGCCTCCTCGTCCACCCGGAGCTGCTCGGCATCGAGGCGGAGGATCTGGCCGAACTCGAACTCGGCGACCCCGATGCCCAGGCCCTGCGCTCCCTGCTCCTCGACAGCCACGCCGATGCCGGACAGCCCGGCGTCGAGGTTCTGGAGGCCCGCCTGCGCCGCGCCGGACTGGTCGAGGCGTCCGAGCGCCTCGCCGCCCATGTCCGCCCCGGAGACCGGTGGACCCTCGACGCGCATGCCGATCCCGTGCGGCTCGAAGACGCATTGCGTCAGGCCGTGATCTTGCACCGGAAGTCCGGCGCGCTAAATAGCGAACTCCGCTTGGCGGAGCACGCCCTCGCCGAGGACTTCACGGAGGCGAACTTCGCTTGGCTGTGCGACGTGAAGCAACGTATGGCCGTGGTCGCCGGAGCGGAGGAGGAGGGGCCCGACACCGAGACGGCGGCGGGCTAGGCCTTCAAGAGAACTGAATTCGCGCGCCGAAGACGGCGCATGGTTAACAATCGGTCAAGCGTCTCGCTTGCATACCGGGATCTGAGATCGACGCGGGCGCTTTTCGGCGTTCCGCACACCATATGCATTGCGGCGTCGCCGACGCGGAGTGAGCCACACGCTCCCGCGCGACCCTGCCACGACAACCATAGGCGGACCATGGCGACGAAGGCAACGGAACGGGACGAGACGGATGCTGCCCCCGAGGCACAGACGGACGGGCCGCTCCTCGATCTGACGGATGCCTCCGTCAAGCGGATGGTGAAGCTCGCCAAGAAGCGCGGCTACATCACCTACGAGGAGATCAACGAGGTCCTGCCCGACGGCCAGTCCGATCCCGACCAGATCGAGGACGTGCTGTCCCAGCTCTCCGAGATGGGCATCAACGTCGTCGAGGCGGAGGAGACCGAGGAGACCGCCGGCGAGACCAAGGCCAACGGCGAGGCCGGGGAGGACGAGGACGGCGCGGAGGGGACCGAGGTCGCCGAGATCGCGCCGACCAAGGCTCCGGCCGTGCGCGAGACCACGGCCAAGGAGCCCACCGACCGCACGGACGACCCCGTGCGCATGTACCTGCGCGAGATGGGCTCCGTGGAGCTCCTGTCGCGCGAGGGCGAGATCGCCATCGCCAAGCGCATCGAGGCGGGCCGCGAGGCCATGATCGCCGGCCTGTGCGAGAGCCCGCTGACCTTCCAGGCCATCATCATCTGGCGCGACGAACTCGTCGACGGCCGGGTGCTCCTGCGCGAGATCATCGATCTCGAAGCCACCTACGCGGGTCCCGACGCCAAGAACGCGATGCAGATCGCGGAAGGGGCTGAGGATTCCGAGGAGGCCGAGGCCGAGACACCGGCGCCGCCCGAGGGCGACGACGAGGACGACATGGAGAACAACGTCTCCCTGGCGGCCATGGAGACCGAGATCAAGCCGCGCGTCCTCGAGACGTTCGACAACATCGCCAACAACTACAAGAAGCTGCGCAAGCTCCAGAGCGAGCACGCCGAGGTGAAGGCCGGCGGCGGCACGCTGACGGACGCGCAGAGCGCCAAGCGCGACGAGCTGAAGGACATCGTCGTCACCGACGTGAAGTCCCTCTCCCTCAACGCCAACCGCATCGAGGCCCTGGTCGAGCAGCTCTACGACATCAACAAGCGCCTCATCTCGCATGAGGGCCGCCTGATGCGCTACGCCGAGACCCACGGCGTGGCTCGCGACGAGTTCCTGCGCCACTACCAGGGCTGGGAACTCGATCCGAACTGGATGGAGCGCGTCGGCAGCCTCGGCGGACGCGGCTGGAAGAACCTGGTCGAGAAGGGCCAGAAGGAGGTCGTGCGCCTGCGCGAGCAGATCCTCACCCTCGCGTCCGAGACCGGGTTGGAGATCGGCGAGTACCGCAAGATCGTCAACATGGTCCAGAAGGGCGAGCGCGAAGCCCGTCAGGCCAAGAAGGAGATGATCGAGGCCAATCTGCGCCTCGTGATCTCCATCGCCAAGAAGTACACCAACCGCGGCCTGCAGTTCCTGGATCTCATCCAGGAGGGCAACATCGGCCTGATGAAGGCGGTCGACAAGTTCGAGTACCGCCGCGGCTACAAGTTCTCGACCTACGCGACGTGGTGGATCCGGCAGGCCATCACCCGCTCCATCGCGGATCAGGCCCGCACCATCCGCATCCCGGTGCACATGATCGAGACGATCAACAAGATCGTCAGGACTTCCCGCCAGATGCTGCACGAGATCGGCCGCGAGCCGACCCCGGAGGAGCTGGCCGAGAAGCTGGCGATGCCCCTGGAGAAGGTGCGAAAGGTCCTGAAGATCGCCAAGGAGCCGATCTCCCTCGAGACGCCCATCGGCGACGAGGAGGACAGCCACCTCGGCGACTTCATCGAGGACAAGAACGTCGTCCTGCCCATCGACGCGGCGATCCAGTCGAATCTGCGCGAGACCACCACGCGCGTGCTCGCCTCGCTGACGCCCCGGGAGGAGCGGGTGCTGCGCATGCGCTTCGGCATCGGCATGAACACGGACCACACCCTTGAGGAGGTGGGCCAGCAGTTCTCCGTGACCCGCGAGCGTATCCGCCAGATCGAGGCGAAGGCCCTGCGCAAGCTCAAGCACCCGAGCCGCTCGCGCAAGCTCCGGAGCTTCCTCGACAACTGAGTGCGAACGAGGCGAATGACACGATGGGTGCCCCAGACAAACAGTTACCTGTATGCGGCATCATCATGCCAATATCTTCCATTGACGGATGCTCAGAATCACACTGGGCAGACGTCATGGAGATATTGACCGAAGCAATTGAAGAAGCCGGTTTTAGGGCGAATATAGTCAGCAACGCAGATGACTCGGGGATAATACACAAACGAATTATTCAGAACTTATATGACAATCCAATAGTCGTTTGCGATGTAAGTGGCAAAAACCCGAATGCGATGTTCGAGCTGGGAATGCGCCTTGCCTTCGACAAACCAACTATAATTGTTAAAGATGATAAAACAAACTACTCATTTGATACATCTCAAATCGAACACCTGCCATACCCGAGAGATTTGAGATTTTCTAAAATAGTTGAATTTAAACAGAAGCTTACTGATAAGATAGTCGCAACATTTAATGCGTCATGCAACAACGATAACTATACAACTTTCTTAAAACATTTCGGAGAATTTACTGTTGCAAAGCTCGATAAGAAAGAAGTTTCAGGCCAGGACTTCATTCTTGAAGAACTGAGAAATATTCGACAGGGAATTACTCAGATCGAAATACAAAAGCAAAATTTTCGAATCCCGAGCGATCTCAATTACGATGGCGCTGTTATCGATTTGTGCCTAAAAGATCTTTCTTCAGAAAAAATTGAATACATTTTGGCGAAAGCAAAGCAAACACCGGGGCTTGAGGCCGCGAAAATTAGATCAATAGGCGATAATCATAAACATATATTTGTACGACTCAGTTCGCCGTCGCAGGTTGAGCGGTCACGTTTGCGCGGAATACTCAAGTCGCTTAGGCAAGAGGCGCTCAAATAGCGGATGAAATTCATCTTGTAGTCTATGGAACGAAAAATATTATTGTTTTGCGTTCTTGCGTCGACAGTTGCCCAATCGGCCCCGCGCCCCAGTTAGGCCCCCATGCACGATCGAGGCCCGCCCCAGCCGCCGCCCACCGCCGAAGCCGACGGGTCGGAAGCGAACGACGTGCCCTTCGGCGCCCTGCAGCAATGCGTGGCCCTGCGCGACTGGCTTCTGAGCGAGGGCGCCCGGATGCCCAACGCCGAGGATCTGCTGTCGGGGCTGGCCGAGCGGCTCATCGACCTCGGCGTGCCGGTGGACCGGGCGACGACGGCCATCGACGCCCTGCATTCCGAGTATTCCGGCGTGGGCCGGTTCTGGACCCGCGAGTCGGGGTCCACCGTGCGGCTGTTCCCCCATGGCGAGGCCTCCGACAAGGCCTACCGCGAGAGCCCGTTCCAAGCGGTCCACGAGACCGGGGAATGGCTCGTCCTCGACCTCGCCGAGACGCCCGACGATGCCTTCGCGGTGATCCCCGACCTCAAGGCCGAGGGGTATCGCAACTACATCGTGGCGCCCCTGTTCTTCACCAACGGCACCCGCAACGGCATCACCTTCGCGACACGCAGCGGAGACGGCTTCCGCGACGAGGACGTGGCGATCCTGCGCTTCGTCATTCCGACGCTCGCCGCCGTGATGGAGATGCGCAGCATCAACAAGCAGCTCGACCATGTGCTGCGGATCTATGTCGGCGACGAGCCGCACAAGGCGATCCTGGCGGGCTCCATCCGGCGCGGCCACGTCCAGCGCATCCGCTCGGCGATCCTGTTCGCCGACATGCGCGACTACACCCGCATCTCCGCCGAGATGACCCCCGAGGAGGCGGTCGACCTCCTCAACATCTTCTTCGACTGCCTCGTGCCGGCCGTCGAGCGCGAGGGCGGCGAGGTGCTGAAATACCTCGGCGACGGCCTCCTGGCGATCTTTCGCGAGCGCGGCGACGATCTCGGGGGGGCCGCCAAGGGCGCGCTCACCGCGGCCCAGAGCGCCCTCGCGGCGTTGGACGAAGCCAACGGCCTCGGGCGCTTCGCCCAGCCCGTGGCGGCCGGCATCGCGCTCCACCACGGCGAGGCGGCCTACGGCAACGTCGGCTCGGGCGCACGCCTCGACTTCACGGTGATCGGCCGCGACGTGAACCTCGCGAGCCGCCTCGCCCGTCTCAACAGGACGTTGGGCGAACCCCTGCTGATGTCGAAGCCCTTCGTGGATTTCCTGTGGGGCGATCCGGTCTCCCTCGGCACCCACATCCTCGACGGATTCGCCGAGCCCATGGGGGTGTTCCGCCCGGAACGGTCGCCCGCGACGGTCTGACGGGGCGCGGCGGGTGTTGACCGCAGCGCCGTCCCGGCCCACATCGGGGGTGTTCCAGGGAGATCCCCGGCAAGGGGCTGAGAAACCGATGAGTCGTCCGGACACGGATGGCGGCGCGGAAATCCTTCGAACCTGAACCGGTTCATACCGGCGTAGGGATTGGACCGCCGTGTTTTCTCGAGAACCCGGCACGCTTCCGTGGAAGCGCACAGGCCCACCGATCCCCGCGCCGCGTCGCGGAGGTTGTCTTGGCGCAGAATCCCACCCGACCCATCGATCTGAGGCGTCTGCCCGCCGATCCCCGCGCCGCCTGCGCCCTGCCGGCGCGGGCGGACGTGGCCATCGTCGGCGGCGGGCTCATCGGCCTCTCCATCGCGTGGCGCCTCGCGCAAGGCGGGCGTTCCGTCACGGTGGTGGAACGAGAGACCGTGGGCGCGGGGGCGAGTCTCGCCGCCACCGGCATGCTGGCCCCGGCGGCCGAGCACGAGCCCGGCTCCGACCCCCTGCTGCCCCTGGCCCTGGAGAGCCTGTCGCGCTGGCCGGGGTTTCGCGATGCCCTCCAGGCGGCTTCGGGCATCGACATCGACTACCGGGAAGAGGGCACCCTCGTGCTGGCCATCGGCCGCGAAGAGGTCGAGCGCTTGCGCTTTCGCCACGACCTCCAGGTGCGTTCGGGGCTCGACGCCACCTGGCTCAGCGGGCCCCAGGTGCGCGCCCGCGAACCGGCCCTACGCCCGGCCGTCACCGCCGGCCTGTACTGCCCCCGCGACCATCAGGTCGATCCGAGCCGGGTCATGGCCGCCCTCGTGGGTGCCTGTACCGGCGCGGGCGTGACCATCGTGGAGCATTGTCCCGTCGAGGCCCTGGACTGGGCGGGCGGCCGCGTCGCCGGCCTCCGGACCGGGCAGGGCCGGATCGCGGCCGACACCGTGATCCTCGCCGCCGGCGCCTGGAGCGGGCAGGCCGGGCTGCTGCCCGAGGCGCTGAGCCTGCCGGTGCGGCCCCTCAAGGGGCAGTCCCTGGCGCTGCGCACCACGGCCCGCACCGGCACGCTCACCCACATGGTCTGGACCGAGCAGGTCCACATGGCCCCGAAGAGCGACGGCCACCTCATCGTGGGCGCCACGGTGGAGGATTGCGGCTTCACCCCGGGCGTCACAGCGGGCGGCCTCTACGCCCTGCTGGAGGGCGCGCGCCGCGTCCTCCCGGGTATCGAGGAGATGGCGGTGGAGGCCGTGTGGAGCGGCTACCGCCCGACCTCCGACGACGACGCGCCGATCCTCGACACCCTGGCCCCCGGCCTCGTCGCCGCGACGGGCCACCACCGCAACGGCTACCTCCTGGCCCCCGCCACCGCCGACGCCGTCGCGACCCTGCTGACGGACGGCGCCCTGCCGGCTTACGCCCGCGCCTTCGGCCGAGCCCGGTTCGCTCCGACGCCGAAGAGGGCGACCGCATGAAGCTCGTCCTCAACGGCCGGCCCCACGAGAGCGAGGCGCCGGACCTCGACGCCCTGTTCCGGATCGAGGCCGAGGAGACCGGCCTCGACGGCCCGCAGGGCATCGCCATCGCCCTCAACGGCGTGGTGATCCGCCGCCGGGACTGGGCCACCACCGAACTCACCGAAGGCGACCGGGTCGAGATCGTCCGCGCCATGCAGGGAGGCTGACACCATGACCGAATCCGAGGACGCCCGGCACGACGATCCCCTGGTGATTGCCGGAATCACCCTTGGCTCGCGCCTGTTCATCGGCACGGCCGGCTATCCGACCCAAAGCATCATGGCCGAGGCCGTGGCGGCGTCCGGCGCCGAGGTGGTCACCGCCTCGATCCGCCGGGTCTCGCTCCAGGGCCACGGCTCGGACACGGTGAGCAAGCTGAAGGGCTACCGGTTCCTGCCCAACACCGCCGGCTGCGAGACGGCGCGCGACGCGATCATGACCGCCGAACTCGCCCGCGAGGCCCTCGACACCCCGTGGATCAAGGTCGAGGTCATCGGCGACCGCGAGACCCTGTATCCGGACGTCGCCGAACTGCTGGAGGCCTGCCGCCACCTCGTCGACGACGGGTTCACGGTGCTGCCCTACTGCAACGACGATCCGGTGGTGTGCCAGCGGCTCGCCGACATCGGCTGCGCCGCCGTGATGCCCATGGGCTCGCTCATCGGGTCGGGCATGGGGGTGGCCAACCCCGCCAACCTCGAACTCATCTGCCGGCGCTCGCCCGTGCCCGTCATCGTCGATGCGGGCATCGGTACGGCCTCCGACGCGGTGATCGCCATGGAACTCGGGGCCGCCGGCTGCCTCCTCAACACGGCGGTGGCGAAGGCCGACGACCCCGTGCGGATGGCTCGCGCCATGGGCCACGCCGTCGCGGCCGGGCGCCTCGCGCATCTCGCCGGGCGCATCCCGAGGCGCGGCCGGGCCGAACCGTCGAGCCCGCAACTCGGCCTCGTCGGCTCGTGAGACCGCTGCCGTCCCCCTTGCTGGTGGTGACGGACCGGGCGTCCGTCCCGCTTGGATTGCGCGATGGAAACTGGTCCCCCACCCGAGCCCCCCAACGATTCGCACCAAACCCCGCTGGTCATTCCGGGGCGCCGCAGGCGAACCCGGAACCCAGAGCCGCCGACAGCGCAAAGTTTTCGACGACCTACGTTTCTGGATCCCGGGTTCCGCTACGCGGCCCCGGGATGACGCAGGGTGAAGGTGGAATGAGTGACATCTTCGAAGAAGTCACACACCTCACCCTAGCTTTCTCCTTTCAGAAGAGGGCACCTGTTGCGGCGCCTTCTAATGACCGATCCCGTCCGGCGATCGGTCGCGACGATGAGGGCTCCGCTCTCCTGGCGCGGATCAATGCCCTCATGGCCGGGGGCGCGCGCTGGGTCTGGTTCCGCGAGCGCGACATGGTACCGGAGCCTCGGGCCATTCTCGCCCGTGCGGTGCTAGAACGGGTCCGTGCCGGCGGCGGCACCTTCACCCTCGGGGGCGATGCCACCCTGGCCGCCCGACTCGGCGCCGATGGGGTGCACCTGCCCGGCGGCACGACACCGGACACAATCCTGGAAGCGCGACGCCTCCTGCCCCAAGGCCACATCGGCGTCTCGGCCCATTCCGTCGCCGAGGTCGCGGCGGCGGCAGGGCACGGCGCGGACTACGTCACCCTGAGCCCGATCTTCGCCACGGCGAGCAAGCCGGGCTACGGCCCGGCCCTCGGTCCGGCCGCCCTCACGGCGGCGTGCGTCCTCGGCCTGCCGGTCCTTGCCCTCGGGGGCATCACACCGGAGCGGGCCCGCCCCTGCCGGGAGGCGGGGGCCGCCGGGATCGCCGTGATGGGCGACCTCATGCGCAGCCCCGACCCCGCACCGACGCTGCAGGCGCTTCGATCGGTCTGAAGACCTATTTCGACTCGGCAGGTCCGTAGGGCGGGCGCGGGATCGCCCGGTGGGCGGCGCGCAGGGCCGCCGACCAGCGCTCGCGCAGATCGTGGAAGTAGCCCTCGCCCGCCTCGATGCGGTGGTTGACCTCGAGGGTGAGGGCGTTGCGGCGGGCGAGCGCGATGTCGATGGGCAGGCCGACGCCGAGATTCGAGCGCATGGTCGAATCCATCGAGACGAGGCCGACCTTCAAGGCGTCGTAGAGGTCGGTTTCGTACTTCATCGCCCGGTCGAGGATCGGCTTGCCGTATTTGTGCTCGCCGATCTGCAGGAACGGCGCATCGCCGCTGCACTCGATGAAATTGCCGGCCGAATAGATGAGGTAGAGCTTCATCGGCTCGGTGCCGATCTGTCCGCCGAAGAGCAGCGACACGGAGAAGCGGAGATTGGCCGCCTCGAACCCGGCCTTTTCGATCTCGCGCACCCGGCGGATGGCCCGGCCGACGAGCTGGGCCGCCTGGAACATGGTCGGCGCCTCGACGAGCTTCATCTTGGGCTCGCCGGCATCGCCCTCGACGCCCTCGGAGAGCAGGCTCAGGACCGACTGCGTGATGGAGAGATTGCCGGCGGACGCCAGCATCATCACCCGCTCGCCCGGCACGTTGAAGTGATGGAGCTTGCGGTAGGTCGAGATGTCGTCGAGGCCCGCATTGGTGCGGGTATCGGCGATCATGACGAGGCCGTCCTCGACCAGCACACCGACGCAGTAGGTCATGGTTTCACACTCTCTCCGCGTCCAGACGCCGTTGAGAAGATCAGGCCTGGACCGTCGCCTGTGCTTGCTCGACGCGAAGCGTCACGTCGAGGGTTTCCGTGCCGCCACCCATGCGGCTGCCGCGGATGGGGGCCGCGCCGAGGTAGTCGAGCCCGATGGCGACGCGGATATGTGCCTCCGTGGTGGCGATGCCGTGGGCCGGATCGAAGCCGACCCAGCCGAGATTCGGCACCAGGGACTCGACCCAGGCATGGCCCGCCTCCTGATCGACCATGCCGTCGTCCCGGTGGAAGTAGCCCGAGACGTAGCGGGTCGGGATCTCGAGGTGGCGCGCGGCGGCAATGAAGATGTGTGTGAGATCCTGGCAGACGCCCTTCTCCTGCTCGAACGACTGGGCGGCCGTGGTGCTGGCGCTCGTGGGGCCCGGCTCGAAGGCCACCCGGCCGTGCACGGCGGCGAGCAGCCGGTGCAGGCAGGGCAGGGGCGCGGCGTCGCCGGCATCCCGGACCGCCTCGGCGAAGGCCCGGATCGGTTCGCTCGCCAGGGCGAGGTCGGAATCCCGCAGGTAGAACTCGTCGGGCAGGCGTTCCACGGTGCCGCGCACCACCCCGTGCATCTCGTTGGTGTCGACCTCGCCGATGACGCGGATGGTGAGCGCTTCGGCCGGCTCGTCGGCGGTGAACCAGTGAACCACGTTGCCGAACCCGTCCTCGCGCTCGCTGATCCGCCCGTCGATGGACGGCTCGATGCGCCAGCGCCGGACGTACTGGCCGTCGTGGTCGCGCGGGCGCAGGCGCAGGACCTGGATCAGGTTTCGGGCGGGATGCTCGTAGGTGTAGTTGGTCTCATGAAAGACGCGGATTCGCATGAGGCGACCTTTTCGCGGGTGCCGACCGGGCCGGAACCACTACACCAGATATTGTTCGATGACCGCCGCTCCGAGGCGATTGTTCTCCGCGATGAACGCCGTGACGAATTCGTGCAGGCCCGAGGTGAAGATCCGGTCGATGTTCTCCCCCTCCAGGCGCGCCAGGGTGTTGCTGGCCAGACGCTGGCTGGCGCCGCGCCGGCCGTAGGCGTCGGCGATGAGGTCGAGGTGTTCCACGAGCATGCCGTAGCAGTTGTGCAGCGAGCGCGGCATCTGGCGGTTGAGGATGAGGAGGTCGGCCACCAGCAAGGGCTTCACGCTCTCCCGGTAGACCCAATGATAGGCGTTGAAGGCCGAGACCTCCCGCAGGATCGTGGTCCACTGGAAGTAGTCGAGGCTTCCCCCCACCCGCTCCGTGGCGGGCAGGAGGATGCGGTACTTCACGTCGAGGATGCGCGCCGTGTTGTCCGCGCGCTCGATGGCGGTGCCGAGCCGCGTGAACCAGTAGGCGTCGTTCCGCAGCATGGTCCGGTAGGCCGAACCGTCGAAGGCGAGGGACACGCCCTTCACCCATTCGAGGAAGCGGGAGAACTCGTCGCGGTTGAGCTCGCGCCCTTCGTAGTTGCGCAGTTCCAGCCAGGCTCCGTTGATGGCATCCCACATCTCGGTGGTGAGCGCCGTGCGGACGCTGCGGGCGTTCTCGCGCGCCGTCTCGATGCAGGAGCGGATCGAGGACGGATTGTGCGGGCTGAAGGCGAGGAAGTCGCAGACCGTCGCCTCGGTGACCCCGTCGTAGAGCGGCTTGAACACCTCCGGGTCGCCGGCCGACGCCAGGGCCGAGGCCCATTCGTTGGTCTCGCCGCCGCCGTAGCTCGACGGCAGGGCCGCGAGCCGGTGCGCCGCGTCGAGGATGCGGGCGACGAACTCGGCCCGCTCGACGTAGCGCGAGAGCCAGTACAGGTTGTCTGCGGTCCGGGAGAGCATGGGCTTCCGTTGAGGCGCGGCCCCCCCGCGACACGCACGGGGACCGTTGGGCTGAAGGGACTATGCGGAGACGGGAAAGGCTTGGGAAGCGCGCCGGACCGGCCCCACCGTCGAACCGGGCGCGATTGTCAGGCGTCGAGGACCCAGGTGTCCTTGGTGCCGCCGCCCTGGCTCGAATTGACCACCAGGGACCCCTCCTTGAGGGCGACGCGGGTGAGGCCGCCCGGCACGATGCGGATCTCGTCGGAACCGCACAGCACGAACGGACGCAGATCCACGTGGCGCGGCGCGACGCCGGAGGCGACGAAGGTCGGGCAGGTGGAGAGCGCGAGCGTCGGCTGGGCGATGAAGCCGTCCGGCGCGTGGCGGAGCTTGCGCCCGAACTCCTCGATCTCGCGCTTCGTCGCGTGCGGACCCACGAGCATGCCGTAGCCGCCCGAGCCGTTGACCTCCTTCACCACGAGGTCCTTGAGGTTGTCCATGACGTAGGCGAACGCCTCCTTCTCGCGGCAGCGGTAGGTCGGCACGTTGTGCAGGATCGGCTCCTCGCCGGTGAAGAACCGCACGATCTCCGGCATGTAGCTGTAGACCGCCTTGTCGTCGGCGATGCCGGTGCCCACCGCGTTGGCGAGGGTGACGGTGCCGCGCTCGTAGGCGTTCATGAGGCCCGGCACGCCGAGCACGGAGTCGGGGCGGAACACGAGCGGGTCGAGGAAGTCGTCGTCGAGGCGGCGGTAGAGCACGTCGACCCGGCGCGGCCCCTCCGTGGTGCGCATGTAGACCACGTCGTCCTTGGTGAAGAGGTCGGAGGCCTCCACCAGGTCGACGCCGAGCTTGTCGGCCAGGAACGAGTGCTCGTAGAACGCCGAATTGTAGCGGCCGGGCGTCAGTAGGGCGACGGTGGGGTCGCGGGTCGCGGTGGAGGGCGCGAGGGAGCGCAGGGTCGCCAGCAGGGCGTCGGGATAGTTCTCGACCGGCGCCACGCGGTGGCGGGAGAACAGTTCCGGGAACAGCCGCAGCATCACCTCGCGGTTCTCCAGCATGTAGGAGACGCCGGACGGCGTGCGGGCGTTGTCCTCCAGCACGAAGAAGTCGTTCTCGCCGGTCCGCACGATGTCGATGCCGGCGATGTGGACGTAGAGGTCGTGCGGCACCCGGAAGGCGCGCATCTCCATTCGGTAGTGCGGATTGCGGTAGACGAGGTCGGCCGGGATGATTCCGGCCTTGATGCACTCCTGGGCGCCGTAGATGTCCTTCAGGAAGGCGTTGATGGCCGTCACGCGCTGCTTGAGGCCGCGCTCGAGGAAGCTCCACTCCGGCTTGGTGATGACCCGGGGGATGATGTCGAACGGGATCAGCCGCTCGGTGGATTCGTTGGCGCCGTAGACCGCGAAGGTGATGCCGATGCGGCGAAACAGCATCTCCGCCTGGCTGCGGCGGGTGTTGAAATGCTCGGGCGGCGTGGTGTCGAGCCACGATTTGAGGCTGTTGTACGCTTGGCGCACGGCGGGGTCGGCGAGCGCCCCCTCCCTCGCGGCGCCGTTGGGAAACCCGGTCATCTCGTCGAACGCAGCGAGCGCCATACACGCCTCCCTTAAACGCCAGGCTCCAGGCAAGAGGCGCGCCAGGGGCGGACCAACCGGCCGTTCGAGGTCTCGACGGACCCCTTCGGGGGTACGCTAACACGCCGGACGCGGGGCGGCACGGTGTCTCTTGCGAAACGTGACGGCACCGACGGCCGGGTGTTTCGTGCCGTACGCCGTCAGATCAGTTTCAGGCCCTTGAAGCTCGCATGGCCCTCGCGGCCGAGGATCACGTGGTCGTGGACCACGATGCCGAGGGGATCGAGGACGCCGACGATCTCGCGGGTCATGCGAATGTCCGCCGCCGAGGGGGTCGGATCGCCGGACGGATGGTTGTGGGCGAGGATGATGGCGGTGGCCGAGAGTTCGAGGGCACGGCGCGCCACCTCGCGGGGATAGACCGGCGTGTGATCGACGGTGCCGCGCCCCTGCACCTCGTCGGCGATGAGGTGGTTGCGCCGGTCGAGGAACAGCACCCGGAACTGCTCGCGAGCCGCGAACGCCATGGTGGCCCGGCAATACTCGAGCACCGCGCTCCACGACGACAGCAGGGGCCGGTCGGCGATGGCGCCCCGGGCGAGGCGATGGCCTGCCGCTTCGATAAGCTTCAGATCGGCGATGACCCCGGAGCCGATGCCTTCGATTTCGGCAAGGCGGGCCGGTTCGGCGGAGATCACCTCGGCGAAGCTTCCGAAACGGCGGATCAAGGCCTTCGCCAGGGGCTTCACGTCGCGCCGGGGAATGGCGCGAAACAAGGCAAGCTCGAGGAGTTCGTAATCCGGCAGGGCGTCGGCGCCCCCTTGCGCGAAGCGGGCGCGCAGGCGGTCGCGGTGGCCGAGGTAATGCGGCTCGGCCGCCTCCGGCCCCGCCTCGCCGGACGAGGGAAGCGTGTCGGCGGGTCGGCGGGCGCCCACGGCCTCGGCGCTCAGGCCGCCGGGTTGACCGGCTGGTGGAGGCCCTTGGGCGAGAACGTGAAGATCTCCGCCCCCGTCTCCGTCACCGCCACCGTGTGCTCGAACTGGGCCGAGAGGGAACGGTCCCGCGTCACCGCCGTCCAGCCGTCGGAGAGCACCTTCACGGCGGGGCGGCCGAGGTTGATCATCGGCTCCACGGTGAAGAACTGGCCGGGCCTGAACATCACGTCGTAGCTCGGCTCGGCGTAGTGCAGGATGGTGGGCGCGTCGTGATAGGTGCGCCCCAGCCCGTGGCCGCAGAAGTCGCGCACCACGGAGCAGCGCTCGGCCTCGGCATAGCTCTGGATCGCCCGGCCGATATCCGTGGTCGAGCCGCCGGGCTTGATCGCCGCGATGCCGCGCATGAGGCATTCGTGGGTGATCTCGCACAGGCGCTGGGCCTTCCTCGACACCTCGCCCACGTAGGCCATGCGGCTCGAATCCCCGTGCCAGCCGTCGACGATGAGGCAGATGTCGAGGTTGACGATATCGCCCTCGCGCAGGGGCTTGTCGTTGGGGATGCCGTGGCAGACCACGTGGTTGATCGAGGTGCAGATCGATTTCGGGTAGCCGCGGTACAGGAGCGAGGCCGGATAGGCGCCGTGGTCCATGGCGAAGGTGTAGGCGAGGGCATCGAGGTATTCGGTGGTCACGCCGGGGGCGGTCGCCTCCATCAGCACGTCGAGGGCCTCGGCCGTGAGGCGCCCGGCCTTGCGCATGCCCTCGAAGCCCTCCGGCCCGTGGATGGGCGGCTCGGGCGAGCGCCGCCCCGTGTCGGAGACGGCCTGATCGTTCTGCGTCATGGGCGGGCGTTTCGTGGCTGGCCGGGAAAGACACTCTGTACGACCCCGCGCGGGCGAGGCCAAGTCTACCCGAATCGTGCCTGCGCCGATCGAGCCCGTCCGATCATGCCTGTCCGGGTGCCGGGGCTCGCCCGGGCTAGGCGCCGGGCCGGGGAGGGGCTAGACACCCTGTCTCGACGAACGGGTGCCCGGACGGGTTTCGACGGGCCGGCAGGCAGGACGGGACGATGGCTGACAAGGCGGTGCCGCACTTCCACAACGACCTCGGGGTCGCGGTGATCCATGTCGGGTCGCGGGAGTTCATGTGCATCGGCGCGCGCCCGCCCTTCGACCATCCCCACGTGTTCCTCGACATGGGCACCGACGACGAGATCATCTGCCAGTACTGCTCGACGCTCTATCGCCACCGGCCCGGCCTGAAGGCCGGTACCGCCGATCCGGCGGCCTGCGTGTGGGACGACCGGACCCCGGCCGCCGCCTGAGCGCCGTGCCCCCCGTCGCGCCGAGTCGGATCGCCATCGTGGGTGCGGGGATCGGCGGCCTCACGGCGGCCCTCGCCCTCGACGCGGCGGGCCACGAGGTCACCCTCATCGAGCGCCGGACCGGGTTCAGCGAGGTCGGCGCCGGGCTGCAGCTCTCCCCCAACGCCAGCCGGGTGCTCGTCGGTCTCGGCCTCGGCGCGGCCCTGCGCCGGGCCGCGAGCGAACCGCCGGGCGTGGTGGTGCGGGCGCTGGCCGACGGCCGCCAGCTCGGCGAGATCCCCCTCGGTCCCGCGCACCGCGAGACCTTCGGCGCACCCTACTACGTGATCCACCGGGCTGACCTGCAGACCCTGCTCCTCGACGCCGTGCGGGGCCGCGTCGGCATCCGCCTGCTCATGGGCCGCGACGTCACCGCCCTCGTCGAGACCCGGGCCGGCGTCAGCCTCACCCTCGAGAGCCACCAGGGGGCGCGTTCCGAGACCTTCACGGCCGATCTCGCCGTCGGCGCCGACGGGGTCCGCTCGCGCCTGCGCGGCCACCTCGACGCCGTGCCCCTGCACCCGTGGCGCGCCGCCGCCTGGCGGGCTCTGGTGCCGCGCGAGGCGGTGCCGCCCGAACTCCAGGCCGACGCGACGGGCCTGTGGCTCGGCCGCGACCGCCACGTGGTGCATTACCCGATCCGCGGCGGCAGCCACCTCAACGTCGTCGCCGTGGTGCCCGAGCGCGCCGGGACCGACGATTGGGGCCAGCTCGGCGAGCCGGCGGTCCTGCGCGCCCGCTTCCCCGATGCGGCCGCGCCCCTGGCCGCCCTCCTCGGCGTGCCGGATTCCTGGCTGGTCTGGTCCCTCGTCGACCGTCCGCCGGCCAGACCCCTGGCGCGTGGGCGCGTCGCGCTCCTGGGCGACGCCGCCCATCCGATCCTGCCGTTCCTGGCGCAAGGGGCGGCGCTCGCCATCGAGGACGCCGCGATCCTGGCGGCCTGCCTCGGTACCGCGCCGGTGCCGGAGGCCCTCGCCGCCTACGCCGAGGCGCGCCGGACCCGGGTCCGGAAGGTCCGGGCGGCGGCCCGCGCCAACGGACGGACCTACCACGCCGGCGCCCTCGTCGGCCGGGTGCGCAACGCCGTGATGCGCCGCCTCGGCCCCAACGGCATGACTCGCCGCTACCGCTGGCTCTATGGCTGGACGCCCTGACCGCGCATGCCTTGATCTCGGGCGCGCGCCCCGCTACCGCAGGATCCGGCATGCGGACGTGGCGAAACCGGTAGACGCACGAGACTTAAAATCTTGCGGCCGCAAGGCTGTGCGGGTTCGAGTCCCGCCGTCCGCACCACCGCGACGACATCGTGGACCGGCCCGGTGACATCCGTCGCGCTGCCGGCGATCGCGGGACGATTCAGGGAATGCGGCCGAAGCTCGAGATGCGCGAGACGATGGCGCGATGCAGGCTCGCGCGGATCCCGGAGACCGCGCGACTGCGGGCGATCATGAGAAATATCGCGTGGGGATTCGTCGTCGCGTAGCGCCAGAACAGCCGCGACGGCTCCTCCTTGATCCGCCACAGCCATTCGAGGCTCCACCGCTGCATCCAGTTCGGCGCCCGCGTGCGGCTTCCCGAGAGGAAGTTGAACAGCCCCCCGGAGGTCTTGATGATTCCGACATGGGGGAGGAGCGGGGCGAACTCCTGGACGAAGCGCTGTTCGAGGGGCACGCCGAGGGCGAGCCAGAGGATATCGGGTGCCAGGGCGTCGATCGCGCGGACTCTTTCCGCCAGCGCGTCACCCTGCAGGTAGCCATGCGAATGGCCCACGATCCTGAGGCCGGGATGCAGCCGCCGGACGTTGTCGACGGCGCGCTGGTTCTCCGCCTCGCTGGCTCCAAGGAGGTAGAAGGTCAGGTTCCGCCGGATCGCGCCCTCGGCGACGATGTGGAAGAGGTCCGTGGTGGCGACCCGCTCCGGCAGCGCCCGCGCGCCCATGCACCGGGATGCCAGGACGAGGGACTGGCCGTCGGCACTCACGAGGTCGGCCTGCGCCATGATGCGGGCGAACGCCTGGTCGCGGGCGACCCGGGACAGCACCTCCCCGTTGACCGAGGTGAGGAACAGCGGACGGTTCGGGCGCGGGCGGCTCTCGGCGGCCGAAAGCATCAGCTCGGCCGTCTCCGTCATGTCCAGGGCGGCGATCGGCATTCCGCCCAGCGTCGTCCACGGCACGGCGCGCGCGAAGGCGGTGTCCGCGCGGGCGGACGGCATCGTCACGGAACCGGTCGTCACGGGTGACCTCCAACGGCTGCCGGCAGGCGCTTCGTGCCGCCGTTGGCGATGGCGCGCGATGCCAGGGGGTGCGGCCGAGCGGCCGGGGTCACCTCGCGCGGGTCCGGCTCGTCCTCGGCGGTCGCGTGCATCTCGCTCTTCAACCACGCTCCCCCGAGGGTGAGCGCGATGCCGGAGAGGAGGCCCGCGACGAGACCGAGCAGCGCGAGGGTGCCGGCCGGCGGCGGGTAGCTGCGGCTGACGGGCCGCACCGCCTGCGTGATGACGCGGGCGTTGCCGGCATCGAGGCGGGCCTGCTGGCCGGTCTCCCTCGCCCTCAGCAGGAAGGCCTCGTAGACCGCGCGGCTGGCTTCGACCTCGCGTTCGAGTTCGCGAAGACGGATCGAGGCCTGGGCGAGGCCCACCGTGTTGCCCTTGGCCGCGTCGAAGCTCTTCTCCAGGGCGGCCACCGTCGCGAGGGCGCGGGCGAGATCGGTCCTGGCGGCCTGCCCGTAGCGGGCGAGCTCCTGATCGATGAGCTGGCGCGACAGGCGGATCTGGGAGGCGATGGAGGTGACCTGGGGGTGGCGGGGTCCGAGGTCGTTGGCGAGTTCGGCCTGTTTGCGGGAGAGTTCGGCGTACTGCGCCCGCAGGGCGGTGATCGCCGGGGAGGCGAGGGCGGCGTCCGTGGCACCGGCGTCGAGGCCGGCCTGCCTCATCCGGTGGACGCCGTCGACCCGGGCCTGGGCGTCGGCGGCGCGCACGCGGGCGCCGGCGAGCTGCGCGTTGAGCTGGGTCAGCTGCTGGTCGGTCACCAGCACGTCGCGGGTGCCGATGAGGCCGTTCTCGGCCTTGTAGGCCTGGACGCGGCTCTCCGCCCGGTTGACATCCGCGCGCAGCTCCACGATCCGGGCCGACAGGCCGGCCGTGGCGCGGTTGGCCGCCTCCGCCCGGTTTGCGGCCCCCTCGGCGAGGTAGGATTCGACCACGGCGTTGGCGATCCGCGCCGCCTTGGCGGCGTCCCGCGAGGTGGCCTCGACGTCCACGATAAAGGTCTTGCCGGTGCGACGCACGGCGACGCGCTTCGCGAGGGCCGCGAGGGCGGGCGTGGCGCCTGTGTCCGCCTCGGGCGGGGACGCGGACGAGAGGCCGAGGCTCGCCGCCAGGGAGGCGAGGAGGCCCGGCGACGGATTCGCCTCACCGAATTCGGGGTCCTGGGCCAGATCGAGGGAGGCGACGACCCGGCCGAGAACGCTGCTCGAGGTGATCACCTGCGCCTGGCTCTCGACGATGGTGAGGAACCCGGCGGAATCCTGGCCGACCGTGGTCAGCTCCTTGTCCATGAGCCGCAGCTCGCGCGGATCGATGTAGATCTGCGCCACCGCCGTGAAGCGGGGGGTGACCGCCTTGCCGACGGCGAAGGCGATCAGGGCGCAGGCCAGCGCGCAGCCGATGATCGCCAAGGCCCGCCGACGCAGCAGGGCGTACACGCGACGAACCGACAGATGACGGTCGTCCCCGCCGCCGACGCGCGTTCGCACCAGGGGCCTGCGGTCGTTCGGATGATCTTCGTCGTAGACCAGCATCGAAAGGCTCCGTCGGGACCGGTCGCGGAACGAGTCCCGGACCGGATTGTCGGTGTCGCGCGAGGAACGATCCGGCCCGTTCTGGGACAGAGGCCGTGTCCGGGAGGCGCTCACGCACCACGGGTCGCAACCGGCAGACCATCGCGGCATGGGTGAGGGCGGGGTCGGCCGGTGCGTCGCGGCCTGGTTAACGGGGTGGGTCCGCGAGGGCCCCGCCCGCCGAGGGGGCGGCCGGTGCGGATCCCCGGGGGCGGCGCGATGCGGGAACGGCGCGGCGCAGGCCCTCCGCGACGGTGACGCAGGGCATGCCCCTCGCCCGCGCGAGACGCAGGGCCGCTTCGAGGAGACCCGGCGTGCAGCCGAAGGGGCTCGGGCGGTCGACGACATCGTGTCCGTAGAAGATCAGCCAGGCCTTCCGGGCCAGGGCCGCATCCATCAGCCGGGCGATCCGCTCCGCATCGGTCGAGACGTCCGCGAGGGGGTTCGCCCGCAGGAACTGCAGGTCCGTGCGGCCGACATTGAGACCCGGAACGATCCCGCGGCTCGTGCGGTAGAGGCCCGCGAGGACCCGCTTGGCCGTCACGGATCCGAAGCCGTAGGGGAAGGCGAAGTTCTCCGGGGTCAGGCCCGGCACGGCGGCCCGCAGGCGGTCCCGGTTCCGGCGCGACTCGGCGACGATCGCCGTCGCGTCGAGGCCGGGCACGAAGGCGTGCGCGTGAGTGTGACTGCCGATCTCGTGGCCGACGGCGTGCAGGGCGGCGAGATGCCCGTCATCCGCCGCCACCCAGTAGCGGTCGCGCCTCCCGATCAGGCCGCCGGAGATGTAGTAGGTGGCTCTGGCCCCGTGGCCGTCGAGCATCGCCGCCCCGGTGGTGCAGGCACAGACCGGGGCGTCGTCGAAGGTGAAGCTCACCAGCGCCGTGTCCGGGGCCACCGTCGCGGGGGCCGTCCGGAGGTTGCGCGCGAGATACTGGGTCAGGCGCGTGCGCAGGGTCGTGGCGGGTGTGACCGACCCGTCCGGCAGGACCGTGAGCATCGACTCACGCCGCCGCGCCGGCGCCGCCCCGCTTGCGCAGGACGAGGTGGTAATCGCCGTGGCGTATGTGGGTACGGCCGAGCATCAGGGTGTCGAACAGGTCGGTCACGCCGTCGACGAGCCGCGCGAGGGCGGGGTGGCGCACGCGCATCTCGGCGAAGCGCGGGCTCTCGTAGACGCGCTCGTAGACCGTCTCGAACCCGCGTGCCGCCATGAACGCCTTGAGACGCGCCGGTCGCACGAGGGGGTGGTAATGCACCGGAAACGGTGGTTCGCCGGGCTCCCCCGCGCGCGCATGCCCGCGGATGTGGCGGTAGAACCAGACGTGGAACCAGTGCGGCGAATACTTCGTCACGAAGCCGGAGAGGGAGGCCGGGTGCGGTGCGCCGATGAGCAGGAGGCCCCCCGGCCGGATCGCTTCGGCGAAGCGTTCCAGGGCGGCGTCGACCTGCGGCAGATGCTCGATGACGTTGTAGCTCGTGACGAGGTCGATGCTGGCCGGAGGCAGGCGATGGGTCTGCACGTCGCCGCAGATCCGGGTCTGCGCGTAGGCGTTGTTGTCGATCTGCGTCGGGTCGATGTCGACCACGGTGACGCGCGACCGCCGCAGCAGGCCCGCCGGGAGATAGGAGGAGGCACCGCCGCCGGCCTCGTAGACCGCCACCTCGCCGGCCGGCAGCAGGTCCCGGAGCGTGGCGTGGACCTTGGCCAGACTGTCGCCCGCCTCGCCCGCCGGCATCTCGGTGTCGAGGTGGAGGTCGCACGCGGCGAGCCGCATCCCGCCCAAAGCTGTCTTGGCCTGCCCCACCGTCCCCTCCGTCGTCGAACCGGGTCCGCCCCGCACCGGAACGGCCCGTGGGCCGCTCGGTCCGGGCCCGTCCCGGACGGGTATCCCGACGCCATTCCTCGCAGCCGATCGCCGGTTTTTCAATATGCCCGAGCGAACGGCGCACCGTTTATTTGATATCGCCCAGGATGAATCCTTATCAGGATTGGTAAATCCGGTTGCGTTTACTATAAGAAAGGCGATTCTTAACTTCGGGTAGGCTTAAGGCCGCGTTCGCTCGCGGCCGCCTCGGCGTAGTACGCGTCCAGGGCCGCGCGGATGGTCGCGAGGGGCGTCGAGCCGAACGACTGGATGCAGAACGCCCGCTCGCGCGGGGTCGCCGAGCGCAGCATGGCGAGGATGTCGGAAAGGCTCAGTTCGTCGGCTTCCCAGTGGGTCCGTGTGAAACTCTCGTGCGTGACCGCATGGCGTGATCCGGCCGCCGCCGAGGCGGCGACGTACGTGCCGTAGATCATGTACTCGGAGAAATCGCGGTCCCGGCACATGGCCGCCACCCAGTCGCGGCCCGACACCGACTCGATCCGGGCGATCATCTCGCGGATGGTGGCCTGGTCCCAGACGATGATCTGGTCGATGTAGTCGTCCGCCGGTAGGTCCGGCGGCGGCGTGGCGAGGAGACGGGCGGCGGTGGCCACCCAGAGCTTGTGCCGGGGGCGCTCCTCGGTGACCCCGCCGGGATGGACGTGGAACGGCGTCGGGTTCGGATGCGCGATCCCGCCGAGGTCGAAATCCTTGAAGAAGTAGATGTCGGAATCGATGAGGCAGAAGCGCTCCTCGGGGAGCGCCCGCACGGCTTCGATCTTGACGATCTGCTGGATGTGCCAGCCGCTGATCGGCTTGCCGTGCAGGGACCACCAGTAGCGGCGCCTGCGCCAGCGCAGGACCGGGATCGGCCGGAGCCAGCGGGGCACGAAGCGCGACAGGGGCAGGATCCGGCGGTTCGCGCGGGCGTAGGGCGCGAAGAGCGGCACGTCCTCGTCGTCGACGACGACGTAGTGCTGCCCGCGTTGTGCTACGTGCCGGTCGATGCTGTCGAACAGCAGGGCGCAGCGTTCGAGATCCCCGCGATGGCTGAGGGTGATCAGGCCGACGGTTTCGGGTCGCCCCCCGCCGGCTGCTCCGATCCGGGTCTGCATGCGTGCCTCCATCGGGGGTGTGCCGGGGAACGGCGGCGTCCCGTCCGCGCCCGTCATGCGGCGCTCCGGGTCAACAAGCCGTACACGGCGAGGAACGAGAGCCCGTAGATCAGCGCGGACGCCGCATTGAGCCCAAGGGTCCAGGCTTCGGGGGCCGGCCACAGGGTGATGAGGGCGGCCACCGCCAGGGCCTTGATCAGCACGAGGGTGCCGGTGATGGCCGCGCGCAGGCCGAGATTGCCGAATCCGAACAGCAGCTCGCTGTGGAACTCGAGCAGGTTGCGCACCGCCGGCACCACGAGGACGACGGTGAGCATGCCGTAGGCGGCCGACACGTTGGCGCCGAGGATGTTCGGCCAGATCGACAGCAGGGCGACGAGGCCGAGCAGGCCGCCCGTGGAGACGGCCGCGATGATCACCTCGATGCGCATGCTCTCGCGCAGCAGGGCCTTCGTCACGCGCCCGGCCTGGATGAGCTTGCGCGAGTACATCATGTACATCGGCCGCAGGGGCACGGCGGTGAGGTCGATGAGCCGGATCGCGATGGCGTAGATGCCGGCCATGCGCTCGCCGGCCAGCGACAGGATGATCAGCTTGTCGATCTCGCCCTGGGCGAGGAACATGACGTGCGACAGGGCGTAGAACAGCCCGTCGCGCAGCTTGCCCCTCACCAGCCGGGGGCGCAGCCGCATCCGGACGCGGGGATGGAAAATCGCCGCCAGCACGACGACGGCGACGAGGTTGCCGACGAGGTAGTACAGGCTCCACGTCTCGGCATCGCCGCCGCCCATGGCCCAGAACGCCACCGCCGCCGCGGCGCGGAAGCCGACCGGCAGGGACACCAGGGTCGAGGCGGCGCCGAAGCGGCCCAGGCCGTTGTTGACCTGGACGAGGAGCTCGATCTCACGCCACAGGGCGACCTCAACCACGATGATCGCGAAATAGCCCGGCCACGCGATCACCTCGCGGAACAGCACGAGGTAGAGCAGGCCCGCCAGCGCCAGCATGATCGGCAGAGCGACGGCGGAGCAGGCGTAATAGGCGGCGAGGTAGCCGCCCAGCGACGAGCGCCGCCCGGCCGCCGCCCGCATCACCGCGGACTGGAAACCGAAGCCGGCGAGGCACCCGATCAGGACGCCCGCCGCCGAGACGGTCGCGAACACGCCCATGTCGGCGAGGCTGAGGGTGTTGGCGAGCAGGAAGAAGTACAGCACCTGCAGCACGAGGCGCCCGCCGGAGCCCGCCAGGAGTTGGAGATAGCCGAGGAGGGTGCCCCGGTGCGCCGCGAGCCGGGCGAGGGCGAACCGTCCCGGTCCGGGCCCCCGTCCCGATACGGGAGACTGTCCCGTCGGGGGATGCCCGGGTGGTGCCGTCGGCCCGGCCAGCGTCGGATTTTGAGACAGGGTGGCGGTCATGGGCGGTGCGTCCGCAGGCGCCGTGCCACCGATCCGGCCGCGTTCCGGGCCGGACGCCGTGGACGAGCCCCGCCGTGCCGCCTCGCAAGGCGGCGGACCCGAACTTGCAGTTCCGGAGCCCCGGGATCCCCAGAGGTTTCGCGATGACACACTTCCGTCCCACGCGCCGCACGATGCTCGCCGGCGCACTGGCCGGGTCCGGCCTGCTCGCCCGCGGTCCATCGGCCCTGGCGGCCTCGGGGGGCGCGGCCCGCGCCGTCTACGGAGCCGCCGTGCGCGGCGACGCCCTGGCGAACGATCCGGCCTATGCGAAGGCCATCGCCGAACGGTGCCGGACGATCGTGCCCGAAGGCGGCCTAAAATGGGCGGTGATCCGTCCGAACCGGGAGACCTTCGATTTCACCGAGGCCGACCGCATCGCGGCGTTCGCGGGCCGCCTCGGTCTCGGCCTGCGCGGTCATACCCTCGCGTGGTACGGCGCCATGCCGGCCTGGGCGGAGGCCATCACCTCCCGGGTCGAGGCCGAGCGGGTGCTGACCGGTCATATCGAGACCGTGGTCTCCCGTTACGCCGGCCTGATCACGTCCTGGGACGTGGTCAACGAGCCGATCCCGGACGATCCGGCCGCCTCCGAGGGCTTGCGCCCGTTCGTCTGGAGCCGGACCCTCGGCGCCGACTACATCCCCATCGCATTTCGCGCCGCCGCCGCCGCCGACCCGGCGGCGCGCCTCGTCCTCAACGAGTACGATGTCGAGTTCGTCGGGGCGCGCTTCCAGAGGCGGCGCGACGCCCTGCTGGGAATCGCGCGCGGCCTCGTCGATTCGGGCGTGCCGCTCCACGCCATCGGCCTGCAGGCGCACCTCCCAGCCGACCGGGCCATCGACCGGGACGGCCTGCAAGCCTTTCTTCGCGAGATCCGTGCGATGAACCTCGACGTTCTCGTGACGGAGCTCGACGTGATCGATGCCAGTCTCCCCGGCGACGTGGACACCCGCGACCGGCGCGTGGCGGAGACCGCGCGGGCGTTCCTCTCCACGGTCCACGAGGTGGTGCCGCCGAGCGCGATCCTGACCTGGGGCATCAGCGACCGCTACACCTGGGTGCCGATGTACTTCACCCGGTCCGACGGCCTGCCGAACCGGCCGCTTCCCCTCGACGCGACCATGCGGGCGAAGCCCCTGATGGCCGTCATCGAACAGTTCACCCGGAGGGCAGCGTGATTCCGAACAGCGATCCGGCCATCGACATCGTGGTCTGCGTGCCGACCTTCCGCCGGCCGGACTGGCTCGCCCAGACCCTTGACTCCCTCGTGGCGCAGACCTGCCGGCGTCCCTTCGCCGTCGTCGTGGTCGAAAACGACGCCGGGGAGCGGCGGGGCGCGGCCGTGGCGCAGGCGTATTTCGCGTCCGGGCGCCTGCGCGGACGCGCCCTCGTCGAGCCCGCGCAGGGCAATTGCCACGCGATCAACTCCGCCTTCGGCACGGCCCTTGCGGCCTATCCCGCCGCCCGGTTCTTCCTGATGATCGACGACGACGAATGGGCCGAGCCCGACTGGCTCGAGACCATGGTGGCGACGGCCGAGTGCACCGGCGCGGGCGTCGTCGGCGGGCCGGTGATGCCGCGGATCGCCCGGGGCGGCCCGCCCGCCCTCGCGTGCCACCCGGCCTTCCGCCCGGCCTTCGATACGAGCGGCCCGGTGCCGGTGATCTATGGCAGCGGCAACTGCCTCATCGCCCGCTCGACCTTCGAGCGGCTCGGGCTACCGGCCTTCGACGTTGCGTACAATTTCCTCGGCGGCGGCGACACCGACTTCTTCGTCCGCGTCCGGCGGGCCGGGATCCCGTTCCACTGGGCGCAGGAGGCCGTGGTCAGCGAGACCGTGCCGCTCGCCCGCACCACCGTCCGGTGGCTCGCCGCGCGGGGCCTGCGCATCGGCGCGATCAATCACCGGATCGAGCGCAAGCACGCGCAGGGCGGAACCGGCCGCCTCGCCATCGCGGTGAAGTCCTTCGGAATCCTCGGGCTCTCGGTGATCCACGGTCTGCGGCTCCTCGCGCAGACCCGCCAGCCGGCCGTCGCCCTGCATCCCCTCGCCGTCGCGGTGGGGCGCTGCCTCGCCACCATCGGCATCGAGCCGCAGCCCTATCGCGCGGCCGCGCCGAAATGAGGGGGCGGCAACCCGCATCCGGCGGGCAGGACGGGTCCGGCGACCATGGGACGCTGGCCGCCACGGTGTCGGCCGTCGACGACGGGGTGTCGCCCGCCCGCATGGCCGCGCACCTGAGCGCGCGCATCGCGGACCTGTCCGTTCCGCGTCTGCTGCGGCAGGCCCTGTTCCTGGCGACCCTCCTGCTCGCCTGGATCTCGCTGAAGCCGTTTCCGGATCTCGCGCGCCTCGACGCCGCGGACCTCGTCACCGGGCAGGAGGCCCTGACCTACGCCGCCTACGGCCTGCTCGCCCTCGCCGGGCTCCTGCTGGTGGCACGCGACCACGACCGGGCGCTCGCGTCCCTGGCCACGCCGACGCACCTCGCGCTCGCGGGCTGGCTGGGCCTGAGCGTGGTCCTGTCCCAGGACTCCGCCACCTCGGCCAAGCGGCTGGCACTGACGGCGGCGGTGATGCTGCTCGCCGCCTGCCTCCCGCTCCTGGCGCGGACGGGATCGGAGTTCCGCAACCTCCTGACGGTGGCCGCCCTCGGCCTCCTCGCGGTCTGCTATGTCGGATTGGTCGTCGCGCCGGATCTGGCGATCCACCAGCCCCGGGATCTCATGGAACCCGCCCTGGTGGGCAACTGGCGCGGCGCCTTCGGCCACAAGAACGCCGCCGCCGCCGTGATGGCGATGCTCATGTTCGTCGGCGTCGCCGTGCTGCGGACCGGCGCGCCCGTGGCCGGACTCACGATCCTGGGGCTCTCCAGCCTGTTCCTGGTGGGATCGGAGGGCAAGAGCGCCTTCGCCCTGAGCCTCCTGGTGTTCGCGATGAGCGGGGCCTTCGCGGTGGTCCGGAGCTTTCGCGGACGTCTCGTCCTCGCCCTCGGACCGGTCGTGCTGGTGAACCTGCTCACCGTCGGGACGGTGATGAGCGACACGATCGCGTCTCTCGCCGCCGCCCTTCCCATCGACGCGACCTTCACGGGCCGGACGGACATCTGGCGGTTCGCCGTCGAGAGCATCGCCGCGCGCCCCGTCACCGGACACGGCTTCGCCGCGTTCTGGGGCACCCAGACCCTGCGCGACATCTCGGACGACGGCTCCACCTGGGCCGGTTACGCCAGCCACAGCCACAACGGCTACCTCGACACCACCCTGACGCTCGGCCTCGTTGGGCTCGTTCTGCTGGTGCTGGTCTTCGTGCTCGGCCCCTTGCGCAACGATCACCGGCTGCGGACGGAAACCGGCAATGCCGGCCCGTTCGCGACGATGTTCCTGCAGATCTGGCTGTTCGGCCTCCTGCTCTCGACCATGGAGAGCTTCTTCTTCGACCGCGCCGATCCGATCTGGGTCACCTTCCTGTTCCCGGTGTTCGGGCTGCACTACCTCGCCCGCTTCCGTTCACGCTGACGGCGGGGGCGAAATCGGCTCGCCCTCTTCCCGAAATGAACCATCCCCGGTCGTCGGACACCGGCGCGAAACTCGCTCGGATCGGGGGAGAGCCGGAACGGACCTTTCACGATGACACAGATTCCACGACACGCGCATCGTTTCGAAGCGCTCGACGCCCTGCGCGGTGTCTGTGCCCTTCTGGTCGTCTTCTTTCACATGCCCGTCCATCATGCGCTCAAGGACGTCCCGGCCTTCGCCAACCTGCAAGTCTGCGTCGACGTCTTCTTCGTGCTGTCGGGCTTCGTGCTCTACCATGCGTATGGGCAGCGCCTGACGAGCCGCGCCGACGGGCTCCGCTTCATCGCACGGCGCTTCCTGCGCCTGTGGCCGCTGCACATGGTGATGCTCGGCCTTCTCGTTCTCCTCGATCTCGCCAAGCTCGCCTACGGGCAAGCGGATACCGGGTTCGCCATGGACGCGCGGCCGTTCTCCCAGGGACATTCGCCCTGGGAGATCGTGACCAACCTCGCCTTCCTGCAAGCCTTCGGCCTGCATCCCGGCATGAGCTGGAACGGCCCGGCCTGGAGCGCGGCCATCGAGTTCTACGTCTCGATCCTGTTCGCGGGAGTCATCCTCGCCTTTCCCCGCCGCCACCTTCCGGTCTTCCTGATCCTAAGCGTCGCCGCCGCACTGTCGCTTCTCGCGCTGACCCCGGCGCCACTCTGGGCCTCGACCGACTGGGGTGTCCTGCGCGCCATCCTCGGGGTCTTTGCCGGCGGCCTCGTCTGCGCCCTGCGCCGGTCCGTCGCCGGCCCGTTGAAACGGGCGAGCCTGTGGGAAGCCGGGTGCCTCGCCTCCCTGACGGTTTGCGCCGTCCTGATTCCCGCCGGCGGGCTGCAGATCCTGTTTCTGCCGGTGATCTGCGTGCTGATCTACGTCTTCTCGTTCGACGCCGGCGCGATTTCGCGGGTGTTCAGAAGCCGCTGGCTCCAGTCCCTCGGCGTGTGGTCGTACTCGGTCTACATGATCCATGCGTTCGTGTTTCAGGTGGCGAAGACGGCGATCACCCTCCTCGGCCGCAAGACGGGCCTCGACCTCGTGGTCTGGCACAACCACGAGAAGCTCGTGCAGATCGGCACGCCGGAACAGGCGCTGCTGCCCGCGCTCGTCCTGTCCGTCGTGCTCGTCGTCCCGCTCGCGGCCCTGACCTATCGCTGGATCGAAAGGCCCGCGATGACGATGTCGGCCCGGCGGCTCTTCGAGCGGTCGACGCGACCGTGGTGGAACCCCGCTCCCGCGGCGGTGTCGCCCCTGGCCTGATGCTCAACCGTGTCTCGGTGAGTCGGACGACCGCCGGCGCGCTGTCACGCGGGCCGGCATCCGCGCCGCGAGGCAGGCCGCCGCGTCGCGGAACCACGCGGCGCGGTCGAGGTCCGGGGCCCGCGTGGCCTGCGCGCGTGCGCCGAGCACCGCCTCCGCATAGGCCTGCGCCGGGGCCCCGCGCGGAACCGGCAGGATCGCGCCCGCTTCGAGGAGCGCCCGGTACCGGGGATGGTGATCGAACTCGTCCGCGCGCATGGGCGCCGTGACGACCACGGGCCGGCCGGCCTGGACGCAGGCGAGCACGCTGGCGCGCCGCGCCGTCAGCCCCTCGGGCAGCACGTACGCGAAGGCGTCGACGGTCTCGAAGAGACCGAACAGTTCCTCCGCCGAGGCGACGTAGCCGGAGACGACGACGGCGTCCTCCAATCCGAGCGCGGCGACCTTCGCGTGGAACACGCCTTCGATCCCGTCGGAGGCCTTGATGAAGGACCCGATGAACACGAGGAGGGGGCTCTCGCCCCGCGCCTTCAGCGCCGCCGCGATGTCGAGGACCGCCTCCGGCTGCTTGCCCGGATAGATCGAGCCGAAATGGCCGAGCACGACGCGCCCCGCCCGCCGGGCGGCGAGGAGGCGCTGGCGCAGGGGGCTGTCGGCGATGCCGGCGGGCCGGCTCAGGTTCGGCGGAACCGGCATGAGGGCGGCGCGCCGGGCCAGGAACCCGACGAGGGGATCGGCGGCGAGTTCCGCGCGCACCTGCGGCGAGACCAGAAAGATCGTATCGGACAGGAGAAGGATGGGCCTGAGCACGAAACGGCGCAGCCGGTGCAGTCCGGCCCATTCGTGCAGCACCGTGAGGCAGCCGCGCCGGCGCAGCTTCGCCAGGGCGTAGACCGCCAGCGGCCCGAACAGGGCCCGCTTCCAGGCGACGACGGGAAAGTTCGCCACGACCGCATCCGTGCGGCCGATGGCGGCCCAGACCTCGGCGGGACGAAACGCCCCCGCCTCGACGATCAGGGCATGATGGTCGTCCGGCGCGGTCTCCCGCAGGGTGTCGAGGAGAAGCCGGCTGAAATCGCCGATGCCGCAGGGCGGCTGGCCGGCGCCGAGGAGGTGGAGGCTCCTACCCGCCATCGCCGGAGAATCGGACACGGGCTGGGCCGGCGCCGCGACGGCGCCCACGGGCGAGGGAGGCAGGGTCACGGATCGCTTTCGGTTGAGGGCGGAGCCGGGCCCGATCGTGCGGTCGTCGGCCGGGCCCCGGGATCTCGCCGCGCCGGGCGATCAGGCGCCGAAGAACACGCGCTCGGTGTAGCTGAGGTCGCCGACCGGGACCGGATGCGAGCCCTTCGCGTAGCGGGGTTCGCGTCCGTCGCGGTAGCGGGCGACCACCCCCGGCATCGGTCCGTTGGCATCGAGCATGAGGAACAGCATGCCGTGCCGCGTCAGAAGATGGCGCCCGACCGCGCCGAGCCAGCCCGCCAGGGCGTCGCCCTCCGGTCCGTAGACGAGCTGGTAGCAGGCCAGCGTCGGGCTCGCCCGCCAGCGCGGCAGGGCCTTGATGCGATGGGGATGCAGGACGAGCGCCCGCGCCGCGGCGCCGTCGCGGCAGACGAGCACGATCGACCCGTAACCGGCGTGGTCCCGGGCGATCGCCCGCTCCCGGACGGACAGGGCCCCCGCATTGGCCTCGCGGAACGCCTCGACCCGTTGCCCCCGCCTCGGCCGGCTCAGGCACGGGACCGCCAGCAGCTGCCCGCGCACGAAGGCCCGGAAGCCGCGCGCCTCGTGGATCGCGCGCGTGTGCACGGAGGGAGAGATGTTGAGGTAGGTGACGGACTTGTCCAGCATCGCCCGGCCGTCGAGGAGCGTCGCCGCCGTCCGGAAACTCGGCTCGACGTACCAGCTCGACAGGTTGCAGCGCAGGTGGGAACCGGAGGCGTCGTCGATGCGGGTGTAGAAGGTGAGCAGCACGCCGACCGCCACCCCGCCGTGATCGAGCAGGTGGCCGTAACGCGGCACGCCGTCCGGCACGCCCCGCGCGACATGGCGGGCGAGGCCGTCGCGCCAATAGGTTTCCGACCGTTCGGGAAAGCCCCTGGCGAGCAGTTCGACCACCGCGTCGAGATCGTCCTCCTCGATGACCCGGCAGCGCAGGGCGCCCGGCTGCGCCGGCACGGGTCGAGGCGGTGCCACGGGGCCGGGCGCCGCCTGCACCTCCGGGAAGGTCGTCGTCATGGCTGCGTTTCCATCCGCGAGGATCTGCCACGATAGGAGCCCGAGTGTAGGCCCCCGGTCGCTAACGCTTGGTTAGGACGCCCGATGTCCGGCGCTCCGCGCGTTCGGACCGTCGAGCCGCCGTGACCGGGCCATGGCGCCATCGCGGAAACGGGGCCGGGCGGACACGAAAAAAGGGGCCGCCTTCCGGCGACCCCTCCTCGTTCTCCCGGTCCGGTGTCTCAGTAGCCGTAGCCGTAGTAGCCGCCACCATATCCGTAGGCCGGGGCGTAGCCGTAGCCGACCGCACGGGGACCGCCGTAGGAGTAACCGCCATAGGCCGGGTAGCCGTAGCCACCGCCATATCCGCCGCCGTAGGCCCCCGCCGCGATGGCGCCGGCCGCGAGGCCGGCGATGCCGAGGCCAACGGCTGCGCCGGTGCCGATTCCGCGACGACCGTAGCCGCGACCGTATCCGCCGCCGTAACGGCCGAAGCCGCCGCCGTAACCACGCCCATATCCGCCATGGCCGTAACCGCCGTGGCCGTAACCGTGACCGTATCCGTACCCACGGGCCTCGGCTGGTGCGGCGGCGAGGAGGCCGAGTCCGATCACGGCCGTGGAGGCGAGTGCGAGCTTGCGCATTCGAAGTGTCCTGCTGTTGTGATGATTGGTCAACCAACCCATCAACGGCCGGACGGTTCCCCTGCGTGCAGCGTGCGGAACAGAGGTTGTGGACCCGAGAACGCTCGCGCGGCGTTGACGCGGGCCATCCGGCAGTGCACGGCGTCACGGGCCGTTCCGTGGGAAGGATCCAGACGTGCCGCAATCCCGGCAGCCCTTGCAATCGTCCGCCCTGGCGGCGGCTTCGCTCGCGACCTTGCGCCGGGGCGACCAGCTGTTCGAGACGGAGCGCCGCCTCAACGCCGTGCTCAACAACGCGTCGGTGTCGATCTTCCTCATGGATGACCGGCAGCACTGCGTCTACATGAACCGCGCCGCCGAACATCTCACGGGCTACACCCTCGCCGAGGTGATCGCGCGCGATTGCCCGCTCCACGACATCGTGCACCACACCTATCCCGACGGCCGGCCGTTCCCCCTGGAGGAATGTGCCATCGACCGGGCATTCCCGCAGAACAACCACGAGCGGGGCGAGGAGGTGTTCGTCCACGCCGACGGGCATTTCTATCCCGTCGGCTTCACCGCGAGCCCGATCCGCGACGACTCAGCCAACATCATCGGCACCATCATCGAGGTGCGCGACATCAGCGAGGAGAAGGCGGCCGCCGAGCGCCAGCGCCTGCTCCTCAACGAGTTGAACCACCGGGTGAAGAACACCCTGGCGACGGTGCAGTCCATCGCCGCGCAGACGTTCCGGGGCCAGACCGATCCGGCCGCGCGGGCGGTGTTCGACGCCAGGATGGCGGCCCTCTCCACGGCCCACAACGTCCTTGTGGAGGACAATTGGGAGAGCGCCAGCCTTCGCAGCGTGGTCACGCGCGCGCTCGCCCCCCATCTCCTGGCCGAGATCGACGTTAACCGTTTCCGGATAGACGGTCCGGATGCCCGCCTGCACCCCAAGGTGGCGGTGACCCTGTCCATGGCGCTGCACGAACTGATGACCAATGCGGCGAAGTACGGCGCCCTTTCGGTGCCCGAGGGGCGCGTCCACGTGACCTGGTCCGTGGAGCCCCTCCCCGATGGCCGGCAAAGCCTCGACATGCTCTGGGAGGAACAGGGCGGCCCGGAAGTTGCACCACCGACCCGAAAGGGGTTCGGCTCGCGGCTGATCGAACGTCAATTGCCCCTGGAATTCGATGGGAGGGCGCAGATCGATTATCGCGGCGCAGGGGTGGTGTGCAGGCTCCAAGTCCCCCTGACCGCGTTGGGGTGGATGGGACAGGACGTGATCGAAGGGCAACCCGCCCTATGACGCTGCTGAATGGACGCCGCGTGCTGTTGGTCGAGGACGAGAGTCTGGTGGCCATGCTGGCCGAGGACATGCTGATGGATCTCGGCTGCGAGGTCGTTCTCGCCATGCGCCTCGACAAGGCCCTGGCCCTGGCCCGCACCGGCACGTTCGATGCCGCCGTGCTGGACGTGAACCTCGGCGATACGCGCAGTTATCCCGTGGCGGACGTTCTATTCGAGCGCAGCCTGCCGTTCCTGTTCGCGACGGGCTACGGCGCCAAGGGTCTCGACGCCGCCTACCAGGGCGTTCCCGTCCTCCAGAAACCCTATCAGCAGGGACCGATGGAGCACCTGCTCCATCGCCTGCTGACGTGCGAGGACTTGGCGCGAAAGGGGGCCGCGCCCTGCCTGAGGCCCGGCTGCGCCTGCAAGGCTCCCCCGCAGGCGATGCCCCCGGGACTCTCGGGCTTTCAGGCCGACAGCCCGGCCTGAGGCATCGGCCCGAACGGGGGGTATCGGCTCGTCGGGGGGAGATGCCGGCACAGGCGAAGCGGTTTAAGGGGCGCCCGATGCTGCTTCCCATGGTCGCCTGCCGGGATTCCCGCCGGACGGTATGCTGGCGGGCCGGGATTCACCGGACTCCGCATGAGTGCCACCCCATGAGTGCCACCCCATGAGTGCCACCCCATGAGTGCCTCCCTCGTCGGGCTCACGACCCTCGCCTTCCTGTTCCCCGCCCCGGCGGAGCGGCCGGCCTTTCCCGATCCGCCGCGCGGGACCGGATGGGCGGTCACGGCGGTGGCGGTGTTTCTCGGCCTCGTGACCCTGGTGCCCCTGAGCCTCGCCCTTGCGGACAAGTGGGTGATGGACGCCCGGGCGGCCGAGTGCCGGGCGACGGGGGGCCGGATCGTCCACGCTTCGGCCGAGGGCCGCACCTATCGCTGCGACCACCCGGGTGGGGAACACCTGGGCAGGGAGCATCCGGACAGGTGATCGCCGCGCGCGGCCGGGCCGCGCTGTCGAGGAGGAACCGGGATGCAGGGGCGAAACCCGACGGACACCATCCGGGCCGGACGTTCGACCCGGCGCCTCGCCCTGGCGATCCTCGCCGGGCTGGCGGTTGCGGCGCCGGCCCAGGCCGGGACGCTCTGCACCATCGTGGCGGACGCCGCCGACGGCACCGTGCTGCGGGAGGAGGGCGATTGCCGGACGCGGGTGACGCCGGCCTCGACCTTCAAGATCCCGCTCGCGGTGATCGGTTTCGAGGCGGGTGTGCTGAGGGACGCCCACGCCCCGGTCCACGGGTTCGAGCCGGGCTATCCCGATTGGGGCGGAGCGGCCTGGCGGGCGCCCACGGACCCCTCACGCTGGATGACCCACTCGGTGGTCTGGTACTCGCAGGTGATCGCCCGACAGCTCGGCGCCGGGAAACTCGCGGCCGAGACCGCCCGCCTCGGCTTCGGCAACGCCGACTTCTCCGGCGACCCGGGACGGGACAACGGCCTGGAGCGGGCCTGGATCATGTCGTCCCTGAAGGTCTCGCCGGCGGAACAGGTCGTCTTCCTGCGCAAGCTCGCGACCCGAACCCTGCCGGTCTCGGCCCATGCCCTCGACGAGACCCATCGGATCGTCACCGTGAGTCCCGCCGGGGACGGCTGGCGCCTGCACGGCAAGACCGGCACGGCGTTCCCGCGCAGGGCCGACGGCACCTTCGACGAGGCCCGCGCCTACGGCTGGTATGTCGGCTGGGCGGAGAAGGGCGGCCGCACCCTCGTCTTCGCCCGTCTGGACCAGGACGACGGCGCGCAGGCCGTGTCCGGCGGCCTGCGCGTCCGCGCGGCGTTCCTGGAGGGCTGGCCGGCGCTCGCGGAATCGCTCGGTCGGTAGCCGATCGCGCCCCCAGGGCCACCGCCGACTGGATCTCGAACAGGGCCCGGTACTGGCCCGACGGCCGCCGGATCAGGGCGGCGTGGGGGCCGTCCTCGACGATGCGGCCCCCGTCGAACACGAGGATGCGGTCGAGCGCCCGCACGGTGGAGAGCCGGTGGGCGATGAGAATCGCCGTGCGCCCGCGCATGAGCCGTTCCATGGCCTCCTGGATCAGCGCCTCCGATTCCGAATCGAGGCTCGAGGTCGCCTCGTCGAGGATGAGGATCGGCGCGTCCGCCAGGAAGGCGCGGGCCAGCGCCACCCGCTGGCGCTCGCCGCCGGAGAGCTTCACCCCGCGCTCGCCCACCAGGGTGGCGTAGCCCTTGGGCAGGCGCGCGATGAAGTCGTGCGCGTTGGCGAGCCGCGCCGCCCGCTCGATCTCGGCGGCCGACGCGCCGGGCCGCGCATACGCGATGTTCTCGGCGAGCGACCGGTGGAACAGCACCGGCTCCTGCGGCACGATGGCGATCCTTTCACGGAGCGACGCCTGGGTCACGCTGGCGACGTCGGTGCCGTCGATGCGGACATGCCCGCCCGTCACGTCGTAGAGCCGCTGCACCAGCTTGACGAAGGTGGTCTTGCCCGAGCCCGACCGGCCCACCAGCCCGACCCGCTGCCCGGCGGGAATCGTCACGCTGAGGTCGCGGTAGAGGGGCGTGGCGTGCCCGGCATAGTGGAACGTCACCGCCTCGAAACGCAGGGCGCCCCCCGTGACGGCGAGCGTCGTCGCGCCGGGCCGGTCGGCGACGCCGTAGGGCTCGGCGTCGAGGGCGACGAGCTCCTCCATCTCGTTCACCGCCCGCTGCAGGTGGTTGATGTGCTGGCCGATGTTGCCGAGGTAGCCGTGCACCACGAAGTAGGTGGTGAGCACGTAGGCGACGTCGCCGGGGGTCGCGGCGTGCGTCCACCACAGCCACAGGGCGACGCCCACGATGGCGGTGCGCAGGGCCAGCAACAGGCCGAACTGGCCGGTGACGCTCCAGGTCACCCGCATCCAGGTGCGGCGGGTGCGCTTGTGCCACTTGCCCAGGATACCGGCCAGTCGCGCGTCCTCCCGCCCCTCGGCGCCGAAGGCCTTCACCACGGCGTTGTTGCCGATGGCGTCCGACAGGGTGCCGCCGAGCTTCGTGTCCCAGCCGTTGGAGAGCTGGGCCGCCGGGGCGATCACCCGCGTGGCGAGGAGGACGGTGGCGCCGACGTACACGAGGGTGCCGAGGCCGATCACCACGCCCATGGCGGGCCAATGCCAGCCGAGGAGCAGCATGGTGCCGAGCAGCACCACCCCGGAGGGCAGCAGGGCCAGGAGCAGGGTGTCGTTGAGCCCGTCCAGCGCCCACATCCCGCGTGAGATCTTGCGCACCGTCGAACCGGCGAAGCTGTTGGCATGCCAGTCCGTGGACAGGCGCTGGACCCGGTGGAATCCGGCCCGCGCCACGTCGGACATCATGCCGAGGGTGAGCGGCACCACGAGGCTCCAGGCCACGTGGCGCAGGCCGATATGCGCCACCCCGAGGCCCGCCATGGCGGCGAAGGCCGGCAGCGCCGCCCACAGGGCCGCATCGCGGTCGGCCCCCGCGAGGGCATCGACGAGGCGCCCGGCGTAGAGCGGCAGGAACACGTCCGCGAGGGTGGCGCAGGTGATCGCCGCGACGAGGCCGGCCACGAGGCCGAGCCGGGCGCGCCACTGGCGGAACAGGAAGGCGAGGACGCCGCGATAGGCGTTTTCGCGTCGGGGACGAACGGACATGGCAACCTCGCGACGCGGGACGCGCGTCGTTCCGGGGCCGCGGCACGGGCCGGCGGCGGACAAGACGATCAGAAGGGGGGCGACGGACGGAAGCGGGGCGCCCTCAGGCGCGCGGCGACGTCAGGCCGGGGCGCCTGAGCGGCGAAGGCCGGCGGGGGAGATCGACGAACCAACGCGCATGCAGCCTCCCCATCGGTTCGAGAACGACCGGGCGGCGTATTGAGCATGGCGGGCGGTGATTCGCAAGCCGATGCGCGCCGGCGATTTGGCGACCGCCCAGGCTCCCCCTGCGGCGCCCCCGCCTCATCCGGCCCGGCCACCGCCCGACAGGGCGCCGACCCTCTCGGCCGCGAAGCGCTCGCGCAGCCATGCCGCGGCGGGGCCGCAGGGCCGCTGCTTGTGCCAGACCAGTTCCAGGGCGATGGGCCAATCCCCCGCGTCGAACTGCAGGTCCGGCGTGACGAGGTACGGCGCGGTGAGGGACGCGGCGATGACGTGATCGGTGACGAAGGCCCAGCCGATCCCGTGCTTGACCATCTCCAGGATCACCCAGTGGCTCTCCACCCACCAGACCTCGGCGGCCACCCGCAGGCGCCGCTTCTCCGGCCCGTCGCTGCGGGCGGCCACGAGGATCTGACGGTGGCGCTTCAGCTCCTCCCACTCCACCCGCGCCTTCGCGAGCGGGTGGTCGCGACCGCAGACGAGCTTGAGGGGCACCCAGCCGATGGTCTGGAAGCCGAGTTCCGTGGGCAGGACCTCCTGTCGCCACATCACGCCCAGATCCGCGGCGCCGGACTGCACCATGCGGCTGACGTCTTCCATGAGGGGGAAGAGTAACTCCAGTTCCACGAAGGGGAAGCATCGGGCGAAATCGGCGAAGAGGGCGCCGAGCGCATGCTCGGGATAGAGTTCGTCGATGGCGACCACCAGCCGGTTCTCCACCCGCCGTTCCAGGCTGCTCGCCACGCCTATCAGGTGCTCGCGCCGGTCGAGCACCACCCGCGCCTCCAGCAGAAGCCGTTCCCCCGCCGGGGTCAGCACGGGGTTCCGGCCCGCCCGGCTGAACAGGGCCAGACCCAGATCCGCCTCGAGGTTCGCCACCTGCGTGCTGACGGCCGACTGCGCCTTGCGCAGCACCCGGGCGGCGCCGGAGAACGACCCCGCCTCGGCGGCCGCCACGAACGCCTGAAGCTGGTCAAGGGAGACAGCCATCTATCTGATTTCCAGATGCGTTCCAACTTGTCGGTCGGAGTATCACAGATAGAAGGCAGCGGACCAGACCGGCTTTCCCGGCAAGATTTTCAGGCCAGACCATGCGCAGCACACGCGACCGTATCCGCCACGCCCTCCTGTTCGAGCTGATCGGGCTCGCGCTCATCGTTCCGTTCGGGACCGTGCTGTTCGGGCTGCACGCCTCCGAGATGGGGGTGATCGGCGTGGGAAGCGCCCTCGTCGCGACGGCGTGGAACTACGTCTACAATCTCGGCTTCGATCGGGCGATGCAGCGGGCCATCGGGCACACGCGCAAGAGCCTGCCGTTGCGGGTCGCGCACGCGGTGCTGTTCGAGGCGGGGCTGCTCGTGTTCCTGCTGCCGCCCATCGCCTGGTATCTCGGCATCGGCCTCGTCCAGGCCTTCGTCATGGATATCGCGATCGCGGGCTTCTACGTGGCCTACGCGTTCCTCTTCAACCTGGCCTACGACCGGGCCTTTCCGTTGCAGAGCTGGGGCGCGGTGGCGGCCAAGCCGTCCCATTGATCTGGTTCCCCGCCCGGGCAGTCCGCTGCGGCGATCGGATCACGGATGACGTGCGGAAACCCGGTCGGTCAGGTCGCCGACCCCATCGGCAAGGCCCCCTCCAGCAATCCCAGGGCATCCGCGACCGCGAGGCGCCGGATCTCCGCCCGGCCGAGGTCGCCGTAGCGCCGCTCCAGGTGGCGGGTGGCCGCCCCCGTTGCGGCCAATCCGAAATGCACCAGCCCCACAGGCTTGTCCGCGCTGCCGCCGCCCGGGCCGGCGATGCCGGTGATCGCCACGGCGACCCCGGCACGGGACCGGGCGAGCGCCCCCTCCGCCATGGCACGGGCCGTCGCCTCGCTGACGGCCCCGTGGCCGGCGATCAGCGGGGCGGGCACGCCGAGGCAATCGGTCTTCGCCTCGTTCGAGTAGGTCACGAACCCACGCTCCAGCACCGCCGACGAGCCCGGCACGGCGGTGAGGAGCCCGGCGACGAGGCCGCCGGTGCAGGATTCGGCCGTGGCGATCCTCGCCCCCGCCGCCGCGTAGGCGGCGACGAGCGCCTCCGCCCGGGCGAGCAGGGCGGGGTCGTCGATCAAGACCGGCGCTCGGACGTCTCGGAGGCGGTGTCGAGGTCGATTTCGGGCAGGCGCACGGTGGCGGCGGCCTGGGCGGCGAGCCCTTCCGCCCGGCCGACGAAGCCGAGCTTCTCCGTCGTCGTCGCCTTGATGGAGACGGAGGTCAGCGGCACGTTCGCGATCTCGGCGATGCGGGCGCGGATCGCCTCGCGGTGGGCGCCGATGCGGGGCGCCTCGGCCAGCACGGTGATGTCGAGGTGGTCGATCCTGCCGCCGCGCGCGCGCACCAGTTCGCAGGCATGGGCCAGGAAGCGGTCGGACGAGGCGCCGCGCCACTGCTCGTCGGAGGGCGGGAAGTGGGTGCCGATGTCGCCGTCCGCGATGGCGCCGAGCAGGGCGTCGGTGAGCGCGTGGAGCGCGACATCGCCGTCCGAATGGGCGAGCACGCCCCGGTCGGCCGGGATCCGGACCCCGCCGAGCCAGACGTGGTCGCCCTCCGTGAAGGCGTGGACGTCGAAGCCGGTGCCGAGGCGAGTGAGGTAGGCGGTCATGGTGGCTCCAGGCTGAGCGGGTTTCGTGAGGGGGCCCGACGCGCGCCTATCGGGGCGGAGCGGCCCCGGAAAAATCGCGGTCGGCGTCGAGGAGGTCGGAAGGCTGGGTGATCTTGCGGTTGCGCGGGTCGCCCTCGAACACCACCACGGGCAGCCCGGCCCATTCGGCCAGCGCCCCGTCGTCGGTGAATCCGTCGAGCCCTTTAGCGCCCGCCGCGCGGTGGGCGTCGAGGAGCAGCGTGAAGGCGAAGGCCTGGGGCGTCTGCACGGCGCGCAAGGTTTCGCGGGCCGGTGTCTCGACCACCCGGCCGATGCCCGGCGCGATGATCTCCACCCGCTTGATAGTGTCGGTGACGGGCAGGCCCGGCACGGCGGCGCCGTAGTCGCGCCCCGCCGCCAGCGCCCGGTCGATGAGGGGCGGATCGACGTAGGGGCGCGCCGCGTCGTGGACGAGAACGAGATCGGGGGCGGAGCCGGCGAGGGCTTCGAGGCCGGCCCGGACGGAGAGCTGTCGCGTGGCGCCGCCCGGCACCGGGGCCCGCAGCTTGTCGCGGGCGGCGGCCGGCAGATCGGCGACGCACGCCTCATAGAAGTCCTGCGCATCCGCCGCGATCACGGGCTGGATGGTGACGATGGCGTCGTGCGCGGCGAGCGCCGCCAGGGTCCGGGTCAGCACCGCCCGGCCGCCGACCCGGCGATATTGCTTGGGCACGTCGCCGCCGATGCGGATGCCGCGGCCGGCCGCGACCACCACTGCCGCCGCCTCGAACGCGGTGCCGGCCATGAAAACGCTCCCACCATCGGGTTGCAAGGGGTTGAACGAGCCCAGCGTTTAAGCGGGGCATGGCATGAAATCAAATCGCCGGAAGCGCTTGCGCCCGTCGCGGTTTTGTCTACTCCTTGAGCACAATGATCCATGATGATTATTTGAGCGTTCTGCGCTCGCCCAGCCCCGAATCGCCGACCCGGACCACGCCGGACGGTGCCGGCCCGCCGGTGCCCGTCCTGCTGGCGCCGCTCTCGGGCGTCACCGACGTGCATATGCGCCGGATCGCCCGGGACTGCGGCGCGAGCGCTGTCGTCTCCGAGATGGTGGCGGCGGCGGAGTTCGCGCGCGGCAGCGTCGAGGCCACCCTGCGCGCCGAGGGCGGCGGCATCGCGCCCCACGTGGTCCAGCTCGCCGGTTGCGCGCCCGAACCCATGGGACTCGCCGCCCGGATCGCCGAGGAGAACGGCGCCGATGCCATCGACATCAACATGGGCTGCCCGGCCAAGGCCGTGACCGGGGGGGCCGCCGGCTCGGCCCTGATGCGGGATCTGGACGGCGCCACCCGCATCCTCGCCGCCGTGCGCGCCGCCGTCTCCATACCGGTCACCGTGAAGATGCGCCTGGGCTGGGACCACGCCAGCCTCAACGCCGCCGATCTCGCCCGGCGCGCGGAAAGCCTCGGCCTCTGCGCCGTGACGGTCCATGGCCGCACCCGCCAGCAATTCTACAAGGACAGCGCCGATTGGGGCGCCATCCGCGCCGTCGTCGAGGCCGTGTCGATCCCCGTCATCGCCAACGGCGACGTCACCACCCTCGCCGAGGCCCGGACCTGCCTCGCCCGGTCGGGTGCCGCCGGCGTGATGATCGGGCGCGCCGCCGTCGGCCGCCCCTGGCTCGTCGGCGCCATCGCGGCCGGACTCGCCGGCCGGGAGGCCCCGGTGCTCACGAACGCCCACAAGGCGGCCCTGGCCATCGCCCATTACGAAGGGCTGCTCGCCCTCTACGGCGTCCGCATGGGCGTGCGCCACGCCCGCAAGCATCTGGCCGCCTATGCCGAGGCCGGTGGCGGCCTCTCGGCGGACGGGCGCACCCGGCTCCTCACCACCACGGATCCGGCCGTGGCGGTCGCCCTGCTGGCGGCGGCCTTCGACGGGGCGGCGACGGGGGAAGCCATGGAGGAGGCGGCATGACGGGCCACGACGAATCCGGCGGTCCGCCCGTCGCGGTCCCCACGAGCGAGGCGGTGATCAACGCCCTGCCGCTGCCGGTGCTCACCATCGGGGGGGACGACCGCATCCTGCACGTGAACCACGCCGGAGAATCGTTCTTCGACCATTCCGCCCGGCTCATGCAGCGCCGGCGCCTCGCCGACATCATCCCGTTCGCCTCGCCCATCTCCGCCCTCGTCACGGAGGTGCGCCGCCGCCGCGCCAGCGTCAGCGAGTACGGGGTCGAACTCGTGCATCCGCGCTCGGGGCAGGAGCGCAGCGTCGACGTGTTCGCCACACCGCTCGGCGACGACGGCGAGGCCGTGGTGCTCATGCTGCAGGAGCGCACCATCGCCGACAAGATGAACCGCCAGCTCACCCACCGGGGGGCGGCCCGCTCTATGGTGGCGCTCGGCGCCATGCTGGCCCACGAGATCAAGAACCCGCTGGCCGGCATCCGGGGCGCCGCCCAGCTCCTCGAGCAACCCGCCGACGACGAGGACCGCCTCCTCACCCGGCTCATCTGCGACGAATCCGACCGGATCGTCCGCATCGTCGAGCGCATGGAGCTGTTCGGCGACGAGCGTCCGGTGGAGCGCACCTCCGTCAACGTCCACGGCGTACTCGATCAGGTGAAGCGCTCGGCCCAGTCGGGCTTCGCCCGCCACATCCGCTTCGTCGAGACCTACGACCCGTCCCTGCCGACTGTCCTCGGCAACCGCGACCAGCTCATCCAGGTGATCCTCAACCTCGTGAAGAACGCCTCCGAGGCCATCGGCGCCGACACGGTGGACGGCGAGATCACCCTGTCCACGGCGTTCCGCACGGGCCTGCGCCTGCAGATCCCGGGTTCGCGCGAGCGCGTCAGCCTGCCCATCGAGGTTGCCGTGCGCGACAACGGCCCCGGCGTCACCGCCGACCTGCTGCCGGACCTGTTCGACCCGTTCGTGACCACGAAGGCGCAGGGTTCCGGCCTGGGACTTGCTTTAGTGGCCAAGATCGTCGGCGACCACGGCGGGATCGTCGAATGCGATCCCGCGCCCCGCCGCACGACCTTCCGCCTTCTTCTTCCCATGTCGAGCGCCCGTGACGGGCGCGAATCGAGCGCGGAGCTGTAGAGTCGCTGCATGCCCAACGGCAACATCATCGTCGCGGACGACGACGCCGCCATCCGCACCGTCCTGAACCAGGCCCTGTCGCGGGCCGGCTACGAGGTCCGCACCACCGGCAACTGCGCCACCCTCTGGCGCTGGGTCGCCGAAGGGGAGGGCGACCTCGTCATCACCGACGTGGTGATGCCCGACGAGAACGTGTTCGACCTGCTGCCCCGCATCAAGCGGGTGCGGCCGGAGCTGCCGATCATCGTCATGAGCGCGCAGAACACCTTCATGACGGCGATCCGCGCCTCGGAGCGGGGCGCCTACGAGTACCTGCCCAAGCCCTTCGACCTGAAGGAGCTCATCGCCATCGTGGGGCGCGCCCTGTCGCGACCGCGCGGCACGCCGGCCCCCGGGGCCGATCCCGGCAACGAGGACATTCCGCTGGTCGGCCGCTCGCCCGCCATGCAGGAGATCTACCGGGCGCTCGCCCGCCTCATGCCCACCGACCTCACCGTGATGATCACGGGCGAGTCCGGCACCGGCAAGGAACTCGTCGCCCGCGCGCTGCACGATTACGGGCGCCGCCGCACGGGGCCGTTCGTGCCCGTCAATATGGCGGCGATCCCGCGCGACCTCATCGAATCCGAGCTGTTCGGCCACGAGAAGGGGGCCTTCACGGGGGCGCTGTCGCGCTCGGCCGGCCGGTTCGAGCAGGCCGAGGGCGGAACCCTGTTCCTCGACGAGATCGGCGACATGCCCATGGAGGCCCAGACCCGCCTCCTGCGCGTGCTGCAGCAGGGCGAATACACCACCGTGGGCGGCCGGGTGCCGATCAAGACCAACGTCCGCATCATCGCGGCCACCAACAAGGACCTGCGCGTCTCGATCCAGCAGGGAATCTTTCGCGAGGACTTGTTCTTCCGCCTCAACGTGGTGCCGTTGCGCCTGCCCGCGCTTCGCGAGCGCTCGGAGGACGTGCCCGACCTCATCCGGCACTTCTTCGTCCTCGTCGAGCGCGAGGGTCTGAGCCGCAAGGAACTCGACGGCGAGGCCATGGAGCGGCTCAAGCGCTACCGCTGGCCCGGCAACGTCCGCGAACTCGAGAACCTCGTCCGGCGCCTCGCCGCCCTCTACCCGCAGGAAACCATCACGGGCCCGGTCATCGAGGCCGAGCTCGACACCCTGCCCCTAGCTCCGAGCCCGCCCGCCAACGGCCCCGCGCGCAAGGGCGGAGCCGAGGGCGAGACCCTGTCGGGTGCCGTGGAGCGGCATCTGGCCGAGTATTTCGGCAATTATCGCGACACCCTGCCGCCCCCGGGCCTGTACCACCGCATCCTGCGGGAGATCGAAGGGCCGCTCATCGGCGCGGCGCTGGCCGCCACGCGCGGCAACCAGATCCGCGCGGCGGAACTGCTCGGGGTCAACCGCAACACCCTGCGCAAGAAGGTGCGCGACCTCGACCTGCAGGTGTTCCGCAACGCGCGGTGAGGGCGGGACCGACGCCGGCGCGGCCGAGCCGGAGGTGACGATGGCGTGAAACCGCCATCCGGGCGGGATGATCGGGGCGTGCGCATGCGTTCACGACGCATGCGCCGTCGACGGCGATGACGTGTCGTGTTGGCACGGTCCGCCTCCTATGGCCTAAGACCGGCCAGTCGAATCCCTCCCGCCGGAGTCTCATGCCCCCGTCCACACGCCGCCCGCCCAGAGGCGAACCCACCGTCATGCGCCTCGTCCAGACCGCCTCGGGGCGGCGCTCCCTCGTGCTCCACCTCGTCATCGTCCTGGTGCTGCTGGCCACCGCCGAGGGGTTCGACGGATCGAGCCACTCGGTCGACCACTGGGTCGTCCTCTTCGTCTATGCCATCTGTTCGGTCTGCCTCGGCCTCGCCGACTGGCGCGAGGCCCATCGCGGCCGCCGCCGGGAATACGGCGGCACCGAACCGGAGAGTTCGGCCGATACGGAATGGCTCGCCTGGACGGCGACGCTCCTCAACGCCGGCGTCGCCCTGTTCCTCGTGGTCGAGCACATGCTCGTCGGCGCCGTGGCGACGGAGGAGACCGCGACGGCGGTGAGCCGCCTTCCCGCCTTCCTGCTCCTGCTCCAGACCGGGCTCAGCATGCGGGTCCTGCACACGGCGGTGTTCGCGGGCCTCGTCAGCGTCGCCTGGGGCGGCACCATCCTGTTCGCCTTCGCGTATCCGGAGAGCGCGTTGCTCGGCCCCCACGTCACCCTCGACGAGGAGGTGCCGGGCCTCCTCACCTTCATGGCCGCGAGCCTCGTGGTCATCGACGGGGTCCGGCGCCTGCGCTCGGCGGTGACCACCGCCCTGCGCATGGAGCGCGAGCGCGCCACCCTGGCGCGGTTCGTCCCCACCCGGGTGGTCGGGGAACTCACGAGCGCGGGCCTCGAGGCGGTGCGTTCGCGCCATGCCTGTCTGTTCGCCCTCGACCTGCGCGGCTTCTCCGCCTTCACCCGCGAGCACGCGCAGGAGGAGGTGGTGCGCGCCCTCCTCGACGTGCGCGCCCTGACCCACGTGGCGGTGACGGAGCACGGCGGCATCGTCGACAAGTACGTGGGCGACGGCATCCTGGCCCAGTTCGTCGTCGGGCGCCCGCAGGCCCAGGCCCACGCGGCGCTGGCCTGCGGCCGCACCATCGTCGACCGCCTCGCGGCCCTCAACGCCGAGCGTGCCCGGGAGGGCCGGCCGACCCTGCGGATCACCATGGCGCTCCATTGCGGCGAGGTGCTCGTCGGGGTGTTCGACGACGGCCACCGCGCCGAGTTCACGGTGCTCGGGCAGGCCATGAACACGCTTGCGCGGATCGAGGCCCGGGCGAAGGCGGAGAACCTCACCCTGACGGCCTCGGACGCCTTCCTGCGGCTGCTCGGTCCGGCGATCCGCTCGGGCCTGACCCTCGCGGCGATGCCGCCCTCGGACTGCCGCGACACCCGCGACGTGGTGCTCTACGCGGTGGAGTGGGCCAACGCACCGGCGGAACCCGCGCTGAACCCCGCCGCCTGACGCGGGAGCGGAGGCATTCGGTAATCCGCGATGCCGCGTGCGACGCGACACGTCCTGTCCGACGAAGGCACCCTATATCAGTATCAGTCGTAACAGAGACAGACCTGAACGCGGGACTGTACTGATGAGGAGCTGAGAGACCATTATGAAGACTCGTATCGCCGCCGCCACCGCCGCCTTCGTCATCGGCGTCGCTTCGATCTCGTCCGCGATGGCCTTCGACCGCCCGACCCGCTACACCGGGTTCGCCCATGAAACCGAGACGACCGGCACCATCTACGGCAATCCGGACTCCCGCTCGCCCCTGAACTGTCCGATGAGCTCGGCCGCCGAGGGCAACGCCAACCAGCAGAACTTCCCGGTCAAGCAATACGGCCAGACCGCGGGCGGCAACCGGTGCTGAACCGGTCCTTGAAAGCGGTCTCGCTGATCTGGAACGGCTTCTCCTACGCCATGGCCGTCGCCTTCGTGGGAGGCCTGATCTTCACCCTTATCGGCGCGTCCCAGGCTTTGCTGGGATTGTAGGGCCCACGGGGTCCCGAAACGAAGAACGGCGGGGCTCGATGCCCCGCCGTTCCTCGTTGGCGTTCCGGCCGCCGGATGGTTCACGCCAGGGCGGGCTTGCCCACCGGCATCGGCGCGCCGGCCAGCCCGAGCCATTCGCGGCGCATGGGGCGCAGGACGAACCAGGCCAGGGCCGCCGTGAGGAGGTCGAGGCCGATGGCGATGCCGAACACCGGGATCCACGACCCCTGCGCGGCGTAGATCATCGCCGCCACGGGGCCGCCGAGCAGGGAGCCGACGCCCTGCGCCATGTAGAGGAAGCCGTAGTTCGTGGTGGCGTGCTTGGTGCCGAAGGTGTCGGTGAGGAGCGAGGGGAACAGGGAGAAGATCTCGCCCCAGGCGAAGAACACCACGCCGGAGAGGAGCGCGAAGGCGTAGGCGTTCTCGCGGAACACCAGCATGAGGGCGATGGCGACGGCCTCCGCCGCGAACGCGATGGCCATGGTCTTCTCGCGGCCGATCCGATCCGAGACCCAGCCGAAGAACGGGCGGGTGAGGCCGTTGGTGATCCGGTCGAAGGTGAGCGCGAAGGGGAGGGCGGCGAACCCGAACACGATGGCGTCCGCGACGCCGAAGTCGCGGGCGAAGGAGGCGAACTGCGCCACCACCATCAGGCCGCCCGTGGACATCATCGTCATCATCGCGAACATCAGCCAGAACAGGGGCGTGCGCAGCATCTCTTTGGGCGCCGTGTCATGGCTGCAGGTGGAGAGGTTGCGGGCCGGGGCCGGCAGGGCCTCGCCGGGGCGGGGAGCCCGCAATCCCAGGGCGGCGAGGACGCCGACGAGGCCGAGGATGATGCCGAAGGTGGTCAGGGTCTCGCGGTAGCCGGAGGCGGCCATCATGTTGGTGATGGGGAAGGTGGTGAGCAGCGCGCCCATGCCGTAGCCCGCCGCCACGACGCCGACGGCGAAGCCCCGGCGGTCGGGGAACCACTTCACCATCAACCCGACGATGCCGACATAGACGATGCCGGTGCCCAGCCCGCAGAACAGCCCGTAGGTGGCGTAGAGCCCCCACAGGCTGTCGATGCGGGCGGCGAGCACCCAGCCGAGGCCCGACAGGGCGGCGCCGAGCGCGATCATCACCTTCGGGCTGAACCGCTCGATGAGGTAGCCCTGCACCGGCGAAAAGAACGTCTGCAGCACGATGACGAGGGTGAAGGTGACCTGAATGGCGGCGAGCGTCGCGCCCGTCGTCGCCATCAGTGGCTTGGTGAACAGCGTCCACACGTATTGCGGGCTGGAGATCGCCATCATGGCGAGGAGGCCGAGGCCGAGTTGCAGCCAACGGTGGCGAGACACGTTTGTATCCATAATACACTCCTGAGGCGGAGTGAACGAAGCATACGGCGTGCCAAGGCCGTCGGCCGCGAGCGCCATCGTGGAACGGCGACGCTCGCCGCCGTGCGTCTCAGCGCGTGGCGGTGACCAGCCAGCAGGCCGCCGCGAGACGAACCGCCCCGTCCGCGACGCGGCCTTCGAAATCGCGCAGGACGATCTCGTGGGCGCGGGCCCGGATCGCGGGGGTCTGGTCGCGCACGAGGCGGGAGGCCGGACCGAGGTCGAGGGCGAACTGCGCCGCCGCCTCGGCCGCCTCGCGGGCATCCCCGGTCTCGGACCGGCCAAGCACCAGGGGCTCGTCCACGGGCGCGACGGCGATGTCGCGAAACCCGGCGGCCGTCAGGACGGCGCGCAGCCGCGCCGGATCGGCGAACCGGAACGGGCCGGGCGCGTCGGGCGGGGTCGGCTCGGGCTCCGGCACCAGGGCGCGGACGAGGCCGAAGGGGTGGTCGATCCAGGCGTTCTCGGCCTGGGGCCGCCAGCACAAGGCCGTGAGCCGGCCCTCCAGCCGCAGGGCCCGGCGGAGGTTGGCGAAGGCGGCGATCGAATCGTCGAAGAACATGATCCCGAAGCGCGAGATCAGATGGGTGAACGCCGCGTCCGCGAAGGCGTGCGTCTGCGCATCGGCTTCCACCAGGGCGATGGAGGCGCCACCGGGCGGCCGCGATGCGGCCCGGCGTGCGGTCACGGCGAGCAGGGGCGCCGAGACGTCGGCGGCGGTGACGCGGCCGGACGGGCCGACGATGTCGGCGGCCCGGAGTGTCGTGGCACCGGCACCGCACCCGACATCGAGCACGGCGTCACCGGGGCGGAGGGCGGCGCCCGCGAACAGGCGCTCGGTCAGCGGCGTGAACACCCGATCGAAGGTCGCCTGATGGCGCGCCCAGCGCGCCCCCGCGTCGCCGTTCCAATATTCGCTCTGGGTCTGGTCGGCTGCGGCCACGTGCTTTTCCCTCGGGCGCGAAAAACGCCGCGCCGGGTTCTACAACCCTTCCGACCCGCCGTCCGAGCGCGGATCGTGCACGGCCTCGATGCGGCCGTTGCCGGGGTGGCGCACCAGCATGCCGGCGTGGCCGAGCGAATCGATGTAGGCGCCGCCGAGTTCCTCCACCGCATGCCCCATGGAGCGCAGGGCCGCGATGCAGGCCGGGTCGAACCGGTCCTCGACCTTCACGGTGAGGGATTCCGCCCCCCAGGTCCGGCCGTAGAGCAGGCGCGGCGCGTCGACGGCGGCGGCCGGGCTCATGCCGTAATCGGCGTAGCGCGCGAAGATCTGGGCCTGGAACTGGGGCTGGCCGTCGCCACCCATGGAGCCGTAGGCCATCACCCGGCCGTCGTCGAAGCAGGCGAGCGCCGGGATCAGGGTGTGGAACGGGCGCCGGCCGGGCTCGAGGGGGTTCACGGCGTTGGGGTCGAGGGAGAACGACGTGCCGCGGTTCTGCCAGTGGATGCCCGTCTTCGGCAGGACGACCCCGGAGCCGTACTCCCAATAGATCGACTGGATGTAGGAGACGGCGAGCCCGTCCCGATCGATGGCCCCCATCCACACGGTGTCGCCGTCGCCGGGGTTGCGCAAGGGCAGGGTGGCGGCGCGGCGCATGTCGATGGCGGCGGCCTCGCGGTCGAGGCGGCCGGGCTCCAGGAAGCTCGCCGGATCGACGGTGAGGCGGTCGAAATCCGTGACGATGGAATCGCGGATGGCGAAGGCCCGCTTCGTCGCCTCGATGAGCCCGTGATACTGCGCCGTGCTCTCGGGCCGGTCGATCTTCAGGCGATCGAAGATGCCGAGAATGAGAAGCGCGGCGATGCCCTGGGTCGGGGGCGGGAAGTTGTAGAGCGTGGCGTCGCGGCGCCGCAGGGTCAGGGCCCTGCGCTCGCGGGGGGCGTAGGCTTCGAGATCCGCCCGGGTCACGGGCGAGCCGAGATCGGCGAGGTCGGCGGCAATCTCGCGGCCGAGATCGCCTCGGTAGAAATCGTCGAGGCCCGCATGGGCGAGTTGCGCCAGGGTGTCGGCCAGCGCCGGCAGGCGCCGGATCGCCCCGGCCGCATACGGCTTGCCGTCGTCGAGGAACGTCTTCGAAAAGTTCGGCTGGTCGTGGAGGGTGTCGATCTCCTTCGGCACGTAGCGCGCCTCCGAGGGCGAGACCGCCACACCCTCGCGGGCATGCCGGATCGCGTCGGCGAGCAGGGTGTCGAGGGGCAGGCGCCCGCCGAGCGCCCGGGCGAGGTCGAGGGCGAGGCGCCAGCCGCCGATGGCGCCGGCCACGGTGAGCGCCGCGTCGGGCCCCCGCGACGGCAACACGTCGTAGCCCTTGCTCCGGTAGCGCGGGATCGTGGCCAGCGCCCCGGCCGGGCCGCACGCCTCGATGCCGCGCACCCGGCCGCCGCGCTCGCGCACGAGCCAGAACCCGTCGCCGCCGATGCCGTTCATGTGCGGATAGACCACCGCGATGGCGGCCGCCATGGCCGCCATCGCCTCGATGGCGTTGCCGCCCTGGGCGAGGACGTGCTGGCCGGCCTGCGCCGCGAGTCGGTGAGGCGCGGCCACGGCGGCGGTCGCGAAAACGGGTGTGTCGGGCATGGGGTTCTCTGGGAGGGACCGGATCAAGGATAATGTATTTTCGGCGCGGGTCGATGGTGGGCGGCAAGGCAGGGTTCGTGCCTCCGCCGATCCGCCTCGTCCGATCCCGGACTCCCGGCGACCGCATGACGCCCCAGATGGGTGAGCCGGGCAGACCCGCCGGCCCTGCCGGTGCGGGGCGTTCCGCGGCGGTCGGCAGATCGGCCCCGAGGGGTTCGACGGACCTCGAATCTCCGTCGCTTCGACGCAGCCCGACGCCCGATTCGTATTAATTTCGCCACACTGTTGTGGCGATGCATCACGCATGGCGTGGCTGCGGCGTTCGAAGGCATCGAGGGGTTCTGGGGAGGCGTCCGGCACGGCCGGAACGCCGCCGGACGCCGATGTCGCACCGATCAAGCCGCCGCCGCGCGGACCCGGCTGGGTCGGCGCCCTGGTGGTGGTCACCGCCCTCGTCTCGGCCCTCGCCACGTTCCTGATTCTGGCCGGCGTGATCCGGGTGACGCCGACGCCGACCGTCGGCCTGACGCTGCTCGGCATCAACGTCGTCCTCGTGCTCGGCCTCATCGTGATCATCGCCTGGGAGGCGCGGGTCTTCCTCCACGCGCGCCGCACCAACGCGGCGGTGGCCCGGCTCCACACCCGCATCGTCGGCCTGTTCTCCCTCATCGCCATCCTGCCGACCGTGCTCCTCGCCGTGGTGGCGGCGGTGACCATCGACCGGGGTCTGTCGCTCGGCTTCACCGACCGGGTGCGCGACGTGGTTCTGAAATCCGTCGAGGTGGCGGACGCCTACCAGGAGAACCAGTGCCAGTCCCTGGCCCGCGAGATCCGGATCCTGGCCGACGACCTCACCCGCGCGCGGCCGAACTTCGACGTGAACCGGCAATGGTTCGAGAGCTTCCTCACCACCCGGGCCACGGCGCTCGGCCTGCCGGTGGCCGAGATCATGCGCGGCCCCGATTCCGTGGTGGCGCGCGCCCAGATCGAGGCCCTGAAGGACCGGCGCCTCCCCTCGGCCGCCGCCTTCGAGGACGCGGCCAAATCCAGCGACCCCATCTGCCTCGTGCCGAGCGAGGGCCGGATCTTCGCCGCCCTCCTGCGGATGACCGCCTATGACGGCGCCGTGCTGCTGGTGCAGCGCGAGGTGAGCCAGCTCGCCGTCGAGTTTCCCGGCGTGTCGCGGGCGGCGGCGGCGGAGTACCTCACCTACGACTCCCTGAAGCGCTCGATCCAGATCAGCTTCGCCTCGGTGTTCGTGCTCATCGCCCTCATCGCCCTGCTCTCGGCGGTGTGGTTCGGGCTCAACTTCGCCAACCGCTTCGTGGCGCCCATCCGCCGCCTCATCAACGCCGCCGATCAGGTCGCGTCCGGCAACTTCTACGCCCAGGTGCCGGCCCGGAAGAGCGACGGCGACCTCGCCCACCTGTCCGAGAGCTTCAACAAGATGACGCAGGAGCTGCGCCGCCAGCACGACGGGCTGACGGCGGCGAGCGAGCTCATCGACCGGCGCCGGCGCTTCACCGAAGCGGTGCTGTCCGGCGTCTCGCCCGGCGTCATCGGCGTCGATGCGGGCGGGCGCGTCACCATCGCCAACCCGTCCGTGGAGCGCACCCTCGGGCTCACGGCCAACGCCATGGTCGGCCAGCCCCTGATCCAGGCCGTGCCCGAACTGGCGCCCCTGTTTCCCGAGGGCGGCGAGGGGCGCCAGCGCGCCCTGCAGCAGCAGATCCAGCTCACCCGCGACGGGCGCGAGCGCACGGTGACGGTCCGCGTCACCAGCGAGCAGGCGCAAGGGGGCGCCCGCGGCTTCGTGGTGACGCTCGACGACATCACCGACCTCGTCTCGGCCCAGCGCACCTCGGCCTGGGCCGATGTGGCCCGCCGCATCGCCCACGAGATCAAGAACCCGCTGACCCCGATCCAGCTCTCGGCCGAGCGCATCCGGCGCAAATACGGAAAAGTGATCGTCGCGGACAAGGACGTGTTCGACCAGTGTACGGCGACGATCATCCGGCAGGTGGACGAGATCAAGCGCATGGTCGATGAGTTCTCGTCGTTCGCGCGGATGCCCAAACCCGCCATCGCCCAGAACGATCTCAGCGAGATCACCCGGCAGAACCTGTTCATGATGCGCGTCGCCCATCCGGACATGGACTTCACCTTCGCGGAGGCCGGGTCCGAAAAGGTCGTGGCCGCCTTCGACATCCGCCTGCTGTCCCAGGCCATCACCAACATCCTCAAGAACGCCGTCGAGGCGGTGCAGGCCGTGCCGGAGGCCGATCTGGGCAAGGGCAGGGTCGACGTACGCCTCGTCCTCGAGGAGGGCTTCGCCGTCATCGAGGTCACGGACAACGGCAAGGGATTTCCCGCCGAGGGGCGCCAGCGCCTGCTCGAGCCCTATATGACGACCCGAGAGGGCGGCACGGGCCTCGGCCTGGCCATCGTCAGCAAGGTGCTGGAAGAGCATGGCGGCGGGATCGAGCTGAACGACAACCCCGAGGGACGGGGCGGGCGCGTGCGGATGCGCGTGCCGCAGGTTCCACAGGACAACGGACCCCAGGGGTCCACGACGCCGGAGGGCAAACCCTCCGCGCGGGATGAGAAGGGCGCCGCACGGACGGCCCCCCCAATCGCGGAGATGCAGTCATGAGCGCCGATATCCTGATCGTCGACGACGAAGCCGACATCCGCGACCTCGTCGCCGGCATCCTCGACGACGAGGGCCACCGCACCCGCACGGCCGGCGGGTCCGACGAGGCGCTCGCGGCCATCGAATCGCGCCGCCCGCACCTCGTCTTCCTCGACATCTGGCTCCAGGGCTCGCGCCTCGACGGCCTGCAGGTCCTTGATCAGATCAAGGCCGGCCACCCGGATCTCCCCGTGGTGATGATCTCCGGCCACGGCAACATCGAGACGGCGGTGGCGGCCATCAAGGCGGGCGCCTACGACTTCATCGAGAAGCCGTTCAAGGCCGACCGGCTCATCCTCGTGGCCGAGCGTGCCCTGGAAGCCTCCCGCCTCAAGCGCGAGGTGCGCGACCTCAAGACCCGCTCGGGCCAAGCGAGCCGCCTCGTCGGTGCCTCCGTGGTGTGCAACCAGCTGCGCCAGACCGTGGAGCGCGTGGCCCCCACCAACGCCCGGGTGATGATCCTCGGGGCGCCGGGCTCCGGCAAGGAACTCTCGGCCCGCACGCTGCACGCCACCTCGACCCGGGCCAACGGCCCGTTCGTGGTGATCAACGCCGCCACCATCACGCCCGACACCATGGAGGCCGAGCTGTTCGGCGTCGAGGCGGGGGAGGGGCGGGCGCGCCGGGTCGGTGCCCTGGAGGAGGCCCATGGCGGCTCCCTCTACATCGACGAGGTGGCCGACATGCCGCGCGAGACCCAGAACCGCATCCTGCGGGTCCTGGTCGATCAGAACTTCCAGCGGGTCGGCGGCACCACGCGCGTCCACGTCGATGTCCGCATCATCTCGTCGTCGTCGCGCGACCTCGCCGAGGAGATCGCCGCCGGGCGTTTCCGCGAGGACCTGTTCCACCGCCTTTCCGTGGTGCCGATCCGGGTGCCGGCCCTGTCCGAGCGCCGCGAGGACGTGCCCGAATTGATCGCGTTCTTCATGGAGCAGATTTCGGGTGCCACCGGCCTGCCGCGCCGGCGCATCGCCGACGACGCCATGGCGGTTCTCCAGTCGCACGACTGGCCCGGCAACGTGCGCCAGCTGCGCAACAACGTCGAACGCCTGATGATCCTCACCCACACGGACCCGGAGCAGGAGGTCACCTCCGAGATGCTGCCGACCGAGATCGGCGCCCTCGTGCCGACGACGCCCAACGGCTCGGGCGGCGAGAAGCTCATGAGTCTCGCGCTGCGCGAGGCCCGCGAGATCTTCGAGCGCGAGTACCTCGTGGCGCAGATCGCCCGGTTCTCGGGCAACATCTCCCGCACGGCCGAGTTCATCGGCATGGAACGCTCGGCGCTCCATCGGAAACTCAAGTCCCTCGGCATCGGGCCCTGAGATTCGCTTCGAGGCCGGGGTTCTACCGATAGACTCGCGGCGATGGACTTGCATCGTCGCGCCGATGCACGTGTAATGGGCCTCGCGCATCCCGGGATCGGGCGATGTCAAGGCGTACGCTCCCGTACTACGCGCAACCGACTGATGAGAACCCGTCATTCGCGGCGGGCGGCAGTTTGATCAAGGATAAGAACAATGGCGGGCGAACGCGCTCAGAATCTGCAGGACACGTTCCTGAACCACGTTCGCAAGAACAAGATCCCGCTCACCATCTTCCTCGTCAACGGCGTCAAGCTTCAGGGCGTCGTCACTTGGTTCGACAATTTCTGCGTTCTCCTGCGCCGGGACGGCCATTCGCAGCTCGTCTACAAGCACGCCATCTCGACGATCATGCCGGGCCATCCCGTGCAGCTGTTCGAGCCCGACGAGACCGCGCCGCCGGAGAAGGCGCTGGCCTGAGCCGCACGCTTTCCCTCTCCCCTCGGCGGGAGAGGATGCGCGCCGAGCGCCCGGGACGGGACGACGTCGCGCAAGGGGGGGCGCCCTCTCCGGACGGGTCCCCTCCTCATCCGACCCGCCCGGTGGGTTCCTTCTCCCGCAGAGGGGAGAAGGAACCCGCATCGAGACCGGCACGTGAGGAGCCGACGACTCCGATTCGCCGGATAAACACCCCGCGCCCTTGTCCCGCGTGTCGCCAAGCCCAATGTCCCGAGTCCACAGGACAGGGTCTGACAAGAATTCGATGACGGAAACCATGACGCCCGGCGAAGCCCGGCTCCAGGCGATGGCGGCCCCCGAGGGCGACATCGCGGCCGCGACCCACACCCTCGTGGTCGGGCCGTATCTCGGCCGGGTCGCGCAGCGCAGTGCCGGGGGCGTCCACAACGCGGAGACCTCCCGCTCCAACGAGGCGCGCCTGGACGAGGCCTCGGGCCTCGCCGCCGCCATCGAACTCGACGTGGTCGAGACGATCTTCGCCCCCGTCCAGCGCATCCGGCCCTCGACCTATCTCGGCAAGGGGCGGGTCGAGGAACTCGCCGGCCTCATCAAGGCCCGCGAGATCGGCCTCGTGGTGATGGACTGCGCCCTCTCCCCCGTGCAGCAGCGCAACCTCGAGAAGGCGTTCGGCTGCAAGGTCATCGACCGCACGGGCCTCATCCTCGAAATCTTCGGCCGCCGTGCCTCCACCCGCGAGGGCACCCTACAGGTCGAGCACGCGCATCTGGCCTACCAGCGCAGCCGCCTCGTGCGGTCCTGGACCCACCTGGAGCGCCAGCGCGGCGGCTTCGGCTTCCTCGGCGGCCCCGGCGAGACCCAGATCGAGGCCGACCGGCGGATGATCCAGGAGCGGATGACGAAGATCGAGCGCGAGCTCGACGGCGTCACCCGCACGCGC
>Ga0182231_1000019_pt1 | contig 63241 bp, 50 predicted proteins | sample G6R1MG_29_FD_129667 | JGI IMG/M metagenome (GOLD analysis project Ga0182231, IMG submission 129667) | Miscanthus phyllosphere microbial communities from Michigan, USA - G6R2_NF_07NOV2016_LD1 MG | ecosystem: Host-associated > Plants > Phyllosphere > Phylloplane/Leaf | place: USA: Michigan...
CGCCATCTCGAGGATGCGCTTCTTCATCTTGGCCTTGCGGGCCTGCCAGGCGCCGCCGCCGAGGCGGTCGAGGGCGACCTCCGCGTCCTCCGAGCCGTAGCGCGTCAGGAGTTCGATGTTCTCCACGGGCAGGAGCAGGAGGCCGCCGGCATACTGGATCTCCAGGCAATCGTGGGGGGCGCCCGCCGCCGTCACGGTCTTCAGGCCGACGAACCGGCCGATGCCGTGGTCGGCATGGACCACGAGGTCGCCGGGCTGGAGCGCCTGGACCTCGAGGATGATGTCCTGCGGGCGCTTGGCCTTGCGCTTCTGGCGCACGAGGCGGTCGCCGAGGATGTCGCCTTCCGAGATCACCGCGAGCTTGTCGACGACGAAGCCGGACTCGAGGCCCCACACCGCCACCGCCACGTCGGTGCCGCGCTTGAGGGCGTTCACCGCCGTCAGGGTGTTGATGGCGATGGGCTTCTTCAGGCCGTGGTCGGAGAGCACGCTGCACAGGCGGTCGCGCGAGCCGTCGGACCAGGATCCCAGGATCACGTGATGACCGGATCCCTGGAGGTCCCTCACGTGGGCGACGGCCGCGTCGAACACGCTGGCGGCCTCGTCCGCGCGCTCGGCCGCGAAGGTGCGCCCGGCCCGGCCCTCGCAATCGATGGTCAGGCGCTCGGGGCTCTCCGGGATCGCGAAGGGCGAGAGACGCGCCACGGAGGCCGCCGCCACCCGGTCGCGCCACTCGTTCGGGGTTAGGTAGAGGGCGGAGGGCTTGAGGGGTTTGTAGGGCGCGACACCGGGGGACGGCGTCTTCACCGCCTCGGCGCGGGCGTCGAAATAGTCGCGGATGAGGGTGAGGCGCTCGCCCGCCGCCTCGTCCACCTGGGCGTCGAACACCATCGGCACCCCGGCGACGTAGTCGAACAGGGTGTCGAGGCGGTCGTAGAACAGGGGCATCCAGTGCTCGAGCCCGGCGTAGCGCCGGCCCTCGCTGATGGTCTCGTAGAGGCGGTCGTCGCGGGTCGCGGCGCCGAAGCTGCCGATGTAGCCCTGGCGGAAGCGCCGGATGGTCTCGGTGGTGAGCTGCACCTCGCTCATGGGCACGAGATCGAGGGAGCGCAGCTGCCCGATGGTGCGCTGGGTCTCCGGATCGAAGGCGCGGATCGATTCGAGGGTGTCGCCGAAGAAGTCGAGGCGGATGGGATTGGGCAGCCCCGGCGGCGACAGGTCGAGGATGCCGCCGCGCACGGCGTACTCGCCGGTGTCGCGCACCGTCCCCGTGCGCAAAAAGCCGTTGGCCTCGACCCAGGCGGTGACCTGATCCATGGGCACCACGTTGCCGATGGCGGCCGAGAAGGTCTCGACGGCGATCTTCTCCCGGGGAGGCACCCTCTGGATCAGGGCGTTGACGGTGGTGCAGAGGATGCGCGGCTGCTCCTCCGACGAGCGCGAGCGGGACAGCCGCGACAGGGCCGTCATGCGCTGGGCCGCGATGGCGGCGTTGGGCGAGACCCGGTCGTAGGGTTGGCAGTCCCAGGCCGGGACGCTCATGGCCTCGATCTCGGGGGCGACGAACTTGAGGGCGTTGACGAAGGCCGCCGCGCGCCCGGAATCGCGGGCCACGTGGACGAGGACCGCCGGGCCCTCGACGTCGCGGCTGAGCGCCCGGGCGAGGTCGGCCACCACGACGGCGTCGAACCCTTCCGGCACGTTGGCGAGGGTCGGGCTGTCGCCGCGCTTGAGCGCCTCCAGCGCCCGGGCGAGGGGCTCGGATTTCGGCAGGGCGAAGCGCGCCACGGGGGGCTTCGGGGCGGGCGCGGGGGCTTTGGGCTGGGGTTTTGCCATCGGGTCGGGTGTTCGAACTCGTTCGGTGGGCGAGGCGCAACGCGGAGCCCCTCCCCGGATGGGGCGGGATCCGGGCGTCGGACGGTCCCGTGCGGTGGCGCGGTATCTAGTGGATCGGCGCGTCGTGCTTATGGAACGCCTTGAGGCGGCGGTACACGGGGGTATCGTAGTTCTGCGGCGTCTCGTCCTCGCCCGTGAGCCAGCGGAACAGGTCGCGGTCCGGCACCTCGATGAGCGCCTCGAACAGGGTCAGCTCCTCGTCCGTCAGGGTGCCGATCTCGGCATCGGCGAAGCGGCCCATGATCAGGTCCATCTCGCGGATGCCGCGATGCCAGGCGCGGAAGAGGGTGCGGCGGCGGCGCGGATCGAGGTCCGCGCTGGTGCGGGTGGTTCCGGACATGGGACGGCCTGTGATTCGAGGATCCGGGATAGCAGGATCCCGGGATCGGAGGATCCTCGGCCCCGAGCCGATGCGGCATCCGCGCCGGGACCGGGCCTGCGCGAATGTATATAGAGGCACCGCGCCGCGTCACCATCCCGCCCGGCGCATGCGCCGACCTCTTAAGGCCGGCGCCGTAGCGTCCGCGAAAACCGCCCTCGCCCGAGCCGCATGACCGACGACGCCCGCCCCGCCCCCCTGCGCCCCGCCATCCTCGATCCGCTGTTCGCGCCCGCCCGCGGCCTGCCGGGGATCGGCCCGAAGATGGCGCCGATGATCGAGCGGCTCCTCGGCACGCCGGAGCAGCCCGCCCGCATCGTCGATCTCCTGTTCCACCTGCCCCAGGGCGGCGTGGTGCGAAAGCTCCTCGGCTCCATCGCCGAGGCGCCCCCGGGCGAGCCGGTGACCCTCGGCGTCACCGTGACCGACTACCGCCCGCCCCAGCCCGGCGCCGGCAAGCGCCCCTACCGGGTGCTGGTGGAGGACGCGACGGGGGACATCACCCTGGTGTTCTTCGGCATGTCGGGCCCCCGGGTGGAGAAGATGCTGCCGCTCGGCGCCCACCGCTACATCACCGGCCGCATCGACCTCTACGACGGCCACCGCCAGATGGTGCATCCCTCGCGCATCATCGACGAGGCGGCGCTCGCCGCCCTCCCCGCCGTCGAGCCCGTCTACGGCGCCACGGAAGGATTGACCTCGCGGGCGATCTCGAAGCTGGCGCATGCCGCCCTCGAACGCCTGCCGGTGCTGCCCGAGTGGCAGGACCCGGCCTGGCTCGCCCGCGAGAATCTGCCCGCCTTCGCCGATGCGCTTCGCGCCGAGCATCGCCCGGAGAACGCCCCGCCCCCCGTGCTGGAGGGGGCGACGCGTGGTCCCCGGACCCCCGCCCGCCGGCGGCTCGCCTACGACGAGCTCCTGGCCTCGCAGCTCGCGCTCGCGCTCCTGCGCGCCCGCAACCGCAGGGCGCCGGGCCGGGCCAACGCGGGCGACGGCCGGCTCAAGGACCGGATCGAGGCCGCCCTGCCCTTCGGGCTCACGGGCGCGCAGACACGGGCGGTCTCCGAGATCCGCGCCGACCTCGCCTCCGACCGGCGGATGCTGCGCCTGCTCCAGGGCGATGTCGGCTCGGGCAAGACCGCCGTGGCCCTGCTCGCCATGGCCTCGGCCATCGAGGTCGGCCGGCAGGCCGCCCTGATGGCGCCGACCGAAATCCTCGCCCGCCAGCATTTCGAGCGCCTCGGCCCCATGGCCGATGGGCTGCGCCTGCGCCTGCTCACCGGGCGCGACCGCGCGGCCGAGCGCCGGGCGACGCTGGCCGACCTCGCGGCGGGGGACATCGACATCGTGGTCGGCACCCATGCCCTGTTCCAGGACAGCGTGATTTTTCGCGATCTCGGCGTGGCCGTGGTGGACGAGCAGCACCGCTTCGGCGTCCACCAGCGCCTGGCGCTCGGGGCCAAGGGCCAGGCCGTGGACATCCTGGTGATGACCGCGACGCCGATTCCCCGCACCCTGGCCCTCACCTGCTTCGGCGACATGGACGTCTCGGTGCTGGACGAGAAGCCCGCCGGTCGCCAGCCCATCGTCACCCGCCTCGTTTCCACGGACCGCCTCGACGAGGTGGTGGCGGGGTTGGGGCGGGCGCTGGCCGCCGGCGACCGGGTGTACTGGATCTGTCCCCTGGTGGCCGAATCCGAGTTCGTCGATCTCGCGGCGGCGGAAGAGCGGTACGGGGATCTGCGCCACAGCTTCGGCGACGCGGTGGGCCTCATCCACGGCAAGATGCCGGGGCCGGACAAGGACGCCGCCATGGAGCGGTTCGCGGCGGGCATCACGAAAATCCTCGTCTCCACCACCGTGGTCGAGGTCGGCGTCGACGTGCCGGAGGCCACCATCATGGTCATCGAGCATGCCGAGCGGTTCGGGCTGGCCCAGCTCCACCAGCTGCGCGGCCGCGTCGGGCGGGGGGCGAAGGCGTCCACCTGCCTGCTGCTCTATCGCGGACCCCTGGGGCAGGTCTCCCGCGCGCGCCTGGAGATGATGCGCGAGACCGAGGACGGCTTCCGCATCGCCGAAGAGGACCTGCGCTTGCGCGGCGAGGGCGAGGTGCTCGGCACCCGCCAGTCCGGCATGGCGGCGTTCCGCCTCGCCAGCCTCGAGAGCGACGCCGAATTGCTGCAGGTCGCCCGCGACGACGCGCAGCTCGTGGTCCAGCGCGATCCCGGCCTGAAGAGCGAGCGGGGCCGGGCCCTCCGGGTGCTGCTCTACCTGTTCGAGCGGGATGCGGCGATCCGGCTGCTCGGCGCGGGGTGAGCCCTCAGGCGTCCACCGGGGTCGCGGGCTTCGCCGCCGCCTCGTTCTGGGCCTGCCGCAGGCTCGCGGCCAGGGCCTGGATCCGCGCGTGCGGGTCGTCGGGCTGGATCACGCCCGCCGACATGACGAGCTTGGCCGCGTCGTCGACGCTCATGGCGATCTCCACGATGTCGCGGCGCGGCAGATAGAAGAAGAACCCCGTGGTCGGGTTGGGCGCGCAGGGCAGGAACACGCCGACATGGTCGCCGCCGGGCGCCAGGGCGTTCTGCACGTCGGGCGCGGCCGGCGCCGACAGGAACACCACCGACCACGTGCCCTTCACGGGGAACTCGACGAGGCCGACGGTGCGGAACGAGGTGCCGTTGGCGGAGAACAGCGTCTCGAAGATCTGGCGCAGGCCCTTGTAGAGGCCCGAGATGACGGGCGTGCGGGCGAGCAGCACCTCGCCGAACTCGACGACGCTGCGTCCGACGAGGTTGGCGGTGAGGAAGCCGAGCAGCGTCACCGCCAGGAAGGCGATGACGAGGCCGAGGCCGGGAATCGAGAACGGCAGGTAATGGTCGGGCAGGTAGCTCGCCGGCACCAGGGGCTTCACCCAGCCGTCGATGAGGCTGATGAACCACCAGGTGATGTAGATGGTGATGGCCAGCGGCCCCGAAACGATGATGCCGGTGAGGAAGTAGGTCCGCAGGCGCCCGCGCGCGCTCACCCGGGGGCGGGCGCCGGCGGGCTCTGGTTCGGGGACCGGTGGGATGAGTGTCGCCACGGATGCACTTTCGGCCGTGGGGCACGGCGCCCGAGGATCGTCGGCCGGCCCCGGCCCCCTTCCGTAGAGGTAGCCCCTGCGGGGGCCGGGCTCAAGGCCGGCCCCCAGCCGGGCTCAAGGCCGGCCCCCAGCCGGGCTCAAGGCCGACCCGTCCGTTCAGTGTCGGGTCGGGCTTTCGGTCAGGGCATGGCCTAAGAAGAACCGCACCATCTCGGCGCTGGCGTCCGGCCCGCGCGGATCGGTGTAGGAGCCGTCCGGGCTGCCGCCGGACCAGGCGTGGCCGGTGCCGTGCAGGAGCCAGTGCTCCAGCACCGCACGACCGTCCGTGTCGGTCTGTACCGTGCGGGTGTAGCGGGTGCCCCCCGGCGCGGTGCCCTTCGTCACCGTCGTCCCGAGCGCTTCCGCGGGCATCGCCTGGGCGATGACCCGCTCGCCGTTGACGGGGTGGACCGTGCGGTCGCCGTCGCCGTGGAACACGATGGTGGGCACGGCCGGCCCGTTCCCGCGCGGCTGGACCGCCCCGCCTCCGTTCATGGCGGCAAAAGCGGAGGGCATGTCGCGCGCCGCCCCGCAGGCCAGGCCGGAATGGACGCCGACCGCCGCGAACAGGTCGGGATAGGTCGCCGCCATGATGGCGGCCGCCGCCCCGCCCGCCGACAGGCCGGCGACGTAGACGCGGGTGGGATCGCCCTCGAACTCGGCCAGGACCGCCCGGGCGATGCCGGCGATGAGGGCCGGCTCGCCGCCCTCGCGCCGCTGGTCGCCGGCGTTGAACCAGTTCCAGCATTTCTGCGCGTTGGCCGAGGGCGGTTGCGCCGGATAGGCGACGAGGAAGCCCTGCGCTTCGGCGAGGGCGTTCATGCGGGTGCCGGCGGCGAAGTCGTCGGGCGACTGGGTGCAGCCGTGCAGCATCACGACCACGGGAAGCGCCTCGCCCGCCCGGCCGCTCGGCACGTAGACCCTGTAGTCGCGGGCGCCCCCCGCCCCGGTGAAGCGGCGCGTCTCGAAGCGGGCGCCCTCGGGCACCGGGACCGGCTTCGTCGCGGGGGCTCGCCCGAGTCCCTGCCCGAGTGCCTGCCCGAGTGCCTCGAAGTTCGGCATCGCCGCCGCCAGGCCGCCGGTCGGGCCCCCGGCCTTGCCGAAGCGCTCGGAGAAGGCACGCAGGGCCTGCGCGACGTCGGGTTTCGCCGCGGGTGCGGGCGCGTCGGAGTGGGTCTCCCGGCCGGTCCGGGCGTCGGGCGCCGTCCAGGCGCCGGCGGGATCGGTCGGGGCCACCATGTCCAGGATGGGGCGCTTCGCGTCCTTCGGCGCGTCCGCTTCGGGCGCCGCCCTGCCCTGGAGCAGGGCCATCGCCTCGGCGAGGCGTCCGGCCTGGGTCAGGCGGGTGACGGCGGCCATGTCGATGGCGGCGTGGGACGTGGTGAACGGGGCCATGGATCGAAAATCCTTGTCGATGAGGGAGGTCAGGCGATGCGGTCGGCCAGAGCCGCCTTGACCGCCGGGCTCGCCTGGAAGGCGCCCAGAACCTGCACGGAGGCGATGGCGGCGCGGGCGAGGTCGGGCGTCACGTCGGCGGCGATGCTGGCGAGGCCGAGGACCTGGATGTGGAGCGGCGTGCCGGCGTCGCGCGCCGCCTCCAGGGTGGCGCGGCTATAATGCGAGAGGCCGAGTTCGAGCCCCTTGCGCGCCACGGACTGGCGCACGGCCTCGCCCTGGCGTTCGAGCTGGTTGCGCACGGCGGTGCGGATGAAGTCGGCCCGGTTGGCGAAGAAGCCGTCGCGGACCATCAGGTCGATGTGCCCGAGATCGACGAAGCCGAGATTGACCGTGACCTTCTCGCTGTCGGGCAGCTTCGGCCGAAGGGCGTGAACGTTGTCTTCCATCTCGTGAACCCCCTCAGACCATCCGGTTGGATGGTCTGGAGATGGGGATGGGATGGAGATGCGCAAGGGACAAGCGCACGACCGCCATCGGCGCGACCGTGTTCCGGTCGCGCCGATGGCGGTCGTCGAGGGCGGGCGAGGCTGGGCTGCGGCGGGCGGGACCCCGGCCGCTACTCCACGGTCACGGATTTCGCGAGGTTGCGCGGCTGGTCCACGTCTTTCCCCATGAACACCGCCGTGTGGTAGGCGATGAGCTGGATCGGCACGGCGTAGACGATGGGCGCCACCACCGGATCGAGGTCGGGCATGGTCACCGTCGCCAGGGTGTCGAGGCCCGCCGCCGCGGCGCCCTTGGCGTCGCCGATGAGGATGATGCGCCCGCCGCGTGCCGCCACCTCCTGCATGTTCGACACGGTCTTTTCGAAGATCGCGTCGTGGGGGGCGATGACGATGACCGGCACGCTCTCGTCGATGAGGGCGATGGGGCCGTGCTTGAGCTCACCCGCCGCATAACCTTCCGCGTGGATGTAGCTGATTTCCTTCAGCTTCAGGGCGCCTTCCAGCGCCATGGGGTAGCTGGTGCCGCGCCCTAGGTATAGCACGTCGCGGGCCTTCGACACCTCGCGGGCGAGGGCCTCGATCTCGCCCTCGCGCTTCGTCGCCTCGGCCATCAGGCCCGGCACGGTGATGAGGGCGTCGATCAGAACGCGCTCGCGTTCCGCGCTCAGGGTGCCGCGCGCCCGGCCCGCCGCGATGGCGAGGCAGAGGAGCACGGTGAGCTGGCACGAGAACGCCTTGGTGGAGGCCACCCCGATCTCGGGGCCGGCCAAAGTCGGCACCACGGCGGAGGCCTCGCGGGCGATGGTCGAGGTCGGGACGTTGACCACCGCCAGGGTGTGCTGGCCCTGGGCCTTGGCGTAGCGGAGCGAGGCCAGGGTGTCGGCGGTCTCGCCCGATTGCGAGATCACCAGGGTGAGGCCGTCCCGGTCGAGCGGCGGCTCGCGGTAGCGCGCCTCCGAGGCGACGTCGATCTCCACGGGCAGGCGCGCCAGGGTCTCGAACCAGTACTTGGCGACGAGACCGGCATAGTAGGCCGTGCCGCAGGCGGTGATGGAGAGGCGCGAGAGTTTGCCGAAATCGAACGGCAGGTCGCCGGGCAGGGCGACGCGGCCGTTGGCGAGATCGACGTAATGCGCGAGCGTGCGGCCCACGACCTCGGGCTGCTCGTGGATCTCCTTGGCCATGAAGTGGCGGTGGTTGCCCTTCTCGACCCGGTAGGCCTGGGCGACGATGCGCTGGCGCGGGCGCTCGACGCGTTCGCCGCCGAGGCTGCGGATCTCGGCACCCGCGCGGGACAGGACCGCCCAGTCGCCCTCCTCCAGGTAGGTGATCTCCTCCGTGAACGGCGCCAGCGCCAGGGCATCGGAGCCGAGATACGTCTCACCCTGGCCGAAGCCGATGGCGAGCGGCGCGCCGTGGCGGGCGCCGACGAGTAGGTCGTCGTGGCCGGCAAACAGGATGCCCAGCGCGAAGGCGCCGTGCAGGCGCGGCAGGCAGGCGGCCACGGCCTCGACGGGACCGAGGCCCCCCTCCATGGCGTGGCTGACGAGCTGGGCCACCACTTCCGTGTCGGTCTCGCTCTCGAAGCGGATGCCGAGGCCCTGCAGCTCGGCCTTCAGTTCCCGGAAATTCTCGATGATGCCGTTATGGACCACCGCCAGCCGTGCCGTGGCGTGCGGGTGGGCGTTGGTCTCGTTGGGGCGCCCATGGGTCGCCCAGCGGGTGTGGCCGATGCCGATGGCGCCGCCCAGGGGCTCGTCGCGCAGGCGCGCTTCGAGGTTGGCGAGTTTGCCCTCCGCGCGTCGGCGTTCGAGGTGGCCGTCCGTCAGGGTGGCGATGCCAGCCGAATCGTAGCCGCGATACTCGAGCCGGCGCAGGGCCTCCACGAGTTGCCCGGCCACGGCGTCCCGTCCGACGATGCCAACGATTCCGCACATGGGTCGTGTCTCTCACAAACGGGCCGCCGGAGGCGCCTCGCGAACCCCGGCTTGTACCGGAACGGGACGGGTACGCCACCCGGCACGCCTCGCTCCCGGTCCGAAGGTCGCTCGCGAACCCTCAATGCAAGCTTGAGGCAAACGGCCCAACTGACCGCAGGGTTAGGATTTCGCGCGTTTAGCCTTCTCGGCGGCCAAGGCCGCGCGCTTGCCCGGCGCCCAGCCGGCGAGGGTGCGCTGGCGCGCCCGCGACACGGCCAACGCCTCGTCGGCGACATCCGATGAGATCACCGAGCCCGCCCCCACGATGGCCCCGGCCCCGACGCGCACGGGGGCGACGAGGGCGGTGTTCGAGCCGATGAAGGCCCCCGCCCCGATGGTGGTGCGGTGCTTGTTCACCCCGTCGTAGTTGCACGTGATGGTGCCGGCCCCGACATTGGCGCCCGCGCCGATCTCGGCGTCGCCGAGATAGGTCAGGTGGTTGGCCTTGGCGCCGGCGCCGAGGCGCGCGTTCTTGATCTCCACGAAGTTGCCGACCCTCGCCCCCGTCTCCAGAACCGCGCCGGGGCGCAGGCGGGCATAGGGGCCGATCGCGACGCCGGATGCCAGGGACGCGCCTTCGAGGTGCGAGAAGGCATGGATCGTGCAGCCGTCGCCGACGGTGACGCGGGGGCCGAACACTACATGAGGTTCCACCAGAACGTCCCGGCCCAACACCGTGTCGTAGCTTAGGAAAACCGTTTCCGGAGCCACCAGGGTGGCGCCGCCGAGCTGCGCCGCGCGCCGCAGGCGGCCCTGGATTTCGGCCTCCGCCACGGCGAGCTGGACCCGGTCGTTGACCCCTTGCGCCTCCGCCTCGTCCACGGGCACCACGGCCACGGTGAGCCCGTCCGCCACGGCGAGGCCCACGGCGTCGGGCAGGTAGTATTCGCCGGCCGCGTTGGCGTTGCCGATGCGCGCGAGGAGATCGAGGGCGTGCCGGCCCGCGAGCGCCATGAGCCCGGCATTGCACAGGGTGACGGCGCGCTCGGAATCCGTGGCGTCCTTCTCCTCGCGGATGGCAAGCACGCGGCCGCCCTCGGTCAGCACCCGGCCGTAGCCCGTGGGGGTCGGGGTGTCGAAGGCCAGCACCGCCACGGCGGCGCCGTCCGCCAGGGGCGCGCGCAGGCGGGTGAGGGTGGCGCCGGTGACCAGGGGGGTGTCGCCGAAGGCGACGATCACGTCGTCGTCGCCCGCGTCCAGGGCCGCGCGGGCGGCCAGCACCGCGTGGGCGGTGCCGAGGCGCTCGGCCTGCGGGAACACGGACGCGCCCGGCGCCGCCCGTTCGATCTCGCGGACCACGGCGTCCTGCCCCGGCTCCGCCACCACGGCGATGCGCCCCGCCCCCGCCGCGCGGGCGGCGGCCAGCACGTGGCCGAGCATGCTCCGCCCGGCCACGGCGTGGAGGACCTTGGGCAGGTCCGAGCGCATCCGCGTGCCCTTGCCGGCGGCGAGCACGATGGCGGTGAGGCTGCGCCCGGTCGGTGTCGTCGTCGCTGCGCCCATCGGTGATCCGCCTTCGCTCGCTTGCTGCCGGTGCGCTACTGCGCCGCCGGCGGGTCTGGCAAGCGCCCCGCCGGAATCAGCGGCCGGAGAGGATCAGGGTGATCAGCACGGCGGCGACGCACACGAACATGACCACGCCCAGGGCGAGGCTCGCCAGGGTCGTCGTGGAGATGTAGGTGCCGGCGACATGGCCCACCATCCGGGCGACACCGCCTCCCCCACCCTTCGATGACCCCTCGGGGCCGGGATGGCCGCAGGCGGGACAGGCGACGGCCTGCGCGGACACCCGGTGCGTGCAGGCAGGGCATGGGATCAACGCCATGATAAGCCTCCGTTGCGGCGTCGGGGATGGGCCCCGACGCTCCCGATGTGCCACAAGCGCGGCGGTTCGGCCAGTCGAACGGGATCGGCGCCTCGGGCGTTGCGTGACACTTAACCTCGGGTTCAGGCTGGCGCATGGTAGACCCGGCATCGAAGCCCCCCCTCGCCTTCCGGCGCCACCGCGCCCACACGACAGGTCCCATGACGCCGCCATTCCAGGGCTCTTCCCGCCGGGGTTCTTCCCACCAGGGTTCTTCCTGCCAGGATTCTTCCTGCACCGCCGCGTCGCAGCCGTCCGGCGATCCGGCGACGATGGGATCGCCGGCCCGCAGCCGCCGCGATCTCCTGCGCGGGGCCGGCGCGGCGGCCCTGGCCGGGGGCCTCGCCGCCCTGCCCGCGCGCGCCTTCGCCGACGAGGCTCCCTCCCTTCCGCCGGCCGGCACCCCGTTCCAGGCCGGGCTGGTCACCGACCTCGCCCGGGCGCTGGCCGCCCGCGCCTACGTCGCCCCGCGCACCGACGACCTGCCCGATGCCCTCACGGGCCTCAACCGCGAGCAATATGCCGGGATCCGCACCATGCCCGGCAGTGCGATCTGGGCCGAGGCCGGGCTCGGCTTCACCCTCGAACCGCTGCATCGGGGCTCGGTGTTCAAGGGGCGCGTCGCCCTGGCGCTCATCGAGGACGGGGTGGTGCGCCCCGTGGCCTACGACCGCGCCCGGTTCGAGACGGACACCACCCCGATCCCGACCATGAAGGACGATCCGGGCTATTCCGGCTTCAAGGTCCGGGCGCGGTTCGAGGGCGGTGAGCTCACGGATTTCGCCTATCTCCAGGGCGCCTCGTTCTTCCGCCTCGTCGCCGCCGGCCAGGGCTTCGGCGTCACCGCCCGCGCCCTCACCCTGCGGCCGGCCGATGCGCGGGGCGAGGAGTTTCCGGAGTGGCGCGCCGTCTGGATCGAGCGGCCCGGCTCCGGCGGCCCCCTCATCCTGCACGCTCTGGTCGATTCCCCCTCCGCCACGGCGGCCCTGCGCATGAGCCTGCGCCCGGGGGCGGCCTCCCTCTGCGACGTCGAGGGCACGGTGTTCGCGCGCGCCGCCATCGATCACCTCGGGCTCGGCGGCATGACCACGAGCTACCTGTTCGGCCCCCACGACCGGCGCGGGGCCGACGATGCCCGCGCCGCCGTCCATTCCTCCGGCGGCCTCCAGATCCGCACGGGCTCCGGGGAATCGATCTGGCGCCCGGCGCGCAACCCCGAGACCCTGCAGGTCTCCTCCTTCGTCGACGACAACCCGAAGGGCTTCGGGCTGATGCAGCGGGCGCGGGACTACCGCAGCTTCCAGGACGACATCCAGCACTGGGAATGGCGCCCGTCCCTGTGGCTCGAACCGCTCTCCGCCTGGGGGCCGGGCTCCGTGACCCTGCTGGAGATCCCGAGCGATTCCGAGTTCAACGAGAACATCCTGGCCTATTGGCGCCCCAAGGCCGGCCTCGCGGCGGGGGCCGAGCGGGCGTTCAGCTACCGCCAGCACTGGTGCTGGCAGCCGCCCGAGCCGGTGCCCGTGGCGACCGTCTCCGGCACCCGCGCCGGGCGCGGGACGAGCGACAGTCGCCGCCTGTTCCTCGTGGACTTCACCGGGGAAGGGCTCGCCGAGGCCGGCGACCTGCGGACCCAGCTCTCGGTGGGCCCCGGCGCCATCACGGCGAGCACCCTTTACCGCTACCCCGACCGCAAGACCGTGCGCGTCGCCTTCGAACTCGACCCGCGCGGCGAGAAGGCGTGCGAGCTGCGCCTCGCCCTGCAACGGGGCGACACCCCCTTGACCGAAACCTGGCTGTACCGTTGGACACCGTGAACGCTCCCGCGCCTCAGATCACCCCGGCTCCCGCCCCGTTCCGCCCGGCGATGCCGCCCGAGGCGCCCCTGGCCATGCCGGTGCAGCGGCTCGACACCTGGGACGGGGCCGCCGGGCACGTGCCCTCGGTCCGCCACGGGAGGCCGTGGCTCGCCCGCCTCTTCGTGTTCGGCGCGGCGGCGGCGCTGACCGCCTACGGCGCGCTGCAGATGTACGAGGTGGTGTCGGTCTCCGGCGGCACCACGGCCCTGCAGTACGTGCTGCTCGCCCTGTTCACCCTGAACTTCTCCTGGATCGCGCTGGCCTTCACCGGCGCTATCCTGGGCTTCCTCGTGCTCCTGCGCCGCCCCAGGGCCCTCGGCCTTCCGACCGCGCTCGCCACCCGGACGGCCGTGGTGATGCCGGTCTACAACGAGGCCACGGCCCGCACCTTCGCGGCCATCGAGGCCATGCGCGCCGAGATCGACGCCACGGGTCTGGGTCAGGCCTTCGACTACTTCGTGCTGTCGGATTCGACGTTGAGCGATGCCTGGATCGCCGAGGAGCGCGCCTTTCTCGCGCTTCGCGCCCGCTGGGGCGAGGACGCCCGCCTGTACTACCGCCACCGGCCGAAGAACCACCACCGCAAGGCCGGCAACATCGGCGACTTCGTCTCGCGCTGGGGCGCCACCTACGACCACATGCTGGTGCTCGACGCCGACAGCCTGATGACGGGGGCGTGCGTGGTGCATCTCGCCGCCGCCATGGAGGCGGATCCGGATTCGGGCATCATCCAGTCCCTGCCGCTCATCATCAACCGCAACACCCTGTTCGCCCGGGTCCAGCAATTCGCCGCGCGCATCTACGGCCCCGTCATCGCCACCGGGCTCTCGGTGTGGTCGGGCCGCGACGGCAATTACTGGGGCCACAACGCCATCATCCGGACCCGTGCTTTCGCGCAGGCCTGCGGCCTGCCCGACCTCCCGGGCAAGCCGCCCTTCGGCGGCCACGTGCTCTCCCACGACTTCGTGGAAGCGGCCTTGATCCGGCGCGCGGGCTGGAGCGTCACCATGCTGCCGGCGCTCCCCGGCTCCTACGAGGAGAGCCCGCCCTCCCTCATCGACGTCGCCGTGCGCGACCGGCGCTGGGCGCAAGGCAACCTCCAGCACAGCCGCATCATCGGGGCCGCCGGCCTGAAGACCGCCTCGCGCCAGCACTTCGCCACGGGTATCGCCGGCTACGTCGCCTCCCCCCTCTGGCTCGCCCAGCTCGTGGTCGGTATCGCCCTCGTGCTGCAGACCGCCTACGTGCGGCCGGAATACTTCACGAGCGAGTTCGGGCTCTACCCGGTCTGGCCGCGCTTCGATCCCGTGCGCGCGCTCCAGCTGTTCGGGATCACCATGGGCATCCTCCTCGCCCCGAAATTCCTGGGCCTCATCCTCGCCCTGATCGACGGACCGGTGCGCCGGGCCTGTGGCGGCGCCGGCCGCCTCGTCCTGTCGAGCCTCATCGAGATCCTGCTCTCGGCCCTCATCGCCCCCATCGCCATGCTGATCCAGTCGGGCTCGGTGTTCCAGATCCTGCTCGGGCGCGACACCGGCTGGAACCCGCAGCGGCGCGACGACGGCTCGATCCCGTGGAGCGACATCGTGCGCCGCCATCGCTGGCACATGGCGCTCGGCCTCGTCACGGGCATCGCGGCCTTCGCCATCGCCACTTCCCTGTTCCTCTGGATGTCGCCGACGATTCTCGGCCTGGTGCTGGCGATCCCGATCTCGTGGGCGAGCGGCCAGCTCAGCCTCGGCCTCGCCCTCAAGCGGCTCGGCCTCCTCATGACCCCGGAGGAGCGCGACCCGCCCGCCATCGCGACGCAGGCCGGCGCGCTCGCCGCCCGCAACGCCGCGCAAGGGCTCGACGAGGCGGACGCCCTGCGCGCCCTCCACGCCGAGCCGGATTTCGCGCGGGCGCACGCCGCCATGCTGCCCGAGGCCGCGCCCCGTCCGCGCGGCGTCATCGACACGGACCGGGCGCTGGCGCAGGCCAAGGTGGTGGAGGCCCACACCCTCGACGAGGCCGCCGCCTGGCTCTCCCCGAAGGAGCGCATGGCCCTCCTGCACGACCGCGCCCTCCTCGACCGCCTGGGCCGCCTCGAAGCCGACGCGGCCTGAGTTTTCGATTTCCGGCCGCCCCGTTCTCCGCTAGAACCCTTCCGCGACCCCACCGGCTGCATGCCGGCGCGGACGGAAGGGTGGCCGAGTGGTTTAAGGCAGCGGTCTTGAAAACCGCCGTGGGGGCGACTCCACCGTGGGTTCGAATCCCACCCCTTCCGCCAGATGGCCGCTAAGTCCTTGGTGCGGCGAGAGGCGTTGACTTTCAGAGGGTTAGGCGACACCTGTGCTACAGGTTGTTGCTACAGGTGACCCCCTGCGATGGGCCTTGAGACCCGCCTTGTCCGCCGTTCGAACGGTACCTACTCGTTCCGCGCTTGGGTCCCGCCCGAGCTGCGCGAAGTGGTGCCGGGTGGCCGTAGCGGTCAGAAGTGGATTGCCCTGGGGACCTCGGACAGGGCCGAAGCAGTGCGCCGGGCACGGCTGAAGTCCGTGGAGTTTGACCAAGAGGTAGATGCCGCACGGCGCCTCCTGAAGGGCCGCGCTGACGACCTCTCAGGGGCTGAGGCCGAGCGCCTCGCCTCCATCTGGCTTTCCTGGGTCCTTGAGGAGGACGAGGAAGGGCGCCGCTTGGGGCTCTCTGAGCGGGAGCTTCGCAAGAAGACGGAAGCCGCTGACATCCTGGGAGCTGGCGGCGGCGTTGCCCTCGCCCGTGGCGACCAGAGCCTCATGGCCTTCGAGATGGAGGAGGTCCTTCAGTCTCAGGGCATGAGCGTTCGCCCAGGCACGGAGGCATGGGGCCGGCTCTCCTACGCGATGCTGAAGGCCCAGAAACGCTACGCCAAGGCGCTTCAGGAGAGGAACGCGGGCGAGGTGGTCGATACCCCCGCCCTGCCCTCAGCGGCCTCTACGCCCCGCTCCTGCACCGTTGAGGAGCTGATTACGGCCTACCTCGCGGACCCGACAAGGAGCCGCACGGCGGGCACCCTGAAGACCTACCAGACCGTCTTCCGCGCTATGCGGGAACTGCTAGGCCCAGACACGCCCGTGGACAGCGTTCACCGGGTGGACTGCGAGCGCATCCGCAACGTCGTCATGCGCCTGCCTAGGAACGCTACGCAGCGGTTCCCGAAGCTGTCCCTTGAGGATGCCGCCAAGGTGGCCGATGCGGAGAAGCTGGAGCGCCTCGGGGTCGCGGCGGTCAACAACTACCTCCACAACCTCTCGGCTCTTTTCAAATGGGGCGTGAAGAACTGGCGCGTGGTCCGCAATCCGGCCGAGGGGCTGGCGCTACCGGATGACCGGGACGAGCGCGACCTCCGTCAGCCGTTCAGCACCGCGCAGCTCCAGGCCATCTTCAATTCCCCGCTCTACACAGGATGCCAGGACGACGAGGAAGGGTACGCCAAGCCGGGCCCGAACGTGATCCGTAGGGGGCGCTTCTGGGTTCCCCTCCTCTCGCTCTGGACAGGGATGCGCCTGGGCGAGTGCTGTCAGCTCCGGGTGGAGGACGTGACGGAGTTGGACGGGGTGCCGGTTATCCTCATTGACGACGCCGGGGAACCCGGAGCCGATGAGGCGGACAAGAAGCGGGTGAAGACGGCGGCGGGCAAGCGGTTCGTGCCGGTCCATCCCGAGCTTCAGCGTATTGGGTTCCTGGCGTTTGCCGCGAGGATGCGCGCGAAGGGCGAGCGGCGCCTTTTCCCGGAACTGAAGCCCGATGCCCTGGGCTACCTCTCGGGGCCGTTCTCGAAGTGGTTCAACGACAAGCGCCGGTTCCTGGGGAAGCTCGACATGGCTGTAACGGGGGTCTCGTTCCACAGCTTCAGGCACAACTACCGGGACGCGCTACGGGAGGCTGAGATTGGCCTTGAGCGAGTCCGTGCGCTGGGCGGCTGGCGGCGGGACAGCGATGGCGAAGAGTCGATCTATGGGAAGGGCTTGAAGGCCGCGACTCTGTATTGGGAGATTGAGAAGGTTCGGTACGCGGAGCTATGCCTGACGCACCTTCACGTCGCTTCTGATGCCGGCTAACCGTCTGGAGCTTCCTCCAAGCGTCGGTCTTCCCATTGTTCGCCATACGTTCTAGGATGCGTTATGGCTGGAACGACTCAGATCGAATGGACTGAGGCAACTTGGAATCCTGTTACGGGGTGCTCCAAGATCACGCGCGGCTGCGATAACTGCTATGCAGAACGGTTTTCCGAGCGCTTCCGAGGTGTTGCAGGCCACCCATTCACGCAGGGGTTCGACCTGACTCTGCGTCCAGAACGCCTTCAGCAGCCGCTTAGTTGGCGGAAGCCGAGACGCATATTCGTAAATTCGATGTCTGATCTATTTCATAAGGACATACCAATCAAATTTATAGACGCCGTGTTTAAAACTATGGAGGCCGCAAATTGGCATACTTTCCAGGTGTTGACGAAGCGCAGCTCGCTGATGGCTCGTTATTTGAACGCTCGTTATAAGTCGACAAATTCTCCCCCACACATTTGGCTGGGGGTTTCTGTCGAAGATGCACAGAATGCGGTCCGCATAACGCATCTGCGGAAAGCGCCAATCGCAGTGCGCTTTATCTCCTTTGAGCCCCTCCTAGGGCCGGTCGGTCAGCTCGATTTAGACGGAGTGGCTTGGGCAATCGTTGGGGGAGAGAGTGGTCCCCGCTGCCGTCCCATGGCTGCGGAGTGGGTCCTCGATATCCGCGACCAATGTCAGGAAGCGGGTGTTGCGTTCTTCTTCAAGCAGTGGGGCGGTACGAGGCCCAAATCCGGAGGACGTGTCCTGGCAGGCCGGGAGTGGAGTCAGTACCCCAAGTTTGATATCCAGCAGGGTTGTTTTAGTTCGCCAATGGCTTGAGAGGTTGTTGTGTCTGAAACCTATTTTGGTCGAGAGCAGACACAGACAAAGCATTATATTTTAAGGAGCTATCTTCAAGCCCTTGCGTTCAAGGTGCTTCATTTTTCCGATATAACTTACGTGGATGGATTTTCAGGACCGTGGGAAACACGCACAAGTGACTTTTCCGACTCGTCGTTCATGATTGCAATTCGCGTTCTAAAAGACGCCCAATCACGAATTGAAGAAATTACAGGTATTCGTAGGCGGATACGGTGTTATTTCTCCGAGACCGGCTCGGATGCCTACGCAAAACTGGAAAAATCGGTTTCCGAGCTTAACAAGCCGGCAGAAGGTTTCGAAATTCGGACGTTTCACGGTAGATTTGAAGACGCCATCGTAGATATAGACCATTTTATCGGGGGTTCATTCCCACTAATATTTATAGACCCAACGGGTTGGACAGGCTATCCGCTGCCTAAAATCAAGAGATTGTTTGATCGTCCAAAGGCGGAGGTTCTTATTAATTTCATGCATTCGTTCGTCCAGCGTTTCGTTAACAGCGGAAACGAAGACACGATTGCATCCCTCGATCCAATTCTTGGAGGGCCTGGGTGGCATGATCGACTGGACAAGGAGCTTCCACGCGGGATGGCAGTGGAACGTTTGTTTCGCGAAAGTTTGAAAGCGACTGGAAATTTTCGTTTCGTTGTTTCTACAAGGATCGACAAGCCAACGATAAATATGCCGCACTTTTTTCTAGCGTACGGTACCAAAACTTATGACGGGTCGAAAGTATTTAGGGACATTGAGTACGGCGCATTAAAAGAACAGGCTAGAATTCGCGCTGACGCCAGCGTAAGGCGGCAAGAGGAAAAGACGGGCCTCACTGATATGTTCTCTGGCTTGTATGCTGACGCTAAGGAGCGTGGAGTTGACTCTCTTGTTGCTGAGGAAATTCGTATCGTAGAAGAAAGGCTTCCGGCACTTCTTTTACAGAGGCCTGAAATGCCTTTTAAAAATCTGGCTGCTATAGTAATGCAGGCTCGAATGGTGCGTGAGACGCATGTCAAGGACATTTGTTTGCGATTGGCAGCGCGCGGCTTGATTGAGAACACCTGGGGGGCGCGGCAACAGAAAGCCAAAGGATGATACCCCCATTCGGCTTATTGAGTGAAGCCGCTTTAGGGTTCACACTCGCTTCCCAACCACCCAGCGGACGCTCTCATGCTTCCCTGCCTCGGCATCGAGGGCGCCCCAAAGGTCGGCGTTCTGGACCGGCTTCTTGTTCGACCCTCGCCACCCCTTCGCCCGCCAGCCGGGGAGCCATTCGGTCATCCCCTTCGCCACGTACTCGCTGTTCGTGAGCACCATGACGCTGCCCCCAGGGGCCACGGCTTTGAGCCCTTCGAGGGCCGCCGTCAGCTCCATGCGGTTGGCCGTGGTCGCGGGCGCTCGGCCCTCAACACTCCGCTCGGCTCCTGTTCGGGTGTTCTGAATGACGGCCTTGTAGGCGCCCGGTCCGGGATTGCCCTTGCTGATGCCGTAGATGCCGATGACGGTTTCGTAGGTCGGTGCGGTGGTCATGGTTCAGGTTCCTGGTGAGGGGCCCGCTTGGAGGCAGGCAAGGGGATGCGTTCACGCGGGCCGCGAGGGTCCGCGCAGGGTGGTCGTTCAGAGTGTTTCGGGAGGAGAACCGCTTACGGGTCCCCTGTAGGGAGGAGTGAGGGGGTTAGGGCGTGGTGGAAGCCATGGCCTTCGCCGTGACCGGGAGGGGCTGAGACGTGACCTCCCGAGCTACGGCCTCCATCACCGCCCTGCCCTCGATTGCCCGAGAGCGGGGAAGAAGCAGACCATCATGGAGGCCCAGCCCCACGATGCCCCTCGCCCTCATCTCTTCCAAGGCATGGATGAGGATGACGCTCTCGGTGTGCATGAGGTTGAACCCGAGGCCGACCCCAAGGCAGCCTCGAAGGGCCGGATGGTGCTTCAGGATGGCAGCCTTCGTCCGGGCCACGGTCCAGCCCACGGGTAGTCTCGGGGCGTCGTCGTTCTCGGGGGCAGGCCAGGAGGTACGGCGGAAGTCATCAAAGAGGAGCGTGTTCACCGCCAGCTTCAGCGCCGGCCGGTGCTCCCGCCCAAGCCCCTCGATGGCGTAGAGGTCGCCCTCCGGAGGGACCACCCCGGTGGATGCGTAGGCCAGCCGTGGAAACATGGACGCGAAGTCCAGGTCCACCACGGGCTCCCCCTCGATCCTGATGCCGGCCCGGCGGTCTCGCCTGAGATTTTGCCAGAAGCCTCCGAAGAGGCGCCCGGAGCGGTCGAAGCGGGGGGCTCCGTCATTCGGCAACAGGACGAAGTGCCGAAGCATCCGCCGTTGCCGGTGGTCCACCGCCCCGCCCCCATCGTCCACGAAGGCCACGTCAGCCCCGTCTAGGAAGGCGTTGAGTCCCTGAACGGTCTCCCGCATCGCTACGGTGCTGCCCGTCTCGGGATAGTCCACGAGCCCCGCGATGGTAGAGGACGCGGGCCCGCCCCGAGCTTGCTTGCGCTTGAGGAGGATGGGCTCCTCCCCCGGCAGCCGGCCGAAGTCGGACAGGGTGATGCCGGCCCGTTCGACCTGGGCGACGAAGGCGCGCGCGGGTGCGATGGACGACGCCTCGCCCCACACGGACGATGGACCGCGGAAGGATAGCACCTCCAATGCATCCAGGAGCCCCAGGAGGCCCGTGAAGGTTTTCCCGAAGGCTGGGTTGTCGTACCGGCTGGTGCCCCTGTCGCCGTGTTCGAGGCTCACCGCGAGGCGTCCCGTCTCGGGTGGCATGAGCACGGCATAGGCTAGGTTCGCGACCACGGCCTCTACGGCTGTGAGGTGGCGTCGCTGATCCCCCTCGCGGCGCTTCCGCTGGCGTGCCCCCGTGGCCGCTTCGAGCTGTCCCAGGCGGGCCGCCGTCTCCTCTACGAGCCGCCGCAAGGCAGGACCGGACGCACCCTGCCACTCGTCAAACCAGCGGTGCCGCGCGGGCGTGACACGAGGGTTCGTCATGGTGCCGACCTCGTTGGCTTAGACGGGGGGCGCGGGGGCACGTCGAGGGTTCCGTTGGGGTCGCCCCCGTTCTGGGCCCCGCCTTCCGCGGCAGGCCAGGAGATTGCGGGAGCGGAGGTTCAGAGTGTCGCCATCTCGGTAGCGGATGCGGCGGGTGTGAGGGTCCGAGACTACGAGGCGGGCGGCCATGACGAGGCTACGCCGGGCGCTGCTTCTGAGGCGGACGTAGAGGGTCCCACTGCCGTTATCGTGGAGGAACCAAGCGTGGGCTCCGTGCTCGGTCTGGATGGCTTCGTAATCGGTTTTGTACAGCCAAGCATGTTGCGCCGGGTGATTGCTCAGTGGGACGCCAACGACCGGACGGCCGTCATCGTCCACGCCGCGGAGGACAGCCGTGGTCATGGTGTAGGTTCCTGATGATGAGGGAGATGGGGAGCGCCAGGACGGCGGTGAAGGGACCGCGAAGGGGGACGCGAGGGTGTTACACAAGTGGAAAAAGATAGATGCGTTGCGGTCAAGAGACGAACCCGAAGCAGCCCGTGACGGGTCGTTCAGGTCTCGCGGCGGGATAGCGTCTGGGGTTTACTGGGGTGGGTGGTAATCGTCGGCCCCCTTGTGGGTGGCAACCTCGACAGATGCCCCACGAACGACGAGGGGCCGCCGAAGCGACCCCAAGAAGAGCCAATGCTGAAGGGCTGGTAGCGCCCTCCCCCTCACCGTCAGGCGGTTGCTGCCTCGTCGCAAGTCCAGCCCCGTCCCGGAACCCATGCCTTGGTCAACCAGCCCCCGCCTGCCTGGGCAGTCTCACGCAAAGCGCCATCCTCGGGCGGCCAGCTCGCCTCCCACTCTGACGCACACGCGGCGCCCGGATACGGTTACGGCTATGGCCGCCCTGCCCCCGTCTACGGGTACGAGGAGGGGGCGCCTCCGGTGGTCCGCTATCGTCCCGTTCCGGTGGTTCGCAAGTACGTCGAGGAGGTGCCGATCTATCGGCGTCCCCGCCCTGTGCGTGTCTACGAGGACGATGACTCCGGGTATCGCCGCGTAGGGTACGGCTTCCGGTGGGACTGCGACCGTCCGCACGGGTACGGCGGCTGGTAGCTCAGAACGCTCTAACCCCCTCAATCCTCCCTACAGGGGACCCGTAAGCGGTTCCCCTCCTCAGCCGGCCTTCGCCTCCAACTTCGAAACCACCCGCGAGACCGGCATCGGGGAGCACTGACCGCCCCGCGCGGTTGGGATGCCTCGCTCATTCAAGGCCCATGCGATGCCCCCGAGGGTCTCGATGCCAGATGCGCGAAGCTCTGCGAGGAGGGACCCGAGGTCACCCGCCCGCTCGTTCGCCTTGGCAGTTCTAAGGGCCCTGCCGGCTTCTCTGGTGGCATCCGACATGACCACGCCCCGGTTGCCGCCTAGCTTCGTCCCGCGCGCCCTGGCGGCCTGTAGCGCGGCCCCTCCTCTCAATGCCTTCCCAAGAAATGCTCACCGGTCCTAGAACGTATTGAAGGCCAGACGGGTTTTCGCACCGGGGCTGTGCGAGTTTGAGAGACAATAAGTGATCCCTCGTTGTGTCTAGGGTCTCCAGCCACCAAAAAATTTCCTACGGTGCTTGGGGGGCGTCTCTAGCGTGGGGGCAGCACCGGCTAAAGAGCCCCTAGGCGTATGCTCATTGCCAGTTGCATTAATAATTTCGACACGCTTGGCTTTGATAAAGTTTTCTGCGTCTGATTTGTTGTCTCGCGCATTAATCTCGCCGATGTCGGTTGCATCGATGAATGTATTAAATCCAGAAGAGGCAACCCTGGTGATTTCGGCTTTGCCTTTAGGGGTATCTTTTGTCATTTTGCCCCACCATCTCTTGGGTGAAAGATAGACAAATCCGCCTATTGCAACTAAAGCGCCGCTGGAAATCATGCCATAATTATAGACTGTTTCTGTCCAAGCTGAATTACTCGAAAGAACGCCTATCACTGCGCTCGACGATATCCCCAGTAGCCCTAGTACGAAAGACGCGGCGCTTTGTTTGTCCATGAAGCATGACTTAGGTTGCCGAGGCACCAGAAAAAAGTCTCAACTCTGAAGTTGATATATAAGAAGATTTCCTTCCAGGCATCAACCATCCTGAGGTTTGTCGCCGGACTCCTAAGCAGCCTTCGGGGTCTCGCTCAGAGCCCGGTGCACGGAGCCCTTGCCAATCCCGAGCTTCGTCGCGATGGCGCCCATGCTCAGGCCCTCCGCGGCCAGCGCTTTGATCTCTTCCGCCTTGGCCCGCGCGGTGGGCTTCCGGCCCTTGTAGGCGCCTCCCGCCTTCGCCTTGGCGATGCCCTCACGCTGGCGCTCCAGCATCATCTCTCGTTCGAACTGAGCCACGCCCCCAAGGACGTTCAGCATCAGCTTGCCCGTGGGCGTCGAGGTGTCCACGCCGAGGTTGAGGATGCGCAGAGCCACGCCCTTGCACTCCAGGGCGGCGATGATGTTGCCCAGGTGGGTCACAGACCGAGCCAGCCGGTCCAGCTTCGTTACAACGATGGTGTCCCCCTTACGGGCGAACTCCAGGGCCGCTTCCAGGGCCTTGCGGGGGCCGACCGATGACGCCTGCTCCCTGAACAGCTTCTCGCATCCCAAGGCCGTCAGGTCGCAAACCTGAGCCTCCAGGCCAGCTTGCTGTTCCAGGGTGGAGGTGCGGGCGTAGCCGATAAGCATGGGGGTGTTCCGGTCCAGATCGTTCCACTAGGTTCCTAGACGTTTGACCATTGACCGTTCCGAAACGCAATACCTTTTTTGTGGAACGGTTGTGCTGGGGACTTGGAACGTTCCGCAGGGGCAAGCCCTAATGGAACGCGGACCCTTTGCGGGCGGTGCGGGTTGGCTTGTGGCAACCGAGAGGTACCGCCATGGCCGACGAACCGAAGACCACCCCACCGAAGCCCGGTGAGGAAACCGACATTGATGCGCCCCGGCTTACGCCACAGGGCCGCACCGCGGATGGCGGTGAGGATGAGACAGACCCGCAGGGCGGTGCCAAGAAGGGCCAGAGCGACAAGGCAGAGGGCTGAGTGGAGATGCCCCGCTACTTCTTTCACACGCACATTGGTGACGATGTGGTGGTTGACCCAGAAGGCCGTGAGCTGGAGAGCCCGGACGCTGCCTGGGAAGCTGCCCGTGCGCTGGCCCTTCAACTGCTCCAAGGCGCAGACAGTGACCCGGAATTGTTGAGAGCGGTGCTGTTCGTGGCAGACGACGAGCAAGAGGTAGTGCTGGAGTTCCCGCTTACCGAGGCGCTCACGGCAGAGCTGAGGCCGGGCTCCGAGGCCGAAACGGTCCACTGAGATGGGCACTCAGGCTTAGCGTTGCGTGCCCGCCCGTACTCCTCTCCCGCTCAAAGAGCCCAGTCCCACGGGCAAGCCCTATGGACCGCCGCGCGGGGCTGCTACGCTCGCTCAAGTCCGTTGAGCCAATTTGGTGGCGAAGGCTCACAGAGTTCCCCATCTCCGATCCAGGGCCATCGCGCCACTTCGTTCAGAGACAGCATGTTGCGTAAGCAGACGCGGCGGTCATTCACCGTCGAGACCAAGGGCGGGGCCAATCAGGGCCGCGCCATCATCACCGCGAAGGCCCCAAGGGTGCCGCGCAAGTCCGCAAAGAGTGCTTCGGTAGCGCCCCCACTGGCCTTTCCGTGGGAGCCTTGGACCACTGCCCCGGCCGAGATAGCGCGGGACGCAGAGCCGCGGCGCATCCTGCCCAGCCTCATCACCTGGGAACCCTCCGAGCCGGTGTCTGCCCTGCCGACCGAGCCGCCCTTGCCGCGTGTGCGTCGCGTGGCCCCCATGGTCGGTCTGGAAGCCCCGCGCAGGCGAGGAAGGCCCCGGAAGGTCACCCCCGAGTCCGTGGACGTTGCCCCCGTGGGCCTGGAGGCTGCACCGCCTGCGCCGCAACCCGCGCCAGCTTCGTCGTCTCAAACGCGCCCCGTGCGGGTTTCCAGGAGCGAGACCGCTGAGCTTGCCCGTGGGGAGCGATGGAAGCGGCGTCTTCCGCGGGCCTGCTGGTAGCTTCGGAGGGGCCCCGACCCCCTGCCCCATCGCGCGCCTTCGCGGGTCCGCCCGTGCTTCTCTCGTGCGCCTGGGCGCGATACCGCGCGGGATACCGGGCGCGCGTCTGGAGGGGGTACCAGGGGGGAAACCCATTGCGCCGATCTATCGATGCCCGCTCAGATTTTTTCGGTGAAACAAAGCGGCGCGCGCTAACGGTTCGTTTCTCATGTGGAGTTGAATTGCTGGGCCGCAGCACGGCCATATCGCGCCGCAATAAATGAGAAAGGTCTCGATCTATCCACCGTCCCTTCAGCATGAGGACGACGGTGATGGGCTCGAAGGTGCTCCTGGCACTGACGGTAGTGGTTTATGTCACAACGGGACATGCACCAGGGATGCGTGAGGTACGGATGCCGGATGCTGAGACGGCGGGCGGAAGGATCACAATGACTCAGAAGCGACAGGCCACTTAAGGCGGCTCTCGATACCTCAGGTGCGGTTGCAAGGGAGCCCATTTCCAATAGATTTGCTCGGAGGATACGAGCAGGAACACGACTCATGCACCCCGCAACGCTTTGGTTTCTCGCGGGGCTCCATGTCGTCCCTGTATGCGCGCAAACGCGAACCCCCGAGTTTACGTACGCGGAAAGCGTATTCAACGAAGGTTTGGACCTCCGTGCGCGCGTGATGGTTCAGGTCTTACTGATTGCCGCAGGGTACCAGAACTCAGTTCCAACTGAGCAGTTCGGTATGCGCACGTTCGGCGCGCTCAAACGGTTTCAGGCGGAGAATAATCTGCGTCCAAGTGGCGTTGCAGACCGACCGACCAAAGACAAGTTGTACGAGCTGGGGCGTTCGAACCTGGACCTATGGGGTTTCCAGCTTACGGCCCATCCCTGGCAGGGCCGCCCGATTTGGATACCCCGAGGCATGGGGCTGCAATCGGTGGCGAACAAGAACGGCTTGAGTTTCCACGACCCCAATGGGCGCCTTCGGGTCGCCTACAATCACTTCCGAGGGGTGCGGGCGGAAGCTGCCTACGCGGACCTCTTGGACAAGATGCGGCGTGACGGACACGTGGTCCATTACAGCGCCATCAAAGAGGGGTGGTTCGTCATCTCGGCCACCTCAGCCCGCGGCGAGGATCAGTACGTCCGATATCACCAGGATGCGGACGGCCTCCTCGGGTTCACTCTGTTCTGGAACAACGAACGGGGCAACGTGAGTGGGGAGCGGGTCGCCATCCTAATGTCCGCCTCTCTTGGTTCGGTCATGAACGGTCGGCCCATGATCGAACCGCCCGGACCCCCTCCATCTGCCCAGGTCGCCGTGAATGCGCCCTTGCAGGTTCCCGTCCCGGTCCAGCCTGCGGCCCGTGAAGCGCCTGCGGTGGTCTCGCCCCTTCCACCGCCCGCGGCTGTTTCACCGCCGGTTCCAGTACCCCCTATCGCTCCCAAAGCGGAGGAAAAGGGCATCTCAACGGGCACGGGGTTCTTCGTGGATGCGAAGGGAAGCCTCATCACGAACGCCCACGTCGTCAAAGATTGCAAGACCGTGGCGGTGAAGCTGACGGACGGGAAGCCACCTCACAAGGCCCGAGTGGTCGCGACAGACACCAGCAACGACCTTGCGCTCCTTGCGGTCGAGGATGCCATGGGGACCAAATTTGCGTCGCTAAGGATGGGGACGCGCCTTGGGGAGGGCATTGCCGTGTTCGGCTATCCCCACGCGGACATACTAGCCAGTTCCGGCAACTTCACGCTGGGCAACGTCACGGCCTTGTCGGGGCTTGGTGATGACAGCCGCTACTATCAAATCTCAGCGCCGGTCCAACAGGGCAACTCAGGAGGTCCGCTTCTGGACAACTACGGGAACGCTGTGGGGGTCGTGGCTGCGAAGCTGAACGTGCTCAAGATGGCGATGGCGTCTGGTGACTTCGCTCAGAACATCAACTTTGCGATCAAGACGACCATGTTGGCGACGTTCTTGGAGGCCAATCAAGTTTCAATGCAGCCAGGTGTCACCACCGGAGCCAAGCTCGATCCAGCAGACCTTGCAGATGCAGCCAAGAGCATGAGCGGGTTTGTGGCTTGCCAGTAGACGGCTCGCCTACCCGCCCGTCCTTCTCTCGTGCGCCTGGGAGCGATATCGCGCGGGATACCGGACGCGCATCCGGAGGGGGGTACCAGGGGAAGCCCGCCGCGCCAATCTGTCGATGCCTTCACAGATTTTTTGGTTAAAACAAAGGGCGCTGCGGGTACCGATTGGGTTGGGAATATAGCTTTTGGAGCCGGCATCTAGAGGTGCGCGCAATAGATAATGCTAATCGAAGCTTCTCGCGGTTTCTCAACCGGGAATCATCGGAGCCTCAGGTAATCTTCTATCCTGGATATTAAGTCGGCTCTATTAACCACTGCGCTTAGGTCTCTGTGATGCAAGGCATCTTCGATATTGTGTGCGTCTTGAACGGTTTTGAGATTGTGTTTGTTCATAATATGCTCAATAAGTACTTTTACTTCGTAGCCTTCCCTCTTGCTAACCTTATTCCTGTCTAGTGGCCCGGTATATCTGCTGTCACCTTCAGTTCTGCGCCAATCGTATTTGTATTTTGCGCTCTGTAAGTGTTCAGGACTGAGTTTGATTGCCATTGTAATACGATTCCTCTTGAAAACATCGCGTTATGATATTTGGCGGAGATGTTCTGTGCTCACCGCCCTTGTCGGTTTGGTTAGTGAGGCTCAAACACCAATGATAAAAAATCGTTCGACAACAAAAAGTTGCAATGAGGGACTGATGAATGTTGTTCTGGTTAGGGTGCCGACGGTACCGTTTCTGCCGTGACTCAAGGGACAGCGGGGCTGAGAGTTGCTGGGTAGAAACGGCGCGCACTGCTACAGTTTGGTGCTACAGAGGCGATGCTCGATAAGGCATAAGACATTGTGAAATAACAATTTAATTGGTTGGCGTGGAATGTCCCCCCCCTCCGCCAGAGCCAGGGAACGGGACCGTCTGGCCGTTTGCGGACGATCGGGGCTGCGCCGCTCGCGGAGGCCTCGGCGCTGCGGGGGGCGAAGTCCGGCGCAGGTGCATGGCCCAGTTCTCGTGCGCGCCTGCAAGACGTGCCCGCGGCTGCTCGGTCGCGGGTCCGCGAGGTCCCTCCGTGACCGGTATCCCCCGGCGGCATCGCGGCGTGTCGCGCCACCGCATTAGCTGCGTGGCGCGGGGCGATCGTGTTATCTGTCCCCGGCCGTGGGCGTCGGGAGATGAGATGGGCGATCTGAAATTCGGCACGAGCGGCCTGCGCGGTCTCGTGACGGACCTCGTCGGTTGGCCGAGCTACGCTTACGCCAGCGCGTTCTTCCGGTCCGCCGTCCCGACGGACGGCCCCGATCGCACCGTCGTCCTCGGCCGCGATCTGCGCGACAGCAGCGCGGGGATCGCCGCGACCGTGGCGACGGCGGCGGCGGCGGCGGGATTCCGGGCGATCGACTGCGGCGCGCTGCCGACGCCGGCCCTCGCCCTCGAGGCGATCCGGCGGGGGGCGTGGGCCGTGATGGTCACGGGCAGCCACATCCCGCAGGACCGGAACGGCTTGAAGTTCTACCGCCCCGACGGGGAGATCACCAAGGCGGACGAGGCCGCCATCGTGGCCGCCCTCGGCTCCGTCACCGAGGCGGGCCCGCTCCCGCCGGATGTCCCCGCCACGCCCGATTCCGGCGTGATCGAACGCTATCGCCAGCGCTACCGCGACACCTTCCCGTCCGACCTCCTGGCCGGCCTGCGGATCGCGGTCTATCAGCAGAGTTCCGTCGCCCGGGACCTCCTCGTCGATCTCCTCGGCGCCCTCGGCGCCCGGGCCGTACCCATCGGCCGCTCCGAGACCTTCGTGCCCATCGACACGGAGGCCCACCGCCCCGAGGATGTCGCCTTCATTCGCGATGCCATGGCCGGCGCCGGGTTCGATGCCCTCGTCACGACGGATGGCGACGCCGACCGCCCCCTGGTCGCGGACGCCGCCGGCCGGATCCTGCGCGGGGACGTCCTCGGTCTCGTCACGGCGCGCTACCTCGGCGCCGAGACGGTGGTGGTGCCCGTCACGGCGGGCTCCGCCATCGAGCGGGCCGGCGGGTTCCGGCGTGTCGTACGGACCCGGGTCGGCTCGCCCTACGTCGTCGCCGGCATGGAGGGGGCGACGCGCGACGGCGGCGGACCCGTGGTCGGCTTCGAGGCGAATGGCGGGTTCCTCCTCGGCTCGGAGGTGAACGTCGCCGGCCGGACCTTGTCCGCCCTCCCGACCCGCGATGCCCTGCTGCCCATCCTGGCGACGCTCGCGGCCGCGCGCGAGGCCGGCCTGACCCTCGGCGCCCTCGTCGACGCCCTGGACGTGGGAGAGACCGCGAGTGCGCGGCTGACGGACATTCCCCCCGCGCGGAGCGGGCGCCTGCTGACGCGACTGACCGAGGCGTCCTTCCGCCAGGACTTCCTTCGTCCGGTCGGCACGCCGCAGGCCGTCGACACGCAGGACGGGATCCGGATCGAACTCGACGGGGGGCGGACGATCCACTTGCGCGCCTCCGGCAACGCGCCGGAGTTGCGCTGCTACGCCGAGGCGGCATCGGCCGTGGAGGCCGAGGCGCTCGTCCGCTGGGGCCTGGAGCGCGCGGCGGCGATCATGTGAGGCGGACGGCCCGCGCCCGAGATCAGCGTGCCCGCGCCGACCGGTGCGACCGGCCGGCGGGGCGTCGATGGAAGCCGGGCGCCCTGCCCGGGTCGTTCCGGACGGACGCCCGCCCGTCCGGGGGCGAGCGGGCGTCCGTCCGGGGAGCCGCGACCGGGTTCAGCGCAGGAGCTGCAGAATGCCCTGCTGCGACTGGTTGGCCAGCGACAGGGCCGAGATCGCCAGGGAGTTGCGGGTGGAGAGCGCCTGGGAGTTGGCCGCCTCCTCGTTGAGATCGGCGTTGGTGAGGTTGGCCGCGCCCGTGTCGAGGATGTTGCTCAGGTTCTTGGTGAAGTCCTGCCGGTTCTGCACCACCGAGAGGTTGGCGCCGAAGGTGGAGGACTGGGTCCGCAGGGTGGTGGTGGCCGCCGTCAGTTTCTCGATGACGGCGTTGATCTCCTCGTCCGTCTGGAAGTTGCCCGTCGCCGCCGTGAGGCCAAGGCCCTCCGCGTCGAACTTCACGCCCTGGATATCGAGGGCCGAGGTGTTTTTCTCGTTGAAGCTGACGTGGAGGGTATTCTCGGAGGCGTTGCTGCCGTTGCGGAACAGCAGGTTGACGCCGTTGTAGCTCGAATCCTTGGCCTGTTGAGTGATCTGGCTCAGCAGGTTGTTGAACTGGCTCGCGAGCGTCGTCCGCACCGAGCTGGCGCCCAGGCTCCCACCCTTGTCGGTGCCGCTGCCCTTGAGGGCACCGGCCGTGTTGAGCCCGAGGCCGATATCCGCGGTGCCGGCAGCCTTGATCGTCAGTTTCTGGTCCGCACCGGAGGCCACGGTCGAGAAGGCGAGCTTGTTGTCGCTCCCCAGGCTGACCTTCACCTTGCCGTTGAGGCCCGTGTCGTTGTCGATGGCCTTCTGGATTTCGCTCACGAGGCCGGCGGCGGTGGCCGTCTTGGAACTGCCGATGATGTTGAGGGTCGTCGTGCTGCCGCTGCCCAGGGTGAGCTCGAAAGAGGCATTGGCGTTGACGCCCAGCGCGACGCCGGCCGGGACGGCGGTGTTGGCCTTGACCAGGGCCACGGACGACCCGTCCGTGGCATCCGTGCCGGACGAAACCACGGCATCGGCCGGCGTGCCGGTGCCGGCCGTGAAGGTGCCGTTCGCCGGCGTGGTGCTGCCGAGGCCGAGCTTGGCCGTGTCGCTCACGCCTACTAGGCTGACCGTGGCGCTGCCGCCGATGGCGTTCGACGACGCCTTGAGGGCGCCGGTGTTGTCGAAGGACACCGTCGCCCTGACCGCGCCACCAGCGTTGGTGTCGAGCTGGAATTGGATCGCCTCGCGGATCTGGTCCGTGGTCGCGGCGGTACCGAGCTTCGTCGTCCCGTCCTTGAGGAGGCTGTTGGCATTGATGGTGACCGAGGCGGTAGTGGTGCCATCCCCGATTTTGAAGCTGCTCGACTTGCCGGCCGAGAGGTCGACCTTACCGGCATCGGGGAAGCCCATCGCGATCGTCTGCGCGGCGGCCGGCGCCGTGGCGGTTGCCGCCGTGCCGAAGCCGAGGCCGAGCGAATCGCTCACGTTGGTGAGGGCCGGCGGCGTCGTCCCGCTGTTGGGGCCGACGAGGGTGAGCTTGTTGTTGTTGTCGATGAAGGCCGAGTAGCCGGTGGTCTTGAGCTGGTCGTTCAGCGACGTCACCACGGCGGCGAGGGTCGGGCTGGCCCCGAGCTTGCCGGCGCCGCCGAGGCCGTCCGTCGCGTCCTTGCTGAGGGTCACGGACGTGCCCCCGATCGTGAAGGCCGCCGCGCTGCTGCTCAGATCGAGCTTTCCGCTGGTGAGCTTGGTCGACAGATCGGTGGTGAGCGTCGTCTTGGCGGGCGTGCCGAACAGGCCGAGCTGGTCCGTCAGGCCGGCCCCGGAGGTGGTCACGGTCGGCGGGGTGGTGGACGCGGTCGTGTTGCTGAAGACAAGCTTCCCGTTCGGCATAGAGGCCTGAACGCCCGCATTTCCATCGGTCAGCTGCTTGTTGATCGCTCCGAGCAGCTTGGTCGAGTCGGGCGAGGCACCGAGTTTGCCGCCGGCGCCGTCCGGGCTGTCGGCATTGAGGGTCACTTTGGTGAGGCCGACCGTGAACGTCGTCTGGCCGCCGGTTCCGAACGAGGCCGCCGACAGCGTGGCAGCGTTGTTGGCGGCCGTGGTCGAGGTCTTGACGCTGGGGGTAGACGTTGGTGCTGCGATCGTGCCGGATTCAGAGGCCAAGTCGCTGGTGCTGATCTTGTCGAAGAACGAAGCGCCTGTCGAGTCGGACGCGTCGCTGATCGTCAGGGGTGTGTTTGTCGTCGTATCTCCCTCGACGAAGGTCAGCTTGCCGGAAATTACATTTGCCGTTATATTGGAATTTTGCGATCTAAGTGATGTATTGATCGCATCGACAACTTGATCGCGCGTCGCATTAGCGCCATTCGGAAGCGTTCCGTTCGTTAGGGGAGAAGTGGCATTGAGGGAGACGGTCTTGCCACCGATTTTGAAACTCGCCGCGTTACCACCAGAAAAATCGAAGGTGCTCGGCATGTTGGCCGCATAGCCGATCGTCGTCGGCGTGGAGAACAGGCCGATCTTATCGGTGTTGGTGCCTCCTGACGTGACCACGGTCGGCGCGGCGTTCGCCCGGTTGGAATCGGTGAACGTCAGTGCGTTGGTCGTCGCGTCGAAGCCGGCCGTGACCGTGCCCGCCGGCTGCCCGGCCGGATTCAATTGCAGGTTGATGGCCGCGGCGATGTCTTCCCTCGTGGGCGCGGTCCCGAGAGTGGCGGCGGGGGCGTTGCCGACGGGGGCGGCCTTCGGCGTGGTGGAATCGATGGTGATCGACTTGCCGTTGACGCTGAAGGTCGTACTCAGGCCGGTCGCGATCGACACGGCCGCCCCGGCCGCCCCGAGGGATTTTCCGAACGTCACGGCGCCGGCGCTGCCATTCGCGGTGATCGGGCTTCCCGCACCAGTGCCGGGGGTCGAGGCGGAGGCGGGCAGGTCCGTTGGAGCGGTCGACCTGCCGCCGCCGACGGTGAAGGTGGTGAAGCCGATGCCGCCCGCCGTGGTGTCCGCCCCGCCGGAGACGGAGATCTGCGCGTCCGGGCCGACATCGGAGGACTTGAAGACGAGCTTGTTGAGGTCCGTTCCCGTGCCGAGCTCCACCGTCGCCGTCGAGCCTTTTTCTGCGAGCTGGCGGTTGATCGCCTCGACGACCTTGGCTTGGTTGGCCGTGTTCGTGGTCGTTCCGTTGCTCGTCACGTCGGGAGCGAGCTTGGTGACGCCGTCGGCAAGCAGCGAATCCTTGTCGAGGGTCACCGTGACGGTCTTGCCGCCGTCGGTCACGGTCAGGCTGGCGCTGGCGCCACCGCTGAAATCCGTCGTGGGCGGCAGCACGCCGGCGGCCGTCGCCGTGGCGGCCTTCGGGGGGGTCTTCGCCACGCCGAAGCCGATGTCCTGGGTCGCGTTGCCCGAGCCGGCCACGGAGACCTTGGCCGAGGCGCCCGTCGCCGTGGTGGTGAAGGCGAGGCGCCCATCGTCGCCCACCGCGGCCTTCACCTTGCCGGCGAGGGCGGGGCTGTTGGCGATCTGCGCGTTGATGTTCGAGACGAGCTGGTCCGCCGTCACCTTGGTCGTGTCGATTCCCTGAGACGCGAAGGTGGTCGAATCGAGCCGGATGGTTGTCTTCGTCGCTCCACCGTCGAGGGAGATGTCGAGGGACGCGTCCTTGGTCGGGCTGGAGAGATCGAAGGTGGTGACGCCGTTGGCCGTGGTCGCCCCCGCGACGCTGGCGAGGGCCTGGGTGCCGCCGGCCTTGGCCGCCTGAGACGTCACGCCCCCCTTCACGCCGCCGCCGCCGCCGGTCTTGTCGGCCAGCGCCTGGCTGGCGGTGGATTTCGCCGTGTCGAGGAGCTTGGTGATCGAAGTGATGCCCTGGTTGGCGGATTGGATGGTCTGGATACCGTTCGAGATACCGTCGAGGAGCGCGCTGAGGTCGCCCGAGCGGGCGGTGAGCGCCTGCGAGGTGAAGAAGTTCGTCGGGTTGTCGAGGGCCGAGTTCACCTTCTTGCCGGTGGAGAGGCGGCTCTGCGTCGTGGACAGGAGGTTCGCGGTGTCCTGCAGCGACAACAGGTTCTGACGCGTCGCTGCGGAGAGGGTGATGCTGGAGGACATGGGACGGTATCCAATCGAAGGCGATGCCGGCCAAGACGGCGACCTGTCGATGAAACTCCCCTCTCCTTATTCGCTTCCTAACGTTCCAGAGTACGAAGATTTGTTTATGGGATGATGCGTCTCATAGAAAGGGCGTTGCATCTCAAATTCAATAGAAGTGACTTTTTATATCAATATAGATATATTTTGTCTCAAGTGATGTCGTCGGAGATTTCCCGTTCGACGGGCCGGCACGCTATCTCGCCGGTGGTGGCGAGGCGTCTCAGGGAGAGATCCGAAGAGCGGGGAAGCGGCGCCGGGATCGTCGCAAAGTTTGCGCGCCTGCGCTGGTTGCGAACGTCCCGGACGTGCCCTTCTATGGTCGAAGTCCGGCGGAAATCGAACTGTCCGAAGTCGATCTCCAAATATTGTCGTCCTGTCCCCTCCGTATTCGAAGAATGCGGTCGCTTCGTCACGTCCTTTTCTCATCCACTTGTCCTGTTTCACTTCGGGTGCCTTCCGTGTCGACGATCCCCTGCCACCGTTTCGAAGCGCCGAGCGATCCCGCGGCGAAGGCGCGGGCGTGGTGCGAGCACATCGCGCCGGTGTTTCAGGTCGAGGTCGCACGGGACGCGGACCTCACAGCCCCCATCGGCATGACGATCTGGCACCTGGGCGAGATCATCGTCGGCTGGGTGGACGCGCCCGCCCAGCGCCTCGAGCGCAGCGACCGCCTGATCGCCCAGCAGGGCCTCGATCACGTCCTGCTCCAGTTCTACGAGCGCGGCCGGGCCAGGGTGGAGACGCCGCGCCACAGCGGCACCGTCGAGGGCGCCCAGGTCGTCGTTTTCGACCTGACGCAGCCCGTGAGCATCGAGGCCGCGGCCGTCAGGGCGATCAACGTGATGATCCCGCGTGCCCTGGTGAGCGACGAGGTCGGGCTCGTCGAATCCCTGCACGGCCGGGCCTTCGACTACGACAGCGATCCGGTCAAACGCCTGCTGCACACCTACCTGCGCGGACTGATCGCGTGCGGCGACACTCTGGAGCCAGTCCACCTGCACAGCGTGGCGCAGGCCGCGTCGAAACTGTGCGGCGCCTGCTTCCACCAGCAGAGCGACGTGCGGCGGGTGGCCGACACCGACGTCAACCTCGCCGTCCGGCAGTTCATCCAGCGGGAGCTGACCAACACCACCCTGGGCGTCGACGTGATCACGCAGCGGTTCGGCCTGTCGCGGGCGACCCTGTACCGGCTCTTCGACGCGGATGGCGGCGTGATCAACTACATCCGCGACCGGCGCCTGATGCGGGCGATGAAGCTGCTGACCCAGGCCGGCGGGTCGAGCCGGCCCCGCGTCTCCGCGGTGGCCTACGCCACGGGGTTCGCCGACGAGAAGACCTTCAGCCGGGCGTTCAAGCGCCGCTTCGGCTTTCTGCCGCGCGACGCGGGCACGGGCGGCGCAAGGTCGGTCAGTCCCGGTCCCACGCCGGTCCTGCTGTCCTGGATCAAGACCCTGGCGGCCTGATCCGCCGGTTCCGTCCCGAGGCCGAAGTACGGAATCGAACAATCCGCGATTGCGGCGCGGCCCGCCGGGTGCGATGGCCCGTCACCGCCCCGGATGCCCCCGAGCCGATGCCCGCCAGAGCCGAACCGTCGCAGCCGCCCCACCCCTCGCCGGAGCGCCCGTCGACCGACATCGCGCTCGACGGTCCGCCGTCGCTGGACGCCCTGCGGGCCGGCCACGCGTATCACGGCCCCGAGGCGATCCTGGCCCATCCGCGATACCGCGCGGCGCGCGGCCTGTTCGTCTCCGGAATCATGGATCTCTACGACAACGACCCGTTCCTGAACCGCCTCCTCGTGGAAGCCGGACGGGCGGTGATCTTCGGGCTCATCATGTGCCTGTGGGGGGACTACGACCCGCAGGACCGGGAGACCTGGCCGACCCAGAAGCGTCTCAAGGCGCATCTCGCGCAGTTCGGTCTCGCCAGCCCGCGCCACGTCGACAACATCCTGGCGCGCCTCGTGACGACGGATTTCCTCGTTCTGCGCACCGTCGCCGAGGATCGCCGCGTTCGCCTGATCGAGCCGACGGAACGCATGTTCGCGCACGATCTGGCCCTGCAGCTGCCGTTCTTCCGGGCCCTCGACACCCTCTTCGGCGAGCCCCGGTATGCGGCATTCCTCGGGCGCGACCGGGGATTCCAGCTGGCCGTGCGCAAGGCGTCCATCGCGGTCCTCCCCTGGTCGGCCCGCATCCTGTCGCGGAACGCCGACATCATGCATTTCCTCGCCCGGCCGTGCGCGATCCACATTCTGATGAAGTTCGTCGAACTCGGCGCGACGGGGCCGGACAACCCGGTGCGCGAGGTGTCCATCGCCGAACTCGGGGCGCGCTTCGGCATGTCCCGCTCCCATGTCCGGAACGTCCTGCGCGACGCGGAGGACGAGGGCCTGATGGAACGCTCGGGGTCGGGGGGCGTGTTTCACCACCTGACGCCCCGCTGCGTGGCGTCGTTCGACCGGTTCGTGGCCGAGGCCCTGTCGTCGAGCGACCTCTCCTGCGCCCTGGCGGCGGCCGCGTCCGGTCCGCCCTAGGCCGGCGTCAGGCTCCGCGAAGATGGGCGATGTGACGGACCGCCAGAACGTAGCCGTGCGTGCCGAAGCCGGCCAGCACCGCCGTCGCGGCGAGCGAGACGTAGGAATGGTGCCGGAAGGCCTCGCGCTTGTGGACGTTGGAGATGTGGCATTCGACGATGGGCACCTCGCACGTGGCGAGGGCGTCGAGGATCGCGATCGACGTATGGGTGAAGGCCCCCGGATTGATGACGATGCCGGCCGAACCGACCCGGTATTCGTGGATCCAGTCGATGAGCCGGTGCTCGGCGTTGCTCTGGTGGAAGGCGACCGCGAGCCCGAAGCCCTCGGCTTCGGTCCGGCAGCGCGCCTCGACGTCGGCGAGGGTCTCGTGCCCGTAGATCTCGGGCTGGCGCTTGCCGAGGAGGTTCAGGTTGGGGCCATTGAGGATCAGGATGGTGTCGTTCATGGAAAGCTCCGTCGGTGAGGGGGCCTGACCACGGCCGGCAGGGTCGTCTGTACGGCTCCGACGGGCCGGAGGCCACCGCCGGCATCGGACGCCGTCCGCACCGGGCTCGCGGACGACGTCCGCGTCGCCAGGGACCGCTTCAAGCGGTCCGGCGCGCCGCGACCGCCGCCATCACGTGGCGAAAGATCCGGTCCGGCGCGAACGGGGTCGCCGTCAGCCGCGCGCCGGTGGCGTCGCGGATCGCGTTGGCGAGCGCCGGGGCGACGGGGTTGTAGGGCGATTCGCTCATGGACTTGGCGCCGAGCGGCCCGACGCGGTCGTGGGTGTCGGCGAACAGCACCCGTGTGTCGGGCACGTCGGCGCAGGCCGGGATGTGGTAGTCGCGCAGCGTCCGCGTGAGGACGCCGCCCGCCCCGTCGAAGCGGTAATCCTCGTGGAGCGCGGCGCCGAGCGCCTGCGCGACCCCGCCCTCGACCTGGCCGCGGCACTGCATCGGGTTGATCACCACGCCGGCATCCACGGCCTGGATGCTCGCGAGGATCCGCACCTCGCCGCTCATCGGGTGCACGGCGACGCGGAACGCCTGGACGTTGAAGGCCACCGAGCGCGGGCTGCCGTCGGCGTCCGCCCGCGCCTCCAGGGGGGCCAGCGCCGGGAGCGGAACCCGGCCGGCGGGCGTCTCCACGAATTCGCCCGCCAGGCGGCAAAGGTCCGGGTCGACGTCCATCCGGGCCGCCGCCGCCGTCACGAGGGCGTCGGCCAGGGCCGTCGCGGCGCGCAGGCCCGCCTGGCCCGCCACCACGATGCCGGTGCTTCCGTAGGCGCCGGTGTCGTGGAGCACGGCGTCGGTATCGGCCTGGATCAGCCGGATGCGGTCGGGCGTGGTGGCCAGCGCCTGCGCGGCGATCTGGGCGTGGGCGGTGCTGGTGCCGTTGCCGAATTCGGCCGTGCCCACCGCCAGGGCGTAGCCGTCCCCGTCCAGGCGGATCCGCGCGTGGGCGAAGTGGCCGCGCGGCGGGATCGTATCGATCATCGCCATGGCCATGCCCTCGCCGATCAGCCAGTCCGGCCCGGGCGGAGGCGCGCCCGGATCCTCGGCGAGCGCGCGCTGCGCGAGATCGAGGCACTGGTCGAGGCCGTAGGAGCCGTATTCGACGTCGTGGGGTTCGAGGCTGGTGGAGACCATCGGGTCGCCCGGCCGCACGGCGTTGCGCCGCCGCATGGCGAAGGGATCGAGGCCGAGGCCCCGCGCCAGCTCGTCCAGGGCCGATTCCACGGCGAAGATCGTCTGGCTGAGGCCGTAGCCGCGAAAGGCCCCCGCCGGCAGGGTGTTGGTGTAGACGCTGTATCCGTCCACCCGCTTGTTCGGGCAGGCGTAGGCGGCGATGCACTCGTTGCAGCCGTGATGCAGCACGCCGCCGGCATGGTTGGCATAGGCGCCGGTGTCGGACAGCACCGTCAGCTGGATCGCCGTGAGGGTGCCGTCGGCCTTCGCGCCCATCTTCACCCGCACCCGCATGGGATGGCGCGTGGTGGTGGCCGTGAACTGCTCCTCGCGCGTCAGGTCCCACCGCACCGGCCGTCCGGTCTCGAGCACCGCGAGGGCGACGAGATCCTCCGTCAGCATCTCCTGCTTGCCGCCGAAGCCGCCGCCGACGCGCCCGCACAGGACGCGGACCTCGTCCCGGTCGAGGTCGAACAGGGCGCACAGGGCGTCGCGGGTCAGGAACGGCACCTGCGTCGAGGACCGCACCACGAGCCGGCTGTCCGCGTCGCGCCAGCCCACGGCGCCGTGGGTCTCCAGGTGGGCGTGCTGCACGCGCTGGGAGACGTACTCTCCCTCGTGGATCAGGTCGGCTTGCGCGAACCCCGCCTCGACGTCGCCGACGGCGCCGTGGACCTCGGCCGCGAGGTTCGGATGGGGCAGGAGCGGCGGGGCGTCCTCCCCCGGGGACGGCGGAGCGCGGTCCTTCGGGACCCGGTCCTCGGGGTCGTGCACCAGGACCGCGTCGGGGCGGAGCGCCGCGTCCGGATCGAGGAGGGCTGGCCGCGTCTCGTAGGTGACGACGAGGGCCCGCACGCCGGCTTCCGCCGCGGCCTCGCTCTCGGCCACCACGGCGGCGACCCTTTGGCCGACGAAGCGCAGGACGGGATCGAGGATCAGGGTGTCGGGTGCGTCGTCGGCCGGGTTCTCGTGGCGGCCCGTCGAGAACCGGCGCCGCGGCACGTCTTCGTGGGTGAACACCGCCACAACACCCGGCACCGCGAGCGCCGCCTGGCCGTCGAGGGCCACGATGCGCGCATGGGCATGGGGCGAGCGCAGGACCTTCAGGTGCAGCACACCCGGCACCGCGACGTCGAGGGTGTAGGCGGCCGTCCCCGAGACGACGCCGCGGCTCGCCGGGGCGGGGTGGTTGCGTCCGACGGGGGCCGCGCAGGCGTCGGGGGCCTCGCCATGAGAGGTGCCCGCCACGGCGTCGCGGATGGCGCGGTAGCCGGTGCAGCGGCAGAGGTTGCCCTTCAGGGCCGTGCCGAGGTCCCGCCGCTGACCCTCGTCGAGGGCCGCCGCCGTCATGATCATCCCGGGGGTGCAGAAGCCGCACTGGAAGCCCTGCGCGGCGAGGAAGGCGTCCTGCATCGGGTGGAGGTGCGCGGCCGGCCCGCCCCCGGGCGCGCAGGGTCCGGAGAGACCCTCGATGGTGGTGACGGTTCGCCCCTCGGCCTTGAAGGCGGGCAGGAGGCAGGAATGCACCGGCTCGCCGTCGAGGTGCACGGTGCAGGCGCCGCAATCGCCGGCGTCGCACCCCTTCTTGACGCCGAACCAGCCGAGCTCCCGCAGGAGGGTGCGCAGGCACTGGCCGGGGCGCGGCGCGGCGTCCTGCGCCTGCCCGTTGACGGTCAGGATCATCGAACCAGCTCCCGCCGGATCTCGTCCGCGAGGAGGAGGGACACATGGCGGCGCCAATCCGGCGCGCCGTGGACGTCGTCGTACCAGTCGGTATCGGGGATCGCCGCCGCGATCCGGTCCCGCAGGATCGGCGCATCGGGCAATGCCGCGAACGCGATCCGCACCGGGCGGCGCGTCGCCGCCGTCACCGTCAGGACGAACCCACCCGCGCCGTCGCGCGTCCCGATCAGCAACGCGCCGGAGCGGCCGTTCGGGCTCAGGGAGAGGCGGCGGAACGCGGTTTGCCGGCACAGGGCCGCCGCCGGCAGGGCGACGCTGCGCAGGATCTCGCCCGGCCGCAGGGCCGTCCGCTCGGGGCCGAGCACGAAGTCGGTGACGGCGAGATACCGTTCGCCCCCGCCCGGCGCGAGGATGGTGCACACGCCGTCGAGGGCGGCGGCGAGCGCGATCATCGGTCCGGCCGGCAGGGCCATGCAGAGGTTGCCGCCGACGGTCGCCCGGTTCCAGATCTTGAACGAGCCGAGCAGCGCCCGGCAGCATTGCCCGACGAGGGGCGCCGCAGTCCACGCCGCCGGCAGCTCCAGCCGGTCGAGTTCCGCGATGGTGCCCGTCGCCGACAGGGTCAGGCCGCCCGCCGAGACCGTATGCGTTCCCCAGCCCAGGCCGGCGAGGTCGATGAGCCGGCCGAGTTGCGGCTGCGGCTGCGAGAACAGCCAGGTTCCGCCCGCCAGCCACGCATCGCCGTCCCGCCAGTCCGGCAGGGCGTCGGCCGGTCCGGGGGTGATGACGGATGTGACGCCGTTGAGATCCATGGGCCAGCCCGTAAGCAAGACTCCGTCCACTGGGGCCCACCGGCAGGCGCCGGCGTCCCGTCCGGGCATCTTGTCGATGTTCGGCGGCCTTGCGCAATGCGACGTGCGCGAGCGCGGCGGCGGCCGAACCCCGCCGTTCCCTTGAAAACACCGGATCGGTGTTTTAGGTTTCGCGCATGGCCAGATCCGGTACGCTCCCGTCGCGAATCGTCTACAGCCTCCTCCCCGGGGCCGGCGACGTCGCGGCCTTTCGGGACCTGCTCGCGGCCTATCGGCGGATGCTCGTCATCCTCGACGAGATTCGCGCCCGGCATGGGCTGCGCGCCAACGTCGTGGTCCTCACGGAACTCGCCTACCAGCGGGTGCGCGCCGAGACGGGCCTGCCCTCGCGGTTCGTGACCCTCGGCATCCGCGACTACGCCCAGCACCTCGGCGACAGCCCCGACAGCGTCGATGCGATCCCCCTCGACGAGAAGCTGTTCTCCGTCAAAGGCCCGTCGCAGGTCAGCATCCTCACCCTCTCGGGCCGCCGCACCCTGTCCTACCGCGTCGAAGGCTACGACGGCCCCTGGCGCGAGGTCTCAGCCGCACGGCTGATCATCGTGGGCGAGACGCTCACCCTCCATGCCGGCGTCGCCCTGCACGCACCGATCGAGGAGCAGACAACCATGACCGAGACCATCCTCACCCGGGTCGGGCGCATCATCGCCGGTGCGTCGAACGCCGCCCTCGACCGGCTGGAGAACCGGGACCCGCTCGCCGTCGCCGATCAGGCCCTGCGGGAGATCGACGCGGTCATCGCCGAGGCCCGGACGGATCTCGGGCGCATCCAGGCCGAGGCGTTCCGGATCGAGCAGCGCCGGGGCCAGCTCGCGGCCGAGGTCGCGGATCTCGCGGCGAAGATCGCCACCGCCCTCCAGCAGGACCGGGAGGACGCCGCGCGCGCCGGCATCGCCCGGCAGATCGATCTCGAGACCCAGATCGGCGCCCTCGACGCGTCCCTGCGGGACGTCGCCGAGCGGATGGCGACGGCCCAGAGCGCCTTCGACGCCGCCAACGCGGCCCGCCGCGACGCCGAGCACCGGGTCGCGCTCCTGCGCAGGCCCAGTCCGGACCCGGGCGACCTCAAGGACTACGGCAGCGAGGAGGGGAAGCCCCGCCGGGGCCTCGACGGTCCCTTGCGGGCGATCGACCGGCTGACCGGCCTGCCCTCCGCCCCGGCCTCCGACGACCTCGACGAGCTCGACCGCCTCCACCGCACGAGCGAGATCGACCGGCGGCTCCGCGCGATCCGCAGGACCCTCCCCTCATGATGGCGCTGACCGACCCCCATCTGGTCCCTTTCACCGTCGCGGGCGGGATCATGGCCGGCCTCGTCGCCGTCGAGGCCGGCGCCCTCGTGATCGGGCAATCCGTCTCGGGCCTCGTCGATCAATGGTTCGACGCGGAGGGCGGGAGCGGGATGGGGGCCGACGCCCACCACTTCGGCTCGCCGACGGCCTGGCTGTCCTGGATCAATGTCGGCCGGGTGCCCTTCCTCGTCCTGCTCATCGTGGCGCTCGCCGCCTTCACGATCTTCGGCTTCGCGATCCAGGCCGTGTCGGGCGCGGTCCTGGCGCCCCTGCCCGCATTCCTCGCCGCCGCCGGCGCCCTCGGCCTCACCGTTCCGACGCTGCGGGCCTCCACCCGCACCCTCGCCCGGCTGATCCCGCGCGACGAGACCTATGCGGTGAACGAGGATCACTTCGTCGGCCGGGTCGCCGAGGTGACCCTCGGCCCCCTCGACCAGGGGGCGCCCGGACAGGTCCGGGTCCGGGACGGGCACGGCAATTCCCACGCCCTGCGCGCGCGGGCGGCGCCGGCCCTCGCGGCGATCCCGCAGGGCGCCCACGTGCTCCTGGTGGAGCATGCCGGCGGCGTCTTCGTCGCCGTCCCCGCCGCCACCGATCTCGCCACCTCCCGCTGAAGGGCCTTCGTCCCATGGATCTCGTGAACATCGCCGTGCTCGTCGGCACGGCCGTCGTCGCCCTCCTCGGCATCGGGTTCGTGTTCGGACGGCTCTACCGCCGGACGACGCGCGACACCGCCTTCGTCCGCACGGGGCTCGGCGGCCGCAAGGTCGTGGTCGACGGCGGCGCGGTCCTGCTGCCGGTGTTCCACTCCATCGCCATGGTGAACCTCAACACCCTGCGCATCGAGGTGAAGCGCGACGGTGCGGCCTCCCTCATCACCAAGGACCGCCTGCGCGCCGACATCACCGTGGAGTTCTACGTGCGCGTCGAGCCCAAGGAGGATTCCATCGCGCTCGCCGCCCAGACGCTGGGCGACCGCACCAACGACGCGCGCAAGCTCAGCGAGCTCGTCGAGGCGAAGTTCGTCGACGCCCTGCGCTCGGTGGCGGCCGGCATGACCCTGCCCGACCTGCAGGAGAAGCGCTCCGAGTTCGTGAAGGGCGTGCAGGAGGCCGTGTCGGGCGACCTGCGCCACAACGGCCTCGAACTCGAATCCGCCTCCCTCACCCGCCTCGACCAGACCTCCATCGAGTTCTTCAACCCCGACAATTCCTTCGACGCGGAAGGGCTGACGGTCCTGAAGAAGATCACCGAGGACCGGCGGCAGGAGCGCAACAAGATCGTCCGCGAGGCCGAGGTCAACGTCGCCGAGAAGGACCGCGAGACGGCCCTCAAGCAGCTCACCATCACGAAGGAGACCCAGGAGGCCCAGCTCGCCCAGGCCCGCGACATCGCCAACCGCACGGCCGAGACCCGGGCCGAGCAGGCCAAGGCGGAGCAGGCGGCCCAGCAGAGCGAGGAGACCGCCCGGATCGAGCGCGAGCAGGCGGTGAAGCTGCGCGAGGCCGAGGCCCGCCGGGCGGCCGAGACGGCGCGGATCGAATCCGATCTCGCCATCGCCACCCGCACCGCCGAGGCCGAGCGCGACCGCCAGCTCGTGATCCAGGAGAACGCCATCCGGGTGGCCGAGCGCTCCAAGGCGCAGTCGGAGGCGCAGGCGCGGGCCAAGGAGGCCGAGGCCCTGGCGGTGTCCGCCGAGGAGAAGGTCGCCACCGCCAAATCCATCGAGATCGCCGAGCGCGAGCGCCAGGTCACCGTGATCGCGGCGAAGAAGGAGGCCGAGAAGGCCGCCACCGCCATCACGGTCAACGCCGAGGCCGAGCGCAAGGCCGCCGAGGACCGGGCCACCGCCATCACCACCCTGGCGGAGGCCGAGGCGACGGCGGCGGCCTCGAAGGCCGAGGCGATCACCAAGCTCGGCGCGGCCGATGCCGAGCGCGAGCGCGTGATGAACGCGGCGCGCAACGCCCTGTCGCCGGAGGCCCGGGCCTTTGAGACCGGCCTCAAGCGCATCGCCATCGTCCCCGAGGCCCTGCGCGAGAGCATGAAGGCCGTGGAGAAGATCGAATCGATCCGCATCTTCGATGCCGGCGGCATGATGGGCGGACAGGGCATGGGTGACGGCGCGGGCCGGGTCGCGGCCGGCTTTGGGGACACCCTCTCCGGCCAGCTCATGCGCTACCAGTTCAACGCGCCGATCCTGAAGACCCTGCTGGGCGAGGCGGGTTTCGCGGGCGACGGCCACGCCGTCGACAGCCTGCTGGGCACGGTCGCGGGGGAATCCGGGACCGGCAAGGCGAAGGCCGTCGGCACGGCGGAGACCGGGACGGCCTGATCAGGCGATGCCCAGGATCTCGATGAGGAGGAGGCTCGTCGCGATGAGGACGAGGAGCGAGCCGGTCACCGCCGCCGTGACCCGGCCGCCGACGCGGGCGAGGACCCGGACGTCGACGCCGAGGCCGAGCGCCGCCATCGACACGATGGTGAGGAGACCGGCGAGATGCTTGAGCGGTCCGACCAGGGCGTCCGGGATCAGCCCGAGGGACCGGAGCGAGGCGAGCACGAGGAAGCCGAGGATGAACCAGGGCACGAGCTGGGTCAGGCGCAGGGTGGCCGGCCCGGGGGGGGCGGCCGAATCCTCCCGGGGCAGGTGGCGCGCGATCAGCGAGCACGCGATCACCACGGGGCCGAGCATGAGCACCCGCACGAGCTTGACCAGGGTGCCGACCTGGGTGCTGACGAGCCCCACCGGCACCGTCGCCGCCAGCACCTGCGGAACGGCGTAGACGGTGAGGCCGGCCAGCACCCCGTACTGGTTCTGCGACAGGCCGGCCAGGGGCACGAACAGGGGCAGGCCCAGCACCATCAGCACGCCGAGGACGGCCGTGAAGGCGATGGAGGCGGCCACGTCCTCGCCGTCGGCGCCGATGACCGGCGCCACCGCCGCGATGGCGGAGTTGCCGCAGATGGCGTTGCCGCAGGCCACCAGGATCGCCATCCGCGCCGGCAGGGCGAGGAGCCGGCAGATCGCGTAGCTGGCGGCGATGGTCACCGCCACCGTACCGACGATGCCGGTGAGCAGGGCCGGCCCCGAGGCGACGATGGCCCCGAGGCTGAGGGAGGCGCCCAGCAGGGTGACCGCCCCTTCGAGCACCTGCTTGGCGCTGAAGGCGATGCCCCGGCGGAAGCGCTCGCCCGGCTGCCACACGCTGCGCACGGCGATGCCGAGGAGGATCGCCATCACCAGGGCCTCGACATAGGGATGCTCGAAGGCGCGCTCCTCGCCGGCCTGGAGGAGCATGGCGACGCCCGTGATCGCCAGGCACACGAGGAGGCCCGGCAGCAGGGCGGCCGGGCCCGTGCCGCCCCGTGCGCCCGGCCGATCAGCGGTCATGCCGGCCGTCCGCGACGCGGTCCCCGCGCCACCGGAAGGAACTTCCCCGTCCGGCGACGGGGGGAGAAGAAGCCCCTCCGAAATCCGGCAAGTTCGAAAAACGCATCCATTGATCCGCGAGGTTCCAGCCGCGACATTCCCCCTATGAGCGACCCGCGAGATCTGCGCCAGCCTGCCTACGATCCCTTCGGCGAGCCGATGGCGTCGGTGTGCCCGCGCGCGCAGGCGGGCGCCGGGCACCGGGGCTACGGCGAGACGCGCCGTGCCGCCCTCGTGTTCTGGGCCCTGGCCGTCCTGTTCGTGGTGAGCCGGATCTACGTCGCCGAGGGGCCGCCGGCCGGAACCTTCGCGGCCGATGCCCCCCGGGCCTCCGACACGCAGGTCGCCGTCCTGCGCTGAGGATCGCTCCGCCCGATCAGGCGGACGCGACCGCCGCGGCGGATAGGGGGCTCGCCGCAGCGCCGCGTGCGCGCCCTGGCTTCGGCCAGATCAGGCGCCCGATCGAGAGACCCAGCCGGCGGCAGAACAGGGTGACGCCCCAGCACCATCCCAGGGCCAGCCACACGGTCCGCACCAGCTCCATGAGCACGGCGCCGATCACGAGGGCCGCGCGGTCGAGGAGCTTGAGGACGGCCCGCGTCGCGGGTCCCATTCCCTCCGCCAGGCGCACCGCGCGACCGACCTCGGCCGGGGAACGCGCCAGCGACAGGACCTGAAGCACGCCCCGCGACCCGAGCCGGGTCTGCAGCGCGTAGGCCCGGCCGCCGAGGGCCGTCAGTTCGGCGACGGCGCCCGTGCGCAGCCCGCTCCGCGCGGCGGTCCGGGCGGCGGCGAGGTCGAAGCGACCGGCGGCCGCCACCAGGGTTCGCATGGCGGCCGGATCGACGCTCTCCCGCGCCAGCCGGCCGAGGCTCGCCGCGAGGGGGCGCGAGAGGCGCCCGGAGCGGTGGGCCGTCTTGAGCAGGGTCGCGCCGCCGCGCGCCACGGCGCCGAGACCGCCCGCATAGGTCGCGGCCGTGGCCGCCAGCCCGACGCCCGCCAGCCCGAGCAGAACCGAATCGTAGGGCTCGTCGCGCACGAGGTGCCCGCCTTCCCGCGCGAGGTCGCGCAGGTCGCCGAGGCCGGTGAGGTCCGCCGCGAAGGCGCCCGCGAGGCCGACTCCGCTGTCGGCCTGCCCCGTGAGGGCGCCCTCGGCGAAGGCCCGTGCCGTGCGCAAGGGGGCGACCTGCTGCAGGGCGGCGACCCGGGCCCGCCGCCCGGCATCGACGGGGACGCCGCGCGCGTCGCCGAGGTCGAGGAAGCTCTGGGCGAGGCCGTCGTCCTGCGCCGCCAGGGCGGCGTCGATCTCCTCGGCCAGACGCTCGGGCGTCGCCACGGGGGCGAGGCGCAGGCGCGCGAGGGCGGGCGGATCGTCGGCCGCCCGCAGGAGCCGCCAGGCGAGGTGGGCCCGCGGCAGAAGCTCCGCGCCGGTGCCCGCGAGGAGCGTCGCCGCGAGGGCGAGGCCGGTCCAGGCGAGAAGCGGTCTCTTGTCCATCCGGCCCATCCGAACCGCCGCCGACCGGCAGCGGCGTCCCGCCCGAGCCCGACCTGAAAAGGCTGGCGGGGTCAAGGGCCGGATCGAAGGCGTACGGGGGTGGTCAGGCCGCCTGAGCCATGGCGGGCTGGCCGGTCGTCGGGCGGCGTTGGTCGGTGGTTTGCGGAGCGACGCGAGCCCCGAAGTGACGCTTGAAGCGCAACATCGGCTTCTCCACGACGTGCCAGGATGCCACCGCGAAAGCCACCGTGAGGGCGCCGGCCGCGAGGGCGAGCCAGTTCTCGTGGCCGCGCAGGGCCGGGACGGTCGCGACCAGCGCCTGCGTGATGGGGAAGCCGTAGAGGTAGATGCCGTACGAATAGTCGCCCCTATGGATCAACGGCAACCGGGGCCAGCCGATGCAGCCAACATACACCGTCGCGTAGGTGAGGAAGGCGGGCGCGAGGAAGACCCCGTGCGGGAATGCCATGGACACGCAGGCCAGCACGCAGGCCAGGACGAAGTAGACCGCCCGGAAAGGGATCCGGTCCCGCCACTGATAGAACACGCACCCGACGAAGAAGTAGTACGACACCACGGGCGCACCGTAGATGTTGCCCATCGTGACCCCGAAGTCGACCAGCAGGCTTGCGGCGAGAAGGATCGCCGTGACGAGGCTCATGGCGACGAGGAGGACGACGGGGCGGAACAGGATTCCGGTGGCGATCAGGAGCGCGGCGATGAGATAGCAGTAGAACTCCGAAGGAAGAGTCCAGAGGTTGACGTTGATGTTGTCCGTCGCGGGATTGCCCGCGAACACGCCCGGCAGGGACAGGTGTACGATTCCCGCGATGTTGCCGAAATAGCGAACGAATTCCGGATGCGTCAGGTAGTCGGTCAGGGCCAGGGTGGTGAAGAGCGGCCCGAGCACGAGGGCGGAGAGCACCACTTCGACGGACAGGGCCGGGACGATGCGCAGAATCCGGAACGCCAGGAACGGCTTGACGGCGCGCAGCCGTTCGGCGGAGCCGGAAACGAGGAAGCCGCTGAGGGCGAAGAACATCGGAACGAGGGCCAGATGGCAGGCTCGTTTGATCGACGCCAGGGGGGACATGTCGAGGGCGGCCGCCCGCGCCTGATCCAGGTCCATGCCGTTCGCCACCAGTTCGTTGACGAGGGTGGCGGGTCCGGCGGAGGACCCCGCGATCCACTTGGCGTGGCCGTAGAAGATCGCGCAGGCGAGGCCGAGCCGCATCAGGTCGAAACCGGGGCCCATGCCTTTGTGGCGTGCCAGGGTCGATCCGATCGTCGTGCTCATGGGCGGCATTCCGGGGCGGGAGTTCGGGTCCCTGAGGGCTCGCGAAGACGATACAGGGGGCTTCATGGTGTTGGTAGGATGGCCAACTACCGATAGACCGCGCTCGCGAGGGTCCGGGCCGGGAAACTCAAATGATGGTGAATACAGGCCGGCTTCGGCGCGGCTGAATGACTGCCTTGAGCGATTCGAGACGTCCGCCCCCGGGAGCGGACGCAATCCCCCGGTGTTCCCGCCGTTGCGGGGGCGTACGAGGCCGATCTGAAACGGCCTCGCGGATCACGGCGGCGATCGACGCGGCGGGGAGCGCCCGTGTCGCCGGGGAAGCCGAATCCGCCGGAGGGCTTCGCGCCCGTTCAGGGTGGACACGGGCGGATTCGTCGGGACGGTTCCCGTGTCGGGGCGGGTTCGATGATGCGCGGCGGCGAGCCCGGACCCTCGGGGGCGAGGGTCCGGGCTCGCGGTGCGGGCCGCTCAGTGCTGCAGGATCTTCGACAGGAAGTTCTGGGCGCGCTCCGAGCGGGCGTTGCCGAAGAAGTCGTCCTTGGTGGCGTCCTCGACGATCTCGCCCTTGTCCATGAAGATCACCCGGTTGGCGACCTTGCGGGCGAACCCCATCTCGTGGGTCACGCACATCATGGTCATGCCCTCGCGGGCGAGCTGAACCATGACGTCGAGGACCTCGCCGACCATCTCGGGGTCGAGCGCCGAGGTCGGCTCGTCGAACAGCATCACGATGGGGTTCATGGCGAGCGCCCGGGCGATGGCCACGCGCTGCTGCTGCCCGCCCGAGAGCTGGCCGGGGAACTTCTTGGCGTGGGCCGAGAGGCCGACGCGGTCGAGGAGCGTCATGCCGCTGTCGAGGGCGGCCCCCCGGTCGCGCCCGAGCACCATGACCTGGGCGAGCGTGAGATTCTCGGCGATGGAGAGGTGCGGGAACAGCTCGAAATGCTGGAACACCATGCCGACCCGGGCACGGAGTTTCGGCAGGTTGGTGCGCTTGTCGCGCACGGGTGTGCCGTCCACCACGATCTGACCCTCCTGGAACGGCTCCAGGGCGTTGACGCACTTGATGAGGGTCGACTTGCCCGATCCGGACGGACCGCACACGACCACGACCTCGCCCTTGTTCACGGCGGTGGTGCAGTCGGTCAGGACCTTGAAGTCGCCGTACCACTTGCTGACGTTGGTCATGGCGATCATCGGGCCGGCGGAGGCGACAGGGGCCGACGATGTGTTCAGGGGGGCGCGCATGGGGCGATCCTCGGACGTAGAACGATAAGGGACGGGCGGTCAGCGGATGATGGCGATCTTCTTCTGGAGCCGGCGCACCGCCAGGGAGGCCAGGAAGCACACCGCGAAGTAGACGACCGCCGCGAACAGATACATCTCCACGAGGCGGCCATCGCGCTGGGCGATCTTGGAGGCCGCGCCCAGGAAGTCGGTGATCGAGAGCACGTAGACGAGCGACGTGTCCTGGAAGAGCACGATGGTCTGGGTGAGCAGGATCGGGGTCATGTTGCGGAAGACCTGGGGCAGGATCACCGTCCGCATGGAGGTCCAGTAGGTCATGCCCAGCGCCTGCGCCGCCGCCGCCTGCCCCTTGGGGATGGACTGGATGCCCGCGCGCATGATCTCCGAGAAGTAGGCCGCCTCGAACAGGGTGAAGGTCACGAGGGACGAGGTGAAGGCGCCCACCGTCATCGGGCGGTCGGCCCCGGTCACCCATTGGCCGAGATACGGCACGAGGAAGTAGAACCAGAAGATCACCAGCACGAGGGGCAGGGAGCGGAACAGGTTGACGTAGGTCTTGGCCACCAGGGGGATCACCGGGAGCCCCGAGAGTCGCATCATCGCGATGAGGGTGCCCAGCGCGATGCCGCCCAGGGCGGCGAGCGCCGTCAGGGTCAGGGTGAAGCGCATGCCGTCGAAGAAGAGGTACGGCAGGGCGCTGGTGATGACGGAGAAGTCGAAATTGGCGAGCATGGGAGGCTACCTCTGAAGGGGCGAAGGCGGGGCTTGCACCCTCAGCGGCTGCCCGGAATGGCGACGCGGCGCTCGATCCAGGACGAGATGAAGATCACCACCACGTTGATGACCACGTAGAGGATCGTGGCGGCGGTGAAGGCCTCGAACACCTGGAAGGAGAATTCCTGCATGGCGCGGGCGCGGGCCGTGAGCTCGAGGAGGCCGATGGTCAGGGCCACGGACGTGTTCTTGAGGTTGTTCAGGAACTCGGAGGTCAGGGGCGGCAGGATGATGCGGTAGGCGTTGGGCAGCAGCACGTGGCGGTAGGTCTGGCCCACGGTGAGGCCCAGAGCCGTGCCGGCCATCTTCTGGCCCCGCGGCAGGGACTGGATGCCGGCGCGGACCTGCTCGGCGACGCGCGAGGCGGTGAAGAAGCCGAGGCACAGCACGGCGGTGTAGAACGGCGCGTTGGGCAGCTGCTTGAGCCAGGACCCCCACTCGTCCGGCAGCACCTCGGGCAGGACGAAGTACCAGAGGAACATCTGCACCAGCAGCGGGATGTTGCGGAACAGCTCGACATAGGCCGTGCCCACCGCGTTGGCCGCCCGGTTCGGCAGGGTCCGCATCACGCCGATGAGGGAGCCGAGGAGGAACGCGATGACCCAGGAGCACAGGGCCGTGACGATGGTCCAGGCCAGCCCCGAGAGCAGCATGTCGGCGTAGGTGCCGGTGCCCTCCGGCGAGGCCTCGAAGAAGATGCCCCAGTTCCAGTTGTAGTTCATCGCAACGTCTTCCTTGTGGGCGGGGCGGTCGCTGCCCCTTCGGGCGGGCCGCCGGATGGTCTCGCGCGCTCGGCGCCCCGCATCGCGCCGGGGGCGCGCGTGACGCGGGCGGACGAAGCGGTGATAGCGGTGGGAGAAGGCCCATGGATGCCCGGAGGCATCCGGGCCGGCTCGCGTAGCATCAAACGGACCAAGGCGCGGCCGGCGCCCGGTGGCGTGCCTCCAGGGCCGGCGCGCCCGGCGCTCGCTTCACTGGTGTCCCGCATCGCGTCCGCGTCGATCCCCGCCGGCTCTCCCGAGCCGTCCTGTTGGTCGGTTCTGTTGGGGGTGCGCGTGACCGCCTCGTCCCGCGCGCAGCCTTGCCGACTTCCGCGAGGGCGACAAGGGTTCGTGCGGTGCCCGGGGGCCTCCCGGTTGTGGACGGCGGCCCGATGTCATTCCCCGGTGGACGGCGGATCGCGGCTCTCCGGTCCGGCTGGATCGATCGTCCGTCATGCGACGACAGACGAATCAAGTTTTCCCGCCGGGGTGGAAAAATCACCGTTCGGCGAAACCTTGAGAAAGGCGGCGTCGTAAACGGCTGAATACGAAGAGATCGTCGATGCAGGAAGGATCGTCCGATGCGCCTCGCCGCCCTGTCCCTCGCCCTGTCGCCCCTCATCGCGGCGTGCCCGACGCCGGCCGCCGCGCAGGACGGGGTTCGAACGCCCCCCGCGCCGGGCCGGCCGGCGGATGCCACGAGCGACGAGCGGGCGGCCGAGATCCGGAACGCGATCAAGCGGGCCCAGGTTCGGCAGCGGACGGTGGAGGCCCGCAACACCCGCATCTGGCGGCGCTGGGATTACGCGGTCTGCATCGGCTGCGGCCCGGTGCCGAAGGGCCTCCGGATCGTCCACACCACACCCGCGCGGGTCCTGGCCGGCCATCTCGCCGCCGACGACGACGCGGCGCCCCGGTCCGTGCGGCGAGGCTGAGGCCGCCGCCTTACGTCAGGGCGCGGGCCGCGAAGGCGCTCGCCAGCATGCCGAGGACGTAGAGGGGCACGCCGAACCCGCTGTACCAGAGCGCCCGCTCCGTCGGGCGCGCCAGGAAACGGCGCATCATCGCCGCCTGTCCGGCCAGAAGCGCCGCGACGAGTCCCGCCTCGATGGGCCGGCCCCAGGCCAGGAGGAGGCCGACGACCGCCGCCTGCGGCACGGCCATCACCCAGCACGCGACCCGCGCGGCCCGCGCCGGCCCGAGGCTCGCCGGCAGGGAGCGGATGCCCATCCGGCGGTCGCCGGCGATCGACTTGAAGTCGTTGAGGGTCATGATTCCGTGGGCGCCGGCGCTGTAGAGGGCGGCGAGGATCAGGGAGGTGGCCGGCGGCGGGGCGCCGCCCAGCATCGCCGCATGCCCCGTCACCCAGGCGAGGCCCTCGTAGCAGAGCCCGCAGGCGGCGTTGCCCCACCAGCCGTTCCGCTTCAGCCGCAGGGGCGGCGCGCTGTAGGCCCAGGCGAGCGCCAGGCCGAGGAGGGCCGCGAGGAAGACCCAGAGCCCGAGGCTCGCCGCCACGGCGAGGGACAGGCCGGTCCAGGCCCACGCGATGATCAGTCCCCAGGTGCCGGGGATGCGGCCCGAGGGGATCGGCCGGTGCGGTTCGTTGATGGCGTCGACCTCCCGGTCGAACCAGTCGTTGACCGCCTGGCTCGTGGCGCAGACCAGGGGGCCGGCGAGCAGGATGCCCGTGAGGGCGACACCCCAATGGCCCGCGAGCGGCACGCCCGAGGCGACGACGCCGCAGCCGAAGGCCCACATGGGCGGGAACCACGTCACGGGCTTGAGCAGTTCCAGCACCGCCGCCGGTGCCGGAGTGCCGGGATGGAGCCGCGTGCCGTTCATGCGTCCCTCGCCTTCGCGCCGGGCCCGAGGCTACCGGAAGGCCCGGCTGTTTGGTAGGGCGGCGAAGGCGGCGGGATGCGCCGGCCCGCGTCGCTCCGGCGTTCGTTTTAAGGAATACTTCTCTCGTTCGGCCCCCGCGATCCGTATCCATTATCCTGCGCCGACTCAGGGTCTTGCGGAGGGCGGCGGAAATCCGCCCGCCGGTCTTGTTCGTTTTAAAGGACGGACCTAGTCTGGCGGCCGGTCAGTGGAGCTGGAAGGATCGGATGACATCGAGGGAGCCCCCGCGCCCCATCGCCGTGATCGGCGCGGGCTTCAGCGGCACCATGAGCGCGATCCAGCTCCTCGCTCGCCTGGAGCCGAAGCGGCGCGTGCTCCTGTGCGAACGGGCGGGCACGTTCGGCCGGGGGCGGGCCTACGCCACCGGCAACCCGGACCACCTCCTCAACGTCCGGGCGGCGAACATGAGCGCCTATCCGGACCGGCCCGAGCACTTTTCGGCGTGGCTCGCCGCGACGGCCTTCGACGAAACGGAAGCCGCCGGAATCCGCGTCACGCCGGGGGGCACCTTCGCGGCGCGCGGCCTCTACGGGCGCTACCTCACCGACCTCCTCACCCGCGCGGTGACCGGGGGCGACGGCCCGCCGCGCCTCGACCTCGTCCACGACGCCGTCACGGATCTCGAACCGGGGCCCGGCGGCTTCACCCTGCGCACGGAGGGCGGCGCGTCCTACCCCGTCGCGGGCGCCGTCCTCGCCATGGGCAACCTCGGCGCGCCGGGGGCGCCGCGCAGCCGCCACGGGGCCGATCCGTGGGCGCCCGACAGCTTCGGGCGCCTGCACCCGGACCGGACGGTCCTCATCGTCGGCACGGGCCTGACCATGGTGGACGCCGTGGCGGCCCTGCGGCGCCACGGGTTTCCGGGGCGCATCGTCGCCCTGTCCCGGCGCGGCCTGCTGCCGAGCGCCCACGCGCCCGTCGAGCCCTGGCCGATGCCGGATCTCGCCGGTGTGACGACGCTCACCGCCCTCGCCGCCCGCATCCGGGGCGAGATCGCGCGGGCACGGGCGGCGGCGGTGGGCTGGCGCGGGGTCATCGACGCCCTGCGGCCGGTCACCGATACCCTGTGGCGCGATCTGCCCGCCCCCGAGCAGGCCCGTTTCCTGCGCCACCTGCGTCCGTTCTGGGACATCCACCGCCACCGCGCGGCGCCGCCGGCGGCCGAGGCCATCGCCGACGAGATCGCCCGGGGGACCCTGGTGGTGCGGGCCGGGCGCATCCGCGCCATCGCTGACACGGCGGCCGAGGCCGTCGTGACCCTGCGCCCGCGCGGCGCGGCCGGGGACGAGACCCTCGCCGTTCAGTGCATCCTCGACGCCACCGGGATCGGGCGGGTGGCGGAGACCGACGATCCCCTGATCCGCCGGCTGATGGCGCGTGGGCTGGTGCGGCCGGGGCCGTTCGGGATCGGCCTCGACGCCACCCCCGATCTGAGGGCCCTCGGGCAGACGCAGGCCGCTCCCCTCTGGGTGGTCGGGCCGCTCCTGCGCGGGGTCCTGTGGGAATGCACGGCCGTGCCCGACATCCGCAACCAGGCCGCCGGCCTCGCCGGCGCCGTGGCGCGGACCCTCGCCCCGCCGGCTTGACGCCCGATCGGGGGCCGCCGACACGGGGGGCATCGCCGACAGCCCCCGGCGGGCCCCCTCTCGCCGACCCGAGCCGGATCCGATGCTGACCCTCGTGCTTCTCCTCGCGCTGCTCGCCGTCTTCGTCGTGATGCTCGTCTGGCGGCGCCACCTCGGGCGCCTCGCCTCCCTCGCCACCCTGCTGGCGGCCATGCTCGGTCTCGTCGTCATGCAGGACAGCGGCCTTCTGCCAGGCCGCCCGCCCGCCGCGACCGTCCGGCGCTGAAAAGTCCGGCCGCTTCGTACGACCGATCCGCGCGCGGGGTGGACCGTTCGGGCGACTTGTGCGTTCACAGCACGGTGAAGGATCGGGCGGCGTCGGCAAGGCGTGGCCCGGCCTGAGACGAGGGTTCGCGTTCGAGGCGGCACAGGCGTGCGGGGCGCCGGCCTTTCGGTCGGGGCTCCTCCCCGCGCGCCGGCCCGGGTGCGGCGTGGGAAGGCCCGGTCCTTGCGGACGCGGGCGGGCGGAACCTTTTCGCGCGGACCCGCGCGGGGAACCGTGCGAGGAACATTCAGGGGAGCGGATGATGGCCAAGATCTTGTTGGTGGAAGACCATGAGGAAATCTGGGACTTCCTGTCCCGCCGGCTGAAGCGGCGCGGCTACGAAGTCATCCTCGCCCATGACGGCGAGGCCGGCGTGCAGCAGGCCCGCACGGCCCGGCCCGACGTGATCCTCCTCGACATGAACCTGCCGATCCTCGACGGCTGGTCGGCCGCCCGCGTGCTGAAATCGGGCAGCGACACGCAGGGGATCCCCATCATCGCGCTCACCGCGCACGCCATGTCGGGCGACCGCGACAAGGCGATCCAGGCGGGCTGCAACGACTACCACCCCAAGCCCGTCGATTTCTCCAAGCTCCTGACTCAGATCAACGCGGCCGTGGGTCCGCAGGCGCCCGTCGCCGCCTGAGCGTCCCTCGCGAAACGCCCGCCGCGCCGCCGCGCGGGGAGCCAGACCCGACCCTGACCGGGAGTTCTGTGAGGCACTCCGAGCCCGCTCGACCTCCTTCGCGTCGCTCTTTCCCTGACGAGACCGTAGCGTATCCATGAGCGACGATCCCATCACCGCCCGCCTCCTCCGGCAGGCGATGCCGGTCTTCACGACCCTGGCCTCCTGCCTGCTGGTGATCGCCATCGCGGCGGCGCTCCATCTCGGCCGCGACATCTTCGTGCCGGTGACGCTCGCCATCCTGCTCAGCTTCGTCCTGGTCCCGGCCGTGCGCCTGCTGCGGCGCATCCGCGTGCCCCGGGCCCTCGCGGTGATGCTGGTGGTGATCGCCGCCTTCGGGGCGCTGCTCGGCATCGCGCTGCTCATCGCCAACGAGGCGGCGCAGCTCGCCGCCGACCTGCCGCGCTACCAGATCACCATGCGCGACAAGATCGCCTCCCTGAAGGAGGCGACCGCCGGGAGCGGCACCCTCACGCGGGTGATCGACATGGTGCAGGATATCGGCGCGCAGCTTCAGCCCGAATTGAAGGAGGCCGTCGCCCAGGGCAGCGCCGGCAGCCTCGATCATCCGCTCCACGTGCAGATCGCGGCGGCCAAGGTCGGCTTCCTCGGGACGCTCGGCGCCGTCGCGGCCCCCATCCTGCACCCCCTCGCCACCACCGGCCTGATCCTCATCTTCACGATCTTCATCCTCCTGCAGCGCGAGGACCTGCGCAACCGCGCCATCCGGCTCGCGGGCTCCGGGGATCTCCGCCGGACCACGGCGGCCATCGACGACGCGGTGAGCCGCCTCAGCCGCTTCTTCCTCGCCCAGCTCTGCCTCAACATCGCCTTCGGGCTCGTCATCGGCCTCGGGCTGTGGTGGATCGGCGTGCCCAACCCGATCCTGTTCGGCGTGCTCGCCGCCATCATGCGGTTCGTGCCCTACGTGGGGGCGGTCATCAGTGCCCTGTTGCCCCTCGTGGTCGCGGCGGCGGTGGACCCGGGCTGGACCATGGTCATCGCCACGGCGGCCCTGTTCCTCGTGGTCGAGCCCATCGCCGGCCACGTCGTCGAGCCCCTGCTCTACGGCCATTCCACCGGGCTCTCGCCCATCGCGGTGATCCTGGCCGCCACCCTGTGGGCCTTCCTGTGGGGGCCCATCGGCCTCGTGCTGGCCACCCCCATCACCGTCTGCCTCGTGGTGCTGGGGCGCCACATCGAGCGCCTGTGGTTCCTCGACGTGATCCTGGGCGACCAGCCGGCCCTGTCGCCGCCGGAGATCTTCTATCAGCGCATGCTGGCCGGCGATCCGGCCGAGGCCATCGACCAGGGCGAGCTGTTCCTCAAGGCCCGCGCCCTCGTGACCTACTACGACGAGGTGGTGCTCGCCGGCCTCCTCATGGCGCAGGAGGATCTGGCGCGCGGCGCCCTCGACCGGGAGCGTCAGGGGGAGGTCGGCGCTTCGCTCCGCACCGTCGTCACCCGTCTGGGCATCCGGCCCAAGCGACGGACCGGCAGCGGGCGGGCGAAGACCGGCAACAGCGAGACCTCGGCGGCGGTGGCCGCCGTCGGGCCCGACCGTCAGGTCGCCACCATCGTCCGGACCCAGGCCGACCTCGCCCCGGGCTGGCGCGGCCCCTGCCCCGTCCTGTGCGTGTCGAGCCGCGGCCCGTTCGACGAGGCCGCCACCCTGATGCTGAGTCAGATCCTGGGCCAGCACGGATTGGCCGCGCAGGTGATGTCCATGGCGGCCCTGCGCCAGGGCGAGCGACCGCCCGTGACGGAGGGCATCGCCATGGTGTGCTTCTCCTATCTGGAGCCGATCAGCCTGTCGCAGATCCGCCTCAACGTCCGCCAGGCGCGCCAGGCGATCCCCGGCGTGAAGGTTCTCGTCGGGTTCTGGCGCGAGCGCGACCCGTCCACCCTCGATCGCCTGCGCCGCACGGTCTCGGCCGACGTGCTGGTGACGTCCCTGAACGGGGCCCTCGACGCGGCCCTGCGGTTCTCCGAGCGCCGTCCCGATGTCGTCGAGGTGCCCGCCCCGGCGATGCCGCGCCTGGCCGGCCCGGCCGTTCCGGCCTGAGCCGCGCGGGGGCCGGGTCTGCGCTTCCCCATCGGACGGGCAACGCCAGGATCCGGGCCACCCCCGAACGCCAAAAACCCTGACAATATTCCTATTTCGTGGTTTCGTCCCGGCACTCGCCTCCCACACGGGAGGCCCCCCGGCGGACCGGGTCGGGGGGCTCGGGGGGAGGAGACGGTGCCCCGCGTCGATGGCCCGGTTTCGCCATCGCCCCGGGCCGCATCGGCGACGCAAGGTGCCCTGGACGGGGAGGCCGTGTTGAGGCTGGCTCCGGGACCCTGGGGCGCACCGAGAGAACGGACGGTCCGCCCACTACGAGGCGGGCTCGGGGCTTGGTACCCTGATCAGACGGCTGCCGCACCGGCGTTCCCGTGAGGGGCGTCGCGTCGAGCGGAGGTGGGCCGCCACTAGCCGAGTCGCCGGCGCCGTGAAGACATCGTGACGAAACGGATCGGTCCCGCTGCGGGGCCGGTCCGGGGGACGCCGGGAGACCGGCATTGTTGTTCACAAACGTGGTCTCGCGGCGTCCCGCGTCTCCCGTTTCCTGACCCACCCCCGCGCCGGACCCGGCGGCGGGCCGCGGCCGCATGCCTCGGCCCCGGGCGCTCAGGCCTTCATTCGCACGTAGGTTCCGGGCGCTGGGCCGAGGGAGGGCAGGCCGGCCTCGCCCGGCACGCGGGCGGGCACGCGGGCGGGGGCCTGATGCTCGAGCCAGGAGAACCAGTACGGCCACCACGAGCCCTTGGTCTCGGTGGCGACCGAGATCCACTGTTCCAGGGTCCCGCTCACGGGGCCGCCGGTCCAGAAGCCGTATTTCGGCTTGGCCGGCGGGTTGACCACCCCGGCGATGTGGCCCGAGCCGGCGAGCACGTAGTCGACGGGGCCGCCGAACTTGGTCGAGCCCTCGAACACCGACAGGGCCGGGGCGATGTGATCCTCGCGGGTGGCGAGGTTGAAGACCGGCACCGTGACCTTCTTGAGGTCGAGGCGGACGTTGCCGAGCATCATCCTGCCCTGCGCCAGGGTGTTCTCGAGGTAGCAGTTGCGCAGGTAGAACGAATGGTTGGCCGCCGGCATCCGCGTCGCGTCGGCGTTCCAGTACAGGAGGTCGAAGGGCATCGGCGTCTTGCCCTTCACGTAGTTGTTGACGACGTAGGACCAGATCAGGTCGTTGGGCCGCAGCATGTTGAACGCGGTGGCCATGCCGGTGCCTTCGAGGTAGCCGCGCTTCTTCATGCGGGCCTCGATGAGGCGGATCTGGGTCTCGTCGGCGAACACCTTCAGGTCGCCCGCATGGGTGAAATCGACCTGGGTGGTGAGGAAGGTGGCGCTCTTGATGCGCTTGTTGCCGGTGGCCGCCTGCATCGCCAGGGTGACGGCGAGCAGGGTGCCGCCGACGCAGTAGCCCGCCGCCGCCACCTCGCTCTCGCCGGTGGCGACCCCGATGGCGTCGATGGCCGCCTCGATGCCCTCGCGCATGTAGCTCTCGAAATCCTTGTCCGCGTGGCGCTCGTCGGGGTTCACCCACGAGATGCAGAACACCGTCAGGCCCTGGGACACCATCCAGGCGATGAGGCTCTTGGCCGGGTTGAGATCGAGGATGTAGAACTTGTTGATCCACGGCGGCACGATGAGGAACGGGCGCTTGAGCACCGTCTCGGTGGTGGGCGCGTACTGGATGAGCTCCATCAGCTCGTTGCGGAACACCACTTCCCCGGGCGTCACCGCCACGTTGACGCCGACCTCGAAGCCCGCCGACGGGTCGGTCTGGCGCACGCGCAGCTGGCCCTTGCCGGCCTCGATGTCCTCGGCGAGCATCTTCATGCCGCGCACGAGGTTGGCGCCGTTCTCGTCGAGGGTGTGGCGGATGAGTTCGGGGTTGGTCATCACGAAGTTCGAGGGCGAGAGGGCGCCGACGATCTGGCGCAGGTAGAACTGCGCCTTGTGCCGGGTGTGCTCGTCGATGCCCTCGGCCTCCTCCACCAGCCCTTCGGCCCAGCGCGAGGTGATGAGGTAGCTCTGCTTGATGAAGTCGAAGATCGGGTTCGTGGACCATTCGGCATGGGCGAAGCGCGTGTCCTTGGCCTCCGGCACGGCCACCGGCTCGGCCGCCTCGCCCTGGAAGCGGCTCCAGGTCTGGCCCCACAGGTTGATGAAGGCCTCGCTCAGCTTGGCCTGGGCCTCGACGGTCTTCTGCGGATCGACGAGCCAGCGCTCGGCCACGGTGCCGAGGGTGCGCACGACGTCGTTCACCTCCTCGGGCGGTTCGGGGGCCGCCTTCAGCACGTCGATCTCGGCGGCGGGCTTCATGTAGACGGCGGCGGCGCGACCGAACTCCTCCATGAACCGGCTGGCGTTCCGCGACAGAGCGTCGATGTCGGGAAGCGGTGTCGTCCGTTCGGTCGTCACGCGGTCATCTCTCCCTGGCCGAAGGCTCGTTCGCGGAGGATCGCCAGGCCCATGGGCGACGGCGGCGCGGGGCCTCGTTTCCGACAAATTAACGCGGCATCGCGAGGTTACGCCAGACCGCATCGCATTTCATCGGCCAACATCCGTCATGCCCCGGCCCATCGTCCCCGCCCGTCCGCGTCCCGTCGCGACCATTGCCTGCCTCCTCGCCGTGGCCGGCCTCGCGGGCGCGTGCTCCAGCGACCTCAATCCCCTCAAGGCGGCCTATCAGCCCGGGCCGGCGGCCCCCGCCTTCGTGGCCGACTCGCGCAAGGCCGGTGGCGATTTCCTGCCCGTGGGGGTCTCGGCCCCGGCCCGGCCGATCCGGGCGAAGTCGGCGGAGGGCACCAGGGCCCTGGAGGCCGAACTCGAGGGCGCGCGGGGCCGCAACGAGGCGCAGGGGCGCTCGGCCGAGAGCGCCGGCCGCGCCACCCGCCCGGCCTCCGCGACACCCTGAAGCATTCCCCGCCCGCGGACGAACTTTCCTTGGGGTCGCGGCCAAAAAAGATAACGGTCGGCGCGAAACGCGCGAAGTGTTAGACCACGCCCGTATCTCCGGGTGATGACAGCCCCTTCCTTTCCGCGCGCCTCGGTCCCGATCCGCGCCCATGGACACCGTGAAGGCCATGACCGACTTCCACCGCATCAAGCGCCTGCCGCCCTACGTGTTCGAGCAGGTGAATCGGATCAAGGCCGCCGCCCGCGCCAACGGTGCCGACATCATCGATCTCGGCATGGGCAATCCCGACCTCGACGCGCCCAAGCACGTCATCGCCAAGCTCGTCGAGACCGCCGGGCGCCCGCGCACGGACCGCTACTCGTCCTCGAAGGGCATCGCGGGCCTGCGCCGGGCCCAGGCGAACTACTACAAGCGCCGCTTCGGGGTCAGCCTGAACCCCGACACCCAGGTGGTGGCGACGCTGGGCTCGAAGGAAGGCTTCGCCAACATGGCCCAGGCGATCACGGCGCCGGGCGACGTGGTGCTGGTGCCCAACCCGAGCTACCCGATCCACGCCTTCGGCTTCCTCATGGCCGGCGGCGTCATCCGCTCCGTGCCGGCCGAGCCGACCCCGGCCTTCTTCCCCGCCGTCGAGAAGGCGATGCAGCACTCGATCCCCAAGCCCGTGGCGATCGTGGTCTGCTATCCCTCGAACCCGACGGCCTATGTCGCGAGCCTCGATTTCTACCGGGACCTCGTCGCCTTCGCCAAGCGGCACGAGATCATCATCCTGTCGGATCTGGCCTACGCCGAAGTATACTTCGACGGCGAGCCGCCGCCTTCGGTGCTGGAGGTGCCGGGCGCCATCGACTGCACGGTGGAGTTCTCGTCCCTGTCGAAGACGTTCTCCATGGCCGGCTGGCGCATGGGCTTCGCGGTGGGCAACGAGCGCCTGCTCGCGGCGCTCACCCGGGTGAAGTCCTACCTCGACTACGGGGCCTTCACGCCGATCCAGGTGGCGGCCACCGCCGCCCTCAACGGGCCGGAGGATTGCATCGTCGAGATGCGCTCCATCTACAAGAAGCGCCGCGACGCCCTCATCGAGTCCTTCGACAAGACCGGCTGGAAGATCCCCAGCCCCTCGGCCTCGATGTTCGCCTGGGTGCCGATCCCGGAGAAGTACCAGGCGCTGGGCAGCCTCGAATTCTCCAAGCTCCTCCTGGAGAAGTCCGACGTGGCCGTGGCGCCCGGCATCGGCTTCGGCGAGCACGGCGACAACTTCGTGCGCATCGCGCTCGTCGAGAACGAGCAGCGCATCCGCCAGGCCGCGCGCAACATCCGGCGGTTCTTCGACACCTCCGACCGGACCCTCCACAACGTGGTGCCTCCCGCCGAGGCGCCGGCCGGACGGACCCCGCTCGCCAAGGCGGGCTGAGGCGCGCCGCCGCTTTTGTTGCGCGGCGGCGACAGGCGCCGGCAAAGCGGTGCCTGGGTGGCCGGCGCGGCTTGTCACCCGGGGCCGGCATCCGCAGGGTCGGGCGATGTCGCGAGTTTCAGTCGCAGAGGATCGCATGCGCCGATTGACCCTTTTGGCCGCGCTGGCGCTTGCCGCGTCGGCCGGTGCCTGCGCTCCGAAGCCCATCGTCGCCCGTGATCCGGTCCCCGCTCCGGCGCCGGGCCTGGGCTATGCCTGCGATTCGCGCCCGACGATCCTCAACGCGTTCTACTCGACCTGCACGCCGATCCAGCGCGAGCCCGAGGTGGTGATCCACTCCAAGGGCTGACGGTCGCCCGCGTTCCGTTCGCCACGGGGCGGATTCCTTCGGGACGACGCCGTGAATTCGCGCGGCGACGCCGAAGTGTCACGGACAGGCGCCCGGGTTTGCGCCATGGTGGCCGGGAAACGCATCCCTCCGATCCTCCCTCCCTGGAGCCCGCCCGTGCCGCTGACCTCGCGAACCGTCCTCGCCGCCGGCCTCGTCGGCCTCGGACTCACCGCATCGGCCGTGGCCGAGACCCGCTACCACGCCGCCGACGGCCCGGTGGTCCTGCCCACCGATTTCGCCACGGGACGGCCGCTCCCCGACGACCCGCGCGCCATCCCGGTGCCGAGCGTGATGAACGGCGGCGGCTTCGGCTTCACCGGCACCGAGTATTTCAGCGACAGCCCGAGCGAAGGCCGCCTCGACGGTTCCACCCGCCCGCGCGAATACGTGCTGAACCCCGCCCGCATCGGCTCGCAGGATTACCGCCGCTGAGACCCGGACGGCGCGCCCGGGGCGGGCCCGCGCCGCAGGCGTGAGTCCACGAGGGCGGCGCCGGCGATGCCGGCCGCGTAGGCCGCGAGGTTCCAGACGGTGAAGATCCGCCCGAGCAGGAGCTGGCCCGCCAGGGTCAGCCGGAAGGCATCGAGCCCGGGCGTGTGGACGAGGCGGACCAGTTCGACCGCGAGGGCAACGCACGCGGCCAGTCCGACGATGCGGCGGCGGGGGCCGAGGAGCAGGGCGGCCGCGAGGCCGTACACCATCGCGCCCCACAGGATCGACCCGCCGTACTTCACGAAAACCGGCGGCAGCCCCAGGGGCACGAGGCGCAGGGCCGTGCCCGTCGCGACGACGGCGAGGGTGGCCGCCAGAAGGCGCACACGTCGGCCGAACGGGGCGATCCTGTCGCGCGTCATGATCCGGGCTCCCCTCATGCGGAGCTCCGGCGTTTACACCACGCGGGCGGGTCGGTATCACCCGCGCTCACACCTCGTACACGAGTCGATAAACACCAGATGCGCGCCGAGATCGAACAACTCTCGGATGCCGCCAAGCAGTCGATCGGACTGCTGAGGAGGCATCTTTGACTGGGATACCGTCGAAAAACGCCTCGCGGAGCTGAACGCCGC